>CDZG01065965.1_pt1 | contig 152840 bp, 128 predicted proteins | sample 557741 | NCBI WGS metagenome assembly CDZG01 (sample SAMEA3182086, study PRJEB8094) | gut metagenome | biome: human; feature: gut; material: Stool; isolation source: human stools | place: Canada | collected 2013-01-21
GTTATTCCTTTTTCTGTGCGTCCTCCGCGCCGTTCTTCTCCTTCCGCTCGCGCAGGATGCGCCCCACACACACGAGCGCAAGGAGCGCCCACAGGGCGATGCCCGCCGTCCAGCCCTTGAGGTAGCAGCCCACCGCCATCAGGATCGTAAGCGGCAGAACGATATACAGCGTCCGAATTTTGATCATGGTTTCTTCCTCCCTGTTATTCCAGCTCGTCGAGCGTCATGGAAAAGCTCTCCGCGCAGTGCTCCATAAAGTAATCCAGCTCGGGCAGATGCATCGCGTCGAGCGCGGCGCGGGTCTGCTCGGCGGCGCGGCGAAACTCCGCGTTGCCCGCCTTGAGCTCCTCGACGCACTTGATATAGGCGGATAGCTTGTCCGCCGCCTTGACCAGTTCGAGCACCTCGCCGTCCGCGCAGTCGAGCACGTCGTCGTAGTCCGGCCTGAGCTCGTCGGGCAGCATGGCAAGGAGCCGTCCGCAGGCGACCGCCTCGACCTTCTTGTAGGCGTCGCGGATCTCGGGCGCGTAATACTTGATGGGCGTGGGCATATCGCCGGTGATGATCTCGCTCGCGTCATGGTAGAGCGCGACCGCGGCGACCTGTCCCGCGTCGATCTGCCCGCCGTACACGCGGTTTCGGATCACCGCGAGCGCGTGCGCGAGCACCGCGACCATGTGGCTGTGCTCCTGCACGTTTTCGGAAAAGGTGTTGCGCATGAGCGCCCAGCGTGTGATGTAGCGCATCCGCGCGATGTAGGCAAAAAAGTGGCTTTTCATGTCTCCTCCGGTTCCCCGCGCAGGCCATCGCCGTCGACGGCGGTGATGCGCACGTTTTGCACAGTGTTATGTAACCCTTTCATCCCCACCGTGACGGGCATATAGTTCGGCGCGTGGCCGACGCTGCCCTCGCCCCTGTCCTGCTCAAAGAGCACGGGAAAGCTCTTTCCCACGCAGCGGGCGAGATAGCCTTGGTGCATCCGCTCCGCGACGGCGGCGGCGAGCGCCGCGCGCTCCTCGCGCACGCTCATGTCCACCTGCGCCATCGCCGCGGCCTTCGTGCCGGGGCGGACGGAATAGGGGAAGATGTGCATGGCGGCGAAGCCGCACTTTTCAATGAAGGCGAGCGTCTCGCCGAACTCCTCCTCCGTCTCCTCCGGAAAGCCGGTGATGAGGTCGGTGGTGATGGCGGGCTCGTCAAAATACTCGCGCAGCAGCTCCACAGACTCATAATAACGCGCGGTGTCGTACCGGCGGTTCATGCGCTTGAGCGTCGCGTCGCAGCCGGACTGCATCGAGAGATGGAAGTGCGGGCAGAGGGTCGGGAGCTTTTTCGCCCGCTCGCAGAATTCCCGCGTCACCGTGCGCGGCTCGAGCGAGCCGAGCCGGATGCGCATCTCCCCGCCCTCGCGGGCGATAAGCTCTAAAAGATCGATGAGCGTCGTGCCGTCCTTGAGGTCATGGCCGTAGGAGGAAATTTCAATGCCCGTGACCACAAGCTCACGGTAGCCCTGCGCGCGCAGGGCGCGCACCTGCTCCTCCGCCTTGTCCATCGGCAGCGAGCGCACGGGGCCGCGCGCGTAGGGAATGATGCAGTAGGTGCAGAAGTTCACGCAGCCGTCCTCGACCTTGAGCATCGCGCGGGTGCGGTTCGCCATGCCACCCGCCGGCAGCACCTCGAACGTGCGGCGGCGCAGCGCGTCGTCGATGTCCGCGACCGTCTCGCGCGTTTTCACGGCCTCCTCCAGCCGGTCAAGGAATCGCGCGCGGTCGTTCGTGCCCATCAAAAGGTCGATGCCGAGGCTCTTCGCCTCCTCCTCGTGCGTCTGGACGTAGCAGCCGCAGGCGGCGACCACCGCGTCGGGACTGTTCTTCTTCGCGCGGCGGATCATCTGGCGCGACTTCTTGTCGCTCACCGCCGTGACCGAGCAGGTGTTGATGATGTAGGCATCGGCGGGAGACTCAAAATCCACCAGCTCGTACCCGCGGGCGGTCAGCTCCTGCTCCATCGCCTGCGTCTCGTATTGATTCACCTTGCAGCCCAGGGTGTAAATACCGATCTTCATGCTTTCTCCTTGCTTTTCGTGAATTTTCCGCATATAATCATACCATGTTTTCGCTTGATTGCAAGTGCAAAGAAAGGAATGCTTTGCTATGATCTATCTCGACCATGCCGCCACCACGCCCGTCGCGCGCGAGGTGGCGGATACGATGTACGATGTTTTACTAAACGGCAGCGGCAACCCCAGCTCGCAGTATCCCTACGGCGCCGCCGCGAAAAAGCGTCTGGAGGCGGACCGTGCGGTCATCGCCGCCGCGCTCGGCTGCAAGCCGGACGAGCTGTACTTCACCTCCTGCGGCACGGAGAGCGACAACTGGGCCATCCGCCTTGCCGCCCACCAGAACCGCCGCGTCGGAAAGCACATCATCACCACCGCCGTGGAGCACAGCGCCGTGCTTGAGCCTTGTAAACAGCTGGAGCAGGAGGGCTATGCCGTCACCTATCTCGCGCCCGACCGTCAGGGGAATATCACCGCGCAGCAGGTCGTGGACGCGCTGCGCGAGGACACGGCGCTCGTCTCCGTGATGCTCGTGAACAACGAGACCGGCTGTGTGTTCCCCGTCGGCGAGATCGCGCGGCTCCTGCGCGAGCGCGGCTCCAGGGCGCTGCTGCACACCGACGCGGTACAGGCGTTTTTGAAGCTCCCGTTCCGCGCGGATACGCTGGGCGCGGACCTCATTTCCGTCAGCGGACACAAGCTTAACGCCCCCAAGGGCGTCGGCGCGCTTTACATCGGCCCGCGCTGCCGCGCGGTGCGTCCGCTGCTCGCGGGCGGCGGACAGGAGCGCGGCCTGCGCTCGGGCACCGAGGCCACGGCGCAGGTCGCGGGCTTCGCCAAGGCGGTGGAGCTGCGGCTGGCGGGCTATGAGGAAAAGCTCGCCCACATGGCGCAGCTCAAGCAGTACGCGCTCGAGCAGCTACTCACCATCGATGGCGTGGTGCGCATCGGGAACGGCGACGCCCCGCATATCCTCTCCGTCTCGCTCGTCGGCTATCCGAGCGCGAACGTTGTCACCGAGCTCGGCGCGCAGGGCATCTGCATCTCCGCCGGCTCGGCCTGCCACCGCGGCAAGCTCAGCCACGTCTACGCCGCGATGAAGCTCGACAAAAAGACGGCCGCGGGCGTTCTGCGCGTGAGCTTCGCGCCCGAGACGACGCGCGAGGAGATCGACGCGTTTGTATCCGCGCTCCGCAAGCATAAGGAAACACGCTTTCCCATGCTGTAATTCTTCCATTCGAGGTCGCTCATGTTCTCCTATCTTCGTCAGCCCAGGGGCTTTTACCGACGGCTTTTTCTGCTCGCCCTGCCCATCATCGTGCAGAATCTCATCACCACCTCGCTCGGCTTCCTCGATACCTTCATGGTCGGTCTGCTCGGCAGCGAGCAGATGTCCGCCGTCACGGTAGCGAATGTGCCCATCTTCATCATCCAGCTCATCGTCTTCGGATTGCAGAGCGGGTCGAGCGTGCTCATCAGCCAATACTGGGGCCGCGGCGACCGCGAGAGCATCAACCGCGTCATCGGCATTGGCTTGTGCATTGCCGGCAGCGTCTCGACGCTCTTCGCGCTCATCATGGCGTTCTTCCCGGCGGATGTTCTGCTGCTGGTGACGGACAATCTCCGTCTCGTCGCGATCGGCACGCCGTATATCCGCATCGTCGGCTTCTCGTATATCCTCAATTCCCTCTCGTCCATCTACATCGGGATGCAGCGCAGCATCGAAAATCCGCGCTTCGGTATGCTGGTGTTCGGCGCGTCCATGCTCTGCAATACCGTGGGCAATTATGTGCTCATCTTCGGCAAGCTCGGCTTCCCCGCGCTCGGCGTCACAGGCGCGGCGGCCGCCACGCTGCTCTCGCGCGTGGTGGAATTTGCGCTCGCCTTCGGCTACGCCCTGCGCTGCCGCACCGTGCCGCTCCAATGGAGCGCCCTTCTCCGCCCGGGCCGCGAGATGCTGCGCCGCTTCGTGCATTACAGTGCGCCGGTGCTGGCGAACGAAACGCTCTGGGGCGTGGGCTACTCGCTCATCACCGTCATCATGGGCCACATGGCCGCGAGCGGCGACCTCATCGCCGCCTACACCGTGGCGGGCAGCATTGACAAGCTCTCCACCGCCGGCATCTACGGCATCGCCAACGCAGCCGCCGTCATCGTCGGCAAGGAGATCGGCATCGGCAGCAGCCACGAGAGCGTCGTGCGCATCGGCAAGGCCGTGTGCCTCACGGCATTTCTCTTCGCGCTCGCCCTCGGCGGCGTGGAGCTTCTGGCCTTTTTTACGCTGCTCCGGCCGTATGTGCTGCCGCTTTTCTCCCTCTCGGCGGGCGCGGCGGCGATGTGCGCGGTCATGGTGTACTGCTACGCGGGTGTGATGCCCCTCCACGGCTTTTCGTCCACGATGGTCGTGGGTGTGCTGCGCGGCGGCGGCGACGTACGCGCCTCGCTGCTCATCGACAACTTTCCCCTCTGGTGCATGGAGCTGCCGCTGATGTGCCTGCTCGGTCTTGTCCTTAAGGTGCCGAACGAGGTGTTCTGCCTGTGCATCGCCATCGAGCACCTGGCAAAGACCCCAGTCGCCCTCTGGCGCATCCACGGCGGCAAATGGGTGCATGACATCACACAAAGCGAATAGAAAACCGCTGCCGGACCCCATGTGAGTCCGACGGCGGTTTTTCTTTTGTTCTCTTATGCTTTTCCGGTGTAATTGACGCGCTTGCCCTCGCCGGTCTCCGCTTCCATTCCGACCTCGACCGTCCGTGGATCTGTTTCCCGCGACAAGAGGACAACCGCCTCGACATGGTCGGCGCGGGGGAAGAGGTCGACCGCGCAGGCGCGCACGGCGCGGTAGCCGAGGGCGGCGAAGCGCTTCACATCGCGCGCCATCGTCGCGCTGTCGCAGGAGACATACACCACGCGCTCCGGCTGCATCCGCGCGATGCTTTCCACCACGTCCTCCGCCAGCCCCTTGCGCGGCGGATCGACCGTGATGACGTCGGGCCGCAGATTCTCCTGCGCGAGTTTTTTTGCCACGTCGGAGGCGTCACCGCAGAAGAATTCGGCGTTTTCCACACCGCTGCGCGCGGCGTTCTCCCGCGCGTCGTCGATGGCCTCCGGCACGATCTCCGCGCCGAGGACGCGCTTCGCGTGGGACGTGAGCGCAAGCGTGATGGTCCCCGCGCCGCAGTAGAGGTCGAGCACCGTCTCCTCCCCCGTGAGCTGCGCATACTCAATGGCCTTGGCGTAAAGCCGCTCGGCCTGCTCGTGGTTGACCTGATAAAACGACGGCACACTCAGCCGGAACACTCTCCCGCAGAGCGCATCCTCCAGCCGGTCGGCCCCCCAAAGCGTGCGGTAGCGCTCGCCGAGGATCACATTGTCCCGCCGCGTGTTCTCGCCGAGCACGATGCCCACCGCCTTCGGGCAGGTGCGGCGCAGCCGCTCGACCAGCTCCGCCTCATGCGGCAGTCGCTTGCCGTTCACCAGCAGGCAGATCAGGCTCTCGCCCTTCGTGTTCGAGCGGACATAGACATGGCGCAGAAGGCCGCGCCCCGTCCGCTCGTCGTAGCCCGCCGCGCGGAAATCGCGCATATACTGCCGCACGGCCTCCGCCGCGGCGTCCGCCTCCGGCTTCACCAGCAGACATTCCCGCGTGTCGATGACCTCGTGCGTGCGGGCGCGGTAGAAGCCGATCCTCCCGTCCGGCGAGACGGGATACTGCGCCTTGTTGCGGTAGCGCCGCGTCTCCGCCGCGCCGAGGATCTCCTCCACCTCGACCTCGCTCCCGCCGATACGCGCAAGATTATCCTGCACGCGCCGGCGCTTGAGGGCAAGCTCCTCGCCATAGTCCATGTGGCGGTAGGTGCAGCCGCCGCAGCGCGGAAAGTACGGGCAGTCCGGCGCGATGCGGTGCGGCGAAGGCGCAAGCACCTCGAGCACCTTGGCGAAGGCCGCGGACTTCAGCACCTTCAGAATAAGAATACGGCAGACCTCGCCGCGCAGCGCGCCGGACACAAAGACGACAAAGCCGTCGATGCGCGCGACGCCCGCGCCCTCGCCCGAATAGCCCTCGATGGTAACGGTGTATTCCTGATTTTTCGTGACAGCCATAGTGTTTTCCCCGAAAAAGGGCGCGGAGTCCCGCGCCCTTTCCTTCTATTTTATTGGAAGCGGTCGATGAGCGCGGTGATCTGGCCGGTAAAGGCGGTGATCTCCTTGTTCGAGCGGCCCTTGAAGCGGCGGATGAGCTCAAGCAGCGCTTCGCCCGCGGCGAGCAGCTTGCCGTAGAGGTTGTCCGCGCGGCTGGCCTGCATCGTGCGCTTGCGCTCGGAGATGTAGCCCTCGCTGAGCATCACACCGGCGGCGAGGTCGTAGCTCTCGGTGAACTTCGCCGCGTGGGCGGAGAAGCCGAGGGAGCACAGCTCGTCCGCGAACGCGGGCGCCACGTCCGCGTCGCCGTGGACGACAAAGACGTGCGCGGGCTTCGGATCGAACGCCTTGATCCACTCGATCAGATGGTCGTGGTCGGCGTGGGAGGAAAGGCCCTGGAAATTCACGACCTTCGCCTTGACGGCAATCTCCTCGCCGAAGAGCTTCACGCTCTCCGCGCCGTCGAGCAGCTTGCGGCCCAGCGTGCCGGGCGACTGGAAGCCGACGAACACCACCGCGCTGTTCGCGCGCCAGAGGTTGTGCTTGAGATGGTGGCGGATGCGCCCCGCGTCGCACATACCGGAGGCAGAAATGATGATCTTGGGCGTTTTGTCGAGGTTGAGCATTCTGGATTCCTCGGTCGTCTCGACCAAGTGCAGGTTCGGGAAGGAGAACATGTGTGTGCCGTCCTTTACCAGCTCGAGCGCGTCCTCGTCCAGATAGCCGTGCAGGTCGCCGCAGAACACCGTGGTCGCCGCCTTGGCGAGCGGCGAGTCGATATAGACCGGGAAATCGGGCACGGACTTCACGAGCCCCTGATCCTTGATCTCACGGATGAAGTACAAAAGCTCCTGCGTGCGGCCCACGGCGAACGACGGGATGACGACGTTGCCGCCCTTGCCGAGCGTCTCGTCGATGATCTCCGCCAGCTCGTCGGTGTAGCTCCACACCTCGGTGTGGTTGCGGTCGCCGTAGGTAGACTCCATCACCACATAGTCCGCCCTCTTCAAAAGCTGCGGGTCGCGGATGATGGGCTGGTCGACATTGCCGATGTCGCCGGAGAAGACGATCGTCTTATGAACGCCGCCCTCCGTGAGCTCCAGCGTGATGGAGGCCGAGCCGAGCAGATGCCCCGCGTCGGTAAAGACTGCGCTCACGCCCTCGCACAGCTCGACGCTCTGGCCGTATTCGCAGACGGTGAGGAACTTAAAGACATTCATCGCGTCCTCGGTGGTATAGAGCGGCTCGACCGGCTCGCGCCCCGCGCGCTGACCCTTGCGGTTGCGGTACTCGGCGTCGCTCTCTTGAATATGAGCGGAGTCGAGCAGCATGATGCGCATGAGGTCGGCGGTCACACGGGTGGTCAGGATGCGTCCCGTGAAGCCGCGCTTGACCAGCAGCGGGATGCGGCCCGTGTGGTCGATGTGCGCGTGGGTGACGAGCAGGATGTCGATGTCGCCGGGGTTGAAGGCGAACATGGCGTTGTCCAGCTCGTCGCGCCCCTGCTGTAAACCGCAGTCCACCAGGATGCGCTTGCCGTTGATCTCCAGACAGTGGCACGAGCCGGTCACGCAGCGGTCCGCGCCGTAAAAATGCAGTTTCATCGTAAGATCCTCCGTTGTCCTTCGCTGTGGGTTTCTTGCTTCGTGGTTTCTCTATCTTAACACACGCCGCACCCGCTTGCAAGGCGCACAGGCGTCATATTGTGTGGAAATTTACCGTCCGTTCACATTCCCGCGCATTTTTCCTTTGCATATCCGGGCAGGGCGTGCTATACTATAGAAGTATTTTTATGCTTTCTTGCAAAAGTATTTCGATTTTCCGTGAAAGGAAGTTTTTGATATGGGACTGATCACCAAGCTCTTCGGCACCTACTCCGAGCGGGAGCTCAAGAGCATTTATCCGATCGTCGATAAGATCGAGGCAATGGCGGACGAATACCGCGCGCTGACAGACGAGGAGCTGCGCGCCAAGACGCCGGAATTCAAGGCGCGGCTCGCCAACGGCGAAACGCTCGACGACATTCTGCCCGAAGCCTTCGCCGCCGTGCGCGAGGCCGCGGGCCGCGTGCTCGGGCTTTATCCCTACCGCGTGCAGCTCATCGGCGGCATCGTGCTCCATCAGGGGCGCATCGCCGAGATGAAGACCGGCGAGGGCAAAACGCTCGTCGCCACTCTCCCCGCTTACCTCAACGCGCTCACCGGAAACGGCGTGCACATCGTCACCGTGAACGACTACCTTGCCAAGCGCGACAGCGAGTGGATGGGCAAGGTGCACCGCTTCCTCGGCCTGAGCGTGGGCCTGATCGTCCATGACCTCACGAGCGACGAGCGCCGCGCGGCCTACGCCGCCGACATCACCTACGGCACCAACAATGAGATGGGCTTCGACTACCTGCGCGACAACATGGCGCTCTTCTCCTCCGAGCTGGTGCAGCGCGGCCACGCCTTCGCCATCGTGGACGAGGTGGACTCCATCCTCATCGACGAGGCGCGCACGCCGCTCATCATCTCCGGCATCGGACAGAAGTCCACGGAGATGTACAGCCGCACCGAGGCTCTCGTCGCCCGCTTCCGCAAGAAGGTCATCGCGGAGACGGACGAAAAGGAGGAAGAGGACGTCAACGTTGACGCCGACTACATCGTGGACGAAAAGGCCAAGACCGCGACGCTCACCGCCCGCGGCATCGCCAAGGCCGAGCAGTATTTCGAGATCGAGAACCTCTCCGATCCCGAGAACTCCACCATCGCCCACCACATCAACCAGGCCATCAAGGCGCACGGCACGATGAAGCGCGACATCGACTACGTCGTCAAGGACGGCGAGGTCGTCATCGTCGACGAGTTCACGGGCCGACTGATGTTCGGCCGCCGCTACAGCGAGGGTCTGCATCAGGCCATCGAGGCCAAGGAGCACGTCACCGTCGCCCGCGAGAGCAAGACGCTCGCGACCATCACCTTCCAGAATTACTTCCGCCTTTACAAGAAGCTCTCCGGTATGACCGGTACAGCGCTGACCGAGGAGGAGGAATTCGGCACCATCTACAACCTCGACATCATCGAGATCCCCACCAACCGCCCCATCGCGCGTATTGACGATCCCGACGTGGTGTACAAGACCGAGGCGGCAAAGTACCGTGCGGTCATCGCGCAGGTCAAGGAATGCCACGCCAAGGGCCAGCCCGTGCTGGTCGGCACGGTGTCCATCGAGAAGAACGAGCACCTGTCCTATCTGCTCTCCCGCGAGGGCATCAAGCATAACCTGCTCAACGCGAAGAACCACGAGAAGGAAGCCGAGATCGTCGCGCAGGCCGGTAAGCTCGGCGCGGTGACGGTCGCCACCAACATGGCGGGCCGCGGCACCGACATCATGCTCGGCGGCAACGCCGAATACATGGCGAAGAACGACCTGCGCAAGGCCGGGCTCTCCGATGAGCTGATCGCCGAGGCGACCGGCTACGCTGAGACCGACGATCAGGAGATCCTCGACGCCCGCGCGCTGTTCGCCGAAGCGCTCGCCAAACACAAGGCCGAGATCGCGGGCGAGGCCGACCGCGTGCGCGAGGCCGGCGGTCTGTTCATCATCGGCACCGAGCGCCACGACTCCCGCCGCATCGACAATCAGCTCCGCGGCCGTGCCGGCCGTCAGGGCGACCCGGGCGAGACGCGCTTCTACCTCTCGCTCGAGGACGATCTGCTGCGCCTGTTCGGCGGCGAGCGCATCACGAACCTCATGGACCGCATGAACCTCGACGAGGACACGCCCATCGAGAACAAAATGCTCTCGAAGTCCATCGAGAACGCGCAGACCAGCGTCGAATCCCGCAACTTCCAGTCCCGTAAGGCGACGCTTGAATACGACGACGTGATGAACAAGCAGCGCGAGATCATCTATGGGCAGCGCAAGCAGGTGCTCGACGGCCGCAACCTCAAGGATACCATCTTCGGCATGATCCGCAGCGGCATTTCCAATCAGGTCACGCTCCACTCCGGCGAGCACGGTAAGCTCGACGAGGACGGCGTGCGCGAAATCCTCGGCAGCCTCGAGGGTATGTACTTCCCGCGCGGCATGGTCGCCGAAACGCCCGCTGAGCTCGCCGCCATGGGCGAGGACGAGCTGACGGAGCTGTTCTTCAACGCCGCCGTCACCACCTACGAGCGCAAGGAGGAGGCCGTCACCTCCCCCATCATGCGCGAGCTTGAGCGCGTGGTGCTGCTGCGCGTGGTCGACGAATACTGGATGGACCATATCGACGCCATGCAGGAGCTGCGTCAGGGCATCCGCCTGCGCGCCTACGCGCAGGTCAACCCCATCGACGCCTACAAGAAGGAATCCCTCGAGATGTTCGAGGAGATGATCTCCGCCATTCAGGACGAGACCGTGCGCCGCATCTTCTCCGCCCGCATCAAGAGCGAGGCCGAGGTCAAGCGCGAGCGCGTGGCCGAGGGCATCGTCGCCACCACTGCGGGCGACGGCAGCGTAAAAAAGCAGCCGCGCAAGGTGCAGAAGATCGGCCGCAACGACCCCTGCCCCTGCGGCAGCGGAAAAAAGTATAAGCAGTGCTGCGGACGGTAACGGACGCAGTCTGCTGATACGCGGCATACGAGCGGCTGCCGCGCCAGCGGCGAGCGAGCTGCCATCCGGCATTTTTTGCACTGCACAGCAGCGCGGAAAATAAGCAGTGCTGCGGACGGTAAAAACAAAAGGGGTATTCTCTTTCCGAAAGAGAATACCCCTTTTGAAACCCCAAGAGAACGCAAGGGGCGCTGCCCCTTGACCCTCGATCTGCCGATGTCATATTACCTGTCAGCAACGGTATGCACATGTTTTTTTGAAACGATCTGACCTACTTCTCTTTCCGCTCAGCCGCTCCTGCGGTGGGATGGGGCAAGAGGACGTCACGCAAATAAATTCGCATCGGTCAGGCACACAGGGGGCGCTGAATATGGTCGAGTCAAAAATCTACATTGGGCTGAACGATCTGTCGACGAACACACAGCTCTTTGAAAACGAAAAGTATATCAGGGTGCTTCGTAATGTATGCTATTCCTACAAAGTGCCTTTTTCCTTTCAGGTGCAGGAGGGTGGGTATATTTACGAAAGCGGAGAATACGCCCGGGAGACCAGTCTGGTCCTCACCCTGATCGACGTTGACAAGGCCGTTGTGAAGGATATCGCCAAGGACCTGTGCGCTTTCTTCCATCAGGAGTCTGTTCTGGTCACCGAAAGTCATCTGCAGGCACATTTCGTTCGCGAAACATTGGAATGCGGCGGTGAGGAAACCCTGTGAGGTGATCGGGCAAGTCAGGATCATTGGAGTGTATGAATGAATCAGCAAGGGATTTTCAAAAAGTGGCTTTGGGCCGGAGTAATGGGAATTTTAACCATTCTGCTCTGCCTGATCGTTTCCGATGATTTATTGGGACTAAATTCCCCTCCCGCACGGAGTCAGATCGGGCATTATGTTTTCTGGGTAAGCCTGATCGGTTTGCCGTTGTTATTTTACAAGTTCGTTTCTTGGCGGTATACATTGTTGAATATCCCCCTTTATTTTTTACTCTACTTTCCCATCTATGAGTTGTGCGGCCTTAAACATACCCATTTATTTCTCCAAACAGGTGGATTTATCAGTTTTCCGGTATGGTTCGGAGCAATATTGGTCACTGCCTATTTTTGGGGGATACAAAGCCTTGTATATCTGATCTGCCATATCGCTTTTCATTTATTGAAAAAGCAGCAATAGCTTTCCATTCACCGCAGCCCCGCCGCGCCGTGCGCGGCAAATTTCCCCGCGCCGCAGGCGCGAAAGGAGGTCCCTTATGTCCTTTACCGAGCACAACGTCAACGGCGTGATCTTCGACACCGCCGGCACGCTCTCCGTCGGCGGCGTGCGCCACGCCTTCACCACCCGTCACGGCGGCGTGAGTCCCGCGCCGTTCGACTCGCTCAACCTTGCGAGCAACCGCGGCGACCGTGAGGAGAACATCCTCGAAAATTACCGCCGCCTCGGCGCCGCCGTCGGCTTCGACGCCTCGCGCGCCGTCGGCTGCCGCCAGATCCACTCCGACCTCGTGCGCGTCGCGCGGGAGGAGGATGCCGGCAAAATTCGCTGGGACGAGCGGCCCTACGACGCCGACGCGCTCATCACGAACGTGCCGAACCTGCCGCTCTTTGCCTACGGCACGGACTGCTGCATGATCACGGTCTACGACCCGACCTCGCGCTCCATCGCCGCCATCCACGCCGGCTGGCGCGGCACGGCAAGCGGCATCGTGCTCAAGGCGCTCGTCACGATGATGAGCCTTTACGGCGCGGACCCCTACACGATGCGCGCGGCCATCGGCCCCGCCATCGGCAAGTGCTGCTTTGAGACCGACGGCGACGTGGCGGACACCTTCCATGAGCTCATGGACCCCGCTGTGGACGAGCGCATCGAGCGCTGCGGCGACAAGTACCACATCGACCTCAAATCCATCAACCGTCTGTGGCTGCTGCGCAGTGGACTGGACCCCTCGCGCATCGACGTACACCCCGACTGCACCAAATGCCGCCCCGACCGCTACTGGTCGCACCGCGGCATGGGCGGCGAGCGCGGCGGCATGGCGGCGGTCATCGTCCTGACGGAGGACGCCCTGTGACGCGGCGGCTGACGGCGCTCGCGCTCGCGCTGGTCCTCGCGCTCTCGCTGACCGGCTGCTGGGAGGCCGAGCCGGAGCCGGACGACTTCTGGGGCGACGAGCTGCCGCCGGAGGAGCAGGAGACATCGCAGCGCGAGCCGGCGCAGATCTCCGACTTCACCCTGCCCTATCTCTCGGGCCAGACCTTTGACCCCGTGACCTGCATCGACGGCGTGCAGCAGACCGTCGGCGCGCTGCTCTACGAGCCGCTCTTCACGCTCGACGCTTCGTTCACGCCGCAGCCTGTGCTGTGCGAGCACAGCAGCTGCGACGCCCAGGCGCTGACGTGGACCTTCGCGCTGCGCAGCGCAGTCTTTTCCGACGGCACGGCCCTCACCGCGAACGACGTGCTCGCGGCCTACCGCCGCGCGGCGGAGTCCGCGCGCTACGGCGCGCGCTTTGCGAACGTCGCCTCGATGAAGGCGCAGGACGCGCATACGCTGATCGTCACGCTGACGCAAGCAAACGGCAGCTTCCCCGCCCTGCTGGACATTCCCATCGTCAAGGCCGGCACGGAGAACGACCTCGTTCCGCTCGGCACCGGCCCCTACGTCTACACAACAGCAGCCGACGGCGCGGCGCTGACCGCAAATCCCCATTGGCAAGGCAGCTCTCTGCCGCTCGAGCGCATCGTGCTTGCCGCGGTCAAGGACAACGACACCGCGCTGAGCCGGTTCGCCTCCCGCAGCGTCCACTTCCTCTGCCTCGATCCGACCGGCACCGGCGCACGGACGGTCGGCGGCGCGGTGGAGTCCACCGACGTGCCGACCGCGGCAATGCAGTACCTCGGCTTCAACCTGAGCCGTACTCCGCTCAACGACGCCGCGGTGCGCCGCGCGATGAGCGGCGTGATCGACCGCGGCACGCTTGTCTCCTCCCTGCTCTCCGGGCACGGCACAGCGGCGCAGCTTCCCATCGCGCCGCAGGACGCGGACTATCCGAAGACATATGAGTACCGCACCACGGCGGAGGAGTACGCCGCCGCGCTGGAGACTGCCGGCGTGACCGCCGCGCGCCCGCGCAGCCTGACGCTGCTGGTGAACAAGGAGAATGCCTTCCGATGCGCGGTCGCCGAAAGCCTCTGCGCCCAGCTCACGACCGCCGCGCTGACGGTCACGGTGCGCGAATTGCCGTGGGGGGAATACGCCGCCGCGCTGGAGGGCGGCGACTTCGACCTCTACCTCGGCGAGGTGCGTCTGACTGCCGACTGGGACGCGGGCGCACTGCTCGACGCCGGCGGCGCGCTGAACTACGGCGGCTTTGCGAGCGAGCAGCTCTCCGGCCTGAACGACGCCTTCCTGCTCGGCGGGAACGCCTCCGCCGAGCGGTATGTCAAGGGCTTTGCCGAGGAAACGCCCTTTGCACCGCTGCTCTTCAAGTCCAAAACGGTGCTCACGCCATCCGGTCTCGTGGACGGCATGACCCCAACGGCTTCCGATCCGTTTTACGGCTTCGCGGATTGGAGCTTCCACCTCTCCGGCTCGGAGAGCTGAGCGTTTCTCCCAACAATAAAAAAGCGTTCCGCGACCTGCTTTCGGTCGTGGAACGCTTTTTCAATATACAGGGTCGGTTTCCGGCTCAATACTGGCGCACGACGGCAACGACCTTGCCGAGCACCTCGCACTCCCGCCCGTCGATGGGCTGGTAGTCGGGGTTCGCGGGCAGGAGCCAGATCTCGCCGTTCTGCTTTTTGAAGGTCTTGACCGTGGCCTCGTCCCCGATGAGGGCGACGACGATCTCCCCGTTGTTGGCGGTCTGCTGGCGGCGGACGACGACCAGATCGTCCGGCAGGATGCCGACGCCCAGCATAGATTCGCCGCGCACGCGCAGGGCAAAGAACTCGCCGCTGCGGCTGCCGGTATCAAAGGTCAGGTAATCCTCCACGCACTCCTGCGCAAGGATGGGGCTGCCGGCGGCGACGTTGCCGACGATGGGGATGCGGTTCTCCCGCGCGTCCCGCTCCTCCATGAAGTCAACGGCGTTCGACGGCGCCGCAGGGGCGGCGGGCACGGCAGGCGCGGTCTGCGCCTCGCCCTTGAGCCGGATGGCGCGGCCCTTGCCGGCGTCATGCTCCAGATAGCCCTTTTTCTCCAGATTCAGGATATGGAAATGCGCGGTGGACGGGGACTTGAAATTCAGCTCTGCACAGATCTCGCGCACAGAGGGCGGATAGCCCCACTTGGTCATGAATTGGGCGATGTAATCGTAGACCTTCTGCTGCATTTTGGTCAGTTTTTTCATGGTCCGCTGCCTCCTTATCGGATTCTTTTTTGTATTATAGCACAGCAGCTCTAAGAATGCAACGACCGTTTGAGTGTTTTTTAGTATTTTTTCTCCCCCGCTCCGCATTGACACCGACGGCGCGGCTATGTAAAATAGGATCAAACTTTTATGTAACGAGGTATTTCTATGTCTGTTTCCTTCCGCGGGACCGAAAACTACGTCGCCTCGCCCGAGCTGATGGGCGCGGTGGACATCGCCGTGGCGCTGCAAAAGCCGCTGCTCATCAAGGGCGAGCCCGGCACGGGCAAGACCATGCTGGCGCAGGCCGTCGCCGACGCGCTGGGCAAGAAGCTCATCATCTGGAACGTGAAATCCACCACCAAGGCGCAGGACGGTCTGTACGTCTACGACGTCGTCCAGCGTCTCTACGACAGCCAGTTCGGCTCCGCCGGCGTGGACGACATCGCAAAATACATCAAGCTCGGCAAGCTCGGCGAGGCGTTCTCCTCCGACGAGCAGGTGGTGCTGCTCATCGACGAGGTGGACAAGGCCGATCTTGAGTTCCCCAACGACCTCCTCTGGGAGCTGGACAAGATGGAGTTCTACATTCCCGAAACAAAGGAAACGGTCAAGGCAAAGCAGCGCCCCATCGTCATCATCACGTCCAACGCGGAAAAGGAGCTGCCCGACGCCTTCCTGCGCCGCTGCATCTTCCACTACATCGCCTTCCCCACGCAGGAGCAGATGGAGAAGATCATCCGCGTCCACTTTGACAAGCTCGACGAAGCGCTGCTCGCACAGGCGATGCAGGCGTTCTATTGGCTGCGCTCGATCGACAGCATCGAGAAAAAGCCCTCCACGAGCGAGCTGGTGGACTGGCTCCGCGCGCTCGAGCTCGGCGGCGTCGATCCCGCGCGCATCGCAAAGGACATTCCCTTTGCCGGCGTGCTGCTCAAAAAGGACAAGGACATCACGGCGATGCAGCGCCGGATGCGGTAAGCCCATGTTTGTCGGATTTTTCTACCTTCTGCGTCAGCGCGGCTTCGGCGTTTCACTCAACGAGTGGATGACGCTCATGGAGGGGCTGTCTCTCGGTCTGCACCGCTCAACGCTGACGGGCTTTTACGACCTCTGCCGCGCCGTGCTCGTCAAGAGCGAGGCGGACTACGACAAGTTTGACGCCGCGTTTTTGGAGTATTTCAAGGACGTGCCCTTCCCCGAGGAGCTGCTGCCGGACGAGTTGATGGACTGGCTCAACCACCCGAAAAATGCGCTTGAGGAGTTCCGCGCCTTTCTGCGCGAGCAGGGCTATGCGGAAAAGAGCATCGACGAGATTCTCAAGATGTTTGAAGAACGCCTCCGTGAGCAGACCGAGGAGCACAACGGCGGCTCGTACTGGATCGGCACGGGCGGCTACTCCAACTTCGGCAACGCCGGCCACAGCCCGCAGGGCATCCGCGTCGGCGGCGAGAGCATCTACCGCCGCGCCTTTCAGGTCGCGGGAGAGCGAAAGTACCGCGATTTCCGGCGCGACAACACGCTCGATATCCGCCAGTTCCAGATGGCGTTTCGCCTGCTGCGGCAGTATTCCGACCAGTCGCTCGGCGACAAGACAGAATTCGACGTGGACGGCACCATCCGCGATACCTGCGACAGCGCCGGCACGCTCAAGGTGCGCTACAAGCGCCCGCGGCGCAACACCGTCAAGGTGCTGATGCTGATGGACTCGGGCGGCTCGATGAGCTACTACTCTCAGCTCTGCTCGATGCTCTTCCAGGCGGCGCGGCAGTCCAACCACTTCAAGGAGCTGCACGTCTACTACTTCCACAACTGCGTCTACTCGCGCGTCTACACCGACCCGCGGATGTACCGCGAGCACGGCGTTTCGACCGAGTGGCTGCTGAAGAATTTCGGCAGCGAGTACAAAGTCATTTTCGTCGGCGACGCGCTGATGGATATGTACGAGCTGACGGAAAAGCGTTACGACTATTTCGCCGGCAGCGGCTCACTCTCCGGCATGGACTGGCTCAAGCGCTTCAAAGAACAGTACGACCATCTCATCTGGCTCAATCCCGAAGAGCCGCCGCGCTACGGCGGCTATTGGGGCCAGAGCTACGGCCACATCGCGCGGCTCATTGATATGTACCCGCTGAGCGTGGATGGGCTCGAGCGCGGCATGAAAAAGCTGCTGGTGAGCAAATAGCACCGCAAAAGGGACCGTTCTCCTCCACAGAGAACGGTCCCTTCAGTCTATTTGGGGCAGCGGGGCCTGACCGCGGGGCTTTCCCGTCCCATCTGCCCTCCGCCGGAAACGGGCCGGGCAATCACCCGTGATAGTCGCCGGTCGCGGAATCGACCGTGACAAAGGGAACGATCTCGCCGTTGATCTCCACATAGACCTGATAAACACCGTCGCCCAGATCCTCATAGTGATGCGGTGTGACGCCATAATTTTCCAGCAGACTCTTTTCAAACCCGGCTACGTCCCACGCGGCGTCATCACCGCTGTCGGCATCCCGCAGCCCCGCCGAGCGCATGATGGCTTCCACGGGCTCGACCGGCTCGCTGCCCCAGGTGATCTCCACGTCCGCGCACCCGGCGCTGTCCAGCAGCTCCCGCGCTTCATCGGTCAGCAGCTTTTGGTAGGCCTCGTCCACCAGCTCCAGCTTTTGCAGGCACTCGGTCCGATCATCGTTCTTTGCGCTCAGCCATACGGAGGCGGCAGTGCCGATCTCATCCGTGTCAAGGCCCGTATTCACGCCCCAGTCCAGCAGCTTGACCGCAGCCTGCACAGCCAGCAGCGAGGAACCTGCCGTTCCGACCGCAACGTCCGCGTCGATCTCGTCCAGAATGGGGAGCGTCAGCGCCTGCGGCGCATCGGCCGGCGCGCCGGAGCTGTCGGACTCCGCCGGGGCGTCCGTTTTGGAAGGGACGCCGCTGTTTGGCTCTGCCGGTGCGGCGCAGCCCGCCATACATACGGCGAGCAGCAGTATGGCCGCAAGCAGCCGTGCTGTCGCGATTTTCTTAAGGTTTTTCATTGCATAGATCCTCCTGCCACAGGATCGTGAGGGCGGCTTCGAGAGCAGTCATATTCTCTTCCTCCTTACTTCAAGAGCTGCGGCACGAGGTTGAGGATCATGCCGCCCGCGAGGACGCTTGCGATCTGCCCGGCGACGTTCGCACCCACCGCGTGCATCAGCAGATGGTTCTGGCTGTCCGCCTCAATGCCCATCTTCTGGATGACGCGCGCGGACATCGGGAACGCCGAAATGCCTGCCGCGCCGACCATCGGGTTGACCTTCTTCTTGCTGAACAGGTTGAGGAGCTTCGCGAACATCACGCCCGCGATGGAGTCGAACACGAAGGCCACGAGGCCAAGGCCCATGATGATGAGCGTGTTCCGGTTCACGAACTGGTCGGCGCGCATGGAGAACGAGATCGTGATGCCGAGCAGCAGCGTGATGAGGTTCGCCAGCGTGTTCTGCGCGGTCTCGGAGAGACGGTCAAGGCAGCCGCACTCGCGCAGGAGGTTACCGAACATCAGGAAGCCGACGAGCGAGACGGACATCGGCGCAATGAAGCCCGCGATGATGGTCACAAGGATCGGGAAGCAGATGCGCAGCGTGCGCGAGACGTTCTTGGGGTTGTAGGGCATCCGGATGCGGCGCTCCTTTTTCGTCGTCACGAGCTTGATGGCGAAGGGCTGGATGATCGGCACAAGCGCCATGTAAGAGTACGCCGCGACGGCGATGGGGCCGACGTAGCTCGAGTGCAGCACCTGCGAGACGAGGATGGAGGTCGGGCCGTCCGCCGCGCCGATGATGCCGATGGAAGCGGCGTCCGCGAGGTCAAAGCCGAGCAGGACGGCGGCAACCATGGTGAAGAAGATGCCGAACTGCGCCGCCGCGCCGAAGAGCAGCATCTTGGGATTTGAGAGCAGCGGGCCGAAGTCGATCATCGCGCCGATGCCGATGAACAGCAGCAGCGGTAGCGCTTCGCTGGCCTCGATGGTTGTCTCGAAGAGCCACTGGATGATGCCCTGGCTCTCGCCGATGCCCTCGACCATCTGGTTGAGGACGCCGGAGCTCGGCAGGTTGACGAGGATGGCGCCGAAGCCCATCGGCAGCAGCAGCGCCGGCTCATAGTCCTTTTGGATGGCGAGGTAGATGAACGCGAAGCCCACGAGGTACATCACGCCCTGCTGCCACGTCACGGCTCGAAAGCCGTCAAGCAGAAATTCCATCGTCTCACCTCGCTATGCCCACCAGCTGATGTTGGCGGAAATGAGCACGGCGTTGAAAAAGTCGATGAACATACCGCCGACCATTGGAATGGCAAAGTATGCCACCGGCGAGGGGCCGTACTTCTTGGTCACGACCTGCATATTGGCCATCGCGTTCGAGGTCGCCCCCATGGCAAAGCCGATGAAGCCCGCGGTCATGACCGCCGCATCGTAGCCGCGCCCCATGACGTTGAAAACCACGAAGTAGGAGAAGAGGAACATGACGATGCACTGGAGCACAAGACAGACGATCATCGGCAGGGCGAGGTCAATGAGCTCCCAGAGCTTCAACCCCGCGAGCGCCATGGCGAGGAAGATGGAGAGGAACATATTGCCCATCGTATCGATCTCCTCAGTGGGGTATTCGACGTGTACGCCGTCCATCGCGTTGCGGACGACCACGGCGACGAGCATCGCGCCGATGTACGCGGGAAAGGTCAGATCTGTCAGTGCCGTGAGCCACACGCTGACCTGATTGCCGATGCCGACCGCCAGCAGGAGCAGCATGAAGCCCTTGACAAAGCGGGGGCTGTCGGTGATGAAGCGCTCATCCTCGCTCGCCACATCGGTGGCAAGGCCCGCGCTCTGCGTTCCGCCGCCGACCGCGACCGTTTCGGGGTACAGGTCGTGCTTTTCGATCAGGCGTTTGGCTGTCGGACCACCCATCAGTGAGCCGGCTACAAGGCCGAATGTCGCCGCCGCGATGGAAACGACGCTGCCGCCCACCGCGCCCGCGGCCTCAAGGTCCGGCCCAAAGGCCGCCGCTGTACCGGGACCGCCGATGAGGGCGATGGAGCCGCAGCCGATGCCCAGCAGCGGATCGCAGCCGAACACCTCCATCACCCCGCCGCCGAGGAAGTTTTGCAGCGGGATCATCACGATAGAGACGATCAGGCACAGCATCACGGCCTTGCCGCCCTTGAGCAGCGCCGGGATGCTGACCGTAAAGCCGACCGTGGTGAAGAACAGGATCATGAAAACGGTCTGCAATGTGCCGTCAAAGGTGATGGACGCGATGCCGGCGGAGTAGAGAATGCAGTTGAGAATGGAAAAGCACAGTCCGCCGACCAGCGGAGCGGGGATGCAGTAGCGGCTGAGAAACGTCACCCGCTCGGTGATAACGCCTCCCAGCCAGAAGAGAAATGCGCCTAAGGCAACGGCGTGGTACATATTTAACTCGATTGTCAGCATAACGATTTCTCCTTTTTCTTGTTCCGGTCCGGCACGGAGTAGCCACACACCACTCTGCCCCGCGCCCTTTCTGCACACAGTCTAATGCGCAGTGTGGTGCGGGAAATGTCGAATCGCGTCGAACCCTTCATTTTCCGCATTTCCAACGATAAAAAACATTCAAAAATGTAACTTTTGACCGTTTAATCTCTATAAAATCGTTATATATTCCATAAATTACCAATAATTTGCTTAGATTTTGCAAAGAAAAACGCAGCAGTCCGGCTTTGGAAGCCGGACTGCTGCGTTTTGTTTCGATCAAAGCAGGCTCACATCTTGCCGCTCAGGGCGCGCTCGAGCCAGATGGTGGCGAACTCCATGGCCTCGGCCATGCTGCCCTTCTCCGTGGAGCGGACCACGCGGTCACGCGAGCGGAGATTTGGGTCGGTGAGCTGGAGCTGGATGGACACGCGCTTGGCGAGCTTGAGGTCCTTCACGTCCTCGGTGTCAAGCACCTGCATCATGATGATATACTTATCCGCCATCGAGCCGTAGTAGACCAGATTGTCCACGCGGCGCAGCGGATGACCGCGGTAAACGAGATTTTCAGCCATATTGAAACACTCCTCACTTTAATTCCGATTCCTGCTCATTCTACCATCGCCCGCGCCGCTTGTCAACCAAACCGTACAAAAGGTTATGTAAGATTTCGTGTATTCTGTTCGATAACAGGCGATGCGAATTCGACAGCGAATATGAACTCGGAGTACCTTTCCATTTCGCTTTCCTTCAGTCTCCGGTCGGATCTTCGGGATAAGGCGCAGCCCAAGAAAGTCCCTGAAGCACTTTCCAGTTGTCATCTTTGTTATCGATCACAAAATGGAAGTCTTCGTATCCATCGGCCGATATCGTTTTACCGTTAAAAGACAACAGGACCTCGTAAGTCCGGAAATCCGACACCGTTACAAGCTCAACTGGGATAGCATCGCTATACTTCGCAATAAGATCGACACGCTTGCTTGCAATATTTTCAGCGCTCTCGCCTTCCGTCAAGAAAAGATCGGCATAGGAAGTCCCCTCTTGTGCCGCAACAGCTTCCCAATACCCATACAGGATCTTTTCGTATTTCTCTTTATCAACAAACTCACCCGTCGACTTCACCCGATACCCCAAATCTCCATCTGCAGGCTCGATCTCCTTCAAGGCATATGAAACATTATCCCATGCGTTAGCTCCGAACTGCTCAACGACTAAATCATGCTGCTGCACTGCAATTGATGCACAGTACTCAGCCTTCTTTTTTCCCGCAGCAATATCATTTCCGGCCACCGGAAAAAGATAGCCGCTTTGCTCCGCCTCATCCAAATCGATCATGGATGATCCCACCGGCAAGGTCCCCATTCCCGGCGATTCGCATAGGAAATTCATATTTTCTCTTGCCGCCCGAGCGCTGCTCGCTTTTGACAGATAGTTAATATACGCACCGACAAGCGTATCCTTTTCCGTATAGACGTCGATGTCTTTGCTCTGCGTGTAAGCAGCCAAAACACCGACTGCCAGCAAAACGCCTGCAATGCAAAGAAGAAAAGTCGGGCATCGCATGGTGCGTCCATTGCGTAATACAATTTTCTTCATTTCAATCCCTCCTCAAATCCGAAAAACCGTACAAAATGCCCCGGGAGCCTTTTTTCGACCCTCGGGGTATTTCAAAACAGCGGAAATTTTTTACTGGCTCAGGTAGCTGCGCAGGAGGACCTGCAGCAACTCGTCGCGATCCAGCTTTCGGATCAGCGTGCGCGCCTGCCGGTGGTTGGTGATGTAGGTGGGGTCCTCCGAAAGGATGTAGCCCACGAGCTGGTTGATGGGGTTATAGCCCTTCTCCTCCAGCGCGGTGTACACGCTCGTCAGGATGTGGTGGATCTCCTCGTCCTTTTCCTTCGCGGCGTTGAATTTGCGGGTATAGTCTTCCATTCGGTCTCCCCTCCTTCCACTTGCCAGTATACCCCAATTTTTTGCAAAGTAAAGGGGTTTTGGGCATCTGTAACAAAACCGTAATATGTTGCTGTAGTGCGGTAAAGCGAGCGTGAGTCCCGTTCCGTCGGGCCATGATGCAGCAGTATGGACGCCGACCGAACCAGGCTCCCACACGGCGAGGCGGCGCGGGTGCGCCGTCACAAGTATTTTGCGCAGCAAAATCCTGGCGCAGGGGCAATTCACTTGCTCCGGGCATGTCCGATCCCCTTGGGGTTGAGCGGCCACAGGGAGCGGAACCCCAAAATAAGACCATCCGCCAAAGGCAGATGGTCTTATTTTTGGTGCGGGCATGGGGACTCGAACCCCAACGCCGTAAAGCACGAGAACCTAAATCTCGCATGTCTGCCAATTTCATCATGCCCGCATAGCAATGCTATTCTACCACAGCCCCGCGCAGGGAGCAAGCAGAAAATTGCAGTCCGCTTTTTGAAGGCTGCGGAGACGAGGAAACGGCGCATTTTTTATTTTGTCCTGCGTTTGCATAACGAACGGGAGACACACGGTGCAAACCCTGTGTCTCCCGCTTTTTTGATTCGTTTCCGCCGGGCGGCTGCGCCGCCGTCCGGCGCGACCTTTTTCAGACGTACTTCTGCGTCACGGTGTCGAACACGCCGCGGGTGGTCAGGCGCAGCGTCGGGATGACCGGCAGCGCCATGAACGAGAGCGTCATGAACGGATCGACGCCGCGGCTCACGCCGAGGGCAAACGCCTTTTCCTTGGCGTTTTCCAGCTCACGGTTGACGTCCACGAGCGGCTCCTCGCTCATGATGCCCGCGATCTGGAGCCGGACCTCGCCGAGCACCTCGCCGTGGTCGAGCACGACGATGCCGCCGCCGAGCTCGACGACGCGGTTGGCTGCCGCCGCGATGTCCTCCTCGTTCGTGCCGACAACGATGATGTTGTGGCTGTCGTGCGAGATGGAGGTCGCCACCGCGCCGGACTTGAGACCGTAGCCCTTGATGTAGCCGATGCCGATGTGGTGCGTGTTCTTATGGCGCTCGATGACCGCAATCTTGAGGATGTCGTTTTCCAGGTCGATCTTGTCGGCGTAGCCGGCGTCGGTCGTCACGATCTCGCCCGGGACCATGCCGAGCACGGCGCGCGGGCGGGTCTCAGTGAAATCGTCGGCGGTGAGGTGCGCGACGTGGAAGGTCTCGTGGGAGCGCTTGATGAGATGCGGGTCGATCTCGGGAGCCTCAAAGGGCGCGACCTCTTTGCCGTCGAACATGAGCTTGCCCTTCTTGTAGACCTCGAGAATATTGAAGTCGCGGAAGTTATCGATGATAACGAAGTCGGCAAGGAAGCCGGGCGCGATGGCGCCGCGGTTGTTGAGCAGGAAGTAGCGGGCAGCATGATGGCTCGCGCACTTGACGGCGATGATGGGGTCCACGCCCGCGGCGATGGCCTTCTTGATGATGTAGTCGATGTGACCCTTTTCCAGCAGATCATTGGGGTGCTTGTCGTCCGTGCAGAACATACAGTAGGTGTAATACTGCGGGGTGAGCAGCGGCAGCAGCGCGTCAAGGTTGCGCGCTGCTGTGCCCTCGCGGATCATGATGTACTGGCCGCGCTCGAGTTTGGCGAGCGCGTCGCCCATATCGGAGCACTCGTGGTCGGAGTAGACGCCGGCGGCAACGTAGGCGTTGAGGTCGTTGCCGGAAAGGCCGGGAGCGTGGCCGTCGATCTTCTTGTGATGCGCCTGCGCCGCGACGATCTTCTCGAGCACCTGCTCGTCGGCATTGGCGACGCCGACGTAGTTCATCATCTCGGCAAGGCCCTCGACGCGGTTGTGCTCGTAGAAGCTGTCGATGGCGCGGTAGTCAAGGTTCGCGCCGCTCTCGTCGAGCGGGGTGGCGGGCACGCAGCTCGGCAGCATGAAGCGCACGTCGAGCGGCAGGTCCTCGGTGGCCTGCAGCATATACTCGATACCGTCGGTGCCCATGACGTTGGCGATCTCGTGCGGGTCGGTGATAACAGTCGTGGTACCGTGCGGAAGAACGGCCTTGGCGAACTCCTTCGGGCTGACGAGTGAGCTTTCCAGATGGATGTGCGCGTCCACAAAGCCGGGCAGCACGAGCTTGCCGCTCATGTCGACCTCGACCTCACCCTCGTAGTGGCCGCCCATGCCGGCGATCAGCCCCTCGGCTACCGCGATGTCGCCGCGGCTGAGCTGGTTGCAGAACACATTTACATAGGTCGCGTTCTTCAAAACGAGGTCGGCCTTCTGCCGTCCCGCCGCGACCTCTACCACATGGAGCTTTTTGTTGAGCTTGCGGTTGATCCTGCCCGCGTAGCTTTCCTTGTATGCCATCGCCATGTTCCTCCTGTTCTCGCTTTATCATAATTTTTTCTAATGTTAAGCTTAAACGCCTGTGATACCTGTTGCATGGAGTATACTACGATTTCCCGCGCTTGTCCATGCCTTTTTCGTGAAAAGCGGAAGAAATTTGGGCAATGGGAAAGGACCGCACGGCAATTCTCGTGCCATGCGGTCCCTGATAAAAAAGCTCTTTTGTCAGCGCAGCTTCGCGCCCAGCTCGGCTTCGAGCAGCGCAAGGATGCTCTTCACATCCTCGTCGGCCTCCTCGCCGGTGAGGCTGCGGTCGTCCGCGCGCAGCGTCAGGCTGAACGCGACGGACTTGCTGCCCGGCGCAACGCCGATGCCGCGGTAAATGTCGAACAGCTCGACCTTCTTCAAAAGGCCCTTCGCGCCGCGGCGGATGCAGTCCTCCAGCGCGCCGACGGTGACACTCTCGGCGCACACCACGGCGATATCGCGTGTAACAGCGGGGAACTTCGGCAGCGGCCGGTAGACGGGGATACCGCCGCGCACGGAGTAGAGCGCGTCAAAGCGCAGCTCAGCGGCATAGATCTCCGCGTCCACGCCGTAGGTGGCCGCGACGAGCGGGTGGATCTGGCCGAACACACCCAGCTCGACATCGCCGGCATAGACCTTTGCGCAGCGGCCGGGGTGATAGGAGGCGTTGTCCGTGCAGGCCTCAAAGCGGACGTCCTTGATGCGGCAGGCGCGGAGAATGGCCTCAATGCCGCCCTTGAGCGTGAAGAAGTCCATTCCGTCGCCGTAAGCGCCGAGGGAGAGGATCTTCGGCTCGTCGGCCAGACCGTCCTCGCGGGGCAGGTAGATCTTGCCCAGCTCGTAGAGGCGCACGGCCTTGTTGCGGTAGTTGTAGTTGCGGGTGATGATCTCCAGCATGGAGGGGAGGATGGTCGTGCGCATGATGGAGGTGTCCTCGCCCAGCGGGTTGAGGATCTTCAGGCTTTTACGCAGCGGGGAGTCCTTCGGCATACGGATCTTATCGTAGTACGACGGGCTGATGAAGGAGTAGGTGATGATCTCGTCGTAGCCGAGCGTGCGGCAGGTCTCGCCGAGCGCGCGGTCAAAGAGCTGCTGCTCGCTGAAGCCGCCGCGCGTCGTCTCGCCGCGCATGAGCGTGCAGGGAATGTTATTGTAGCCGTAGAAGCGGGCGACCTCCTCGGCAATGTCGCTATAATGCTCCACATCGCCGCGCCAGCTCGGCACAAGAATGTCGTCGCCGCTGAGCTCAAAGCCGAGGGAGAGAAGGATCTCGCGCATCAGGCTCTCGGGCAGATCGGTGCCGAGCAGGGCATTGATCTTCTCCGGCTCGAGCTTCACGACCGTGGGAGCCTTGTCCTTGGCGATGACGTCCATCACGCCGTCTACGACCTCGCCGCAGCCGAGCAGCTCGACCAGCTCGCAGGCACGCTGCACGGCCTTCATGGTGTTCATCGAATCAAGACCCTTTTCGTAGCGTGCGGAGGCGTCGGTACGCATCCCGAGGGCCGCCGCCGTGCGGCGGACGGATACGCCGTTGAAGTTGGCGCTCTCAAAGAGGACCATCGCCGTATCGCCGACGATCTCGCTGTTCGCGCCGCCCATCACGCCCGCGACGCACACGGGCTTGTGCTCGTCGCAGATGCAGAGCATATTCGGCGTGAGCTTGCGGTCGTTGCCGTCGAGGGTCTGAATGACCTCGCCCTCACGCGCGGTGCGGACGACGATCCTGCCGCCGTCCACGCAGGAGAAGTCGAAGGCGTGCATCGGCTGGCCGTACTCGAGCATGACGTAGTTCGTGATATCAACGATGTTGTTGATCGGGCGCACGCCGGAGTTGCGCAGCCGCTCGCGCATCCACTTCGGGGAGGGCGCGATCTTCACGTTCTTCACCATGCGCGCGGTGTAGCGCGGACAAAGCTCGCCGTCCTCGATCTCGATGTCGACCAGCTCCGCGATGCTGCCGCCGCAGCCCTTGACCTCGGGTGTGTGCAGCTTGAGAGGGCGGTGGAAGGTCGCGCTCGCCTCGCGGGCGAGGCCGATGACGGAAAGGCAGTCGGGACGGTTGGGCGTGATCTCGAACTCGACCACGCTGTCGTCATAGCCGATGACCTTTGCGATGTCGTCGCCGGGCTTCACATCATCCTCACGCAGGACGAAGATGCCGTCGGCGATGCAATGGGGGAATTCCTTCTGCTCGGCGTGCAGGTCGGCAAGCGTGCAGATGGAGTCGGACTTGGTGTTGTAGGCCACCAGATCGCCCTCGTGCAGGTTGGAGCAGACGGTGTCGGGACAGGCGGTCGTGCCGCCGAGGTCGAGACAGGTATGGAATGTGCCGTCGCCCTGCGGCGCGCACTCGAGCACCTTCGCCGCCGCGACCGGTCCGAACACCTTGTCACCGGGCTTGATGTCGGCGGGGATGGAGGGCTTGGCGGGGTCGATGGGATGATAGTCGTTCAGAAGCGCCGCGGGCGTGATGACCGCGTAGGGGAAGTCGTGCTCGGCGGTCAGGCCCAGCTCCTTGAGCGAGCAGAGCATACCGTTGGACGGCACGCCGCGCAGCTTGCCCTTTTCGATCTTCACGCCGCCTGGCAGCACGGACTTGTGCAGCGCCGCGGGCACCAGATCGCCGACGTGGATGTTCCACGCGCCGGTGACGATCTGCACCGGCTCCTCCCTGCCGACGTCGAGCTGGCAGACCCACATGTGGTCGCTGTCGGGGTGCTTTTCCATGGAGAGGATCTTGCCCGCGACCACGTTTTTGAGGCTCTCGTCCAGACGCTCGATGGTCTCGACCTTGGAGCCGGAGAGCGTCATTTCATCGTTGAACTGCTTGTCGGTGATGTCGTGGAGGTCAACAAATTCGTTGAGCCAATTTCTGCTTAAATTCATTTTCTTCGCTCTCCTTTCTCAGAACTGCTCCAGGAACCGGACATCGTTTTCGAAGATCAGACGCAGGTCGCCGATCTTGAAGTGGCCAAGCGCCAGACGCTCCAGACCCATGCCGAACGCCCAGCCGGAATACACGTTGGAGTCGATGCCGCAGCCCTCGAGCACCTTGGGATGCACCATGCCCGCGCCGAGGACCTCGATCCAGCCCTCGCCCTTGCAGGTCGGGCAGCCCGCGCCGTGGCACTTGTGGCACTGGATGTCCATCTCGCAGCTCGGCTCGGTGAAGGGGAAGTGGTGCGGGCGGAAGCGCGTGACCGTGCCCTTGCCGTACAGCTCCTCCATGACGGCGTTGAGCGTACCCTTGAGGTCCGCCATCGTCACGCCCTTGTCGATGACCATGCCCTCGATCTGGTGGAACATGGGGGAATGGGTGGCGTCCACCTCGTCCTTGCGGTACACGCGGCCCGGAGCGAGAATACGGATGGGCAGAGAGCGCGTCTCCATCGCGTGGATCTGCATGGGAGAGGTCTGCGTGCGCAGCAGGATGGAGCTGTCCTCGGTGAAGTAGAACGTGTCCGTCCACTCGCGGGCGGGGTGTCCCTCGAGGCAGTTGAGCTTGGTGAAGTTGTAGTCGGCGGTCTCGACCTCGCGGTCCTCGAGAATTTCAAAGCCCATGCCGACGAAGATGTCCTTGATCTCGTCGAGCACCTGATACATCGGGTGCTTTTTGCCGATCTTCACGGCCTTGCCGGGGATGGTGACGTCCACCGCCTCGGCCTTGAGCTTCATCTCCAGCGCTTTTGCGGCCAGCTCCTTCGCGCGCGTCTCCACGCTCTCCTCGAGCTTGGCGCGCACCTCGTTGGCAAGCTGGCCGATGACCGGGCGCTCCTCCGCGCTGAGCTTGCCCATCTGCTTGAGGACAGCGGTCAGCTCGCCCCTCTTGCCGAGGTACTGCACGCGCAGCGCCTCAAGATCCTCCGCCTTCTCCGCGCCGCCGATGGCCTCAAGGGCTTTGACGCGGATGGCTTCTAATTGCTGCTTCATATCATGTCTCCTTCTCTTGTGAAAGTTTTTGGCAAAAAAATAAAACCCCTCGTCCGCATGGGACGAAGAGCCTCTCCGTGGTACCACCCAAATTCGCGCAGACGGTCTGCGCACACTCGCGACCCTTTAACGGCGGTCAGCCGTCCGCGCCTTTCCTCGCGGCCGCTCCCGGGCGAACCAAGCGACACTCCACAGACCGGCTTCCAGCCGCCGACCGGTCCTCTCTGCGCGAAGCAAGCTCGCTATTTTCCCGTTCTCAGCGTTTCTCTGACAGTTATTTATAGCACACGACGCGCAAGGTTTCAAGTGCTTTCGCACTTTTTCTTCACAGCTTTGTCCGAAATGTTTGCATTCCCGCGCGAAATGGCTTATAATGCACCATGCTTTACCTCATTTTTTCGGAAGAAGGTGGAAAGAAAAGAATGACTCCCTTTATGGAATGGAATCTGAACTGCCTGCGCGCCATCGCCGAGCTGCGCACTCCGCTGCTCGACACGCTCATGCAGGGCGTGACGGAGCTCGGCGGCGAGACGCTGTTCATGCTCTTTATGCTGGTGGTCTTCTGGTGCGTGGACAAAAACAAGGGCTATTTTCTCATGCTCCTGTGCTTCACCGGCACGGCGGTCAACCAGATGCTGAAGATCACGTTCTGCATCCCGCGGCCCTGGGTGCTCGACCCCTCGTTCGAGATCGTCGAGTCCGCCCGCGCGGGCGCGACGGGCTTCTCCTTCCCCTCGGGCCACACGCAGAACGCCGTCGCCGCCTACGGCGGGATGTTCTGCATCACGAAAAAGCTCTGGGTGCGCGTGGTGTGCATGGCGCTGGCGCTGCTCATTCCCTTTTCGCGGCTGTATCTCGGCGTTCACACGCCGCTCGACGTCGGCGTATCGTTCCTGATCGGCTGGCTGCTGGTGCTGGCGTTCTATCCTCTGCTCGAGGAGATCGGCCACCGCGGCGAGGTGCTCGAACGCATCTGGCTCATCCTGCTCGTACCGGCGGCGCTGTTCCTGCTTTATGCGCTTCGCGTCCGCGCGGGCACGAGCGGCGACGCGGCCAACTTTGACCACGCGGTCAAAACGGCGTGGTCGATGCTCGGCCTTGTGCTCGGCGCGATCATCTCGGTGTTCGCCGACCGGCACTACACGCGCTTTGAAACGCAGGCCGTGTGGTGGGCGCAGATCCTCAAGGTCGTGCTCGGCCTTGCGCTGACGCTGGCCGTGCGCGTGGCCCTCAAGGCGCCGCTGACGGCGGCCTTTGGCGCGAACAGCGTCGGCGACGGCATCCGTTATTTCGCCGTGGTGCTCATGGCGGGCACGCTCTGGCCGATGACCTTCGGCTGGTTCAGCCTGATGGGTCGAAAAAAGTGATTTACAGCCGAAGTAAGACGTGCTATACTTTACCCTGCAAGAAAGAAGAAAGGAGACTTTTTTCGTGAAAAAGCGGCTCTACTGTTCCAAAACGGATAAAAAGCTCTGCGGCGTCTGCGCCGGCGTGGCGGATTATTTCGGCATCGACCCCACCATCGTGCGCGTGATCTGGGCGCTGCTGGCGTTCTTTTACGGCACGAGCATCCTGCTCTATGTCATCATGGCCCTTGTCGTGCCGGAGCAGCCGGCCGGCGGCGGCGTGATCGACGTGGACAGCGAGGTCCGCGAGCCGAGCGAGAAGAAGGAAAAATACAAGGGTCCCGAGATCGACTGAGCGGGACGCCTCAAAATACCGGCCGCTGAGGCGGCTATTACAGGAAGAAACAGGAAGGAAGAACCACTATGATGACCTATCCCATGCACGTTGCGGGCCTCGTCCGCGATCTCCCCATCTGCAAGGTGACGGAGGACTTCTACATCGGCGCTTTCATCATGTTCGGCGACGCCGAGCTGACCGTCGCCTGCGCCCGCGACCTCCTCAAGCTGGCGGAGGAGCTGGACTACGACTATCTGCTCACCGCCGAGGCCAAGTCCATTCCCCTCATTCACGAGATGGCGCGTCAGAGCGGCGCGGAGAAGTATTTCATCGCGCGTAAGGGCCCCAAGGTCTATATGCCCGACCCCATCTCCGTGGAGGATCGCTCCATCACTACGCTCGGCGTACAGCAGCTCTTCCTCGGCCGCGACGACGCCGACCTCATCAAGGGTAAGAAAATTCTGATCGTAGACGACGTCATCTCCACCGGCGGCAGCCTGCACGCGATGGAGACGCTGGTCGCCAAGGCGGGCGGCACGGTCGCCGGACGCATGGCCGTCCTCGCCGAGGGCGACGCCAAGAACCGCGACGACATCAAGTTCCTCGCGCCGCTGCCGACCTTCAAGGCCGACGGCAGCGTCCGCTGAGCGCACAGCCAAACAGAGCAGGAGCGCCGCTCGAATGAGCGGCGCTCCTTTTATTTACCGTATTGCTCTCCGGCAGGCTTCGCCGCGGCTCAGATGCCGCAGCCGTTCCCGCCGCCCTCGGCCAGCAGGTCGGCGAGCGAAACGCTGTCGAGATAGTCGTTGATGAGCGTGTCGAGCTTCTCCCAGACGGGCAGCGAGAGACACTTGTCCGCGCGCGGGCAGGTGTTCTCCCCCTCCAGACAGGAAACGGGCGCAAGCGAGCCCTCCGTCAGCCGGACGATCTCGCCGACCGAATAATCCTTCAGCTCCCGGCTGAGGCGGTAGCCGCCGCCCTTGCCGCGCTGCCCCTCGACCAGTCCCGCGCGCGCGAGCACGGCGATGATGCTCTCTAAATATTTTTCGGAAATGCCCTGCCGCTGCGCGATCACCGGCAGCGGCATACACTCTCCCGGCTCGCCCTGCGCCAGCTCCAGCATGACGCGCAGCGCGTAGCGGCCCTTGGTGGAAATGAGCATAGCAAGACCTCCTTTCCTCTCACGGTTTCTTTGCTACCGTTATAGCACAAATGCCGCCGCCGCGTCAAGCGCGGGATAAAATCCGCACTTGCCCTTGCGCCGCTTTTCGGTTATACTGAAAAAAATATGTCAAACGCAAGGAGGTCCCCGCCATGGGTATCTTTTCCAAGGGTAAGCCCGCCAGGTCCGAGGCGCCCGAATTCATCGAGGTCGGTCAGATCGTCAACACGCACGGCGTGAAGGGCGACGTGAAGGTGCAGCCGTGGGACGTGACGCCCGCGCAGCTCGCTGGCTTCAAGGCCCTCTATATGGACGGCACGCAGTTCCGCCCCATCGACCGCCGCATACAGGGCGACATGGTGCTCATGCACTTCCCCGGCTGGGACGATATGACTGCCGCGGAAACGCTGAAAACCAAGATCCTCTCCATCAAGCGCAGCGAGGTGCAGCTCAAAAAGGGAGAATTTCTTGATGCCGAGCTCATCGGGATGCAGGTCTATGAGGACTTCATCCACCGCTATGTCGGCACCGTCGAGGAGGTCCTCACCTACCCCGCGCACAAGCTCTACAAGGTCCGCGGGCCGGAGAAGTGCTACCTGATCCCCGCCGTGCAGGATATTTTCATTGTGGACATCGACGCGGAAAAGCGCGAAATATATGTCAAGATGATCGAGGGGCTGGAAACCAATGCGGATTGACATTCTCACCCTCTTTCCCGACGCGGTGGACGCGATGATGCACGCGAGCATCCTCGGCCGCGCGCAGGAGCGGGGCTATATCACCATCAGGACCCACCAGATCCGAAACTTCACCACGAATAAGCAGATGCAGGTGGACGATTATCCCTACGGCGGCGGACGCGGCGCGGTGATGCAGGCCGATCCCCTCTACCGCTGCTGGGCGCACGTCTGCGAGGAGGCCGGCTCAAGAGGCCATACCATCTATCTCTCTCCCTGCGGGCGCACCTTCACGCAGAGCGTCGCGCGCGAGCTGAAGAAGTCCTATGACCACCTCATCCTCGTCTGCGGACACTACGAGGGCATCGACCAGCGCTTCATCGACGAGTGCGTGGACGAGGAGATCAGCATGGGCGATTTCGTCGTTACCGGCGGTGAGATCCCCGCGATGGCGCTCGCAGACACCGTGTGCCGCATGGTGCCGGGCGTATTGCCGGACGAGGAGTGCTTCACGGAGGAATCGCACTGGAACGGTCTTTTGGAGTATCCCCAGTATTCCCGCCCCGACGAGTGGCATGGGCGCAGGGTGCCGGACGTGCTGCTCTCCGGTCACCACGGCAACGTGGAGAAGTGGCGGCGCAAGCAGAGCTACATCCGCACGATGCTGCGCCGTCCCGACCTGTGGGCGCAGTTTGACGAGAGCGTGTGCAAAACCAAGGGCGAGCGCAAGCTGCTCGCCGAGGCCAAGGCCGAGGCGGAGGCGCTGCGTACCGGCGCGGAGTCTTCACCTGCCGATGATCAATGACCGAAGCGGCGTCCCTGTCTGCGGCAGGGACGCCGTTTTCTTTGCCGCGCTTTTCCTCGGAGGGGCGCGAAATTTGTCGAGCACTTTTTCGTCAGGTCATCCATATTTTTGTTGAAATCTGAAAGATTTTGTGCTATTTTAGACAACAGAGAAAATTGTGTTCAAAAACACATCGGGGGAGGCAATCAAAACTGCATGGAGCGGCGAAGATCGGTTTTGTTGGCAGACGCCAACGAGGAGTTCTGCACGATGCTGCGGGACGCAATGGAAGAGACAGGCTTATTCACGGTCGAGCTTGCCTGCAATGGGCATGAGGTTTTGGAAAGGATACACGCGCACGAGCCGGAGCTGCTCGTTCTGGACCCGGCGCTGCCGGGCACGGACGGCATCCGCGTCCTGCGCCAGCTGCGGCGCGAGGGCTGCGCAAGCGAGATATTTCTCATCTCCGCCTTCGTGTCCGATCACATGCTGGCGGAAGCGACGGAGCTGCGGGTCGATTATTTTCTGCCCAAGCCCTCTGCCTTTGAGGCGCTGTTTGACCGAATGCGCGGCGCAGCGGTGCAGAGCACGCGCAGCGCCCTGCACCCGCCCTCCCTGCTTGTGACCTCCATCCTGCATGAGCTTGGGATGTCGCCCGGTCTCAAGGGCTACGGCTATATTCACGACGCCGCGCTGCTTGCGCTGGACGATCCCTCTCTGCTGCACGCCGTCACCAAGGTCATCTATCCTTGTGTCGCGCGTCGGAACGGCACGACCGCCTTCTGCGTGGAGCGCGCCATTCGTCATGCCATTGAGATCACCTGGGAGCGCGGCAGCCACGACGCCTGGGGCCGGTATTTCGGCCATCTGTGTGCAGACGGCGGAAAGCCCGCCAACGGGATGTTCCTTGCCGAGCTTGTGGAAGCTCTGAAATACGAAAAGCTGGGCTGAGCGCGATGCGCTCAGCCCTTTTTTTCAAATTCCGCGGCGACGTCCGCCAGCAGGTCGCGGATATGTAGGTGCTGCGGGCAGACCTTTTCGCATTTGCCGCAGCGGATGCAGTCGGAGGCCCTGCCGCCGCTCTTGGTGTAGGTCTCGTCATAATAGTAGTCTGCGTTCCAGTCGCGGTGGATCTGCTTGGCGTTCATCACCGCGAAGAGGTCGGGGATCGAGATGTGCTGCGGGCAGCCGGCCGTGCAGTATCGGCAGGCCGTGCAGGGGATGAGGCTCTTACTGCGGAAGATCTCCTGCACCCTTTTGACCGCGGCAAGCTCCGTCTCGTCGAGCGGTTTGAAGTCGCGCATGAAGGCAATGTTATCCTCCACCTGCCGCAGGTCGCTCATGCCGGAGAGCACCATCCTAATGCCCGGGAAGCCCGCCGCGAAGCGGATGGCGTAGCTCGCGCTGCTGCCGCCGTGCAGGGCGTCCAGCACCGCTGCGGCGTCCTCCGGCAGATCGGCGAGATTGCCGCCCTTGACCGGCTCCATCACGATGACCGGCTTGCCGTGCTTCCGGCAGACCTCGTAGCACCTGCGGCTCTGCACGGCGGGATCGTCGTAGTCCACATAGTTGAACTGCAGCTGCACGGCCTCGAGCTGCGGGTATTCGGTCAGGATGCGGTCGAGCATCTCCGCGCTGTCGTGGAACGAGATGCCGACGTGGCGCACCTTGCCCTCGGCCTTGAGCGCGAACGCCGTTTCATAGGCGCGACAGGCCTTGAAATGCTCAAAATTTTTCATGCTCTGCGCGTGCATCAGATAGAAGTCGAAATCGTCCACGCCGCAGGCGGCGAGCTGGCTTTCAAAAAAGGGCCGGATGTCCGCCTCCGTTTTGAAGAAGTTCGCCGTCAGCTTGTTGGTCAGAACATAGTCCTCACGCGGATAGCGGCTCGTCAGGCAGGCCTTCAGCGCCGTTTCGCTCCTCCCGTCCAGATAACCGTGGGCGGTGTCAAAATAGTTGAAGCCGGCTGCCAGAAAGGCGTCCACCATCTGCTGCGTCTGCGCGAGGTCGACCTCCTCTCCCTGCATCGGCAGGCGCATAAAGCCAAAGCCAAGATTCTTTTTGATTTTTTCCATATCCGCTTCTCCTCTCGTTTCCCCTCCGACGTCGGTCCGTTGTTTTTTTATGATAGCATAACTCGCGCCGCCGAGAAATACCCTTTTCTCGTTTTTTAACAAAACTTACCTCCTTTCGCTTTGCATACCGACAAAAAATCCGGCAAAGCTATGTTTGCGATACCCAAAAGCAACAAACCCAACCAAACATTCAAACAAAAGGAGAAAATCATTATGTCCAGCAAGAATACCAACAAGCTCAACGTTCCCGAGGCCCGCGCGGCCATGAACAAGTTCAAGATGGAAGCCGCCAGCGAGGTCGGCGTCAACCTCAAGCAGGGCTACAACGGCGACCTGACCTCCCGCGAGGCCGGTTCCGTCGGCGGCCAGATGGTCAAGAAGATGTGTACCGTACGAACCATGAGCTTTCGGCGGGCAGACCGCACCGCTGTGGGGCACGAGGTGGAGGTAAGGTACATAGCGGGAATTAGCGTTTGAACTGCCGGATAAGAGAATAAGCGCTGCACAGCCCACCGGTCAGATGATCGGTGGGCTGTGCTTAAATAGTTTGGAGGAATCCGGATACCCTTTCCCATGTCACGGGACAGAGGGTATGCGGATGCTTCTCTTTTCATGCTGTGTGAAAACCGCAGGACGCGCGATACACGAAGCCGTTCCCTGCAGGACGCGCGGTATGCCTTTCAGACACCCAGCTTTTTCTCGAAATACAGCAGCAGACTGCTGCTGTCGAGCAGCCCGTTTCCGTCCGCTTCGTGTTCTGCAAGCATTTCGCACAGCAGGTCGCTTATCGGCAGGTCCACGCCGACAGCTTCCGCCTCGGCAAGCACATTTCGGATATCCTTCAGATGCGTCTTGATCGCCCCGCCCGGGCGGAAATTGCGCTCCAGTATTTTGGGAATGCGGCTCTCCAGCATCGCGCTGTCTGCCGAACCGATGCGGAGAACATCGAACAGGAGCGAAAGCTCCATGCCGTGCTTTTCCGCAAAGGCAGTCGCCTCGCAGATCGCCGCGATGTTCGACGTAACGATGATCTGGTTGCAGAGCTTGGCAAGACAGCCCTGCCCAACCGGACCAACGCGGTGGCAGGCCGCGCTTATCGCGCTATAGTAGGGCAGCATGGTCTGGAACTGCTCCTCGCTTCCGCCCATCATGATCGTCAGCTTGCCGCTGATCGCTTTCAGCTCTCCGCCGCTCACGGGAGAATCGATATAGGCCGCGCCGCAGCGTTCGGAAAGCTCCTTTGCGTGCGAGACCGCCTGCGCCGTACTGACCGAGCTCATGTCGCAGACCAGCGTACCAGCACGCAAATTCTCGCAGAGGCCACCCTCATTAAAGAGGACCGAGTGAACGATCGCTCCGTTGGGCAGGATCATCATAATGACGTCACAGGTCTCCGCAATATCCCGCATACTGCCGCGCTTTGCGCCAAGCTGCTCCAGCGGAACGCACGCCTCCGGATTTACATCGTATACCATAACGGGGAAGCCAGCCTTGCAGAGATTGCTTGCGATAGGGCGTCCCATAATGCCAAGGCCGATAAAGCCGACCGGCTTATCCATAATAATCACCTCACAAAATTTTACGGCAGAAGGGTCGTCAATACAGCACCGTGCTGAGCACCGACAAAACGGCCACGCTGATGAGAAGATACACCGAATTTGTCACTGCCACGCTTCCGCCGCGATATCCGCTCTGCAGCGCCAGAACCGGCATCGTACTGGCCGCCGGAGCAAAGACAGACATGATAAGCGCGCTGCACAGATCGCTCCGGATCGGCAGAAGTCGGATAAGCACTGCCAGCACGCACACCGTCCCAAGGCGGGCCATGATTGGCGGCAGAAGCTGAAGCCCCTCGTTTGAAAAGGAAAAGCTCATCAGGCTCCCCACCGCGAGCATCGCAAGGAACGTATTCGCCCCGGCAAACGAACCGGCGATTGCAACAACGGCCTGCGGCAGAGAGATATGCAGTGCCGCCAATGCGAACATGACAAGGCAGGTCATGGTCGGGATGCTGTGCAGCAGCTTTTTCCCCGCCTGTCTCCAGCTGTGTTCCGAGGTCTCCGACCGAAGCGCCGCGCACGACGGAACGATCGCATAGGTAAAGATCGACGTTGGCAGATTGAACGCCAACACCCCCGCCATCGTCTCCGCAGAAATAAACGGAGCCAGCACTGGGACCGCAAAGCTGCTGATATTGAAGGTCGTCACCGAAAACAGAGCCGCCATCCAGCCCTGACTGTCGCGCCTGCCAAAGCACAGCCACGTCATCAGGAGCAGGGCTCCGTTTGCCGCGGCGCCAATCGCCGCGGCAAATGCCAGTTCCTGCCCAAGCGTAATACCGGACAGGCTCTTCACGATCACGCAGGGGAGCGTGATCCACAGCACCAGCTTTGAGATCGTCTGCGTATCCTGCGGGGACAGGTGGCCGCTCCTCTTCAGTGCATAGCCGAGAAAAATTGCCGTTAACAGCTCCGCTGTCTTAAAGTACACTTTTTCCATGTGCTCATGCCCCTCTTCCGCAGAGCCGGACTGTGTTCAGGATACCATGGTTCCCTCCCGAACACAACCGGCTTGCATTCTTTTATTATGACAACAGCAGCAGAGCAGGATTCTCCACATAGAACTGTATCTTCTGCAGAAAGCGGGCTGCCGGCGCTCCGTCAAGGATCCTGTGGTCGTATGTCAGGCTGAGGTTCATGATTGGCCGGATGGTGATCTCTCCGTTGACCACGACCGCCTTATCCGCGATGCGTCCGATCGCAAGGATACACGCCTCCGGCGGATTGATGATCGCCGTGAACGAATCGATCCCGAACATGCCCAGATTGGAGATCGTGAATGTTCCGCCGCTCATATCGTCCGGCTTCAGCGCACCCGTTCTGGCCTTTTCGATCAGGCGCTTGCTCTCCGTCTGAAAATCACGGAGATTCATCTGGTCTACGTCGTGTACAACGGGAACGACCAAGCCGCGTTCCGTGTCCACCGCAATGCCGACATTGACATATTCCTTATAATGAATGCCGTCCGGCATCAGGGAAACGTTCGCAAAGGGGCAGTCCATCAAGGCCCGCGTGCAGGCAAGAGAGATCAGGTCGAGGTAAGAGACCTTGGACTGCGCAAACTCCGGCGACGCATTGAGCTGCTTGCGCAGCACCGCCATGTTGGTCATGTCTGCGTCCATACGATGGTTGGCCTGCGCCATTTCGGAAAGGCTCTGGTGCATGCGCGTGGAAATGACCTTGCGGATCCCCGCCAGCGGCTTCACGGTCTCGCTGTGCTTTGCCGCGCTGCGGCGGGCCGCATGCGGCGCGCCGCTCTGCAGGAATGCACGGACGTCCTTTTCCACGATCCGCCCCGCTGGGCCGGAACCGGCGACCACCCTCAGGTCAACGCCGTTTTTCTCCGCCAGCTTTCTTGCGCGCGGAGAAACGCGCAGCTTTCTTCCGTCCGGCGCCGCAGGCGCTTCCAGAGCCGTCCGCTCGGTCATGACAGGCTCCGCCGGAGCAGCGGAGGCGGCGGGAGCGGGAGTCGGAGCCGCCGGCTGCTGCGTGCTGCCGAACTCCGGAATAGCGGCGTCCTGCGCGCCGATGAACGCGATCGGCTGTCCGACCGGAACCGTCTCGCCCTCTTCGCAATACGTCTTGAGCAGCGTACCGTCCGTGGTCGCCTCCAGCTCCATCGAGGACTTGTCCGTTTCGATCTCCGCGAGAACGTCGCCCTTTTTCAGCGTGTCGCCGATCTTCTTTACCCAGCGCAGCAAGGTGCCTTCCTCCATGTCCATTCCCAGCTTCGGCATGGTCATAGCGCCTTCCACATGCGCGGGATCGACACCGCCCAGCTGTGCGGCGGCAGGCGCCGCGGCAGCTGGCGCAGCCGCGGGCGCGGCGGGCTGCCCGCTTCCCACAGCGGGCGGCTGTTCTCCGGCCGCACCGATTGCGGCGATCGGCGTGTTGATTGGCACGGTATCCTCTTCCTTGCAGTAGGTGCAGAGCAGCACGCCGTCGTTCGGCGCCTCGATCTCCATTGCGGACTTATCCGTTTCGATCTCCGCAATCGGTTCCCCTTTCTTTACGGCTTCACCCGCTTTTTTCAGCCAGCGGAGAAGTGTTCCCTCTTCCATATCCATGCCGAGCTTCGGCATGTTGATCATTTCGGCCATTGTATTCCTTCCTCCTCTCAGCAAATGCTTCTCGCTGCGGCCGCGATCTTTTCCGCGCTGGGCGCGGAGGCCTCCTCGGGCAGCGTTGCGTTCGGGACCGGAATATTCGCGCCGCAGACACGAAGGATCGGCGCGTCCAGTTCATCAAACAGGCGCTCCTGAATTTCCGCCGCGATCTCGGCGCCGTAGCCGTTCCGCTCGCAGGATTCATGCGTGATGACAACACGCCCCGTCTTGCGGACCGATTCCGCGATCGTATCAAAGTCCAGCGGCACCAGCGTCCTCAGGTCGATCACCTCGGCGCTTATGCCGTCCTTCTCCAACTCCTTGGCCGCATCCAGCGCCGTCAGCACCGTCTTGGAGTATGCAATGATCGTAACGTTTTCTCCGATCCGCTTCACATCGGCCTTTCCGAGCGGGACCAGATATTCGCTTTCCGGAATCTCCTGCTTCGTCTGATAAAGTCCCTTATGCTCGATAAAAATGACCGGATCGTTGTCGCGGATCGCACTCTTCAAAAGGCCCTTGGCATCGTACGGTGTCGCCGGCATGACTACCTTCAGGCCGGGAATGTGGGTAAACAGAGACTCCAGACTCTGCGACTGGGTGCATCCGTTGGAGTGTCCGCGGCCGCCCTGCGTCCGCAGGACCATCGGCACATGCACCTTTCCGTTGGTCTTATAGCACATCTTGGACATCTGGTTGAGAATTATGTCCATGCAGCAGCCGGTAAAGTCAATGTGCATGATCTCCGCGACGGGTCTAGCCCCCGCCATTGCAGCGCCTGTGGCCGCTCCGGCGATCGCGATCTCGGAGAGCGGGGTATTGCGTACACGCTCCGGACCAAATTCCTCCAGCAATCCCCTTGTCGCCTTATAGACGCCGCCGGTAATGGCCACATCCTCGCCCATGACAAAAACCTTCTCATCGCGGCGCATCTCCTCTGCAATAGCCGAGGAGATCGCCTCGCGGTACATCGTTTTCTTCATATTCTCTCCCCCCTTACACTCCGGTGGCGTACAGGTTGTCAAGCATGCTCTCCACGGACATTGGCTTGCTGTTGATGCCGAAGTCCACGGCCTCCCTGATCTCCTGTTCGACGCCCTCGCGCAGCTTGGCGTCCTCTTCCTCTGTCCACTGGTAATTCTTCGCCAGCGTCGCCTTCACGCGCTTGATGCAGTCGTTGTGTTCCCGGTTGTCTTCGATCTCCTCGCGGGTACGATACGACTGCTCGTCTCCCTCATGGTGGCCGCGCATACGGCAGGTGTCGCACTCAATAAAGGACGGTCCCTCCCCTGCGCGTGCACGCGCCACAGCGGTCTTAGCCGCCTCGTAGACCTTCACCGGATCCAGCCCGTCCACTAAAACGCTGGGGATCCCGAAGCCCTCTGCGCGCTGATAGAAATGCTCCAGCGCGGTCGAGGTCTTTACGTTGGTCGAGATCGCGTAGTGGTTATTTTCACAGACAAAGATCACCGGAAGCTTCCACACGGAAGCCATATTCATGGATTCCAGCAGCGCGCCCTGATTGCCGCCGCCGTCTCCAAAGAACGCCACGGCAACGCGCCCCGGCGCGTAAAGGCTGCAATACAGCGCGTGTCCGGTCGCCAGCGTCTGCGACGCGCCGACGATTCCGTTTGCGCTGAGAAGGCCCACCTCGGGCGCCGACTGGTGCATCTTTCCGGCACGGCCGCCGCAAAGTCCCGTTTCTCTTCCCATCAGCTCCGCCATCATCGCGTGGATATCCGCGCCCTTGGCAATCAGGTGGCCGTCGCAGCGGTGCGTAGACGCGACATAGTCTTCCCGTTCGAGCGCCTTGCAGACGCCGGTCGCAACCGCTTCCTCTCCGATGTACATATGCATGTTCCCGATCACAATGCCCTGCTTAAAATACTCGATCGCCGTTTCCTCAAAGCGGCGGATTTTGAACATCGTCCGGTACATTTCGATCACTTCGTCTCTGCTCAGGACGGTTTCATTCTTATTCAATGCTGCAGCCTCCTTTGTTATCTTTTTTTGTTGGGGATATGAATGGCGCGTCCCTCCGAAGCAAGAAATGCCTCCCGCAGGGCTTCACTGACGCTCGGATGGGCGTGGACCGTGTTGATGATCTCCTCCGCGGTCGCCTCCATCTCCATGGCGACCGCCGCTTCGCCGATGATCTCGGTGGCATTCGGCCCAAGAATATGTACGCCAAGGACCTCGCCAAGCTCATCTCCGACCAACACCTTGACTGTGCCTTTTCCGCCGTTGAGGATCAGCGAGCGCCCATTGGCGGAAAGCGGAAATACGCCCACATGATACGCCAGTCCCTGCTCCTTTGCCTGCTCCTCGGTCAAGCCGACCGAGGCCACCTCCGGAAAAGCGTAGATGCACGACGGGATCGCTGTCGCCGCATAGTCCCGCGGCTCGCCAAGCGCATTCTCCGCAGCGCATTCTCCCTGCGCGGAGGCCGTGTGCGCCAGCATGATCTGTCCCACGCAGTCTCCGATGGCATATACGCCCGGCGCCGAGGTCTGCAGGCGCTTGTTGACGACGATATGCCCGTTTTCCGTCTTGATCCCGGCTTCGTCCAGCCCAAGATCCTCCACATACGGCTTGCGGCCAAGCGCAACGAGCAGCTTGCGCGTTGTGAACTGCTGCTCCGTTCCATCGCTCGCCTTTGTGCAGACCGTGGCCGCATCTGCGGAATCGGTCACGCCGGTAACTCTTGTATTGAGGTGCAGCTCGATCCCCTGCTCCTCCAGCAGCCGCGCGAGCTGGTCGCTGATCCCGCCGTCCAGCGTCGGGATCAGGCGCGGGAGCGCCTCGATGATCGTCACCTTGCTGCCGAAAGCGTTGAAGGCACAGGCGAACTCTACGCCGATCACGCCGCCGCCAAGGATCACGATCTCCTCCGGACATTCCTTCAGTGAGAGCGCACCGGTCGAATCAATGGCATAGGCGCTCTCCCGCAAGCCCTCAATGGGCGGGCAGGACGGGCGCGAGCCGGTCGCCAGAATAATGCGGTCCGGCTCAACGATCTCCTCGCCGGCCTCCGTGGTAATGCAGACGCGTCCGATGCCAATAAATTTTGCACGGCCCTCGACCACACGCACCTTGCTGCGGGCCAGCAGACCAGAAACGCCGCCAACGAGCGTTTTTATCACTTCGTTCTTTTGGCCGATCACTCTGTCCCAGTCAATTTCTTTTAATGTCAGGTCTACGCCGCAGCCCTCAGCCTCCGCTACGCCCTTCACAAATTCAGAGGCATGCAGCATGGCCTTTGTTGGAATGCAGCCCACATTGAGGCAGGTGCCGCCGAGATGCTCTTTCTCCACCAGCGTTACTTCGCCGCCCAGCTGCGCCGCCCGAATTGCCGCAATGTAGCCGCCCGGGCCGCCACCGACTACAAGAATTTTTTTCTTTTCGCTCATAATGTCCTCCTGATAACCGTTGGAAACGTATAAGGCCCTCCAACAATTTTTCAATCTATTATCAAGCAAAAAGCGTGCCATTTTTCTGCCGTGTTCTAAAAACTTCTACTTTAGAAAAAACCGAGCATGCATTTCATCCGGCAGCCCCCTCCGTGCAGTCTCGCTCCCGCCCGATCTGACGTTACACTCCCGGCAGACGCAGGAGCCGAAAAACGCAGGAGCGCGCAAGCAGGGAATAAAGGGTGAAAAAATATGGCAGCTCTCCAGCCGCATCTCTTTGCCGAAAGGGTTTGCTTTTTCTTCTGTTTCGTGGTAGACTTTCAAAAACTTCACACAGCCGCCGACAACTGCTTATATTTTGAACACATGCTTCGAAATATGGCACAAGGAGGAGTTCACTATGAATAAAATCGCGCTTTTATGGCCCAATCGAATCGATAACTACGACCGTCTTCGCCGCGGCGGTGTACAGGTCTTTGAAAATGTCGGCGTACTGACTGCCGCCTCGCTGACCAAGCAGCTGGTAAACGAAGGATTTCAGGCGTTTGTCTGCACGGGCGGCATCGAAAACGAGGTGCGGCGCGTGACAAATCTCCCGCTGTATGTCGTCACGTCAGGCTATATCGATATGCTCGAATCCTTCAAAAGTCTGGAGACCGATTATCACATTTCCGGAAAGCAGGTCGCTCTGCTGATCCACGAAAACAACTTTCTGCAAATGGAGCGCATCGCCCCCTACATCAAAAACTATGTAGAGCGTTTCACGTTCTCCCGCAGCGATGAGATCCCCCGCCTGTTCCGGCAAATCATCCATCGCGGCTTTGACGCGGTCGTGACCGGACCGACGGGACTTACCTATGCCGAGCAGGAGGATATCCCAGCCTTTCCGATCTGCTACAGCGAGGAAACGGCGCTGGACGCCGTCAAGCAGGTCAGTTCGCTGATCGACCTGAGCCGCCGTGAAATCCTGCGGACCAAGCAGATCCAAGGCGCGATCGACGTCTCTCCCGACCCGATCCTCTCCACGGATTCCGAGGGTCTGGTCACACTTTGCAACCAGAAAGCGTGCGAGATCCTGCATCTTTCGCAGGATCAGATCCTGGGGCACCCCATTGTAGAGGTCATGTCCGATCCGACATGGGAATCCGTTTACAAAGACGGTGTTGCGCAGCGCGGCGTTTTGACGAAGATCCATAAGGACAGCTACTTTTCCACCCGTCTTCCGATCCGTCAGGAGCAGCGCGTGATCGGCTCGGTCGGTACGCTTCAGGCCGTTGAGCAGATCCGCTCGTTAGAGACCAAGTTCCGCTCCCTCCAATCCCGCGGGCTGACCGCCAAGCACTTTTTCAGCGACATCGTTGGCACCAGTCCGCGTCTGCGCGAGGTCGTGGAGCAGGCCAAAATTTTTGCCGAAACGGACCTTACGATCCTTCTTGAGGGAGAGACTGGCACCGGCAAGGAGATCTTTGCGCAGAGCATCCATAACGCCAGCTCCCGCAGGCACGGTCCGTTCGTTGCCATCAACTGCGCGGCGCTGACGGAGTCGCTGCTGGAAAGTGAGCTAATGGGCTACGAAGAAGGCTCCTTTACCGGTGCGAAAAAAGGCGGTAAGGCCGGTCTTTTTGAGCTTGCGCACAGCGGCACTCTTTTCCTCGACGAGATCAACCAAATGTCTCTGCCGCTGCAGAGCAAGCTGCTGCGCGTGATCCAGGAACGGACGGTCATGCGCATCGGCGGCGACCGCATGATCCCGATCAACGTGCGCATTATCGCCGCAGCCAACGAGAAGCTGCAAAACAAGGTGAGCGCCGGACAATTCCGCAGCGACCTTTACTATCGCATCAACATCATGCACCTGACGCTGCCCGCTCTGCGGGACAGGCCGGAGGACATTCCTCTTCTCATCCGTTCCTTTGCCGGACACGACGCGGACCCGAATGAGACGGAGCAGTACCTTGCCAAGCTGTATAAGGAAGTCGAGCACTATACATGGCCCGGCAATATCCGTGAGCTGCAAAATTATGTCTGGCGAAGCACAGCCCTCCTCTCGCACGGCGTTTCTCTTACCTCGCGCTACTTTGACGAGTATCATATGGAGGAATACCATGCGAAAAGCCCTGCTGCCGAACACGAACTCTGCGTGTCCATCGCGCCTATGGAGGACATGGAATGTGAGATCGTGGAAAAGCTGTTCCAGCGGTACGACGGGAACCAAAGCGAGGTCGCGCGCGTACTGAAGCTGAGCCGCAACACCGTCAGCAGCAAGCTCGGACGAAGAGGGACCTGAGCATTTCCATAAGGATCGAAGATAAGCGAGAGAAAAAGCTTACAGCGCTATCCTTTTCCGCTTTTTCTCTCGCTTATCTTTTATTTTTCCCACTCCGGCCGTTTCCTCCGCCGGTCCAGCATAAATGATGCTCAAAAACAACGCATGTGTTCAAAATTGTCGCGCTCTTTTTTCTCTCTGGGGCTCTCTTTTCGACGAAAAGCACGGAAAAAGGAGCATTCCGGATTTGGCACAGGATTTGCTTGCATATAGGCAAGTCCTTAAATGACTGATTTGAAAGGAAGTGTACACCATAAATGACAAGAAAAGAATTGTATGAGTATGTCGATGCACACGAGAACGAGTATATCGAACGCCTCAAGCCACTCCTGCGCAAGCAGACGATCAGCTATACCGCCTCGGTCGATACCATGATGGACTGCGCGCAGCTTCTGCTCTCTATGCTGGAAGCGGACGGCTTTACCTCCGCTATCTATCCGTCGGACGGCTTCCCTTACGTTTTCGGTGAAAAGCACTATGCCGACGACGCGCCCACGATCCTGATTTACGGCCATTATGATGTCATGCCGATCGAGCCGGTCGCCGCATGGAACACAGAGCCCTTTGAGCCGACCATCGTCAACCGCAAGATCTACTGCCGCGGCGCCTCCGACGACAAGGGCCAGACGATGACCTATCTGCTCGGTTACGAAACGTATCGTGACCTGTACGGCGAGGTCCCCGTGAATCTCAAGTTCATCTTCGACGGCGAGGAAGAGATCGGCAGCCCGCATCTGCCCAAGTTCGTTTCCGAGCACAAGGATATGCTCGAGGCCGACTTCCTTCTCTCCTCGGACTCCAAAATCCACGAATCGGGCCGTCCGGTCCTGTTCCTCGGCCTCAAGGGTATGTGCTCCGTCGACCTGACGGTAAAGGGCGGAGAAAAGGACCTGCACTCCATGTATGCTCCCGCCGTGCCGAGTCCCGTCTGGCGTCTCGTCACGCTTCTGAGCACACTCAAGGGCGAGGACGGCTTTGTAAAGCTCGACCACTTCTACGACGACGTTGCCCCGCTCACGCAGATGGACCTCGACGCCATCGACCGCATTCCCTTCGATGCGCAGACCATGCTCAACACGCTGAAGGTCACCTCTTTCCTGAACAACCGCACGGGCGACAACTTCTATTACAACTACATCTATGAGCCGACCTGCAACATCGGTTACATCGGCGCCGGCTACGCCGACGGCGTAAAGGACGTCATTCCCAACTCCGCGACCTGCCGTCTCGATCTGAACCTCGTCCCCAATCAAACGCCGGAGAAAACACTGCAGCTGCTGCGTGAGCATCTGGACAAGCGCGGCTATGAGGACGTTACCATCACGCCCTGCAGCATGATGACCCCCTACCGCACGCCGCTCGATTCCCCCTGCATGCCGCTGCTCTGTGCCGCCGTCCGCGAGGTCTGGGGCAAAGAGCCCGTCATTCTTCCCGGCATCGGCGGCTTCGGCCCCAATTCCAACTTCGTCGACCAGCTCGGCATTCCGAACATCTATATTCCCTACGGCGCGCTGGACAACAGCAATCACGCGCCGAACGAAAGCCTTGTCATCGACGGCTATCTCAAGGGCATCAAGGTATTTGCGACCATTCTTGACAAGCTGTCCAAGGGTGAAAATTGAGCCAACGCAAAGGAGATTACTATGGAATACTTAAAGAAAAAGCCGGAAGCCCTGTTCTGCGCTGTGCTGCTGGCGATCATGACCCTTTTAATGTCCGCAGAGGTCTTTTCCCGTTACCTTCTCGATGAGTCCATCATCTGGGTCGAGGAGTGCGTCCGCTATATGTTCATCTGGACCATCTTCGTCGGCAGCGCCTCCTGTATCCCGCTCAAGTCCCACATCACGGTCGACCTTCTGACACAGGTCCTGCCCGAAAAGGTCTGCCACTGGATGGAATGCTTTACCACGCTTCTCTGGCTCGGCGTCTGTGGTTGGTTCTTCTATCTATCCGCCACCTATACCATGACGGTCTTCCACCGCGGCGAGGTCTCCACCGCCATGCATGTCCCCATGTGGCTTATTTATCTGGCGATCCCTACTGGGTTTCTTCTGATGATCCTTCGGCTGATCGGCCTGTTTTATCGAGAGTACCTCCGCAAAAAGCCGGAAGCTCTTGATTGATGATCCCGTTATTTTAGGAGGTTTTTATGGGAACACTTGGTTTACTGGCAATCTTTCTGATCTGCATCCTGATCCATCTGCCGATGGCATTCAGCATTCTTCTGAGCAATCTCGTTCTGAGCGTTGACGGCGGATATTCCATTATGAGCAACGTTTCCGGCATCTTCACCGGATGCGACTCCTTTACCCTGCTGGCGATCCCGTTCTTCATGCTCGCCGGCAACATCATGTGCGAGGGCGGTATCGCCGACCGCATCATCAACTTCTGCGAATCCCTTGTCGGTCATCACACCGGCGGCTTCGGTCTGATCACGATCGTTGCCTGCTTCTTCTTCGCGGCTATCGCCGGTTCCGCTGTGGCTACGATCGCCGCCATCGGCGCGCTGATGATCCCGATGATGGTCAACCGCGGCTACAGCCGTGAATATGCCTCGGCGCTAGCCGCCTGCGCCTCCACCATGGGACCCATTGTCCCGCCCAGCGTACTGTTCATTCCGTTCTGCGTCATGGCCGGCAAATCGGTCAGCACGCTCTTCGCCGGCGGCCTGGTCCCCGGCGCTCTGATGGGCATCTGCATGGGCGTGATGAACTACTTGATTTGCAAGAAGGAAGGCTACGTCGGCACCGGAACTAGAAAGAGCGCAAAGGAGATCCTGCACTCCCTTAAGGACGGCTGGCTCTCCCTGCTGATGCCCGTCATTATTCTTGTGTGCATCTATGGCGGCATCTGCACGCCCACCGAGGTCGCCGTTATTGCCTGCCTCTACAGTCTCTTCCTCGGTCTCGTTATTTACAAAGAGATCACCTTCAAGGACGTCGTCAAGATCTTTGTCGATACGGCGTCGAGCGCCGCCAGCGTTCTAATCATCGTTGGTCCTGCTCTCGTGTTCGGCCGCCTGCTCGCCATGGAGCGCGTTCCGCAGGCACTGACCGCATGGACGAACTCCGTGATCTCCTCCCGCGTGGTATTCCTGATCTTCATCAATCTGGTCCTGCTGGTCGTCGGTATGTTCATGGAAACGACCTCGGCTATCCTTATCCTTACGCCGCTGTTCGTTCCCCTCGCCGCCAGCTATAACGTCAACACCTACCACTTCGGAATGATCATGATCATCAACCTCGCCATCGGTCTTTGCACGCCGCCCATGGGTCTGTGCGCATTCACCGGTGCGAAAATCGGCAACACCTCGTTTGCCAGCATTTTCAAGTATTTGCTTCCGCTGATCCTTTCTCTTCTGGTCGCTCTGCTTCTGGTCACATTCGTCCCGCAGCTCACCTATTTCCTGCCGCATCTGCTCGGCATGAATATGGGCGCGTGACCGTCCGCAGCCTATTCCCTATTCCGTTCATACGCTGATCATGATCGTGTGGTCGGCCAATGATAATCAAACAAAAAGGAGAAACAAAATGAAAAAGCTACTTGCTCTGTCTCTTGCTCTCGCACTTACCCTCAGCCTTATGGCGTGCGGTAAAAAGGACGAGCCGTCCAACCCCGGCTCGAACGACAGCAACGATCCCTCCACAAGCGCCCCCGAGTACACCATCCGCTATTCCCACGGCAACAGCGAAGGCAGCCTTGTTTACATGGTCGCCGAATACTTTGCCGACACGCTGGAGGAAAAGACCAATGGCCGCATCAAGGTCGATGTGTATCCCTCCGGTCAGCTTTCCAGCGGCGATGACGAGGCGATGACGAACCTCATGTCCGGTGCCTATGAGATGTCCCCCGCCGCCCCCTCCGCTCTGGCTAAGTACAGCAATATGCCCGAGTACAACATTCTCGACTTCCCCTATATGTTCGACGGCGTTGACGAGTCCCAGAAGGTCATCCAGAGCGACATGTGGAAGGACCTCGACGCGAAATTTGAAAAGACCACCGGCGTCCGTCCCCTCGTTTGGTACTCCACCGGCTCCAATGCCGTGGGCAACAGCAAGCATGCCATCACCACGCCCGATGATTTCAAGAGCCTGAAGCTCCGTTCCGCGCAGTCCGATTACTTTGTCAAGACCCTGAGCGCCATGGGCGCTTCCCCCATTGCGATGGCTTTCGGTGAAACCTTCTCCGCCGTGCAGCAGGGTACTGTGGACGGCATCATGACTCCCTTCGTCAACTTCTGGAAAGAGGGCTTCTATGAGGTCACCAAATACGTTACCCAGCTTCAGTCCTCCGAGTTTTATCACTGTCTGATGGTCACCAGCGACTTCTACAACAGTCTTCCCGACGACCTCAAGGCCCAGTTCGATGAGACTGTTGCCATGACGCAGGAATATTCCATCGATCTCGGCAAGCAGTTTGAAAACGAGATCGTCCCCCAGAATCTGAAGGACCTGAACATCGAGCTTGTCCAGCTCACCCCCGAGCAGAAGGCCGTTTTTGCTGAAGCGACCGCTCCCGTCCGTGAGGAATTGAAGGATACCGTCGGCACTGACTTCTACAATTCCGTGGTCGATATGCTCGGCTGATCCGCTCTCTCTTTCCTGATCCTCAATACGCAGGACTAAGAACAAAGGAATACGGCCGCAGGCTATTGCCTGCGGCTGTATTCCTTTTCAAGCAGCTATGGGAGCTGGCGTTTGCGTATCCCTGCTGTCGGTATTCCCATTTCACTGCGGTATTTTGCAACGGTCCGCCGCGAGATCGGGATACCCGCGCTGGCAAGCGCCTGCGAGAGCACCTCGTCGGACAAGGGCCGCTTCGGGTCCTCCGCGGCAACAAAGCGGCGTATCTGCTGCTTGGCCGCCTCCGCGGAAACGCTGTCTCCGTTCGCCGTCTGCAACGTTGCTGTCAGCAGGTCTCGAATGGGGAACACCTTCGAGCCAAACTGAATGTATTTCCCCTTGATGGCACGGCTGACCGTTGAAACATTCAGCTCAAGCCAATCCGCCAGCTGCTGCATCGTCAGCGGACACAGAGCCGCGCCATGCAGGAAGTATTCCCGCTGCGCCTGCACGACCTCATATATCACCCGCGAGACCGTACGCATACGGCCGTCCAGATTCACAAGCAGGCTCTTCGCCTCCGCCTGTTTCTTCTGAAGATATTCTCTTGCCTCCTCAAACTCCTCCGTGTCGATCATCGCACCGTATACGGGATCGATGCGCACATGCGGAAGTGCACAGTCATTCCTATCAATGACCAGCTTTTCTCCTTCACAGCGGACCGCTGCCTCTGGCTGGACATAGCCGACCGTCTCCTCTGTCATAAAGCCCTGTGAGGGGATCGGATTCAGGCTGCGAATGATCTGGACCGCCTGCTGCACCTTTTCCGCCGGTGCATGCAGCAGGGTACACAGCCCGCGCATGTCCCTCTTCGCCAGAAGCGGAAGTCCAAAGCGGATCAGATGGATATTCAGCTCCGTAAAGTGCCGTCCTGCCGCCAGCTGAAGCAGCAGGCACTCGGAAAGGCTCCTCGCGCCGACCCCGATCGGGTCGAGCGTCTGTACCACGAACAGAGCCTGCTCCATATCAAAAAGGCTCTGTCCCGTATCCTTGGCCAATTCCTCCAGCGGACAGTCCATGTATCCCGTCGTGCTCAGGCTGTCAACGATAAACAGGCAGCGGGCCATCGTTTCCCGGTCAAGCTCCTTCATTTGCCCGAGCTGTTCGCGCAGATATTCGGTAAACGACTTGGGCCGCGAAAAAAACGCAGTAAAGTCCATCGCTTCCTCATCGCCCCGCGAAAACACGGGCTGCTGGCTCAGAGCGGCCATTTCCCGCTCCCACTGCACCTCGATCGCGGTAACATTCGGCGGAGGAGGCGTCTCCACATTGAGCAGAGGATTCGAAAGTGCCATCTCCTCCAGATAGCTTTGCAGCTCTGCGGCAGACATCTGCAAAATCTCCAACGACTGCAGCATGGTCTGCGTCAGGACCAGCTTCTGCGATTGTTCCAGCTGCTGCTGCAGCGCCATAGGTCATCCCTCCGTTGGTCTTCGGTCTTTCTATCCCTCGCACAGGATATCGATCAGCTCGTCTGCCTGCAGCCCTGCGAAATAGAGGGCTGCCTCCACGCCGTCCAGCGCCGCCGTGTAGCCGGCACGGTCCGGCGCATGCCCGACAAAGCGCGCTGCCAGCTCCTCCGGCTCCTCGGCGCTGAAGAAATCTCCCTTGAAGGCAACGGCGGAGATCAGGCCATGCTCCACCGTGATATAGGCCTCAATCAGACCGCAGCCATCCACACGGCGGCGGCGCAGCATCGTGCAGGCCGGTGAGCGGCCGTAATTCCAATCCCATGTGGCGTACCGCTCCGCGCGCAGCTTTTCCACTGCGGCAAGATCGTCCGGCGTCAGCGGATATTCCTCGCCCGGATTTTCCTTAAGAATATTTTTCAGCAGGATACGCCGGAACTCCGGAAGCGCGACCCTTTGCGGCAGATGCTCGGCAACATTTGTCACACGGCTGCGAACCGAACGGATCCCCTTGGTCTGTATCTTCGTCGGGTCGACGCGCAGCGCTTCACTGACGACAGAAAGGTCTGAATCAAACATAATGGTGCCGTGGTGCATCACACGTCCCTGCCGAATGTACTGGGAGTTGCCGGAGAACTTCTTCCCGTCGATCGTGATGTCATTGCGGCCGTTCACTTCCGCCTTCACTCCAAGCGCCGCGAGCGTGCGCACAACTGGCTGGCAGAACAGCTTCATATCCAGCGTCCCCGCCTCGCCCGCGTCGGTGATAAAGGTAAAGTTGAGGTTGCCCATATCATGATAGACCGCGCCGCCGCCGGAGAGCCGCCGGACAACACGGATGCCGCGTTCACGCACGGCCTCTTCGTTGATCTCGGAAATGGTATTCTGGTATTTGCCGACAATGATCGCATTATCGTTCTGCCAGAGCATGAAATACATGCGGTCGCGCGGCAGGCAGTCGAACACATACTGCTCCATCGCCAGATTGTAGGCCGGGTCCGTCGTCATCAGGTCCAGATAAGATAGCTTCATCGTTGTCTCCTTAATTGCCGTTATCCTTGTCGTTCTCTTTTCAGATGAGCGCACAATCGCCGCGCCATGATCTGATGGCCCTCCGGCGTCGGGTGCAGACCATCGAGCAGCAGCTCACGCTTTAACCGTCCGTTTGGGTCGAAAAAATCCGCACGGAAGTCGATACACTCTGCACCAAAGCATTTACTAAAGCGCCGCAGCCATGCGCAATACTGCTCCAGCTGCCGTTCCGCACTGCGGAAATCCACCACGGCCGCCCACGCCGGCGGTGCGTTCTCCGCGCAGATCGGCGTCGGTACCCATAGGCTGGTAATGACTTGAGCTTGCTCCTGTTCACGGGCAGCAAGCTTTGCTTCCAGTCTTGCATGTTCCGCCTCAAGCTTGATACGCTCTGCTTCAAGCCTTACTCGCGTTGCTTCCATCTGCGCATTTTCTTGCTGCAAACGCTCATATTCCGCACGGGAAATGGTCACCATTTCTTCCGTGTTTCTTGTCTGCATTTCTTTGTTTTCCATATAAATATTATACCACAGGGCGCGGCAAAAAGCCAGTATTTTCAATGGTTTCCAGCCACTTTTTCTCTGCTCAGACTGTGGTCAATCCCATTACTGGGCGATGGGCTTTCGGCTGCTCGATTTGCAGTCCCTCCATGACCCAGCGGTACTGCTGCGGCGTTAAGGTTTTTACCTCAGATTCTGAGCGCGGCCATTGGTACGCGCCCATTTCCAGTCGTTTGTACAGCAGGATGCCATCCTTTTCCCAGTACAAGCCCTTGATCCGATCCCGCCGCCGTCCGCAGAACAAAAACAGCGTGTTGGTAAACGGATCTAACGCAAACTGCTGCTGGACGAGGCGTGCCAGACCGTCTATACCTTTGCGCAGATCTGTGTAGCCACAGGCAATATAGACTTTGTCTGCGCCGGTGAAATTGTTCAGCATGGGCGCAGCAGCTCCACCAGCAGTCTCAGCTGTTCCGCGTCACAACCGGGGTAAATGTTAAGACTGGCACTGCCAATATGCAGCGTGGCGCAACGTTCTGCAACGTTGCGTGACACCTGCTTCGGTGCCGGCAGCTCCGCAAAAGCCACGGTCGTTGATGGCGGTGCTCCGTTTTTCCGCACGCCTGTCAACAGTTCACGTTCCCAACGGTAATAGGTGGCTGTCGTAACACCCCGCTGCCGGCACCATTCGCTTACGGAGAGACCGCTGCTGCGGCATTCCTGTATAGCTATGTTCCATTCCTGCTTCTTGGCTTCGTGTTTCAGTTCATTGCTCGTCATTTACTGTACACCCCTGAACGTTATAGTGGTGGGAAGTTTCGCAACTTCCCACCACTATTGTCCCATGTCTGTCCAGCCGCCCTCAGCTTTGACGGTTACTCCGCGTCGGCATGGAATGTGCCTACGCGCCGAGCAACTGGCAGGAGAGCGCCGCGACCGACACCAACGTTCCCGTGGAAAACGTCGCCGGCGCTTACACCGAGGGCTGCGACGTGCAGATCGCGCGCATCCTCGCCGACCAGCTTGACCATTGCACCGTCTTTTCTTGTATATGCCGGACTTTATACAGCCCACTTGATCTCCGCAAAGTCCTCAGAAATCTCAATTCGTTCAATAAACTGTGCGGCAACGATCTTCTTTTCTTCAAAGCTCAACTCGGAAAAGACAAGCTTATCCGGTATGGCCGGTCTCGATTTCTCGCGCTTGCGCGATGCAAGGATCTCCTCGCGCTCTTTCTCGAGGCGGGCAAGCGCACGCTGAAGGTAAGCACCGTTCAGGCTCTCATCGTTGGCAAACGCCTCCAGCAAGCGGTCTGCCTTGCGGTCTAAGGCGTCAAGCTTCTCTGCGTAGATATCCTTCCGAATCGGCTCGACCGGCTCGCTCGGCGGGCATTCTGCGAGAAGCCTTTCAATTTCCATAGCGACGGCATTTTCCAACTCGGTGAGATCGGTGCGGATATCGGCATCGCATCGGGAGAGGTTGTAGCGGCCTGAGCAAATCATACGACGGAGGCCGTTTTTTCTTTGCTGCACGGTGATGCTGTATCCGCATTTGGCACATTTCATCATACCGCTGAGCCAGCTATGTGTGCCCTTGCCCGCATTTCCGATCTGTGCGTTGTGTGAGAGCTTGTCCTGACAGCGCAGAAAGAGGTCGGAGGATACAACACCGGGACTGTTCAGCACTGCAAGGTGATGATCCTTGACGTCGGTGTATTTGCGGTCATTCGCCTTTCGTCTTCCATACAGGAGCAAGCCATGTCTTCCATCGAACGCGCTTTCCTCAGACACGACCTTTACGCCGAGCGAGGCATAGTATAGACGCACCTGAGTGTCCGCATTAACATAAACAGGCGTATGAAGAACCCGGGCGACGCTGACGTTATCCCAAGTACTGCGCCGAACACAAGGAATTTTCTCTCGATTAAGCATATCGGCAACGCTTTTGAGGGTAGCGCCCTCTTCTGCGTACTTCTCAAATATACGGCGGACAGTCTCCAGCTGCTCCATGTTCGGGACCAGTGTAGGGCTCCCCGTGCTTGTCCGTCCGTTGCAATAGCCGTAAGGAGCAGGTCCCCCGGGCCATGAGCCAAGCGCGGCACGGCTATCATAGTTGTCTTTCACGCGCTCCGCCGTCGTCTCGCGCTCCAGTTGGGCGAAAACCATGATGATATGGAGCATAGCTCGTCCCATAGGGGTTGAGGTGTCAAAGTTCTCTGTCACAGAAACAAACTCGACACTGTGCGCTTGCAGCACATTCCAAAGCTGACCGAAGTCAGCAATGGAACGCGAGAAGCGGTCGAGCCGATAGACATAGAGCTTGCTGACCTTGTCCGCCTTGATGTCCTTGAGCAATCGCTGAAAGTCGGGGCGATCTGTGTTTTTCCCTGAGTAACCCTGATCGCTGTACATGATCAGCGACGAATTGCCGGAGGTCTGGGTACACAGGTCAAGCTGCCCCTTGATGGAAAGGCTGTTCTTCTTTTCGACGGACTGGCGTGCATAAGCGGCCTCGTATCTCATCTTACGCACTCTCTTTTCCGGCAGTCTTCTTCTGCGCCATGAGCAAGGCTATGCAGGCGTTGCGAATGTCTTTAAGCTGTGCCGCACGTTCGTCCGGCGACTTGCTTTTGGGATGTGTGTGCTTGATTTCCATAGGGCAGATCCCTCCTGCCTCCAACTTATGAGAAGCTGGCGAAGGAAATGCTGCGATTTTATGATCGGACAAGGCCATATTATGAGAAAGCGCCTCCTGTGAGGCGCTTTTCTTATACGCAAACCCCAAAATGACATGTGACCGCGCGCTCCGCTGAGAGCGGCAGCCATTCTCGCAAAAGCTGTCGTCCGGCAGCATCATGCTCCTTGCAGCGACCCCCACGCATGGAATGGGCGCATTTGTCGCTATTTTTCACAAGCAGGCCCAAGGACTTTTGGGCACAGCACGCCGTATGGCTCAGATGCGAACACTCCCGAAATTTTTACGCAGTCTCATACTTTGGGATGATTTACATTTTCTGTAAAGTCAGGTATACTAAACTTGGTCCGTAATGCGGCAAGGAATCTAATTTAATTTTGCTTCGTTTTGTTCCAAAGTCGTAAGATGATGTTCACACTTCTTCATACTTGCTCTTGGACGCCGGAAGATGAAAAAAGATGTTCAATAAAGTTCAAACATCTTGTTTCCTGAACACTCAAAGGTATATCATACCAATATTCACTTTTTGAATTGCCACTTTTGATGATTTTATCGGTGAAAACAAAAGCGCATATCCACCTTTTTAGCCACTCATTCCCCGCAGGGCGCAAAAAAAGGGAGCGGATCGCTCCGCTCCCTTTGAAAAAGGCTTGATTTTTCGGCGCTCTCGGCTTACTTGAAGTAGCGCTCCAGCAGGCCCTTGAGGGCGCGGCCGTGACGGGCTTCGTCGCGGGCCATCTCATGGACGGTGTCGTGAATGGCGTCAAGGCCGTTCTTCTTCGCGCAGGCAGCCAGCTCGAACTTGCCGTTGGTCGCGCCGAACTCGCAGTCCACACGCCAGGCGAGGTTCTTCTTGGTGGAATCGGTCATGTTGCTCTCGAGGTCGCTGCCGAGGAGCTCCGCGAACTTGGCGGCGTGCTCGGCTTCCTCGTAGGCGGCCTTCTCCCAGTACAGGCCGATCTCGGGATAGCCCTCGCGGTGCGCGATGCGCGCCATGCACAGGTACATACCGACCTCGCTGCACTCGCCGTTGAAGTTGGCCATGAGCTGATCGAAGATATACTTCTTGTCCTCTTCGCTAATCTGGTCGTTGTTCTTCACGGTCTTGGCATAAACGCCGAACTCATGCTCGGCGGCGAGCTTCATCTCGCCCTTGACTTCCTCGAACATATTGCTCTTGGCGTGGCACACGGGGCACTCCGCGGGCGCCTCGGGACCTTCATAGATATAACCGCAAACCTTGCAGACCCACTTTTTCATATTCGTATCCTCCATTTGATTTTTGTTGGAATTTTTAGGTTGCTTGCCTTTGTGAGCTTAGTGTAGCATAGTATTTGCAGTTTTGCAAAGTTGCATTTGCAACTTTGCGGTAAAATTTTTATGAATTTCTTGCCATTGCCCTGAGAATACGCGGGGCAAGGAGCACACTGACGACGATCTTCAGGCAGTCGCCGGGGAGATAGGGCAGCATATAGGCCGTGGCGAGCTTCGCCGCGCTGACGGCTCCGCCGTTGTAGACGTTTACGATGAGCGCGATGTAGGGCAGGCCGATGGCGTAAAGCACAGCGAAGCCGGCGGCACAGGCAAGCGCGAGACGCAGCGGCGTGCGGTTTTTCTCCGCGAGCCTGCCGATGACCCACGCGGCGGGGATCAGACCGAGCAGAAAGCCAAAGGTGGGATTGAACACATAGCTGAAGCCGCCGCCGGCAGCGAAGATGGGAAGCCCCACCAGACCGAGACCGACGTAGAGCGCCTGCGAGAGCGCGCCGAGCCTCGCGCCGAGCAGCAGTCCGGCCATGGCGGTGAAGAAGCATTGCAGCGTGATGGTCGCGTGCATGAATTGGAAGTGGAGGAACGCGCCGATGGCGGTCAGGGCGGCAAACAGGGCGCAGTAAATGAGGTCTCTTGTTTTCATGAGGCTGCCTTTCTTTTTCTCAACAGGATGGGGCCAGTGTAGCACAGCACGGCGTCTCTGTCAACCTGAAATTTTATATAGGTTTACAAGAAGGATAACCGAAACGGGGAGATGGCATCTCCCCGTTTTGTGAGCTCAGACATTGAAGCGGAAGTAGATCATGTCGCCGTCCTTCACCACATAGTCCTTGCCCTCGCTGCGCAGCAGCCCCTTCTCCTTGGCGGCGGCCACGGAGCCGCAGGCGATCATCTCGGAGAAGTTGATGGTCTCGGCACGGATGAAGCCGCGCTCGATGTCGGAGTGGATCTTGCCGGCGGCCTGCGGAGCCTTCGTACCCTTGACGATGGTCCACGCGCGGCACTCATCCTCGCCGTAGGTGAGGAAGGAGATCAGTCCCAGCAGCGTATAGGAACACTGAATGAGCCGGTCCAGGCCGGACTTTTCGATGCCCAGCTCCTCAAGGAACATGGCGCGGTCGTCGCCGTCCAGCTCAGCAATGTCCTGCTCGAGCTTGGCGCAGATGGGCAGCACCTCCGCGCCCTCCTTTGCCGCCAAATCGGCGACGAGCTTATAATATTTGTTGGAGTCCTTGTCGGCAAAGCCGTCCTCGTCCATGTTTGCGGCGTAGATGATGGGCTTGAGGCTGAGCAGGTCGGCGGTGGCGATCAGCTCGGCGTCCTCCTTACTGTCGGCTTCAAAGGTGCGCGCGCTCTTACCGGCGTCAAGGTGCGCGGCGAGTGCCTTGAATACGTCCGCCTCGTGCAGGAACTTCTTGTCGCCCTTGCCCATCTTCGCGGCCTTTTCCACGCGGCGGTTCACCATCTCCAGGTCGGCCATGATGAGTTCGAGGTCGATCGTTTCAATGTCGCCGATGGGATCGACGGGCACGTTCGTGCTGGCGTCGGCGACGACGTGCATGATGTTCTCGTCATCGAAGCAGCGCACGACGTGAACGATGGCGTCCGTGCGGCGGATGTTCTCCAGGAACTTGTTGCCGAGGCCAGCACCTTGGCTCGCGCCCTTGACAAGACCCGCGATGTCCACGAATTCGATGACCGCGGGGGTCTTCTTCTTGGGGTGGTACATCTCGGCGAGCTTGTCCAGCCGCTCGTCGGGCACGGCCACCATGCCGACGTTCGGCTCGATGGTGCAGAACGGATAGTTGGCGCTCTCCGCGCCTGCGTTGGTGATGGCGTTGAACAGGGTGGACTTGCCGACGTTCGGCAGCCCGACGATACCTAATTTCATAAAGGAAAGCCTCCTTTTATTTTTCAGCAAAACATTCTATCACGCTGGGGCGCAAAACGCAAGCCATTCCGCCGCCTTTTGAAAAAGCAGAGCGTTCCGCGGAACGCTCTGCTTTTTGCTTGACTCTTTACAGCTTTGTGATGACGGGAATGACCATCGGGCTGCGCTTGGTCGTTTTGAACAGGTAGTTGCTCACGCCCGATTTGATCGCGCCCTTGAGCTCGCCGATGTCACGGCTGCGGCGACCCAGCACGCCCTCGGCGGCGGACATGACCACCGTTTTCAGCTCGTTCATCAGCTCCTCGGACTCCTTGACGTAGATGAAGCCGCGGGTGATGATCTCAGGCTCGGCGAGCATATAGCCGTCGTGCGCGGAGATGGGCAGCACGACCACCACCATGCCGTCCTCGGCAAGGTGCTTGCGGTCGCGCAGGACGACCGCGCCGACGTCGCCCACACCGCTGCCGTCCACGAAGATCTCACCGGCGGGCGCCATGCCCGGCACGAGCTTCATTGTGCGGGCGGTGATCTCCACCGCGTCGCCGTTTTCGCAGATGGCGATGTTCTTGCGGTCCATGCCCATGGACATGGCAAGGTTCTTATGGATCTGCAGCATACGCTGCTCGCCGTGTACGGGGATAAAATACTTCGGCTTTGTGAGCGCGTGGATGATCTTCAGCTCCTCCTGACAGGCATGGCCGGAGACGTGGAGCATATCCGCGCGGTCGTAAATGACCTCGACGCCCTTGCGGAACAGCTCGTTGATGACGCGCGAGACGGTGTTCTCGTTGCCGGGAATGGCGGAAGCCGAGATGATGACGCGGTCGCCGGGGCCGACCTCAATCTGCTTGTGCTGGGAAAACGCCATGCGGTAGAGCGCGCTCATCTCCTCACCCTGCGAGCCGGTGGTGACGATGACCTGCTTATCGAGCGGGAGCGCCTTGATCTTGTTGATATCCGTCACGGTGTTCTTGGGCAGCTTCATGTAGCCGAGATCGACCGCGACCTTGGTGACATTTTCCATGCTGCGGCCCGTGACGGCGACCTTGCGGCCGACCGCCGCCGCCGCGTCGATGACCTGCTGGATGCGGTGGACGTTGGAGGCGAAGGTCGTGACGATGATGCGCTGCTTGCAGCCGGCGAAGAGCCGGTCGAAGGTCTTGCCGACCGTGCGCTCGCTCATCGTGTAGCCGGGGCGCTCGACATTCGTGGAGTCCGCGAGCAGCGCGAGCACGCCCTGCTTGCCCAACTCACCGAAGCGCGCGAGGTCGATGACCTCGCCGTCGATGGGCGTGGAGTCGATCTTGAAGTCGCCCGTGTGGACGACGGTGCCGAGCCCGGTGTGGATGGCAAACGCCACGCTGTCCGCGATGGAGTGGTTCACATGAATGAACTCCACGCTGAACTTGCCGGCCTTGACCGTCATGCCGCTTTCGACCGTGACGATCTTGGTGGACTTCAAAAGCCCGTGCTCCTCGAGCTTCAGGCGGATCAGTCCCGCGGTCAGGCGGGTACAGTAAATAGGCATATTGACCTGCTTGAGGACGTAGGGGATGGCCCCGATATGGTCCTCGTGGCCGTGGGTGATGAACAGACCGCGGATGCGGTTCTTGTGCTTGGTGAGGTAGCTCACGTCGGGAATGACAAGGTCGATGCCGTACATATCGTCGCCGGGAAAGGCCATGCCGCAGTCCACGACGATGATCTCGCCGCCGTACTCATACACGGTCATGTTCTTGCCGATCTCGTTCAGCCCGCCGAGCGGGATGATCTTCAAATTTTCTGCCAAAATGCATTCACTCCTTATGGATCTTCAAAAATTGGGTGAGCATTCGGTCCACGCCGCGCGGAAATGACCGCACGGAAACAACGACGTCCGTGCTGCGCGCTCCGCCCTGTTCCGCGGAGCGCATCGCACCATCGGCGCCCTGATCGTTTTCTCTATGGACTTGTGCTCTATTCAAACCGCGCGATGGCGGCTCAATACAATTTGTGTTTTTATAGTATACCACGTTTTTTGGAAAAAGTACACACTTTTTTTCATGCGCCCCTTTTCCGGACGAATTTTTTATCGGAAAGCCTATTGCGCCCTTGCGCGCCCGTGTGCTACAATATAGTATCTATTCGTATTTGTTCCGCCTTTGTGCTGCCGATGAAGCAGGGAGGATGCCTTATGAGTAAGAAAGTCAATAAACTGACCGAGCCGAATATGCGGCTGTATTTTCTTCTTGCCGCGGTCTTCTGCGCGGTGACGCTGTGGATCGAGCCGATCCTCGGCCTTGTTGAAGCCGGTGTGATGGCGCTTACCTACGTCTATTTCCGCCGCACGGCGCAAAAGCGCCGCGAGGGCATCCAGCGCTACGTCGAGGATATGACCGACGATGTGGCGAGCGCGGGCAAGTCCTCCATGCTCTCGGCCCCCTTTGCCATGATGGTCTTCCGGCCCGATACGCAGGAGGTGCTGTGGAGCAACGAGAGCTTCCTCCAGCTCACGGGCATGAGGGAGAATCTGTTCGATAACCGGCTGGAGGATACGCTGCCCGGCTTCCCCGCCCAATGGCTGCTGGAGGGAAAGAGCGAGTGCCCCGAAACGGTCGTCGTCAACAACCGGCACTTCCGCGTGTTCGGCAGTCTCACGCATCCGAGCGGCCGCAGCGGTGCGCGCGGACTTCTCGCGCTGACCTATTGGATGGACGTGACTGAGCAGGACGAGCTCAGGAAAAAGAGCGAGGAGAACCGCCCCATCGTGGCCGTGCTCATGCTCGATAACTACGAGGAGCTGATGAAGGCCGGCACCGAGGCGGCGCGCTCGTCCGTGCTCGCGCAGATCGACGAAAAGATCAGCGCGTGGGTGTCGGGCACGCAGGGGCTTTTGTGCAAGTACGACCGCAACCGCTATTTGCTGCTGCTGACGGAAAAGCATTACAATACGCTGCTCGAGGGCAAGTTCAGCGTGCTCGACGCGGTGCGCTCCGTCGTCACCGAGGACGGCGTCGCCGCGACGCTCTCCATCGGCGTCGGCAAGGACGCGGACGATTACGAGACGCTTTTCAAGAACGCGGGCCTGTCCATCGAGATGGCGCTCTCGCGCGGCGGCGATCAGGTCGTCGTGCGCAACCGCCTCGATTTTGAGTTCTACGGCGGCAAGACAAAGTCCACCGAAAAGCGCACGAAGGTCAAGTCCCGCGTGATGGCCAACGCCCTCGGCGAGCTGATCTCCGATGCCAGTCAGGTCTTTATCATGGGCCATAAGCACGCCGACTTCGACGCCGTCGGCGCGGCGGCGGGCGTGTGCTGCATCGCGCGCAAGCGCGGCAAGAAGGCGCAGATCGTCATTGACATGGACGACAATGCCGCCGGCCCGATCCTCAAGCGCCTTGCCGCGCTGCCGGAGTATAAGGATGCCTTCATCAGCGGCAGCGACGCCTTCATCAAGGCACAGCCCGGCGCGCTGCTCGTGGTGGTGGACACCAACCGCCCCGACTTCGTGGAGTCCGAGCAGCTGCTCGACACCTGCAACCGCGTGGCGGTCATCGACCATCACCGCCGGGCGGCGAGCTATATTGAATCCGCTGCGCTCAACTTCCACGAGCCCTATGCCTCGTCGGCATCGGAGCTGGTGAGCGAGCTGCTGCAATATCTCATTGACCCCGGCGATCTGCTGCGCGCCGAGGCCGAGGCCCTGTTCGCGGGCATCGTGCTCGATACGAAGAACTTTACCATGCGCACCGGCGGACGCACCTTTGAGGCCGCGGCGCTGCTGCGCCGCGTGGGCGTGGACACGGCGGACGTGCAGCGCCTGTTCCAGGGAACGCTTTCCGACATGATCGAGCGCTATGACATCATCCGCCACGCGGAGCTGTATCACAACGACATTGCCATCGCGGCGGTGGAGCAGGACATCGACCGCGTGACCGCGGCCAAGGCCGCCGACGAGCTGCTGACGCTGCGCGGCGTGCGCGCGTCGTTCGTGCTCTTCAAGCACGATACGGGCGTGAATCTGTCGGCGCGCTCGCTCGGCGAGATCAACGTGCAGCTCATTATGGAAAAGCTCGGCGGCGGCGGAAACTCCACCACCGCGGGCGGACAGATCCCGGACGGGACGGTGGACGCGGTGCGCGAGCAGCTCATCGCCGCCATCGACCAGTATTTGGAAGGATAAAAACCACCATCAGGAGGATAGAACGATGAAAGTTATTTTACAGCAGGACGTCAGAGGTCAGGGTAAGAAGGGCCAGATGATCGACGCGGCGGAGGGCTACGCCCGCAACTATCTGCTGCCGCGCAAGCTGGCCATCCCCGCCACGGCGGACGCCATCAACACCATGAACCTCAAGGAAAAGGCGCGCCGCGCCGAGGAGGCGGCGAACCGCGCCGCCGCCGTGGAGACTGCGGACAAGCTGCGTAACTGCACCGTGAAGATCACCGCCAAGGGCGGCGCGAACGGCAAGCTCTTCGGCGCCATCACCGGCAAGGAGATCTCTGAGGCGCTCATGGCACAGTTCGGCCTGGACGTCGGCAAGCAGAAGATCGTGCTCGACGAGCCGATCAAGGCGTTCGGCAGCTACGAGATCCGCGCGAAGCTCGGCTACGAGGTCAGCGGGAAGTTCACCGTGACCGTGGCGGAGGAATAAGCCAGACTTTACGCAGAAAAGAGGTGCCCTGCGATGGACGAACTGCTCTACCGCCAGATGCCGCACTCGCTCGAGGCGGAGCAGGCGGTGCTCGGCTCGATGCTCATCGACGCGAACTGCATCAAGGACGTGATGGAAAAGCTGCGCCCCGAGGATTTCTACCTGCGCCAGAACCGGGAGATCTTCGAGACGATCTATTCCATGTTCCTCTACTCCAAGCCCATCGACGGCGTGACCGTCGCGGGCGAAATGGAGCGCAACGGCACCTATGACGAAAATACCACGCGCAATTATCTTGTGCAGCTCATGGAGGTCACGCCAACCTCCGCGAACGTCAATGAATACGCCGACATCGTGCGCGACAAGGCGCTGCTGCGCGCGATCGCGACCGTGGCGAGTGACATTACCGGCATGGTGCAGGACGGCACGGGCGGAGCCTCCGCCGTGCTCGACGCCGCCGAGCAGAAGATCTACGCGGTGCGCCGCGGGCGCAGCGCACAGAATATGGAGCAGATCAGCGTGGTGCTGCAGGGCGTGCTCGACCATCTCGCCGAGCTTTCCGCCACCGGCGGTAAGACGCTGCCGGGTCTTTCCACGGGCCTGAGCGCCGTGGACGACAAGATCAACGGTCTGAGCAAATCTGACCTTATTCTGTTGGCTGCAAGACCCGGTATGGGCAAGACCAGCTTTGCACTTAATGTGGCGCTCAACGTCGCCAAGGCGAGCGGCAAGGCGGTCGCGGTCTTTTCCCTGGAAATGTCCAAGGAACAGCTCGTCACGCGCGTGCTGTCCAACGAGGCACTGGTGGAGAACGGACGGCTCATCTCCGGCAATCTGCGTGAGAGCGACTGGGTGAAGATCGCGGAGGCGGCCTCGACGCTCAGCCGCACGGACATCAAGATCGACGACAACCCGCTCCTCACCGTCGCGGACATGAATGCCAAATGCCGCCGCATCGAAAACCTCGGTCTCGTTGTCATCGACTATCTTCAGCTGATGACCTCCGCCGGCGGAAAGGGCTACAGCGGCGAAAACCGCCAGCAGGCGGTGAGCGACATTTCACGTATGCTCAAGATCATGGCGAAGGAATTGCAGGTCCCTGTGCTCTGCCTTTCGCAGCTCTCGCGCGCGAACGAAAAGCGCGACGACAAGCGCCCCATGCTCTCCGACCTGCGTGAATCCGGCGCGATCGAGCAGGACGCGGACATCGTGCTCTTTCTCTACCGCGACGACTATTACAACGAGGATTCCGAAAAGCACAACATTGCCGAGTGCATCGTCGCCAAGAACCGCCACGGCGAGACCGGCAAGGTCGAGCTGCGCTGGATGCCGGAGTACACGACCTTCGGCACGCTCGAAAGGCGGTACGAGGACGAATGAAAAAGGTACTGGACTTTGTGCAGCGCTTCGACCTGCTGCCGCGCTACGAGCTGCTGCTCGCGGCGGCCTCGGGCGGCATGGACTCGATGTGTCTGCTGGACTTTTTATACGAAAACGGCTACCGCGTGTGCGCGGCGCACTACAACCATCAGCTGCGCGGGCAGGAGGCCGACATGGACGAGGACCTCGTGCGTGCGTGGTGCGCAGCGCGGCGTATCCCGCTGTGCGTCGGCACGGGCAATGTGGCGGCCTACGCCGGGGAGAACGGCCTGACAATCGAGGAGGCGGCGCGCAAGCTGCGCTATGACTTTCTTAACTCCGTTGCCGGTCAGACCGGCGCGGCGCGCATCGTCACCGCCCATCACGCGAACGACAACGCCGAAACGGTGCTCTTTCATCTTGCCCGCGGCACGGGCATGGCGGGCCTTGCGGGCATCGCGCCGAAAAACGGCAGGCTGGTGCGCCCCTTCCTCTGCTTGACGCGGGAGGAGCTTGCCGCCTACGCGAAGGAGCATCATGTGCCCTATCGCACGGACGCGACCAACGCGGACACGGCGCTCACGCGCAACTTTATCCGCGCGGAGGTGCTGCCGAAGCTCTGCCGGGTCAACGCGCAGGCGGTCGAGCACATCGGCGAGACGGCGCTGCGCCTGCGGCAGGAGGATGAATACCTCGACTCCCTTGCCGCCGCTTATCTGACGGAGCTGAAAATGGAGGCCGGAGCGGTGACGCTGCCCTGCGCGGCGGTCACGCAGGTACCCGCGGTCCTGCGGTCGAGGGTGCTGCGCCTTGCGCTCGACGCACTCGGCGCGGGGAAGAAGGACTTCACCGCCGCGCACTACGACGCGCTTGCCGCGCTCTGCGCGGGAAGCGGGACGGCACAGCTCGACCTGCCCGGCGGCGTGACCGCGCGGCGCGCGGACGGTGTGCTGACGCTCTGCGCACACCGGAGGGAAACGCCGGAGCGCGTTTTGCTCCGCGCGGGGGAGACCGTCCGGTGGGGCGGCTTTGCCATCACCTGCCGAAAATGCGAAAAAACGGTTGAAAATTCTGAAAATACCGTTATATTAAGAGGTGCCGCTCTGGACGCGCCGCTCTCGGTCGGCGCGTGGGACGTGCGGGAGAGCATGACGCTGCCCGTCTCGCGCGGCTCGCGGAGCCTCAAGCGGCTCTTCGCCGAGCGCGGCTTTTCGCCGGATGAGCGGGAGCAAACGCCGGTCATCCGCTCGGGCGGCGCGGTCGCTGCGGTGTACGGCATCGGCACGGACGCGCTGTTTCTGCCGACGGACGGCGAGAGCGTGTGTGTATTGACCTTTGAGAAAACCGCGGAGTAATGCTCCGAAAAAACAAACATAAAACAATGGGAGAGGGAAAAACTATGGCGAAAAGCATGATGGATCAGGATATGCTGAAGGTGCTCTACAGCGAGGAGCAGATCAGGACGTGCGTGCAGGAGATGGGCGACACGCTCTACGAGCAGTTCAAGGACCGCAACCCGCTGTTCCTCGGCGTGCTCAAGGGCAGCTTCATCTTCATGGCGGACATCGTCCGCGCCTGCCAGATCAAGAGCGACATCGAGTTCATCGCGGTGTCGTCCTACCAGAACGGCACGTCCTCGTCCGGCGTGGTGCAGATCACGCACGACCTGCAGCAGGACATTACGGGCCGCGAGATCGTGGTCATTGAGGATATCCTGGACTCCGGCAATACCCTCTACTTCCTCAAGAACTATTTCCTCACCAAGGGCGCCAAGAGCGTGACGGTCGTCACTCTGCTCGATAAGCCCGCCCGCCGCGTCAAGCCCATCACGGCCGATCTCGCGGGCTTTGAGGTCCCCGACGAGTTCGTCGTGGGCTACGGGCTGGATTACGCCCAGCAGTACCGCAATATGCCGTACATCGGCGTACTCAAGCCGGAGGTCTACAGCAAGTAAGGCCGTAGCCCACACGCCCTGAAAGGGGCGGCGCGCGTAAGCGCGTACAAGCATTTTGCCGCAGGCAAAATCTTGGAACGGGACGGATTCATTCCGTACCGTTCAGAGTAAGATCAAAGGGCTCCCGCCGCGCCTGCGCGGTGGGAAGGGCTACGGGCTGGACTACGCCCAGCAGTACCGCAATATGCCGTACATCGGTGTGCTCAAGCCGGAGGTCTACAGCAAGTAAGGCCGGCGTATGATGGAAAAAGCGCCGCAGGCTTTGCGCCGCGCACGGCGCAAATGATCTTGACTGTTATTTCTGACGACATGCGCGTCTGAAATAACACATCTCGCGAAGTGAGCGTCGAGCCGCTGCGGCGGAGAGGCGCAGAGCGAAGCGCATCCAAATATCAAAAAAGTCCGTAGGACTTTTTTGAAGAATCGAAAAGAGGCGCTCGTCGCCTCTTTTCTTCAAGGCAGACTCTGCTGCCGCAAAAGGAGGGAAAACCTTTGACCCAGACCAAACGACCCAATTATGTGCTGTGGATGCTGTGCGTTTTCATGCTGCTCTCGGCCGCCTCGTATTTCTTCCGCCCCAAGGAGCCGGAGATCTCCTATGCTGAGGTCGTGCAGCTCTTTGAACAGGAGAAGGTGAAGTCCTTCACCGTGCAGGACACCACGCTCACGCTCAAGCTGCGCGAGGCGGTGGACGGCAAGACGGAGCTCCGGAAGGAGCTCTACGACTTCGACCTTTTCTACGACGACCTCAACGACCTTGTCGTGGAGCAGAAGGCCGCCGGCATTCTGGAGGACTATAACTACTCCGCCAACCACTCACCTAACTACCTTGCCATTGCCCTGCCCTATGTGATCGCCGTCGCGGGGCTGTTCGCCATCTGGTACTTTTTCTCCATGCGCGCCTCCGGCGGCGGGAACGACCGTATGGCGAAGTTCGGCAATGCCACCTTCCGGCACGGCAGCGAGAGCGCCCGCAAGACCACCTTTGCCGACGTTGCGGGCGCGGACGAGGAGAAGGAGGAGCTTGCGGAGATCGTGGACTTCCTGCGCGACCCGCAAAGGTTTGTCGAGCTCGGCGCGCGTATTCCCAAGGGCGTGCTGCTCGTCGGCCCTCCGGGAACGGGCAAGACGCTGCTCGCCCGCGCGGTCGCGGGTGAGGCGGGCGTGGAGTTCCTCTCCATCTCCGGCTCGGACTTTGTGGAGATGTACGTCGGCGTCGGCGCAAGCCGCGTGCGCGACCTGTTCGAGCAGGCCAAGAAGGCGGCTCCCTGCATCATTTTCATCGACGAGATCGACGCGGTCGGCCGCCAGCGCGGCACCGGCCTCGGCGGCGGTCACGACGAGCGCGAGCAGACGCTCAACCAGCTGCTCGTCGAGATGGACGGCTTCGGCACGAACGACGGCGTGGTCGTTCTCGCGGCGACCAACCGCGCGGACATCCTCGACCCCGCGCTGCTGCGTCCCAGCCGCTTTGACCGCCAGATCTACGTCGGCTATCCCGACATCAAGGGCCGCGAGGACGTTTTGAAGATCCACACCGCCAACAAGCCGCTTGCCGAGGACGTGGACCTTGCCAAGGTCGCGCGGGGCACGGCGGGCTTCACCGGCGCGGACCTTGAGAACCTTTCCAACGAGGCGGCGCTTCTGTGCGCGCGCCGCGGCGACCAATTCATCACCATGGCGGACTTTGAGGAGGCGGAGATCAAGGTCCTCGCCGGACCCGAGAAGCGCAGCCGCGTTGTGCCGGAGCACGAGCGGAAGCTGACCGCCTATCACGAGGCGGGCCATGCCGTCGTGATGCACGCGCTGCCGACGCACGAGCCCGTCCACCGCATCACCATCGTTCCGCGCGGACACGCGGGCGGCATGACCATTTCGCTGCCCGACGAGGACCGCTCCTACCAGTCCAAGCGCTACATGGAGGAGCAGATCGTCTCGCTCCTCGGCGGGCGCGCGGCGGAGAAGCTGATGCTCGGCGACATTTCCACCGGCGCCTCGAACGACATCGAGCGCGCCTCGCACATCGCGCGCAAGATGGTCACGGCCTACGGCATGAGCGAGAAGCTCGGCTCCATTGCCTTTGAGAGCGGGCACGACGAGGTGTTCATCGGCAAGACGATGGGCCAGACGCGCAGCTACTCGGAAAAGACCGCCGCCGAGATCGACGACGAGGTCAAGGCCATCATCGACCGCGCGTATGCGCGCTGCGAGGAGATCTTGACGGCACGGCGCGAGGCGCTGACCGCCGTGGCGGAATATCTGCTCGCCCACGAGACGATGACCGGCGAGGAATTTGAGCGAATGGTCGGCGAAAAAGCCTGATGGGCAAAAGGACGAATGGAAAAAGTGACGCAGGGACGGGCATTTGCCGTTCCCTGCGTCACTTTTTTCTTTTCTTGCGAAAATCCTTATTGTGCAAAGTGACAAGAGCATTTGTCCTCGTGGGGAAAACAGAAAAGCAATAGATATTCTCAATAAATGGACTTGAGTCCGCGGTGCGTAGACAAATGCACATGAAATTTGAAGGCGGCCGTGGGAAAAACGACCGGAAACGACCGAAAATTCTGACAGATTCGACGCTTGAAATCCATTCAACGGTCCGATAAAATAAACTGCAACCAAAAGGGGCGGACGCCCCGCTTGCCGCGGCAGCGCGGCAGAAAGTCAGGAGGATATGAATATGAAGAAGATTCTTGCACTCGTCCTTGCGCTCGTCATGGCGCTTGGTCTGGTCGCCTGCGGCGACAAGGGCGGCGAACAGCAGGAGGGCGGCACGCCCAACACCACCGGCGAAGAGAAGGTCGTGAAGATCGGCGTCTTCGAGCCGCTCACCGGCGACAACGGCGCCGGCGGCAAGCAGGAGGTGCTGGGTATGCAGTATGCCAACTACGTCCAGCCCACCGTGGACATCAACGGCGAGACCTACAAGGTCCAGCTGGAGGTCGTCGATAACCGTACCGCAGCCGAGAACGGCCCGTCCGCGGCCGCTGAACTGGTCAACAAGGGCGTGAGCATCGTGCTCGGCTCCTACGGCTCCGGCGTGTCCATGGCCGGCGGCACCGTGTTCGCCGAGGCCGGCGTGCCCGCCATCGGCGTCACCTGCACCAACCCGCAGGTCACTTCCGACTGCGACGTTTATTTCCGCATCTGCTTCCTCGATCCGTTCCAGGGCACGGTCCTCGCGAACTATGCCTACAAGGAGCTCGGCGTTGATACCGCTTACCTGCTCGGTATGCTCGGCAGCGACTACGATCAGGGCCTGATCTACTACTTCACGCAGGCGTTTGAGGCACTCGGCGGTACCGTCGTTGCCGAGAACTTCCCCGAGGGCAATGCCAACTTTGTTTCCTACATCAACAACGCCAAGGCTGCCAACGCAGGCGTCATTTTCTCCCCTGTCTCCATCAACTATGCGCAGCTGATCGTTGAGGCCGCCGCCGCGCAGGGCTTCGAGGGCACGATCCTCGGCGGCGACACGCTCGACAGCAACATGGTCGTTGAGGCCGCCAAGGGCAAGGATGTCGATGTTAAGATCACGACCTTCTATCAGGAGGGTGGTAATCCCGAGTTCGACGCCGGCATCAAGGAGTGGATCAATGCCAACGCCGACGCCAAGACCAACAACGGCGGCAACGACATGGTCTCCGCCGTCACCGTCATGGGCTACGACGCTTACTTCACCGCGCTTGAGGCCATCAAGGCTGCCGGCAGCACCGCGCCCGCCGACATCCTCGCGGCTCTGCCCGGCGTGACCTACTCCGGCATCTCCGGCGAGATCTCCTTCGACGACATCGGCGACGCCAAGCGCGACGCGGCCTACATCAAGACCGCCAACACCGAGACCGGTGCGTGGGACTTCGTGAAGATCCAGGGCATCGACTGAGAAAAGCCCACAAATCTCTCCACAAGCAGCAAACTTGGCGGGGCGAAAGCCCCGCCAAGTTTTCCCCGTTTTTTCGCGTTTCCCCGAATCCTACCAACAGGAGGTTTTCCATGCAGGGAATTTTACCGTATCTGATCAGCGGTATCTCTGTGGGAGGTCAGTACGCGCTCATCGCCATCGGCTACACGCTGGTCTACGGCATTCTGCGCCTCATTAACTTTGCCCACGGCGATGTCTTTATGGTGGCAGGCCTGATCATGGTCTACACCACCGCGTCCATGCCCATGTACATTTCGATCCCGCTGGTGCTCATCTTCACCGTCATTCTCGGCTTTGCCATCGAGCGCGTGGCCTATAAGCCGCTGCGCACGGCGCCGCGTATGTCGCTGATGATCAGCGCCATCGGTGTGAGCTACCTCATCCAGAATCTTGCGTTCTACCTGACCGGCGGCCTGCCGCAGCCGGTCAAGACGCCCATTCCGTGGATTTCCGACACCGTGACGCTCTTCGGCGCGTCCACCAAGCGCGTCACGGTCGTGACGCCCGTTCTGACCATCGCGCTCGTCTTTGCGCTCGTCGCGCTTATCAAAAAGACCAAGATCGGCATGGGTATGCGTGCCGCCGCCAAGGACTTTGAGACGGCGCAGCTCATGGGCGTGAAGATCAATTCCGTCATTTCCATGACCTTTGTCATCGGCTCGTTCCTCGCCGCGGTCGGCGCGATGCTCTACTTTACGAACTATCCCACGGTGGCGATCACCTCCGGCGGTATGCCCGGCCTGAAGGCCTTCGTCGCGGCGGTGTTCGGCGGCATCGGCTCCATTCCCGGCGCGGTGGTCGGCGCGTTCCTGATCGGCCTTTGCGAGGAGATCATCAAGGGCCTCGGCCAGTCTACCTTCTCCGATGCGTTCACCTTTGCGCTGCTGATCATCGTGCTGTGCGTCAAGCCCACGGGACTGTTCGGTGAAAAGGTCACGGACAAGGTGTAAGGAGGGGTGAAGATGAAAAAGAAAACGATCGGCAAAGAGTATATCTTCACCGCGCTCATCCTGTTCGTCGTGCTGGCGGTCACGATGGTCCTCGACTCCCAGCTCCCGAGCTATCACATTGTGATCAAGGTCATCAAAAAGGCGTCGGTCTATTCCCTCGTCGCCGTTTCGATGAACCTGCTCAACGGCTTTACGGGCCTTTTCTCCCTCGGTCAGGCGGGCTTTATGCTCCTCGGCGCGTATTCCTACGCGGTGCTGTGCATCCCGGTCGCCAAGCGCGCGGGCGTATACCAGTATTTTGACGGCGGTATCGTGAAGTTCTCCCTGCCGGAGATCTTCGCGAGCTTCCTCGGTGACAAGGTCGGCTCGGCGGTCGGTATGATCCTCGCGCTGCTTGTCGGCGGTCTGATCGCGGCGTTCTTCGCCTATCTGATCGGTCTGCCCGTGCTGCGTCTGAAGAGCGACTACCTCGCTATTGCGACCCTCGGCTTTGCCGAGATCATGCGCACCATTATCCAATGGAACGCCATCGGTCCGCTGACCAACGCCTCGAACCTTCTCAAGGGCTATCCCGATTTCAGCAGCGCGACCGCGTACCTGCTGCTCATCGGCGTGTTCATCGCGTGCGTTGTGCTGCTGGTGAACTCCACCTACGGCCGCGCGTTCAAGGCCATCCGCGACGACGAGGTCGCCGCCGAGGCGATGGGCATCAATCTTGCCCACCACAAGCGCCTTGCCTTCGTCATTTCCTCGTTCTTCGCGGGCGTCGGCGGCGGTATGCTGGCGATGTACATGGGCGCGGTGCCGGCGATGTCGTTCCGAAGCAGCATGACCTATGAGATCTTGCTGCTGGTCGTCATCGGCGGCATCGGCTCCATCACCGGCAGCGTGCTCACGAGCTTCCTCTACATCGCGGCGCTCGAGTGGCTGCTGCGCGGTCTGGATACCGGCAAGTTCCTCGGCATCACGGCGCCGGGCCTCTTCAAGAACGGCTTCCGCATGGCGGTCATCTCCGTCATCATCATGGTCGTTGTGCTCTTCTTCCGCAAGGGCATCATGGGCGATAAGGAGCTGCCCGATCTCCTGCGCCGTCATACAAAGAAGGGAGGCGGCGAGAAATGAGCCAAAACGTTCTGCGTCTTGACAATATTACGATGCAGTTCGGCGGCGTCGTCGCCGTCGACAACCTGAGCCTTGAGGTCAACGAGGGCGAGATCGTCGCGCTCATCGGTCCCAACGGCGCGGGAAAGACCACCGCGTTCAACACCATCACCGGCGTGTATGAGCCGACGAACGGTCAGGTCAGCTTCATGGGCGAGCCGATCGTCCGCAACCATCCGCAGGGCAAGATGAAGCAGAATTACAAGGGCAAGGAGGCCGGGAAATTCGTTCAGATGCCCGTGCTCGACCCTACGCCCGACCGGATCACCAAGCTCGGCATGGCGCGCACGTTCCAGAACATCCGCCTGTGGAAGTCCCAGACCGTGTTCGACAATGTGCTCATCGCCAAGCATATGCTGCGCACCAGCAACGTCTTTTCCGCCACGTTCCGTCTCAACCGCAAGGAGGAGGCGCAGCATCGCGAGGAGGTCATGGAGCTTCTGCGCATCGTGGGTCTGGAGGATGTGAAGGACGAGCTGGCGACGTCTTTGCCCTACGGCAAGCAGCGCCGGCTGGAGATCGCCCGCGCGCTGGCGACGCATCCGAAGCTCCTGATGCTCGACGAGCCTGCTGCCGGCATGAACCCGCAGGAGACGAACGAGCTCACCGAGTTCATCGGCCGCATCCGCGACGAGTTCCACATGACCATCCTGCTCATCGAGCACCACATGGATCTCGTCATGGACATTTCCGACCGCATCTACGTCATTGACTTCGGTGAACTGATCGCCACCGGCACGCCGGAGGAGATCCAGAATAACCAGCGCGTCATCGACGCCTATCTGGGGGTGGAAGAGGATGCTTAAAATTCAAAACCTTCAGGTCGCCTACGGCGGCATTCAGGCGCTGCGCGGCATTGACATGGAGGTGCCCGACGGCAAGATCGTCACCCTCATCGGCGCGAACGGCGCGGGCAAATCCACCACGCTGCGTACCATCTCCGGCCTTGTCAAGGCGAAGTCCGGCTCCATCACCTACAACAACGAGCAGCTGCTCGGCAAGCCCATCAACGCCATTCTCGCCGCGGGCATCGCGCAGGTTCCCGAGGGACGGCGCGTGTTTCCGGACATGACCGTGCTCGAAAACCTCAAGATCGGCGCCTACCTGCGCAAGGATAAGGAAGAGATCGAAAAGGATATCGAGTGGGTGTATGAGCTCTTCCCCCGCCTGAAGGAGCGCAACTGGCAGCTTGCCGGCACGCTCTCCGGCGGCGAGCAGCAGATGCTGGCCGTCGGCCGCGGGCTGATGTCCCGTCCGAAGGTGCTGATGATGGACGAACCCTCCCTCGGCCTTGCGCCGCTGGTCGTGCAGGGGATCTTTGATATCATCCGCGAGATCAACCGGCAGGGCGTGACCATCCTGCTCATTGAGCAGAACGCCAACATGGCGCTCAAGATCGCCGACCTTGCCTATGTGCTCGAGACCGGCACCATCACCATGAGCGGCACAGGCGCGGAGCTGCTGGCCGATGAAAAGGTCAAGGAGGCCTATCTCGGCAAGAAGCGCGGCAAATAAGCCTTGCGAAATCTTGACACGATTCGGGAAAAAGCATACAATGACCGTCGGCAGAAATGCCGGCGGTCATTTTTTCGGAAAAGGAAATCAGAGGAAAGCGATTATGGTATACCTTGCAGTCGCGCTGAGCGCAGCGCTCGGCGGCTTTGTTCAATCCATCACGGGCTTCGGCGCGGCGGTCGTGATGATGACCATTCTGCCGTACTTTTTCACCATGGTGGTCGCGCCGTCGGTCTCGACCTCCATCTGCCTCGGGCTGACGGTCACGCTGGCGTGGAAGCTGCGCAAAAGCATCGACCTCAAGCTCACTCTGCCGCCCACGCTGCTTTACGCGGCGGCGAGCGTGACGGCCATCCGCTTCATCGGCTCGATGGACCTGCGCGTGATGACCATGGTGTTCGGCGCGTTCCTGATGCTGCTCGGCGCCTATCTGCTGCTGACGGAAAAGAAGGCCGCCATCCGCGTTACGCCGGCGGTCACCGTCGTCTGCGGCCTGCTCGCGGGCGTCTGCGGGGGACTGTTTTCCATCGGCGGGCCGATCATGGCGATCTATTACCTTGCCGCCACGGACAGCCGCGAGAGCTATCTCGCCAACGCGCAGGCCAACTTCGCCGTGAATAATGTAACGTCCATTACCACGCGCGTTTTGAGCGGCTACTACACGCTCGACCTCCTGCCGCTGACGCTGCTCGGCGTGGCGGGCGTGGTCTGCGGGCAGCGCTTCGGGCTGAAGCTCGGCGGAAAGCTCAACGCCGTGCAGCTCCGCCGTCTCGTCTACGCCTATATCATTCTCTCCGGCGCGGTCACCGTCGTGCAGCATCTATAAAAGAAAAGAGCGCCGAAGGCTAAGCCTTCGGCGCTCTTTGGCACGCCTGAGCGGATTCGGACCGCTGGCCTTTCGCTTAGGAGTCTCGCGATACGATTCCATCCTCGGCAAAATGTGTGTAAATCTTGCGAAAATTCCGGTTTTTACAAATTTTACGTTCCATTTTATCTGAGGCATCCATATGGAATTATATTCTCCAAATATTGGCGTTAGCGGATTGTTAGCGCCGAGTTTGAGCGAAATGCCTCCGACAAAGGAGGATCACTTATGTGCATAACCACTGGTAATAACACCTGCGATGCTATGGCTAAATTGCATCTGTGTGGAAACATTATTCCGCAAATCTGGCACAAGACTATTGTATCGGAAAAGACGGGGAAGGCTGACTTGATCGCTATCAATATATTGGCTGATATCGCCTATTGGTATCGTCCCGCCGAGGAACGAGATGAACTGACTGGCGAGACTGTTGGATACCACCCCAAGTTTGCGGCCGATATCTTGCAGCGCAGCTACGACGATCTCGCGGAACACTTTGGCATCAGCAAAGGACAGGCCAAATGCGCTGTTATCCGTCTGGAGCAGTTGGGTGTTGTCCGACGGGTGTTCCGCAAGATTTCTGTCGGCGGCATATCAATTCCCAATGTGCTCTTTTTAGCCTTGAATGTGGATCGCCTCCGTGAACTCACCTATCCTGACGGAGACACCACTGGTGGAGAAAACGCAGAGATGTCAAATCAATTGGATAAAGATGTGTCGGAAAATCGACACACCTCTGTCGAAAATGCGCCTACTCCTCCATCGAAAAATCATCAGACAAATACAGAGAATACAACAAAAATTTCCACAGCGATTTCTCCAGAGATTACTCACTCCTTCAACACCGTGGCAGATGGAGCGAGTGAGCCTATGCCCGCAGAGAATATTCAAAATTATCTGGACGCCCGTCACCAGTTATCCGCAGACTGGTCAAGCCAGCCTCAGGTCATGCGGAAAGCTATCGAAATTGCTGCCGAATGGGACTTTCGACAGGTCAATGGTTTCTCCATCACCAAGGATGAGTTGGAACACCGCCGCATGGCAACGCTGTCACTAATGGTCTCGGTTCTAACGGAAATGTGCTGTGCTGTCAAGCCATGGTTCTGCCAAGGCATGCCCGTCGACCGTACGGCGGTTATTGAGCGTGTTAACTGTGTCATGCACGCTGAGCGTGGATCCCTTGAGTCCTTTGCTGAGTATTTTATCGAAGCATTCATTGATGCTACGTCCACTACCGTCCCTAGTAACAGTAAAGCCTATATGCGCGCCCTTCTATGGGATCATCTGACACGCTATTTGGTGGAGTGGAAATGCGCCAATCCATAGAGCGCAATGTCCCTTTAAATCACATGGCACGACACCTGCCTTGAGGCAAGTATCGTGCCGAGTGATTCGTATGAGATTGCCTCTCCTCTCACAGCGTGTTCTCGGGCCATGGCTCTGCGGACAGTGCCTCAAGCGCCTCTAGGTCCACATTCGGCTCCTCTCCCGGTAGGGAGGCCGACACATTTGCGACACTGCGGCTCAGCCACGCGAAGAACTCGCGAAACTGAAGTCCGTTCAGACGGACAGGCCGCTGTCTTGGACTGACCTTCGCCAGCATCTCCATATCGGCATCGTTTCCGATCCCAACCGCTACCACAGACAGCTTGCGTGCTGTGCCGAGTTCACGGATGCGCTCCGTTGTTTCCTCCCACACCTTTCGGTCGCCATTGGGGTGTCCGTCGCTCATCACGACCAGAATAGGCTGGTAGTAGTCCACTCCTGTCGCCTTGTACTGCGCTTTGCGCTTTTCCAGCAGATAAAGGCCGAGGGACAGCCCCTCTCCCATGCAGGTCATTCCGCCGGCCTCCATCTCCGGTACCTGCAGTCTGTCAGCCGTGTCGAAGTCGGCAACGCAGTCAGCACTGTCGTCAAACGACACCACAGCCGTTTCTGCAGAGCAGCGCGTCAGGTCATCGCTCTTCATCTCTGCCATGTACTGCTGAACACCAAGGTTCAGCTCGTGGATGGGCGCACCCATCATGGAGCCACTGGTATCCAAACACAGGAGCACAGGTACGCGGGGCGTCGGGTTGTCCACCAGATCTCTCAGACCGGAGAGCATTGCATTGTAGTTCATCATAGGGGATCTCCTTTCAGATTCGTATCATCGTATCATGTAGTAGATGGGTTTCCATATAGAGATCGACTCTCCGACCGGACTATTCAGGTTGGGTCACTAGTTTTTTCGTCGGCTTTCGTCGGATTTCCTTTGGGCATTCCCAAAACAGATCCTAACGGACCGAACAGCAGTGTACCAACCGTCGATGCGGCATGGTCAATTCTTGTCGTCGAGCCATCCGATTTCTTTGGGCTCATCGTGCCCCCTTTTTTCCCTGTTTCAAAAGGCATCATGCAGTCTCCTTTCCTTTCTCATTTTGGCGAACCGCCTCCGCACCATATGCTTTTGCATATTGCCGGATCGCCCGCCTGCGTCGATTTCTGTTTCCGGTTGCGATGCCAAGGATGCTTGCCCTGTCTCTCGGTGTCATGCGGCTCCACATACCGGATCGGCCCGCGTTTTTCACTAGGAGAGCCATGCTGCAGTCATCCTGTGTTCTTTTCGCTATGATGCGTTCCATCACCGCCTCCAGCATCTCCTGCGACGTCCCACTGCTCAGCAGCTGTAAGCGCAGAAAAGGCTTGGAGATCAGCGGAGCCAGTTTTCTTTTCCCCTTGTGGTACAGCGCCGCTTCACAGCCGTCCGACATTAGGAAGAATCCCTCGATCCTCGGTTGGACACCCCGAAGCGCTCGGGAATGCATCAGGGCGTCCGGAGAGGTCACGAATGTTGTCGTGTTCGCAAATTCTCCGTTTTGCGGTGCCGAAGCGACCAAAAGCTTCCCTGATTTCCGGTAGCCAATCACGCCGTCTCCCACATGGAACAGCAGATAGGCGTCGCCGCGTACCGCCACAGCCAACAGGGTACAGGCGAGTTGGCCGCACTCCGCGTTGAGTTCCCTTGCACGCTCGCGAATCCGGTCACGGACGCCGGAGAGCAGAAAATGCCGTACTTCGGCTGAACTCTGTGCACTGAAAAGCGCGTCAAAGTTCTCGCACAGCAGCTCGCACACCGCTTGCACCGCACATTCCGCCCCCTCATGCGACAGGGCTGCCGACCCAGCACCGTCCGCTAATGCGATGGCTGTTACCCCATTTCGCTCCATCGACAGGACGCGATCCTGGCAGGGCATTCCCTGTCTTTGATGTCCGCGACCTGTTACGCGGTCAGTCTGTGTTTGCCACATTCTCTTTCCTCCTCTCAGAGTTCCATGCTGCCGGAGAAGCTCATGCTCCCCAGCTTACGGCGCAGTCTTCGGCAGGTCGGACAGCGGCGGGGCAGGAACATCCCCTTCTCCCTGTAGTAGTCCCTCTCGCTCTCCATGATGTCGAAGGCGTTGCCGCACTCGGCGCAGGTGCGGCGTTCCCACACGGTTCTCGCCGCAGGATCCGTGACCTTCCAGCGTGTGGGGAAGATCTCGGCCGATTCCGGATCCTGAAGCTTGCCCTCCTGCAGCAAGCGGAGGTAATACCGGAAGGCCGTAAGCCACTGCTGGGTCGTGCGCCTTGTCTGTTCTGTGCTGTACGCGCCGCCGTTCTGGAAGGTACCGTAGAAGTACTCCTTGAGGTAGCGCGGCAGATGGCTCCACAGGAAACGCCATGCCCCCTCGGGCGTTTTGTCGCTGTGGTTGTCTCCGCAGGGGTAGGGGAAGTCCATCGCGAGGATCGCTTCGCTCAGGTCGCCGCCGCCCTCTTGGGCATAGGGGGATTTGCCGGGCAGCATGAGCATGAACAGGAGCGTTGCGACAGCAAACGCCTCATTTCCCTCTGTACGCAGGAAGTCCGCGAAGTTCCGCTTCTGGATCTCGGGAGCCGTGAAGCGGACCGTGCCGACGGGGCAGGGATAGCCTCCGATCTGGTAGCTGTCGCAGTCCACGAACCACACCTCCGTTGGGGACACCACAAGGATGTTCAGCGGGTTGATGTCGCCGAGGATGATCCCGCGCCCGTGCAGAGCGCAGATCTTCTCGAGGATCGTGATGCACAGCTGCACCATGTCAGCCTTCTTCCAGTTGGGGAAGTGCGCCTCCAGCGCAGGCCGCGTGAACAGCGCGCGCTGAAGCTCCGTGCCGCGGGCGCGCTCCATGCGGTAGCCCACGAAGTTTCCCTCCGCGTCGCGCAGCAGCTCCTTCGGCCAGCACACGCCCTCACAGCACACTGGCTCCGCCGTCATGCGCTCGAGCTTTTCCCTGCGTCCCACCGTCAGCTTGCCGCGGTGGTAGATCTTGGCGACCGTCCCGTCGCTAAGATCGTAGATGCTGCCCTCTCCGCCGGTGGCGAGCTTCTCGCCAAGGCAGAGCGCCGTGCTGCCGAACACGGCCTCGCCACTTGCGGGAACGTGCGACACCGGAATCTGCGTTTGGTCCTCTGGGATCAGCGCCGCCACGGAGCGCGACTCCCAGCCGCTGCGGGAGCTGCTGCCCGCGAAGCGCTGCTCCTGCGTGAGGTAGCGCGACAGGTAGCCGTAGCGGTTGATGCGCCCCACGGTCAGGCGCTTGCCCTGCACCGACTGCAGGCGGTTGAGACCCAGCAGGTCGTTGGAGAGTCCATCGTCCTGCGTGATGACCAGCAGTTCCGTGCTGGTCATGAACCTCGTTGCCACCTCCAGCAGCTGCCTGTCGGCGAAGCTCGCCTCCGCTTCGCCGCAGATGACCGCCGTTCCCTCCGCCTTCCGCTCTGCGAGGATCTTCACCGCTGCCGTGATGCGTTCCCTCAGCTCCGGCTTTTTTGTCAGCAGACTGCGAAGCTCCGCCAGCACACTCGACGGAACGAACAGCCGCTTGCCGTTCACACGCAGCAGCGGCGTCAGATGCTCCATCAGCGTCGGGAACTGCTCGTTGAGCAGGGAACAGGTGTCGATCAGGAAGGTGTAGCGCGCCGCCAGCCGCTCCAGATTCTCCTGCGCCTTGCGCCTGCTGTCCTCCTGACGACCCTCGAGAAAGCTCAGCAGAGCCTCTGTGTCCGCACCGGTCAGCAGTCCGCCTTCCGTCTGCACGCCGCTCTCGCTGAGCAGCGCCATCATGCCCTTTTCGTCGAGTCCCATGGCTCGCGCGGCCTGACCGGCCGTGATCGTTGCAGTATTCATCATGATTTTATTTTCCTTTCATCTTTGTTCTCTGATAAGTTATCGGATCGTTTTCAAAGCTTTTCAGGGCTGGTTGAAAATTTGTTTCAGCGTCCGTGTTCATTCTGCCTTCCCTCACTATCTTATCATCTGCTGTTCTGCACTTTTCAGGGCCAATCAACAATTTCCCGCTAACCTCTGTTTTTCACGGGCGTTTTTGTCCCTCAAAAATAGGCGGTTAGCGGAGCCGACAATCAAATTACACTCTCGTTTTCTGTATAACAGGCACAAAACGCCTTGCATTTTTTGCTGTCCTTGTGTTATACTGAGCCTGCGGGTTGTATGGAACCGACAAATGTGCTGATACGGGTTTGTATCCTTTTGCTGATGCAACCCGCACCCCTCGCGGGGACGGCAACCTGCTTGAATTGGTATGCGCGATGGACTTCGGCAGATGCAACCCGCACCCCTCGCGGGGACGGCAACTGCAAAATGCACATAGCACCATAAGCCGCAAGCGGATGCAACCCGCACCCCTTGCGGGGACGGCAACAAGAAGAGATTCAGCTCGGCATCCTTTTCCCAATTGTCGATGCAACCCGCGCCCCTCGCGGGGACGGCAACATCATCTAAGATGATTTGTCAAGGGGTTAAAATGATGCAACCCGCACCCCTCACGGGGACGACAACTGAATGGTGTTCTTGTAGAACTTCTTGTAGTTCAGATGTAGCCCACGCCCCTTACGGGGACGGCAGCTCCCCTCCAATGCTTTCTCCGCTTCCTCGCGGGTGAGGATGCAACCCGCACCCCTCGCGGGGACGGCAACATGCTACCGTTACACTACAAAGGCAAAGCGCTTTCTGGATGCAACCCGCACCCCTCGCGGGGACGGCAACTGGTTGTAGTCGATGTCGAAGTCATCGAACATAGAGACGATGCAACCCGCACCCCTCGCGGGGACAGCAACGCCTTGTTCTTGGCGATCTTCATGCCGTAGAACACATGGGATGCAGCCTGCGCCCCTTATGGGGACGGCAACATCCAGCAGCGAATCGCATCCCAATAGTACCATCCCCGATGCAACCCGCGCCCCTCACGGGGACGGCAACAAGCTGAATAATAAGTTCTCAATTTTTGCTGCAACACGATGCAACCCGCACCCCTCGCGGGGACGGCAACTTCTTATCAGCAGCATTGTAAATCATTGTTGTTCGATGCAACCCGCACCCCTCGCGGGGACGGCAACCTGCAAATGCGCTTAGAAGCGCGCCTAACACACACGATGCAACCCGCACCCCTCGCGGGGACGGCAACTTGAATTTCAGAATCTTATTGAAGACCTGCTTTACGATGCAACCCGCACCCCTTACGGGGACGGCAACTGAATGGTGTTCTTGTAGAACTTCTTGTAGTTCAGATGCAGCCCGCACCCTTACGAAGACTATGGAAAAAGAGACAGGAAGCCATGGCTTCCTGTCTCTTTTTCCCTTCTTGGCTCAGTCCCACAGCAGGTCCCACAGCGACTTAATGCCGCTGCCCACAGCCACCGCGGCCCCCACCGCTATGGCACCGGGAACCCACAGAGGAGCCGCGGTTCCGGCGAGTACTGCGGCCGCAGCGGCAGCTGTCGCACTCGCCGCAGCCGTTCCTCCTGCTGCAGCCAATCCACCGCCCGCCGTTTCCTTTGCCACATTGGCAGCGAACTCACCGCCGTCAATCTCTCCCTTTGCCAGCTTCACGCCGGAGGACACCGCTTCGATCCCTCCGGAAATCACCGCCCCCGCGCCGCCGGATGTCAGAGCAGCCTTTCCCAGTGAGGCCGTCTTCAGTCCATCGCCGAGCGTCTGCGCCGCGATGCGTCCCGTGTCCGTGCTGGAGATCCCGGTGGAGGTCATCTTCTGCGTAACGGCCGTTCCCCGCTTCGCCATGCCTTGGACGGCCTTCTCGTAGGCCACGACCGTTTCCTTGGTTCCCATCAGTCTGGTTCCGGCGTACTTGCCATGCGCGGCCTGCCTTGCCACGCGGTCCGCCGTATGCACCGCGTCCTTCAGCTGCGCCCGCCCGACCACCGCGCCGCCCTGCTTGAGCAGCACATCGTCCCGCACCGCCGTGACGGACTTACTGAGGGTTCCTCTCGCACCGTTTGCCAGATTGCCCGGTTTCATGGTGAGAGCGTCCCTGTAGAGGATCTCGTGCACAACGCCCTTGAGCTGCGGATTTTTTCCGCCGGAGCGAAGCACGGCCTCCACTCCCACCTTTGCCTCGTAGGCGCTTCGGCTTGCCGCCATAGCGGCGCCTGTCTCATTCTTTAAGTTCATGTTCCATTCCTCCTGCTGTTTCTGAATGTTTGGTTCTAAAAGGAAATCGTCATCGAATGATCTCATTTCAGGGCAGCGAAATAGAACTTTTTCAAAAGAAACGCACCGCACGAATTTTCGTGTGATGCGTTTTCACTATTGCAGGTCGGCTCACAGCCGCCGGGTGCGCACATCCATGCGCAGCAGCTGCTCCCAGCCGGCGTGGACGTAGGCGAACTCCTGCTCGCGCCGCCCATCCGGCAGTGTGCGAATGCAGCCCGTGGCCCTTCTCTCGCTCACCGCGCGCAGCACCGGCTTTTTGCCCGCCAGCGTGAGCAGCTTTGCCAGCAGCTCGGGCGGCAGCACCGCCGCCACGGCATCCGCCTGCTCCAGCAGGGGCAGCAGCTGGGCGATGTCTGTGACGGTCTCCTTCCAGGGCAGAAGCTCCGCGCCGCCCATGACGCGGTCCAAGTCCGCACGCTGCTCCGCTGTCATCTCGTGGCGGGACACCCAAAGCACCTTCTTCATGCCTTTCACCTCCTGTTGCCCCGGGTCCTCTTCCTCAACTACATATCGTCCTCTGGCCGGATGATTTCAGAGCAAAGGGGAGCGCATTTCTGCGCTCCCCACTTTAGGTATGTGTGATGTGTACAACGCCGCCCATACCAAGCGTTGTCTTGATGCCGATGCCGGCAAAGTCCGCAAAAAGAAGCAGTGCGTCCGCAAGTTCTCTGTGAAAGCCATCCAGTCGGTTTTCCAACGTCAATTCGCCTACAAAGCCGGGAATTGAATTCCCCTTCAGATAATAGGTGCGGCTGCGAAGCTGAAAATCACGCGGCCGCAGTCCAGCAGCCAACGTCTCCATTCCCTGTCCATCCTCATCTTCAATCGGGCATTCGGAAATGCAGCCGTTCCACTTTTTCATCAGGCTTTGCACAATTAGACGCGTCGTGGGCAGAGGAAGATACTGCCCCACGCTTTTGAAACAGGTTGGTGTGCAAAAGCGCAGTCGATGCAGCTGGGAGTTCCCCTGCGCAGCAAGGGCAAATAGCTCGTCCGCACTGCAGAGCATACGACTGCTTCTTTTCTCTGTCAGCAGTACCACACGATCCTTTTCCAGCAAAACACGGTCAAGTCTGTCAATAACTGGCGCGAGTACTGCCTCGCTCTCCTCGCCCAGCAAATTGATCGTCCATTGCAGGCCTTGCGGCGTATGGCGCAGAAACTGACTCACCGGCGTCACCGCGCTTTGATGAACCGACACCGCAAAGTCCTGCGACGTCTCTGCAAGTAAAGCGGCATAAAGCCGATAGGCCCATTCCGGACGCGGCGAACACGGTTTCTCCGGTTGGAGCGTCAATTTGTATTGTGTCAGCATAGGCGCTCCTTTAAGAATTGATAATAGCTGGCGCGCTGGTTTGAAATTGCCCCGTCTGAACGGATCTCAATATGCTCAACAACTCGCATATACTGCCTGTACACATCATTCGGCAGAGGCTGTTCCGGTCGCTCCATCGCCCTGCCCTCAACCATCTCGCCATGCAGCTTCAGGTCTGAGGCAAATATTTCCTCAAGTGAGCGGCAAATGTCCCGCATGAAGAAGTCCAAAAAAGGGATGCACATTGCTTCAAAAATATCGCGCTGCCGCTTATGAAGGTATTCCATCTCCATGGTGTGAACCGACAGCACCATGCTGTCCGTAAAAAACATACGGAAATACTTGATCTTAACCGGATTGTTGGCCTGTCCGCTGAGGCGTTGTGGCAGCAGCAGGATCAATGTGATCAGCTCACAGAGACTTTCATCCACATTTAGCCGCTGCGTGGCTTCCCTACCGCTCCTATCATCTGCGACCATATCCGAAAGAGTACCGCCGTCTTCACCATCCGAGGTGACTATCGGCGCATCGAGGGAATCCGGGCGGACCCATATCGGTTTCTTTTTCCCGTCGCTCTCACCGGGCATCCCATCACAGGACCCTTCCCAATCTTTTTCCGCTTCCTTCATTTCCCGATGCATTCCGGCATCCTGCCGCTGTGCATCCATGCGGCGCATTTTCATGCGCGTCTGAACAAAGCCGCGAAAGCTCCCTGTCGAAGGGTCATATCGGTCAAGCTCCTGCCAGACAAGCGCAAAGTCTTCCAACGCCTTCGCATTTTTTTCATCATCTCGACCGGAGCAGAACAGGTCCATCAGCACTTCAGTCATTTCAAAATTCAGACTTGTTCGTACAGCCTCGTCATCAGGCCCTATGCCACGCCACTGAACAACCAGTTTTTCCAAACGCTCCCACAGCCGATCTGTTCTATCAATCATGTTCCATCTCCTCTCACAGCGAAAGGATCGTATTGATAGCCGCCTTTGGGTCAGTCGCCCCGCGTTCCGCCAGGACACGCACGACCTCGCCGAGTTGGAGCAGCGCCGTCTCATCATAGGCCTGCGCCGTCCACGACTCCGGATTTCTCCCCTTGCTGCGGTCGATCTGTCCATATACAACGCAGGAGATCGATGCGTTTTTCTTAATTCGATAAGCGTACTGTACCGCCAGAAGAACCGCCTGCGAAAGAGGCTTTGTCCCATAGGTGATACAGGCAAAGAGCTCGTCATCATCCTCTACACAGTCGATCAACTTTTGGAATACGGCAACATGAGACACCACGCGCTCATCACTCGGAGCGGCTATTACATCAATTGTAGGGCAGGGACAGTTCTTTGCCTTGCATAACTCCTCCAATTCGTTCTGAAGCGCCGCACAGTTTCTCCGACCATCCTCGCTATCCGCCACAATCGCAAGAAGGCGAAAAGTCTCTCCCTGCTCCACATAGCCATTTACTGCCGTTAGAATGGGAAAGCTGGTAGTTCGATCCATTTGAAGCCTTCTGTTGCCAACCGCCTGATAGTAGTACTGGCGCAGTTGCCCTTGTACTTGAAGTGGGATCACAGTGATAAACTTCTTCAATGCGCTCTCTCCTTTTTGGGAATTGGTCTGAGATTTTCGACTCCCTGTAAAATAGCTCGACGCAGAGTCTCTGCAGATGTATCCTCCAGTAGCACATAGCCATATTCGGTAAGGTAGTCTACTAGTTCCTGCTGATCCTGTGTAGCGGAGTCATTCGCATGATTCATCATATTGCGTGCCGTTTTAATATAGAGGTAATCCCTGCAAATCTGCTGCATCTGTGATACAGGGCAGCGCAGTCTATAACCGGAAGAAATCAACATATTCTCCATATTTTCAATCGTATCAACATAGACCATCGGCGAATTATCGTTAAGTTCTCTAAGAGGATGTCTCTTCGGCCCCGGCTTTTTCGACAGTGTCATAAAGTCACGCATAAACTGCACTGCCGCGGCATCCTCATATTCCTTAACTTCCGGAGTTCTTGCAAACGGTGTCACTTCAATAAAGTGTCCGCATTCAATAACAAAGGCTGGGATTCTCTCGGTATAAACGGTCACGGCCTGCTGCAGCATATCGCTTTGGATACACCACTTGATCAGTCCCGGCGTTGTCAGCTTCTTGCCAAACTTCTTTCGGAAGGCCGGCAAGAGCTGCCGCATCATCATATCTCCACAAGTCTCCGCATCGGTCAGCGCTGCATCAAAGGTCTGCATACACGCATCGATCCGCTTAGCCTTGCAAAGTGTGATGGTCTCATAAAGGTTTTCCATTGCAGAAAGCAGCCTTTCGATCTTCGGTTCTTCTGTCCGCCTATAGTAGGCACGGAGCGTTTTTACGCTTCCAAAAGATGTTAACTCCTGCATGCCACCAACCAGATCAAAGAAGCCAATCAGGTGCGAAAGATCCTCTATCTCTGTCTTTGGATAATTGCTGTATACCGCCCCGATCGTCTTAACTCCCGTATAGGACAAAATACGGCTGAGCAGCAGGAGGTCCATCACCGCATTTCGGAACCCGCCGGTCGTTTCAAGCAGAACCTCGTCCTCAGCCTGCACCTTTTCCATGATCCCTGTCAGCGGCCCGTCCGTAAAGTCGTCTCCCTCCTCATAGGGGATCTCCGTTAGGGCAACATCCTGCGCAGTCCGGGCAATCATGTCCTGAAACGGCAGCCAAGCCGTTTCCTTGGCCTTAGACGTCACAATACAAAGGATCTCCTCCACATTGCCGTATTGACGCAGCAAATATTTCACAGGTGCCTCATTGGTCTGTGTTCCGGCAATATCTTTGCCAACGGGACAGCGATAGCTTTTCTCCTGCGCGTTTCCCTTATATTCGCTGAGGAACAAAATGATTTTTCGCGCCATTTCCATTCTCCTTCCGAGAGTGGAGATCCCCCTAGAATCCCCACTCTCTTTTCTGACATGCTGTGCTATTTTTTATACTTGGAGCCAAACTTTGCAAGCAGTGCCGCTCTCATTTCATCCTCGCTCATCGGCTTCGCTTCGGCCGCCCTTGTTTCCTCATCTTCCCGAATGGCCTGGACGGTAGGCAGAGGACTGCGTATGTTCCTGTACTCGTCTAGTGTCATATAGCTCGTGTCCTCAGCCGTTCGAATCTCTTTCTTCATGAAGAAGAAGTCCTTAAGCTCTTTACGCTTATGAAGTGGAGACGGTTTCTTCGAACTCTTCCCTCCGGCTGCAGCGTCGTAGATCTCAATATACTTGTTGACCGCCTCGCTGTCATGCACTTGAGCCGTTGCAGAAAAGCTTCCGCTGAGATACAACTCTGTCGGTGAGAATTCCTTAAGCTCCCTGATCGTCAATTTCATACGACCGAGGCCGCATGGTTTCCCCATGCCGATTGTCTGGTAGCATCCGTCTTCCAACCGCAGCGACCATAGCAGTAGGCCTAGTTCCTCATCTGTCAAATTCTTGTAGCGCACAACCCCACTGAACTTTGTCCCTTTTGGCAGTGGTCGAAGCTTCGATGCCACGGTATCCTTTCCTTCAGTGAGCTGGAGTTCCTTCAGCCAGTACTGCTTATAGCCTCTAATTCTGAAATCCTCATCGTTATAGTTCTTGCCATCAGCCAAGTATCCTGGATAATAGCTCGGTTTTGGGCCACCTAATACGGTCCGAAGTTCCGGCATCTCTTGCGGATTTCCCTCTGCCCCAAAATCGCTGAACGACACTCTCGACCGATATGCGCGGCCATCATCCTCCGCAAATCCAAGGATCGCATGCGGATAGTCTATGGGCATCTCGCTCAAGCTCTGAAGTTCTCTGTGGCGCTGCGGCAAGCCGTCTGAGATCGGGTGAACATACCCGATTCGTAGGAACAGTGACATTCCCCAATAAGTGTGCCCCTCGTGGCGAAGATAAAAAACCGGTTTCTGTTCTCCGTCCTCCGGAAGCGCCCAAAAGTCAGGGTCATAGCCTCCTCCACGCAAAGAATTTCTTCGATTCTCCCAGTCCTCCGTATAGGAAATAATGTCCTCGCGAGAGATGTCCAACGGAATTGCATCTGCATCAGCCTCTGGAAACAGATAGAGGTGGTTCTCTTTTCTACCCACAGGATTTCCAGTATACAAAAGGAATCCTTTCATCATTTGACCGACAGAAGTCCCTTCGACATGGCGGGATATGTGCTTCACGCGCTCTCCCTCCATCTGATACAGGACTTTGACAACACACGCATTATCTGCGCTCTCGTGCTTCGTCTGAAGCAGCACAACATCCGGATGATTCCGGGATACGCGGATATACGGTATTTTCGTAGGATAGATCTTATAGCTTTGGCCTTCTCTGCGCAGATAACCCGCGCAGACATTTTGAGGGATCGTGTATGTGCTTCCCGATGCCGTACGCTTGGTCTGAACATCCAATGCACTACGATAGTACTCTTTTAATGCGTTGCCAACGCTTTCTCTCGCTGACGCGATTTCTCTAAAGTAGATTTGAACATCTTCCAAGTCCTCTCCAGTGCGCATCAGGCCAAATCCGAGGATCTGCATATTCTCACGAACCATTCCGCGGATCGTCGACCCCGGTATCATGTACTTTCCATTGTTCCCGCGGAAAAAATGCGGCTCATTCTTGTCTCCATCACTTACAAACACAGGCGTATCTGCCACCATGGAAACATGAATCTCACCCGTTTTCAACGCCGGATCCATCCGATCATGCGGCGGAAGCTCTTCAATGCTGTTATAAGGAAGCAATACCTTCTCCGAAAGAGGTATAAAGTTATAAGGTGCTCGGACTCTTTTATCTGCTGCCATATTTACCTCCCAGTCCAGCCGCATAGTCTGGTCGTCATTACATAAGTCTGCCCATCTTCATCTGACGCTAAATGCCGATACACTTTGAGTTCAGAGCCAAACTCGGGATTCTCTATGCGGAAGCTCTCCTCGGTGCCGATGTCTCCGCACTCCCCGCAAAGCTTAGCGCCACATAATTTTCCGTCTTTACGGAAGAGGCGAACCTCCGTTTCAGCGTTAAAGAATCTCGCCTCAATCACTTCCGTCAAATCGACAGCCGTCGGAGTGTTTCCCATCGTCACCTGGCTGTAGGATCGGATCATCGCATATGGAAGCTGCAGTCCCTGTGCGAGAGCCTGGTCCGCCTGTAGTTCGATCTGTCTCATACCATGCACTCCTTCCACGCCTTCTGCCACTTATCGAACAGACCATCAGTATCCCTCATGCTCATTGTATGGTTCTGGTCAAAGCCGATCTCTGCCTTCCTTCCGTCCAGCGTCTGGATCAGAATCCGCTTGACCGCTATGTAACCGCGACCAATCGCACCATCGCTTCCGAGATTGCAAAGGCCGAGGCCGAGATCGCGCAGGGCATACACAAGCAGCGCACACAATGCATCCTGCTCCTCCTTGACGGAGATGGTCATTTGCACTGCTCCGCTCAGAGGTTCCTCGGCAAACAGTCCACCTCTTATCACACCACCGGTAAAACGATTGATGCGAATTCTTCGGATCCTCTGTTTTTTGACATCATTCATACGGACATCATCAACGCATATTACGCCCGCTCGCCCATTATCGCCGTCCTGCGCTCCACGGCCAAACAAATCATTTACCAACGATTCCCGCACGCCTGCGCTCTGAACGATACGCATACACTGGGCGCGAAGCGCACCTTTTATAGAGGAACCAGGCAAAATAGGGTGACCATTCTCCTCAATGTTTACGGTATAGCTTTGGTCGCCCTCATATACTGGAGCGGATGCCCTAATCAAAACAGAGTCCGCAATCCCTTCCAACACAAAGGTGACCCGTCGGTCCGTTACATTCTCCGGCAGCTTGATCTCATCGCCGTCATCGCGATCCTCGATCCATGCTGCGCGATCCGCTTTATTCATGAGATCGTAGCTGCGCTTACGGACGCAAAGTGTCAGCCGTCCAAAGCCGTTGCTTTTCTGTGCGCCAAGTCGAATCTCGCCGCTGTTGACTGCTCCAAGCATCCGCTCGACAGTCATGATCTCTTCGTCATCCCGCCCGTTTCCAAGCCAGGTCAACTCGAAATCGAGCTGTGAGCCTGAGACGATGTGTGCAACATCAAACTTACCTTTGTCGGCTGCCGTTCCATTCTTTTCATCGATTCTCAACCGTGGACGGATCGCCTGTTCCGCGTCAGCCCGCAGCACAGCATCCGATACGATCAGGCGGCCCTCATGCTCCTGACTGCCAAATAACGCTTTGGCAGTCTTTTGTTCACCGTTATTTTCGAGCCAGTTGCGTAGAGCGCCGGCCAAGGAGCTTCCCTGCAGGAAGGCATTGCCGAAGCTGTCACGCAAAACGCTTTCTGTGTTGCCGGCCGCTCCGCCGGTACGAAGCGGCGTTTCGCATACCGCATTCACTTTATATCGGATCGCTGTGGTAAAAACCGCCCTCATATCACTCGCCCTCCTTCCGGCTGAAATCAAACAGTAGGCACAGCAGCCGCAGCCGCTCCGTCATATTGTCGTTGCAGGAAACTCCGATCAAGTTCTCCATAGGAGTTGTTGTTACCCGCTTCACCAGCTCATAAATCTTGCTGAATTTGCTCGCGTGCTTCGCTCCACGATCGTTCAGATTTCTGTTGAAGAATCTCTCCAACTCATCCAGCTTCCCGTTGCAGGCGATTGCGCGCTCGCACAACGCCTGGAGCGTCCCCAGTTGGCTTGGCGAAAGTCCACTCTCTCTGACCTCGTCTGCTCGCGCCATTACCCAGCAATAGCGTGCACGACGTACAGCAGCCGCACTGTTTGCCTGCTTTGTATCACGTGTTCCCTCCACAGCAGCTTTATGACGAATACCCTCAAAAAGCTCATTTTTCAAGAATAGGACCTGTCCAAAGCCCTCTGCCCTGCGGATGCCAAGACCCTCTCTTTCTATTTTTTGCAGTCTCTCAAGATCCGGCGCACGATCACAACACAGCTTAAAAATGCTCCCGCGGTCGTACATACGGACTGCCGCATTTCTGCCTTTCCATATGCGGTTATAGGAACCGTACTCTGACATGGAGGTGCTGCATACAGAAACCACAACGCTGCCAACGCCCATTTTCTCTGCCAAATCTCTCTGCGACAGTCCACACGGGTCTCCAATCTCATTCAGCATGGTAAACGGAGACACCGCAAGAAGGTAAAGCTCCTGTGTGACCTCGTTCTGCTTTCGGAATCCGTATTCACGCCGCCATGCAGGCTCTTCCACGACCTCACAGCAGACAACAGAGCATTTTCCAAAGCCTTCATACCGATCTGCGCCAAGCCACACCGTCTTGGGCAATGCAGCCGCGATCATTTCGGCCATTTTCGGGTCGTCCAGTTCGATATATCCCTCAAATGTCTGCCCTTTGTCGATATATCGCGTTTGGAACATTGTCTTATCTACATCACTTTTTCCACGCAGGATACGCGTAGCACCGCCAGTCGATGCGCTCCAGTAGCTGAGAGTATCGCCCTCAAGCGCGCAAAAGCTTCCAATTTTTGCGCGCTTCAGTCCCGGAGTAAAGGAGCCGTTCTGCATTACGGTTTCAAATATGCTCTCATCCTTGTTCTCGTAAAAGCCCTTGATGGATGGGAGCCCCGCCCTTTCGTCCGCCACAGGAACCGCGGCCAAAAAACGTATATTATCAGAGAGTAGCTCCGTTCTATGTATGGCAAACCAATCCTGCTTGTCCTTTGCCAAATTTCCGACGATTAGTCCCCGAATTGCCGATCCAGGGATGTAACCTCTTGTCTCATAGCTGTTATCCTTGCTGCGGGCAAGGTCCGTGATCAGAACAGGGGAGTCTGTATGGAGTCGATAGCGAATACAGGCTGCAGCAGTCAAACTCTGTGTCGCTGCGCTTTGCTCAACGCAGCTCTCAACCGTAAACTGTACCCGTCCAAAGCCTCTGCTTCGCATCGTGCCGACCCATTTGATTGAAGTCAGGGCGCTTTTCACCAGGATCTCATCTTCGCAGGCACAGTGTACTTCCCCAACAAAGGTCATTCCCTTGCGAACGCAGGACGCCATGCGGAGCGTTCCGCTCTCCACTGTTCCGGCATCCGTCAGGGAGGTAAAGGCTCTTGTCTCATAGCACTCCTCCGGTGACGCGGGAGGTGACTGCACTTGGAATTCTGAGAGCTGAATGCGTCGATCATCTGTAAGACCGTCCCATCCGGAAACGCCCATCAGTTCATCGACATCCGTTTCACTTCCGCTCGTCCATACGACCCAGTTTTCAAGGCTTTCCCGTAAGAGGCCCTTGAGTGTACTGCCTTTCAAATATGGGTAACCCTTCGAATCTTCGCATACTGCGATATCTTCTCCACCGGGGACGCTGAAACCAGCACCGAAAATCGTATCGGAGAGCAGACGCACCCGCACGTAAAGCGTGATCCTCTGGCTCATTCCACCACCTCCAAAAAGTCACAATGGTCGATCATTTCGATTGCGTCAAAAAACAGGCATCTCCTCATACCATCGAAATCGGCAAAGGCTTTTTTATATAGCTTCCCGCCGTTGTTAAACATTTCACGGTATATGTCTGCCCTTTCCCTATCCGTCCGATGCATCGCCGTAAAGCCGTGATACAACAGATCCTGTACCTTTTTGTCCTGAAGGAAGAACTCACTTTCCACCTCTCCCTGTTTGAGCGCCTCGCGCAGATCCTTGATCTTGCTGCGTGCAATGTTTCCGTACTCGTTCTTCATCGCGCTGCACATCGCGCGGAAGAAATCGTAGCTTCTCTGCCCAGCCGGAGAAGCATTGACACCGTCAGGGACAATGACGGTCACAGGTCTCAGTTCCAACCGACAGCCGTCTTCCGTCTCATAGTCCTTGCGGATTTCGGAAAGGTTCTCCTTTAGCTGCCCAAACTCGATGTGCCAGTCCATGGCGGACACACGACCATCCTTATCGATGGAAGATCCATATCGCTTTGCGCTGCTGCAAAGCTCCTCCGCCAAATTGTATGCCTGATGGAACGGGTATTTCTGATGTACTAGAGCAACGCCCGCGCAGGCCGCATAAGATCCCTTATCCTCCTGATTCGTCAATGCTGTCAGATGTTCGAGGAAGATCCTTGCACCCTCTAGGCCAATCTTTCCATCCGCAACAAAGCATACATCATCGCCCGCCAAAATGATCGGTCGAATCGGAAGCATAGGCGGAGTCAACACATAGTCGGATGTAAGTAATGTCTGCACCGTCTGTCTGAAAGCCATCTCAAAATCCGCTTGGATACCGTCGCTGAAGCGGCGAAGGCTCTTTCTACAGGATTCCCAATCCGTGCCACAGTTCTTATAAAGGCTGCTCACTCTGTTCCCCATCGCGTTTCCGTCAATGTGAACTACGGCAATGAAATTATCCCCCGACAGATCCGCGAGCTGCTTGGGATACTCCCATCCCTCCGGCGGCGCGAGAAGATTCTCTGGGATCTTCTCCCTATCCGTCTTTTCCGCACACTGCGGTCGGTAGTTTTGGAGGCTGTCCAATGCCTCAATGCCAAAGCTCATCTGGCGGAAAGATGACTGTCGGAATGCCTTTTTCCGTTCCAGCGCCGCAGACAGCGCATTTAGATTCTCACCAGGCGTTTTGCTCTCGTCGTAAGGTAGTGTTTTGGCGAAAATCTCCATTCCCTCAAAGCGGCGCAAGGCATCCTCGGTCACAGCACGAGTGAAGGCAACTGCCTGATCGGCGCTGTCAAATTGGAGTACCGTGTGCCCGCCGCCGGCATAGACCATGTTCCTTTGCTCATCGTACAGGTTTTTCGCACTTTCACGGAAAAACTCACTTCCCGTTACATAAGCAATCTCGTTCGAGCGATCCGCATTCTCTCTCAGTTTCTTGCTGGAGAAAATATAGTCTTGCTTACGCGAGACCTCTAATATCGTCAATACTCTGTCCAAATGCGTCATCCTCTCTTTCTGTTTTGTTGAACAGCCAGCGTTGAAAGTCGTCTACCCAAATTGTAGCACACTGTCTATATTTTTTCAATAGAAACCGCATCCGTTTGTTGAACTTGCACCATCACTCTACGAGCATTTTGCAGTTTTGCAAGCGCTATACGCTTACTACCCCGCGAATCCCATCGGCATCCTTTGGTCTTCTTTTTCCCGGTGTATTGCCGCCGTGAAATCCTCCTCGCACAAAAGCCGAATGTCGGCATTTGATATTTCGCCGTCTCTTTCGTTCAGAAGTCTGGATGCCTGCGCCATTGCTGCTCTTTCGACGATGGTGCGTACATACCTTCCGTTTCCGAAGTCTATGTTCTTCATAGTCTGAATTTCCGATTGCGTTTTACTCTTCTTCAGCAAGTTCGTCGCCTGAGCGACAAATTCAGTCAGTGCAATCTCCTCCGCCTTGGCGTTTTTTCCCGTAATGTCGCTCTTTTTTGCCACCGTGCAATGGCAACTTCCAATCTGCCCCTCCAATCAACGCCAGCCAAGATGCCGATGCTGCGCTTTCCTTGCTTTTCAGGGAAACACAGGCTTTCAAAATGATTACCTGCCAAAAGCGTCTGACGGTAATCTATCTGCTGTTTGATTTCCTTTGCCGCCGTCCGCAGCAACTTCACACGATAGAACCGCATAATGCTCCTCCTGCTATATCACATATGTCTCTCGATCCCACTGCACGCGCTCCCTGCCAAGGGTTTCGATCCGGCGTTGAAATCGGTTACCAAGCAAATAAAAGCGAATACTATCTCGATCCGGTTGGATAAGCCCTCCCAGTTTTTCTTTCAGGCTCCTATACTGGCTCGCATCCAGTTCGCATTCATAAACAGAGTCCTGCACTGAAATACCCCAATCCCTGCATAGCCTTGCAACCTTTCTGAGTCGTTTCTGCCCGCCTGCTTCTGCGGTCGAAATGTCATATACGATCACAACCAACATGGCATCCTCACTCCCATCGAATCAAATCATACATTGACTCATCGCCTCGGAGGTAGCGCGCCAGTCGTGCAGCCTGCAGGTATGGCAGAAGGCCGCGTGCCACTCGCTGCCCCAGTTCAGGGACCATAACTTCCTGCCTCCACATACGGTTCCACTCACGCAAAAAGCATTTGCGCCCTCTGGCATCGAGAAAAACGCCGTCCTCCCGTCCGGTTTCGAACATCTCGGACGATACCATGCGCAAATTGATCATTCGTAAAGCATGGCGATCTGCCACCTGTGCGCGAAGCTCCTCCATGAGATCCAATGCCAATGCAGGCTTCCCAGGACGCTCACTGTGCAGAAATCCTACCTGCGGATCAAGTCCCACACTTTCGACCGCCTGCACGCAGATCTCTGCAAGCAGCGTGTAACCAAAAGACAGCATAGCGTTGCAACGATCCCGTGGCGGTCGACGGTTCCGCCCTTCGAAGCGAAACGCCTTGTCCTCCGTAAGGATCATGCGTCCAAAGGCATCGAAGTAAAGTCTCGCTGCCTGCCCCTCCAGTCCTCTCAGCCCTTCATTCGTCACAGCCATCGGTAACTGCTCCGCGATTGTCCTTATCGCCTCCTCCGTTGCTCTGAGCAGCTCCGATGGGTGATTGCGGCGGAACCTACCCAAAACAGTCGCTTGTCCCTCCAGTTTCCCGTGAAGCATTCTCTTTGCCAAATAAAGCCGATTTTCGCATGGAAGGGTATATTGTTTTTTTCGCAATAGCACATTCCCTGTCGTCGGGCCATTTAGACGAAAGCAAAACCTGCCAGACTGCGACAGGGCCGAAAAGCCGACATCATGTTTCACACAGGCATCTATGACCGCTGGTGATATGGACGCCCCGGAAAAGCACACGATCCGATCCAATAAATGAAGCGGAATGTGGTCCTCCCGCCCATTGGCGTGTACAGCGACCAATGCCTCACCATCTCTCCGCAAAACAGTATCTGGCTCTGTAATATACAGGGTGTGCAGCAGCTTTTGCACCGATCTCGCCTCCTTTTCACGCATTGCCTCCATTTCTCCATCGGATATGTTTTACCACATTTCAGAGCCACTGAAATATTTTTTTGCAAACCGCCGAAAATACGAAATTTGTAGCCATTGGGAATATACAGTCCAATTGCCCAAATAACCAAGTTGGATGTCGAGGGGGTAATCCACCTCAATTAACCAACTTGGTTATTTTCAACCTATTTACTTGGCGGCCTCTGCTCGCGACCTCGCGTCAGTTTTGCTATCATTCCTCGTGCGCGGCGGCGATCAGGCACAGCTCGCGCGCCTCGAGGTAGGGAATGTAAAAAGACATTCCGGTCTCATAGGGATGGGAATGGACGATATCCTTGCAGCCGGGGCCGTATGAAATACGGCTGTAGCGGATCTGTACGAGCCTGCGCTCCGGCATAAGCCGTACCGAGAAAGAGAACTCATAATCCAGCTCAGGACCGGTCGGCAAGCGAAAGGTCAGCACGGCGCGGTCCGTGCCAAGCTGCGCCTTGATGCGGCGGGCGCTTGTGCTGCAAAACGCCCGCTGGTAGAGCTTCAGTTCCGCGAACGGCGGGTCGCTGTCGTGCGGGTAATAGCGGGCGGGATACCAGTTGATGAGGTTGACACACTCCAGTTTCCCCTGCGCGAGCGGGAGAAGCGCGGCGGCGTTGAGAGTGATGCGGTAAGTCTGGTTATTCATGGGAAAGGCTCCTTTGTCAAAATATGTTGTTGGTATTCGGTGTGCCGCACGCGGCATGGGATGCTGTGAACGATCACCCCCCTTACTGCGCGAGCAGATAGTTGTCGACCGTGACATCGAGCCGCCAATGGGACAGGTGGAAGACCGACACGGCCAGCACGCAGAGCCGGTCGTAGGTGACCGGCAGGCCAAGCTGCAGCGCGAGGGTGCGGGTCCTGCCGCGCAGGTAATACCGACCGGTATAAAGCCCCTCGTGCCAGTGCTTCCGCCGCAGCCCGTTGGTTTTACGCTTGATGTCGTCCTCGTCCCAGATGCACTTGATGTCGCGCAGAAGCTTTTCGCGGTAGCCGGGCTCATTGTCGCAGCGGTCCGTGTAATACTGAAGGACACGCTGGCCCTGCATGGCGCGGAGATGATGCAGGTCGATCTTGTTTCGCATCTCGGCTTCGCTAAAAACGAGCTCCTCGCTGCCGTCGAAGTAGGCACGGACAAAGTCCGCATCCGAGGGCAGGAGACGCTGCTTCTGGCGCTTGCCGCCCTTGCCGCGCCGGACGAGCACATAGGGCCCGACCTCGTCCTCGCCGAAATCGCTGCCGTGCAGGGCGGCGTATTCCGCGCGGCGGATTCCCACGCGCTCGGCAAAGTCATAGAGCCGCGGGCTCGCCTCGCGCTGCGCGTCGGCGCGCTCATCCACCGGCTTTCTGCCGCGGCTGCGCGTAACATCGGCGACCGAGCGCTGCGGCTTGGTGATACTACCAAGCTCCACCCCAAACACGCGGCACGCGCCGGACATATACTTGTGGATGGTCGCGGCGCTCTTGCCCTGCGCGGCGAGATCGTCCGCGTAATCCTGCAGCAGGGTAACCTTTTGGGCGCACAGCTCATCGAGGTGGCGGATGCCGCGGTTCTTTTTGCACCACTCCCCGAAGTGAATGGCATCGTTGCGGTATTCCTTGACGGTCTGCGTCATGATCGTCGATTTCTTGTTCTTGATCTTCACGGGGCTGATGGGGATCTGAGTGATTTCGTATTTTAAACTGCTCATGGATGCAGTCCTCACTTTCTATTTTGACTGAAATGGTTTTGTTTTTCCTGTGTAGCGAATCCACGCTTTGGCCAGCCGAACGGCAGGTAAAATGGCACATGCTTCTCGGGTCAGCATAAGACCCAAAGGGAGTGTCGCTGCCCTACGACATCCTCAGTCACGATACAGGGAGCTGGTAATTTTCCGCTGACGCTGAAAATAACCAGTACAACGGCACCAAAACAGGGGCCGGTTCATTCCCTATGCGGATTCCGGTCCCTCGTGAAGCGGGCCGGCGCAGTATGCTGGTTCCTCATCGGAGGGGAAGCTTATGTACCACGGATAGCGGTGGTACAGCGCCCCGCTTGCCCTGCCGGGTTCGCGGACGCAGAGGCCGTCTCACATCGGCTTGCGGACACATATTTTCGCGTATTTCAGCGGAGTCCGTTTGTCAAGGGCTCGAGCATCTGATCTCCGTACAGGCTCTTCGATTGGCTTTGGCTTGCTGGGTCTCTCTGCTGCTCGCCCCGGCAGCAGAGTTGGTGGAAAATGCCGGTGTCCACCGCACCGCCGCCCGTTCCGTTTGGAACAGGGCGGGTGCGAACTACGCCCATGCACGCATGGCGGGAGCACAATTATCAATCGGCTGGCCCCCGGACGCGGAAGCTGCTGGGGAAGGGTTGGTCGGCGCTGTGCTTGTGAGACAAGGGTATCCGACCGGGACAGGGGAAATGCTGGTATAAAACTCTCCGTAGACCTTTTGAGGCTTCTCCTGCTATATAAAAAGCGAAGGAGGGCCATGAATCCTCCTTCGCTTGAATTGTCGCATAAAAAAGGACACTTCCCATTGTGGAAAATGCCCTCCTGTAATGCAGTATTCTGTTGTATGTGCCGGCAGCGCGGGGTATTTTGTGCCGGGTGGGGTAATGACGTCCGGTGGCTTATGTCCCAAAGGGATGCGCCGGCAAGAAGGTGACATGCCGAGATGGACTCGGTGGTTTGATGACGCGCCTCCGCCTATTCGTGCGGGGACAAAAATCTTGATGACTTTAATACGATAATATTGTACGGCAGGCGCAGACGGCTGTCAACACCCAATTTGCAAAAAACGCAGAAAAAAGTTTTGAAAACTCCGATATTTTCCGTTATTGTTCCGTTTTCGGAACAATAACAACGAGAAGACCGGCAGCGCAGACACCGATTTTCTTATCGCCTCAGATACAAAATGCGGCATAGAGAGGAACGATCTTCTTATTTCCCTCACAGCCGAAGTTCTTCGCAGAGAGCTTGATGGCGTAAGCGGGCTTGTAGGTGTCCATGTAGACCCGCAGGCTCTTGGCCTTGGAGTTATCTGCGGACTTGACCTCAATGGGAATGAGTTGCCCGCCACGCTGAATGATAAAATCAATTTCAGCTCCACGCTCGGACTCCCAATAGTAGGTGCGGTAGCCGTTGATGGTAAGCTGCACATTGACATAGTTCTCCGCCATACCGCCCTTGAAGTCGTTGATTTCCTCGACCATATAAAGGATATCGTTGGCTGCCAGATCCTTCTTGGCGCAGAGCAGCCCTAAGTCGGACACATAGATTTTGAACGCATCAATATCACGGTAGTTTTCAAGCGGCTTTTTGATTTGCTCGACCTTGTAGACCTGTGACACGATACCGGACAGGCAAAGCCATTCAATCGCATTTTCAAATTCGGAAGCCCGTCCGCCCTTCTTGAGCAGTTTATATTGGAAACGGGTATTCTTCTTGGAAAGCTGAACAGTAATGTTATCGTAGGCAAGTCTGGTTTTCTTAATCTCGTTCAGGTTATTATACTTGCTCATATCATTGAGGTAGCTGGCAAGTATCGTATCCTGTGTGTGGCGGACAAGAATATAATCTTTTGTTTCAGCGAATTGCAGCACGCACTCCGGCATACCGCCGACCACGAGGTACTGGCGGTAAAGCTGCATGGCAGCATCGTGCAAGGCAGACGGCAGCGGCGTATCGGTATGGAAGCACTTTTTAATCTGCTCTACCAAATCGTTCGCCCCGAGCGCCAGCATAAACTCTTCCATATCCATGGGATACATCGTTTTCATATCGACTTTCCCGACGGGGAAAGAAAATTTTGCCCGGTTGACCGCAACGCCGAGCAAGCTGCCTGCGACAATGATGTGATACTCCGGAGCGTCTTCACAGAAGTATTTGAGTGAAGTCAATGCTCGTTCGCAGAGCTGCACCTCGTCAAAGACGACCAGCGTCTTCTCTTTCACGATGGTCTGACCTGCAATATGAGACAAAATCGGGATCAGGTAATCGGGACTGATGTTTTCCGCAAAGGTCTCATTCAGCTTCGGATTGGTTTCAAAGTTGAAGTACACCACATTTTCATAGTGGGTGCGCCCGAACTCCAGAATGGAGTATGTCTTTCCGACCTGCCTTGCCCCCTGCAAAATAAGGGGCTTGCGGTGTTCGCTTTTTTTCCACGCTTCCAGAAAGCCTATGATTTTCCGATACATATTCAGCCCTCCTCAAGAATGCTGAGGATACTATAGCAAATATTCGTGTAAAAATCAACAAGTAAGTCGTCAAAATATCACATTATATAACGCAAATATTATCTTCGGCTCTGCACGATTCGACGCGAATGCCGCATTTTCTACATCCGCAATGCAGCAGAGCAGATTGTTGGAGGCGTTTAGAGAGTGAAGCCGCGATAGCGCATTCTCATATTTTATTTTGCGTAAAATGGGTACGAAATGGGAATTTCGATGATAGGGAAATTCAAAACTCTCTGGTACACAAGGCTTTTTCGCACTGTCATAAAATATTTTGTCTGAATGGCGCCGGCAGGAAAGAACGCACCCTATTATATCACGGCTCCAATGACTGCTCCCCTGTCCCGTGGTATGCTGGAAGAAAATGTGGGAGGATAGGCTTATGGGAACATTTGCTGAGTATATTGGGACGATGGATATTCCGGAGAATCGGCGCGCGGAATACGCGCAGTGGATGCTCAGGCTGCTCCATGCGGGCGGCATGATGTCGGTGGACGAGGTGGGCCTCTTTGGCCACCGTATCCGCCTGCTCTATCCGCCGGAGTTCGATGAGACCGGACGCGCGTGGGGCTGCTATAACTACTTTGAGGACGATTTCTGGGAGAGCTGGGGTCTCAACGCCGACAAGGGCGTGTTTTCCTCCAACAAGATCGGAGGCGGGGCATTCTGTACTGCCGTCCTTGCGGGGTATGTGCTGACAGCGCTCTACAGCCAAAGCTATGGCATCGTCACCGTGGACGGCTCCTATGTGCGCGAGCGCCGGCTCATCGGCTGGATTAACGGCGTTCTTGGCACGCAGTACACCAACCAACGGGCGACGCAGCTGTGGGAGATCGAGAAGCTGCTGCACAAGGACGGCTGCAGCGAATACAACAAGGACCTGACCGGTCTAATCCACGATGTCCCCACCGCGTGCGCCGATCTGGAGCAGGTCGAGTCCTATATCGCCGCACGGTTTTTCGAGGAATTCTATGCGGATATGTCCGCGGAGGAGGAAGATGCTGCGGTCTATCGCAAAGAGGACGCCATCGGGGTCCGCAACTGCTTCACGCACCTGAAAAGGACGCTGTCGGCGCTGCACGAGCACGGCGGAACGCTGGAGGAGGCAAAGAAATACCTCCTCATGCCGATGGACGAGCGCAGTACCATGATCGATGAACAGGGCGGCAATACGCTGGCGTTCTCTTACTGCCTTGTTTCTCCCGCTCTCGCTGTGGCAATGACCGCACGGGAGTTCGGCGTGGACTTCTGGGCGCTGTGGGATGAGCTCGGAGCGGATATTCCGAGGGTCGAGCGCTTTCCGCCGCCGCAGCCCTGCCCGCCGGTGGAGCCGGTCTCCACACAGGAGCTTTTCGGTGTTGCCTCAGACGACATGGCGTATTACTGGCGGTCGGACGACGGAATGCAGTTCTCCGACGAGATGGTGGCGTGGATGCAGTCGCTCCGCGCGGAGCTGGACGGGATCACCGATACCATTCCGCCGGATAAGTTCCTACAAACCATGGTGGAAGCCATTGCCAGTGCTGGAAGCTACGCTTTTCGGGATATGTTCTACGGATTTATCGCGCGGCAGGCAGAACCGAGGATACAGGCCGCCGTTCTTCTGCTGGAGCGGCTCGCCGAGCGCGGCGAGCCGAATATTCGCCGGTATCTGGCGATTCTCGGGAATCCCGCGCTGCGGGAGAAAGTGTTCGGTTTCTAAAAAGACATACATTATAATAAGAGCCGTGGGTATTAGAGGCTTGCTTTCGAAGCAATTTCTCTAATACCCACGATTACTTTATTTTTGATTGTCGCGCTCGATGGTTTCTTTAACAGCGCGGTTAAGAAATGAGCTCAGTGACTCACCCTGAGATTCTGCATGACACTGAATTATTTCCTTTTGCCCTTTGACAACACGGAATACAATTCGATCTACTTTTTCGGCATTCCATTTTGCGGTAGCCTTTTTTTGCGCATCTGTCGGTGCCATATTATAATATACTGCCTCCTTGATAGTTATAAGAATAATGACATAAGCAACATATAGGGTGCCCTATATTTGTTTATTGTGTCAATTGAAATAGGTCGCCCTATATGTTATACTACAGCTATAACAAAACAACGGCAGTTGCAGAGTGCTGGAACACTCCGCAACCTGCACAGGTGGACATAGCACCTACACAACGGCTGAAGCCGCACCGTCAGGAAGTAGTATACCCTGTTTTGCTCCATTTGGCAAGATACGGTTACTATAAAACTTCCTCTGGGTGCGTTCGGGCGTCAGACTTCCGCACCCTCATAGCGGCGTGGAGCAGCGTGTAGGCGAAATGCCTGCACGCTGTTTTGCTTATCGCTCTGAGGAAAGGAGGAAAACCAGCATGAGCAGGAAAGACATCCGTCGGTTTGAGATCTGGCTCGCGCGGGACTGCTTCGGTAAGGACGGCTACCGCCCCGTCATCGTCCTTTCGGACGACGCGGAGAGCCGGACCGTCACCGTCATTCCCCTGACGAGCGACCGCGAGAGCACGCAGCTTGCCACACATATCATTCTCTCCGGCCACGGCCTTGCCGTGCCGAGCCGCGCCCTGTGCGAGCAGCTGCGGACTGTCCGCAGGAACACGCTCATTCGCTGCATGGGCTATGTGCATGAGCCGTTCGAGCGGCTCGCGCTCGCCCACGCCACAGCAGCCCACCTCGGACTGCTGAACCTGCCTGTCTGACGATGGGCAAACCACTCAAAATACGAAAGGATCTTTTGACTATGCCTACTATGACCAACCCGAATCCCTGCATCGGCTCCGCCGTGCTTGACAACGCCACCGACGGCTCCGCACTCTTCCGCGCCCTCGGCGGACACTACACCTCTCCCGCGCAGGCGGTCTGCGAGTTCATCGACGATTCGCTCTCGTCCATCGCGGCGAACGGCGATGAGGTCGGCGAGGTGTTCCTGCGCGTAACAGACCGCGGCGAGCTCGTTGAACTTTCCGTCACCGACAGCGGCAGCGGCATCGCCGATCTCGGCGCGGCGCTGACCATCTCCGACCGCTCCGTCGCGCAGACGCCCTACAACGAGCACGGCTGCGGGCTGAAGTCCGCGCTCTCGCATTTGTGCGGCGGCGCGGAGGACTGGAGCATCGAAACACGCACCGCCGATGACGCCGCGGCGGACCGCTACCGCTGCGTTTCCGCGCCCTACGCCGCGGTCAACGCGCACATGACCGAGCGCATCTACGCCGGCAGCGGCGACATTCCGTGGGTCACCGGCACGATCGTGCGCCTGCGCTGCCCCATGCCGCGCTTCGCGCAGCTCAAGCCGGCGAGCCGGCGCACGCCGGCAGACTTCTGCCAGCTCGTGGACTATCTTGCGGAGGAGCTGCGCTACACCTATGCGCCGCTGCTTGCAAGCGGACAGCTCATTCTGAGCATTCTGCGCTGCGAACAGAACGGGCACGAGCAGCTGCTTTCCCTCGACGCGCTCGAGCCGGAGTGGGACGGCGATGCCGTTGAGCTGCCGGAGACGAAGCTCGACCTCGGCGGCGGCCCGGTCACCGTCCGCTGCCGCTACGGACTCATCATCAAGAGCAAGAGCAACGCCGTCTATTATAAAGGCAACATGGCGTCGAGCGGCTTCGAGATCCGCCTGAACGGACGCGCGGTCGCGCACGGCCTGCTCGGCGCGGTCTACGGCAAGGCAACACACCCGAGCGGCAACCGCTTCCTCGCGCGGGTTGACCTTCTCAGCGGCGACGGCGCGGCGCTGCCGCCCACGGAGACGACGAAGAACGCCTTCGTGGAGGCCGATCCGCGCACGCAGGCTCTCTATGCTTTCTTGCGCGCGAATGTGGAGCCGCCCAAGCCGCCCCGCCACGAGCCGGAAAAGAGCCTCGTCGAGCAGCTCGCGGCGAAGCTGCGCGCCGAGCCGGATGTCCTGCGCGTGTCGCGCGAGGTCCGCACCTATCGCTGCATCGACCTCAAGAGCCGGATCGACCTGCTCGTCGGCCGCGCCGACGGCGCGACGATTTTCGAAGCGAAGGACGAGGCTACCTCTGCGCTCGATCTTTATCAGCTGCGCTTGTACTTGGACGGGTGTGCGCTCGACGGTGTGCCGGTGCGCGAGGGCGTACTGATCGCCTGCAAGCACCCGCGCGAGGTCATCCGGCTGGCGCGCCAGATGAACAGTTGGTGCGATCCCACCGGCAAGCCGTACCACATCACCTTGCGGACCTGGCTGCAGGAGGGGATCGGCGCATGAGACCGTATCCTGTGATCGACCCGCGGGCGACGGGGGAGAACATCCTCCGCCGCCGCCGCGAGTTGGGATACTCCGTGCTGGATGTGCAGAAATATCTGAATCTGGCCTGCCCGCAGGCCGTGTACCACTGGCAGAAAGGCAGGGCGCTGCCGAGCCTTGACAATTTTTTCGCACTGAGCTTAATGCTTGACACGACGGTCAACGAGCTCATCGCGGAGCACAAAGAGGTATAAATGCGAAATAACTACACAGTAAAGGCAAAGAACGGCTCGCCAATTTTAGCATTATCTGTTTTCTACGAAGCCGTGATTGTTTTAGCAAAGGACTGGAACAAATAGGAACATCTTGGAACAAACCTGGAGTTGTGTTAGAGATTTTTGACCGTATAATGGGCTCAGGGGCACACACTCCGCTCGCCCCGAAAAAGTATGACAGTACAGGAAAATCCGATATAATATAAGGAGGTATATGCTTATGACGGGTTGAAATCAGCAAAAGGAAACGGCCGCCCTAAACACATCTGGTGGCACAGATGATGGGCAGCCGCTTCACAATTGGCCAATTCATGTTGGCTGGTAGAAAAAATGCACATGGTAACTAAGAAAATGAGTATTTGACACGATATTTATTTAATATAACATATCTGACAAATGCCTGCAAGTGAAAGGTAAACGAACGTGAATAATAAACAATGTCCTAACACCTGTCGCACGATGCGTGTCGACGAGTGTGCGGCAATTCTGGGCGTAGGGCGTAGCGCTATGTACCAGATGGTCCGTACAGCCTGCGAGACAGGGGTGCCGTTCCGTGTAGTCCATTTGGGCGGCAACTATCTCGTATCGCGGAAGTCGTTTGATTCGTTCTGCGAAGCAAACGGCCTGTGAGGGGGGTGATACAATGGCAAGTATTACCACTAAAAAAAGAAAAAACGGCATCAAATGGTATGTGATCCAAAACCACTATAACGCCGACGGCGAAAGGAGACCAATCTGGGTGCCTTGTACCGATCGCAAGGAGGCTCTCCGCCTGTTGCCGGAGGTAGAAGATGCAGAGCGGCAGGGCATTGCATATGTCAGGCCAGACGACGCTCTTGCGGCGATGCCTCTGGCGGCGGTCCGCATCGAGGGCATGACCGTTGAGGAACTGCTGTCACGCTATGTTGATGGCGCGCGTCAGCAGTGGGACGCTAATACACTGGGCAATGCACGGCACATTATCGCAGACTATATCGTTCCCTACATTGGCAGTGTGCCTGTGGCAAATGTTAACCCCATGATGCTGCAGAGCTACTACAACGATTTGCCCAACCACAAAGCCGTACAGGGCAACCGTAAGCGTGACCCGGGCAATATTTCGGCGCGCACGGTGCGAGAGGTACATAAGATCCTGCGGCCGGCATTAAACAAGGCCGTCTTGTGGGGGGCCTTGCCCAACAATCCAGCGTTGCCTTTAGAGGTACCGAAAGAAAAGAAGCAAGCCAGAGAGCAGTGGACCGAAGCTGAGATGGTCGATGCGCTTAATATGTGCACCGATCCACAGCTGCGAGCCGCTATGGCCACCCAGTTTGCGGCAACGACTCGCTCTGGCGAGTTGCTGGGGCTGACTTGGGACTGCGTAGACATCTCGGACCTCAAGCATGCTAGCATCACGATTGAGAAAGAGCTGATGCGCCTCAAGATCCGCGACATGCATGACACGGGCGAGCGCGGGGTATTCTTGAAATTCCCACCGCTGACCGGTAGGAAAAATACGACAGTCCTCGTGTTGAAGACGCCAAAAAATGTCAGCAGCATCCGCAAGGTATATCTGCCAGTGACAGTGGCGGAGCTCCTTCAGGATCTGCGCGAAGCGCAGAACGCTGAAAAAGCCGCCTATGGTGATGATTACCATGACTACAATCTCGTCTTCTGTCGGGCTAATGGTAATCCGCTGGAGCAGACATATATGTCGCAGCGTTTTAAGAAGTTCGTTCGCGTGCACAATCTGCGTATGGTGGACTTTTACGCACTGCGCCACGCTGGCGCGACCGCCAAGCTTCGCGGGACTTTGAACTTGAAGGCTGTCCAGGGGGATATGGGTCACGCTAGCCCTGAAATGCTGACCAAGGTCTATGCTGCCATTGTGGACGAGGATCGTGCCCACAATGCGGAAGTGATCGAGAAGTCCGTGATGTCACAGGTACGGCACCCTGAAGCGCAGGATACGGACAATTGATGTGAGTTTGCACCCTGCGGAAAATATGGACCGAGCTAACGCGTTAGCGGATTTGTTAGCGATTTATGGCTAGAACATGTATCCGCATATGCATATGTTAGCGGGCGAGTCGGGTTCCGACTCGCCTGCTAATGGCAAAAACGCTCCGAGCTGTTAGCTATCGGCCAACAGAGAATTGACAAAGAAAGTGGCAGAATCTGCTAAAAATAACAAAATTTTGCCACTTTGGCACCCCAAACTGGAGTCGAACCAGCGGCCTACCGCTTAGGAGGCGGTCGCTCTATCCATCTGAGCTATTGGGGCAAATGAAACAATATCAAAAAATAGGCATACGCTTGATCTCATGTTTAAGAGGCGGACGCTCTATCCAGCTGAGCTACAGGCGCGGGTACAGATTGCATTGTACCGCATCCGGGCGGCTCTGTCAACGGCAGGAGCGTGCAAAAAAAGTGAAAAATTCCGCGAAATACCTTGCAATCGGAAAAACAACAGCATATACTATTTAGGTTATTGCGGTACTTTCATTTCAGATACACCTGCCGCCGGCAGGAAGGAGAGACAGACTATGCAGAACAACAAGCTACGCAACGTCGCCATTATCGCGCACGTCGACCACGGCAAGACTACGCTTGTCGACGAGATGCTCAAGCAGGGCGGCGTCTACCGTGAAAATCAGGAGGTCGTGGATCGCGTGATGGACTCCAACGACCTTGAGCGTGAGCGCGGCATTACCATCCTTGCGAAGAACACCGCCATCCACTATGGCGATACCAAGATCAACATCGTCGACACGCCGGGCCACGCCGACTTCGGCGGCGAGGTGGAGCGTATCCTCAAGATGGTCAACGGCGTCATCCTGCTCGTGGACGCCGCCGAGGGTCCCATGCCGCAGACGCGCTTCGTGCTTTCCCGCGCGCTGGAGCTGGGCCACCGCGTGATCGTGGTCGTCAACAAGATCGACCGCCCCGACCAGCGCATCCACGAGGTCGTGGACGAGGTGCTCGAGCTGCTGCTCGACCTCGACGCCACGCCCGAGCAGCTTGACAGCCCCATGCTCTTCTGCTCCGGTCGAAACGGTACGGCGAGCTATTCGCCCGATGAGCCCGGCACCGATCTCAAGCCGCTCTTCGATACCATCCTCAACTACATTCCCGCGCCCGAGGCGGACGTTGACCAGCCCTTCCAGATGCTCGTCTCCGCTATCGACTACAACGAGTTCGTCGGCCGCATGGCCATCGGACGCATCGAGCGCGGCGCGCTCAAGCAGAATCAGGAGATCATGGTCTGCAACTACCACAATCCCGACGCCGCGCCGAAGAAGGCGAAGGCCGTCTCCCTCTATGAGTTCGACGGTCTGGGCAAGAAGCCCGTTACCGAGTCCACTGCGGGCAACATCATCTGCCTGTCCGGCATCGGCGACATCACCATCGGCGACACCATCTGCGCGCCCGAGTGCGTGGAGGCGCTGCCCTTTGTGAAGATCTCCGCGCCGACGATGGAGATGACCTTCTCCATCAACGATTCCCCCTTCGCGGGCCGCGACGGCAAGTTCGTCACCTCCCGCCAGCTGCGCGAGCGCCTGTTCCGCGAAACGCTCAAGGACGTTTCTCTGCGCGTGACCGAGATCGAGGGCGCGATGGACGCCTTTAATGTCGCGGGCCGCGGCGAAATGTCGCTGTCCATCCTCATCGAGACCATGCGCCGCGAGGGCTATGAGTTCCAGGTCTCGCCCCCGCGCGTGCTGTATCAGACCATCGACGGCAAGAAGTGCGAGCCCATCGAGCGTCTGGTCGTGGACGTGCCCGCTGAGAGCGTCGGCGCGGTCATCGAGAAGATCGGCTCCCGCAAGGGCGACATGGTCGAAATGACGCCGGTCGGCGCCCGCATGAAGGTCGAATTCCTCGTCCCCGCGCGCGGCCTGTTCGGCTACCGCAACGAGTTCCTTACCGACACCAAGGGCGAGGGCATCATGGCGAGCGTGTTCGACTCCTACGCGCCCTACAAGGGCGATCTGGCGCGCCGAAACACCGGCTCCCTCGTCGCCTTTGAGACCGGCGAGAGCATCACCTACGGCCTCTTCAACGCGCAGGAGCGCGGTCAGCTGTTCATCGGCGCGGGCGTGCCGGTGTACGAGGGCATGGTCGTGGGCGTCAGCCCCAAGCAGGAGGACATCACCGTCAATGTCTGCAAGAAGAAGCAGCTGACCAATATGCGCGCCTCCGGCTCGGACGACGCGCTGCGTCTGGTCCCGCCCAAGCAGATGAGCCTGGAGCAGTGCCTCGAATTCCTCGCCGACGACGAGCTGCTGGAGGTCACGCCGCACGCGCTGCGCATCCGCAAGACCATCCTCAACCACGAAAAGCGCATGAAGGCCACCCACGGCGGCAAGAAGTAAAAAAGAAAAAAAGGAACGGCTGCGCCGTTCCTTTTTTGCGCTTATCCGATCCCGAACAGCCGTTTGCCGTTCTCGGCGGTCAGGCGGATCAGCTCGTCTGTGTCCAGGCCCCGCAGCGCCGCGAGCTTTTCCGCGATATAGCGGACGCTGCGCGAGTCGTTGCGCGTACCGCGCACGGGGACGGGGGCCATATAGGGGCTGTCCGTTTCGAGCAGCATCCGGTCGAGCGGGCACTCGAGCGCGACCTCGACCGTTTTGCGGGCATTTTTGTAGGTCACGGGGCCGTCAAAGCCGAGATACCAGCCGCGCTTTAGGAGTTCGCGCGCCATCTCGACGCTGCCGGAGAAGCAGTGGAACACACCGCGCACAGCGGGAAATTCCTGCACGATGGCAAGACTGTCAGCGTGCGCCTCGCGGTCGTGCACGATGACGGGGAGGTCCAGCTCCTGCGCCAGCGCGAGCTGATCGCGCAGCACCCTCTGCTGAAGCTCCCGCGGCGGGTTTTGCTCCCAGTAGTAATCCAGCCCGATCTCGCCGATGGCAACGACCTTCGGCTCCCGCGCCCACGCGCGAAGCGCGTCCAGACTGTCCTCCGTGTAGGGCGCGCAGTTCTCGGGATGCCAGCCGACGGCGGCGTAGACGCGCGGATAGGTCCGCGCCAGCTCCACCGCGCGGCGGGAGGACTCCAAATCACAGCCAGGGTCGAGGATCAGCCCCACGCCGTGTTCGGGCATGGAGGCGAGCAGCGCCTCACGGTCGGCGTCAAACGCCTCGTCGTCGTAGTGCGCGTGGGTGTCAAAAATCAAGCTCATAGGATGTCCTTTCTTTTTGATAGAGGGGATGATCCCCAGCAAAAGGGCATTTCACAAACGGCGTACAGCCTTGCTGCGGAAAAGCCTTTTGCCGGCTCCTTGACCGCATGGCAGCAGCGGCTGAGCGGAACAAGAAGTACGTCAAATCGACTGAGGGAGAATGACTTCATACGGCTGCTGAAATAAAGCTTCCTATTGGCAGTTCGGGGGTCGAGGGGAAAGCGCCGAAGCGCCGCCGGTGGCGGAAAAAGCGAGGCGGTTTCGAGGAAGCGGCGCAATTGGCGCGCCCAAAGAGGCGCGGGAATTGCTTTGCCGCGACGGTGAAGAAGCCCCTCGTTGTCTCTGGGGTTCTAAAGGGGCTATCTCTCCAACCGAGAGATAGCCCCTTTGCTTCTATTTCAGCACAGCTTTGCGCCGGCGGGGATCTTATCGTCCACCATAATGAGGTTCAGGACCTCCTGCCCCTTCTCGGTGTGGGTGGCGGAGAGCAGCATACCGCAGCTCTCGAGACCCATCATCTTGCGCGGCGGCAGGTTGACGATGGCGACCAGCGTCTTGCCGACGAGCTGCTCCGGCTCGTACCACTTGTGGATGCCGGAGAGGATCTGGCGGTCGGTGCCGGTGCCGTCGTCGAGCGTGAAGCGCAGTAGCTTATCGCTCTTCTTCACGGCTTCGCAGGCTTTGACCTTGACGGCACGGAAGTCGGATTTGCAGAAGGTGCCAAAATCGACCTTCTCCTCCGTCAGAGGCTCGATCTCCAGCGCGGGGAGCGCGGCCTTCTTCTGCGCTTCCTGAATGGCCTCCAGCTCGGCGAGCGCCTTTTCCATGTCGATGCGCGGGAAGATGGCCTCGCCCTTGTGGACGGTGACGCTCGCGCTCAGGCGGCCCCATTCGGCGGCGCTGTCCCAATCGCGGCAGTCCGCTGCCGCGCCGATCTGCGCGAAGATCTTCTCGCAGGAGGCGGGAATGAACGGCGTGAGCAGGATGGTGCAGATGCGGATGGTCTCGAGGAGGTTGTACATCACGCTGGCAAGGCGCGCGCGGTTGGCCTCGTCCTTGGCGAGCACCCACGGCGCGGTCTCGTCGATATACTTGTTCGCGCGCTGAATGACCTTGAAGATGGCCTCCAGACCGTTCTGGAACTGGAACTTCTCCATCTCGGCCTCGTACTTGCCGCGCAGGGCGGAGGCCGCCGCGATGAGATCGGCGTCGAACTCGCCCTCGGCGCGCTCGACGGGCAGCGTGCCGCCAAAATACTTCTCGACCATGGCGGTCGTGCGGGAGACGAGGTTGCCGAGGTCGTTGGCAAGATCGACGTTGATGGTGTTGATGAGCAGCTCATTGCTGAAATTGCCGTCGGAGCCGAACGGGAAGGTACGCAGCAGGAAGAAGCGCAGCGCGTCCACGCCGAAGCGCTCGGCAAGCACATAGGGATCGACGACATTGCCCTTGGATTTGCTCATCTTGCCGCCGTCCATGACGAGCCAGCCGTGGCCGTAGACGTGCTTGGGCAGCGGCATGCCCATGCTCATGAGCATCGCGGGCCAGATGATGGAGTGAAAGCGGACGATCTCCTTGCCGACAAAGTGGACGTCGGCGGGCCAGAACTTATCGTAATCGTCGTACTTTTCGTTCATGAAGCCGAGAGCGGTGCAGTAGTTGAACAGCGCATCGACCCAGACATAGACGACGTGGCCGGGATCGAAGTCCACCGGCACGCCCCAGGTGAAGCTCGTGCGGGAAACGCACAGATCCTCAAGGCCGGGCTTGATGAAGTTGTTCACCATCTCGTTCACGCGGCTGGCGGGCTGGAGGAAATCTGTGTCTTCAAGCAGGTGCTGCACGCGGTCGGCGTACTTGCTCAGCTTGAAGAAGTAGGCCTCCTCCTCGGCGTCCTCCACCTCACGCCCGCAGTCGGGGCACTTGCCGTCCACGAGCTGGCTCTCCGTCCAGAAGCTCTCGCAGGGCTTGCAGTATTTGCCGACGTACTTGCCCTTGTAGATGTCGCCGTTGTCGTGCATCTTCCTGAAGATCTTCTGGATGGCCTCGACGTGGTAATCGTCGGTGGTGCGGATGAAGCGGTCGTTTGAGATGTTCATCAGCTTCCACAGGTCGAGGATGCCCTTCTCGCCGCAGACGATGTTGTCCACGAACTGCTGCGGGGTCACGCCCGCGGCCTTGGCCTTGTCCTCGATCTTCTGACCGTGCTCGTCCGTTCCGGTCAGGAACATCACGTCGTAGCCGGTCAGGCGCTTGTAGCGCGCCATCGCGTCGGTCGCCACCGTGCAGTAGGTGTGGCCGATGTGCAGCTTGTCCGACGGGTAGTAAATGGGCGTGGTGATATAGAATCGTTTCTGTTCCATGGGTATCTTCCTCTTTTCCTGCCCGCGCCGAATGAAAGCGGGGCATAAATTCTCTTTAGTTTAGCACATTTGAGGACATTTTTGCAAGAGGTACGGCGTTATTTGCGCGGGCTCCGCGCAAATAACGCCGTTTTTCTGAGGTATTCTTACGCGATGGCGCGCTTTTCCAGCGCACGCAGCAGCGGTACGCCGAGCAGGAAGCACACGGCGGCCTCGCCGATGCCGACCGTCAGCGCGTTGTAGGCGAACAGCCCCGCGAACGCGGCGGAGAAGCCCGTGCTTTCCCACGCGAGCATCGCGCCGACAAGGACCATGTTGCATACCACCGGCGGCACGGCGGCGGTCCATGCGCTGCGGCAGCGGCCCGACCACACGGCGGCGAGCAGCGTGGCGAGCGTGCCGACGACCAGATCGAGCAGGCCGTAGGGACTGAGCAGGTTGGTGATCAGGCAGCCCACGGCAAGACCGGGGATCGCCGCCTTGCGGTCGCGGCAGGGCAGCACGCACAGAGCCTCGCTCAGGCGGAACTGGATCGCGGGAAAGGCGAGACCGAAGAAATTGGAGATCCACGCGAGCGCCGCATAGGCGGCGGCAATGACGGCAGCGCGGGCGAGATCGCGGGTAGAGTATTGCAGCTCCATAGAGGGGTATCCTTTCTTGGAAATGTAAACAGACGCAGGGAAAAGACGGTCAGGCGGCCCCGCAGGACCGCCTGACGCTGCCTTAAAATTCGGGGGAGGTCCTGCCGGAGGTCAGGTACTCGTAGTATTGCGCTTCGGTCGCCGCCATGTAGGTCATGACCCACAGCGTGCCGACGCCAAGGCACAGCGAGCCGACGATGCCCCAGCCGATAAAGCTCAGATCGAGCACGAACTTCTCCCACTTGTGACCGGTCATCAGGCGCTGGCTCTCGTCCAGACATTCCCTCCAGCCGTATTCGGGGTGGTCGGCCTTGACGTAGTAGACCATGGAGTAGGCGTAGGCCTTGACGATGCCGGGGATGAAAAGCAGCAGGCTCCACAGGAAGATAAAGAGCCCGGAGAGCAGACTGATGAGCAGCGTACCGCCGAAATCGTCCCGAAAGCCGCGGAACAGATCGTTGAGGTCAATGCCTCGGCCCTCGCGCGCCTGCGCGAGGAAGGCATATTTCTGCGCGTAGAGCATCGGGCCGGTGACGACGAGCGCGCCGACGCCGGGGAGAATGCTGCCGGCGGCGCCGACGATGGCGGAGACCACCAGACAGAACACCACGCCCATGAGCCATTGATCCTTGAAGATGCCGCCGCCGAGCCGGGCGCGGGCGGCTGCCTTCCATTCGCTTCTTGTCATGCGGATCTTCTCCTTATCACACAATATTTCACTTACAGCAGGTTGGGCAGATGACGCACGACCTCTGCGCAGCGCGGGCACAGCCCCTCGGCGTTGGGCGTGAGGGAGTGCTTCCAGCAGCGCGGGCACTTCGTGCCGGCGGCGTTTTCGACCTTGACGGCAAGCTCGCGGCCAACGGCCAGCTCGACCTTGGAGACAATGAACAGGTCGGCGAGCGCCGTGGGGTTCTCGTCCGCGAGGAACACATCGCCCTCGGGCACGGTCAAATGCACGTCGGCCTCCAGGCTCTTGCCGATGACCTTCGCCGCGCGGGCCTCCTCGAGCGCGCCGTTGACGGCGGTGCGGACCTCGATGATGTGCTCCCAGCGCGCCATGGTCTCGGCGTCGAGCGCGTAGGCAGTGAAGGGCTTGTTCATGTCGTTGAGCACCACGTTGCGCGCGTCGTCCTCGGCGGTGTGCGGCATGGCGAGCCAGATCTCATCGCAGGTGAAGGCGAGGATGGGCGCGAAGAGCTTGGCAAGGGTCGAGAGCGTGAGGTAGAGCGCGGTCTGGGCGCTGCGGCGCTCGGCGGAGTCCGCCGCCTCGCAGTACAGGCGGTCCTTCACAATATCGAGGTAGAAGCTCGAGAGCGTGGTGACGCAGAAATCGTTGACCGCGTGGGTGATGATGTGGAACTCGTAGTCGTTGTAGGACTGCTCGACCTTTTCGATCAGCTCGTTGAGCTTGGTGATGAGCCAGCGGTCGAGCACCGGCATATCCTCGGCCTTGGTGAGGTGCGCGGGGTCAAAGTCCACCAGGTTATCGAGCATGAACTTGCAAGTGTTGCGGAACTTGAGATAGTTTTGGCTGAGCTGCTGGAAGATGGCCTTGGAGCAGCGCACATCCGCGTGATAGTCGGCGCTCGCCGCCCACAGACGCAGAATGTCCGCACCGTTCTCGTTGAAAATGTCGGCGGGATCGACGCCGTTGCCGAGGCTCTTGTGCATCGCGCGGCCCTCGCCGTCCACGGTCCAGCCGTGGGTGACGCACTCCTTGAAGGGAGCGCCCTCGCCGAACGCGCCCACGGCGGTCAGCAGGGAGGACTGGAACCAGCCGCGGTACTGGTCGAGGCCCTCGAGGTACATCGTGGCGGGCCAGAAGCCCTGATCTTTCTTCATCGCGGCGAAGTGCGTGGAGCCGGAGTCGAACCAGCCGTCGAGCGTGTCCTCCTCCTTGGTGAAGCCGGTGCTCTTGCCGCAGTGCGGGCAGGCGAAGCCCCTGGGAAGAATGTCGGCGGCGTCCATCTCGAACCAGGCGTTGGAGCCTTTCTCGGCAAAGAGGGCGGAAACGGCCTCGATGGTCTCGTCGGTGCAGACGGGCTTGCCGCAGTCAGCGCAGTAGAACACGGGAATGGGCAGACCCCAACGGCGCTGACGGCTGATGCACCAGTCGGCGCGCTCACGGATCATGCTCTTCATGCGGTCGATGCCCCAGCCCGGGACCCAGCGCACGTCGTCGCACGCGGCGCAGGCCTCGTCCTTAAAGGAATCGACGGAGCAGAACCACTGCGGGGTGGCGCGGAAGATGATGGGCTTCTTGCAGCGCCAGCAATGCGGATAGCTGTGCACGATCTCCTCGGAAGCGAAGAGGGAGCCGGCCTCCTTCATATCGTTGAGGATGACGGGGTTGGACTCCTCCACGAGCATTCCCTCATACTTGCCGGCATAGTCGGTGTGGCGGCCCTGATCGTTGACGGGCACGACCATATCCATGCCGTAGCGGCGACAGGTCTGATAGTCGTCCGCGCCGAAGCCGGGGGCGGTGTGGACGCAGCCCGTACCGGAATCCATCGTAACATAATCGGCGAGGACCAGACGGCTGGTCTTGGGCAGGAACGGATGCTGCGCGAGCATATTCTCATAGAAGTTGCCGGGGTGGGTCTCGACGACGGTGTAGTGCTCGACCTTGCCAACGGCCATGACCTTCTCGACGAGCGCCTCGGCGACGATGTACATTTCGCCGTTGTCGTCGTTGCGGACGATGGCGTAGCTCTCGTCGGGATGCAGCGCGATGGCGAGGTTGCCGGGCAGCGTCCAGATGGTGGTCGTCCAAATGACGAAGCTGAGCTTGCTCTTATCGAGATGGCCGAGCTTGCCGAGGTCGTCGTGCATCGGGAACTTGACGTACACGGTCGTGCAGGGGTCGTCCTGATATTCGATCTCCGCCTCGGCCAGCGCCGTCTCGTCGTGATAGCACCAGTACACGGGCTTGAGGCCCTTGTAGATGTAGCCCTTCTTGTACATTGCGCCGAAGACCTTGACCTCCTCGGCCTCAAAGCCGGGGTCCATGGTCTTGTAGGGGTGCTCCCAGTCGCCGAGCACGCCGATGCGCTTGAAGCCCTCCATCTGGATGCCGATGTACTTGTCGGCATACTGGTGGCAGGCGGTGCGGAAGTCGGCGACGCTCATGGCCTTGCGGTTGAGCTTCTGCTCCTTGATGATGGCGCTCTCGATGGGCATACCGTGGTTGTCCCAGCCGGGGATATAGGGCGTGTAGTAGCCGCGCATCGCGTAGGAGCGGGTGATGAAGTCCTTGAGGGACTTGTTGAGCGCGTGACCCATGTGCAGTCCGCCGTTGGAGAACGGAGGGCCGTCATGCAGAGCGAAGCGGGGCTTGCCCTCGTTCTTCTTGAGCATCACGTTGTAGAGGTCCATTTCCTCCCAATGCTTGAGCATCTCAGGCTCGCGCTTGGGAAGCCCCGCGCGCATCGGGAAGCCGGACTTCGGCATATTCAGCGTCGCTTTGTAATCCATATCGTGTCTCCTTTATGTGAATTTTTCTGTTTGCTGCAAAATAAAAATGCTCTGTCTCCCGACAAAAGAGACAAAGCATAACCATACTCTGCGGTACCACTCTTCTTGCCGCCGTTCCGGCAGCCGCTCAAATGCCGCGATGTAACGGTCGCACCCGGGCTGTCCTACTGCGGCTTCAGACGCCTGCTCCGAGGTGATATTCGCTCTCCGCGCCCCGCTGCCTCGCACCGACCGGCAGCTCTCTTTGCGGGCGGACGGGAAGCTACTTGTCCTCATCTGCACAATTCCACATATCACGGTCATTCTACCCGCATTCTTTCGCTTTGTCAAGGCTGAAAATGCTTGCGGAAGCGGCAAAAATAGGCTATACTATCGGCGAAAAATACGCGAAAGCGACAAATTCCGGAGGCCGCGCCATGATCCACGATATCGAGCCGAAGCATTTATACAACGAATGGAAGCCGAACGCCGTGCCGAAAAGGTCGAGCGCCGTCGTGCAGTTCTGCGGGAGAAACCTCCTCTGCCGCATCGACGACAACGGACTCAAGCTCCCGAGCCGCGCCATGTTTCCCGACGGCGACGAGAGGTTCACCTATCTTTTTGAGCTGGACGGCAGGGAATACTACCTCCTGCGCGACGAAACGCCGCGCGAGCCGGACGGCTGGACCTACCGCGACATCAATATTTTCCGCACCGAGCAGCCGAAGGAGATCGCCTTCGCCGCGGTCAGCGCGTGGCACCTGTGCTGCTGGTACCGCGACACGAGGTTCTGCGGCCGCTGCGGCACGCCGCTCGAGCACGACGTCAACGAGCGCATGATGCACTGCCCCAAGTGCGGCAATATGATCTTCCCGCGCATCAACCCCTCGGTCATCGTGGCGGTGACGCACGGCGACTACCTGCTGCTCACGCAGTACGCGAACCGCCCCGGCGCGACGCGCACGGCGCTCATCGCGGGCTTTACCGAGTTCGGCGAGACCGCCGAGCAGACCGTTCACCGCGAGGTGATGGAGGAGGTCGGCCTCAAGGTCAAAAACCTGCGCTACTATAAGTCTCAGCCGTGGGGCATCTCCGGCGGCGGGCTGCTGCTCGGCTACTGGTGCGAGCTGGACGGCGACGAGACCATCCATCTCGACAACTTTGAGCTGGCGGACGGCGCGTGGGTCAGCCGCGAGGAGCTGCGCCGCGACTACCGTGACAACGGCGTCGCCCTCACGAGCGAGATGATCGCCCGCTTTGCCGCGGGGCGAGAGTACGAGCTGGTGTCGGAATAAGATGAAAAAGCGCGGAGCAGAAGGCTCCGCGCTTTCCTTATGCAAGGGCTGTAGCGATCCATTTCCCGAGCAGCTGCAAAAGGAGAAAGTGCGCGGGATAGAAAATGTAAAAGAAATATTTTCCGCCGCGCCGCCCGCGTTCGCCGCTGTAGAGCAGCAGGAGCGGTGCGCACAGCAGCACCCACGGCGAGGCGATGAGCAGCGGGAGCAGTCCCGCGAGCCGCCATACGCCCGCCGAGCGCAGCAGATAGAAAAGCGCGGCGGAGAGCGTGCCGAGAAAGACGTATTCGCTGCGGACGGCAAACGCCGCCGCGCCGAAGACGAGACAGGTCAGGACGTACAGCGCTATCCGCTTCCCGCGCTCTGCCGCGTCGGACTCAATGCGTGCGAGCACGAATAGCTCCAGGCAGGAGAGCGAGAGCGTAAAGAGTACGTTTTGAAGCGCGGGACCGGTCCACTGCTCATAGTGCGCGAGGTTGAAGACCGGCTCGCTGACAAGGGCAAAGGCCAGCAGCGTGAGAAAATACCGCTTCCGGTCCCGTGTGTGCGTGAAGCCCTCGGCGAGCAGGAAGACATAGAGCGGAAAAGCGAGATGGCCCAGCACATCAAACACGCGGTAGACGCCCTGCACGGCGCCGAGCCATGCGGGCGCGTTCTGCGGGATGAGCGTGCTTCCGTCCTCACCGCGGAACGGCGCGAAAAAGCCGCGCCGGATCACGAGCATATTCGCATGGTCGCAGAGCATGGAGACCATGGCGATGTATTTGAGCGCGAAGCCGCTCAGCTTTTTGGGGATATGTTTCATGAAGGGTTCTCCTGTGTGCGCACCGCGCCGAGGGCGGAGCGGAAGTCCTCCCACGCCTCGGGGTGGTCGACGTAGTATTTCGGACAAATTTTGCCGGTCACGTCGTAGTGGCGGATGACGTCGGCGGGAGCGAGATCGAATTCCTCGCACAGCCACGCCGTCAGCCGCAGGAGGCTCACCATCGTCTCGGCGGAGAACTCTCCCGTCTCGTCGGCGTGGCAGACCTCGATGGAAACGGTGTGATCGTTCGCCTGCGAGGAGCAGTAAGCGATCTCCGCGAGCGGGACGCATTGGAGGACCTCGCCCTCCAGCCCCACGACGAAGTGGGCGCTGGCATAGGTCTCGTGCGTGAGGGCAAGGTTGGCGAAGTAGCTGCGGTTCGCCGCCGCCGAGGTGCCGGGGTTTCCGACGTAGTGGACGACCACGCCGTCGATCGTCTCGAGCGGCGTGCCGGGGCGGGAGTATGGGTTGAGCGGCAGGATGTCCTGCTCCACCCATTCCGGCGCGGACACATCCGCGCCGGGGACGCCGCGGTGGCGGAACCAGTAGACCAGCTCCGCGCCGATGCAGAGGACGAGTACGGCGATGACCGCCCGCTCCAGCCGGACGCGGCTGCGCTTTTTTCGTGCAGCCATGCGTCAGAAGCCGCGCGCGGTCGCGGGCATTTCCGCGCCCATCTCCGCGAGCGCTCCGAGCGTTTCGCTCATGTCCGGCGTGACGATCACATTGATGCTGCGGCTGGCGGCGGGGCTCGACGACTTCGTGATCTCGCCGTAGTCGGTGACCATAGCCGTGCCGACCGTTTTTCCATCGCTTCGAAGGATATACCACAGCTCCAGCTCCACGCGGAAGCGGGCGTTGTAGCGCGTATCCTCAAAGAGGGAGGCGTTGGCGGTGCGGCCCGCCTCATAGTCGCGGCGCAGCGCGGAAACGAGTGTGCTTGCCTGCGCGGCGGTCAGCTCGCCGTCGATGTTGCCGGCATAGGCGCCCTCCTCGTCGTTGCGGTAAGCATTGTAGTAGCCGCCGGTGATGGTGTAGGAGCCGTCCTTCGCCAGCTCGCCGAGCGCGCGCGAGCGCGCGGCCTCGGGGCAGTTGAGCAGCGTGGTCGCCGTCTGCGCGATGGAGCCTGCCTCCCCCAGCTCCGCTGCGGTGATGTGGCAGTCCTTGTAGCTGCGGCGCACGACGCGCCCGTCGGTGAGCGTGTAGTTCAGCTCAAAGGAATAGATGCGGGCTGTGTTGCTGCTCTCCTCTGTGGCGCGGTCACGGTAGGCGAGCTGGCGGTCCTTGTCGGCGATCAGCGCGCGGTGCGCCGCGAGCGCCGCGCCCACGCTCTCCGGCTCGGATAACCTTCCGTGGAAGTAGTCGCCGGTGGAGGAGAGATACACGGAAACGGACTCGACCTGCTCTGCGGCGGGCACATAGCCCTCAAAGCCCGTGAGGTCGAGCGACATCCCGACGCCGAAGCACACCAGCACGGCGGAGAACACCAGCGCGCCGACGCGGCCTGTGCGCCAGACGCGGAAGCTCTTGTGCAGCAGCATTTCCGCGGCGAAGTAGCCGAGCAGGCCGGTGAAGAGCATACAGGCGATGGTGCCGGGGAGCGAGTATTGGCCGTTATGGAGGTTGAGACCGAAGACGAGGAAGTAGATAAGCTGCCCGAGCGAGAACGCGGAGCAGACCGCCACGCCGTATTTGAAGATGGGGCGCGCCCATGCCACGGTGACGATGGAGCCGGTCGCCTCGCTCGCGCGGCGGCGGTAGACGAGCAGGCCGAGCACGGCGAGCACGATGCCGACGGCAGCATAGATGCCGAGCACGCCAAGGCCGCTGAGCATATACTCGCCGCCCCGAATGACCTGATGCGTCCCGTCGCTGAGGATGCGGTCCACGCGGGCGACATTGCTCACGTCCAGCACGCAGACAAGCTCCCAGGCAGGCGAGAGGAAGGCGAAGGTCTCCGGAGCGGAATAACCGCTGTAGCCGTAGAGGAAGTTGCCGGCAAAATTGCGCACGAGGTATTCCATACCCACGGCAAGGAAATTGAGGATGCCGTAGAACACGGGCGCGGCCAGAATTTGCCCGGTGAACATCATGCACAGCACAGCGAAGGAGTAGAAGAACAGCACCGAGAGCACGGCGGCAAGGCACGCCGTGCCGAACGCGGCGAGGTCCAGCGCGCCGAAGCAGGCGGCGGTGATGCCCGCGAGGGCAAAGGCGAGCACGAGCGCGGAGACCATGCACACAAGGCCGGTGAGGTAGTTGGTCGCGTACAGCGTCTCACGCCGCACGGGCATGGAATGGAAGCCCTGCGTGGCGCGGGGGTTGGTAAGGTAGGCGAACATCGCCATGGCGAAGAAGATGCCGAACACGGCGCCCATCACAAGCCCGCCGTAGGCGCCGATCTGCAGCAGGTAATACGAGGCGTCGGCCACGGTCGGGACACCGTGATAGTCGGCCAGCTCGTTGAGCAGCGGCAGCGGCAGGAGCAGCAGCCAGATCAGGACGTAGCCGAACCACAGCGGCCAGAAGCGCTGCAGGTTCTTGCGGAAAAGCGCGCGGTTAAAGAACGATGTCGCGGACTGCATAGTCGGCACCTCCCAGCTCATAGATGAAAATTTCCTCCAGCGTCAGCGGCACGGCCTCCATATACACGGGGTCCAGCGCGGCGAGCCGCTCGGTGATCTGCTGCGTATTGCCGCGGAAGATGATGGTGAACACGCGCCCGAGATGGCTCTCGTGCAGCAGGTTCAGCCCCGCGGGGAGCTCCGGCGCGCCCTCGCCCCGGAAGACGATCTGCATTTTGACCGTGTTCTCCTGCAGCTCGGAAAGGCTGCGCTCGAGCAGGACCTTTCCCTTATTCATGATGCCGACGTGGTCGCACACGTCCTCCAGCTCGCGCAGGTTGTGGCTGGAGACGAGCACCGTCGTGCCGCGCTCGGCGACGTCCTGCATGATAAGGCTCCACACCTGACGGCGCATCACGGGGTCGAGGCCGTCCACCGGCTCATCCAGAATGAGATAGTCCGGCATACAGCACATGGCGATCCAGAACGCCGCCTGCTTCTGCATTCCCTTGGAAAGACGGCGGATGAGCTGCTTTTCGTCCAGCGAAAAGACGCCGCGCAGCTTCTCGTAGCGCTCCATGTTGAACTGCGGATAGAAGCCGCGGTAAAATTTCATCATGTCGCGGATGCTCGACTGCATAAAATAGTGCCAGTCGTCGGGGATGGAGGCGATGCGCTGCTTGACCGCCACGTTCTCCCATACGTCTGCGCCGTCCACCGAGACGGTGCCGGAGTCCTGCCGGTATACGCCGGTCAGGTGGCGCAGCAGCGTGGATTTGCCCGCGCCGTTCGGCCCCACGAGGCCGTAGATCGCGCCCTGCGGCACGGTCAGGCTCGCGCCGTCGAGCGCGGCAAAGCCGTCAAAGGTCTTCACCAGCTCACGAATTTCGATCATTTCTCTTCCTCCTCCCGGTAGATGGCGTCCAGCTCGGCACAGCTCATGCCGAGCGCACGCAGCTCGCGCAGCGTTTCGCGCAGGGTGTCGATCAGCGCGAGGCGGCGGGCGTCGTCCTCCGCGCGCTCGCGGCGCACGGCAAAGCTGCCCTTTCCCGGGACAGACGCGGCGTAGCCCTCCGATTCCAGCTCGCTGTAGGCGCGCTGGATGGTATTCGGGTTGATGGCGAGCTGACTGGCTAGCGCGCGCACCGAGGGGAGCTTTTCCCCGTCAGCGATCGCGCCGGAGACGATCAGCCGCCGCAGCCCGTCGCGCACCTGCTCGTAGATCGGGCGCGCGTCGCGGTAATTCAAGGTGATCATAGCGGTGCCTCCTGTTTGCTTATCGGCTGAGAAGTACGACGACGGCGACGAGCAGGACCACAAGGATCGCGCCTACGCCGACCGTCAGAACGCTGAAGGAAACCATGCTGCCATCCCTCCTGACTGTATTAAGCGTATTAGTACAGTTAGGATAGCATGAGAGTGTCGCTCTGTCAAGTATTTTTCGGAAATTGGCGAAATCTCACAGAAGAACGATAAGGCCCCGTTAAGAATTTATCTATTGTACCAAATCGTCATATTGACGAAATTTAATAATTTTAAAGTACCAATTTAACAAAAATGGAGAAAGTGCCGTCGGACGGTTGCTTTTGCGCGTGGAATCTGCTATCTTAATACCGTAGAGGAAGGGCGGGAAGACCCAATATGCCCTTTTGAAAGCAATGCAATTTAATAGGAGAGGGGAAATTACATGGATAAGATCATAGAAATCAACAGTGCGGTAAACGGCTTTGTATGGGGACCCATCATGCTGGCACTGCTGGTCGGCACGGGCATTTACCTGAGCTTCCGCGTCGGCTTCATTCAGTTCTCCAAGATCGGCTACTGGTGGAAGAACACCATCGGCAAGATCTTCCAGAAGTCCGAAGCGGGCGAGGGCGAGATCACGCCGATGCAGGCGGTCTCCACGGCACTGGCGTCCACGGTCGGCACGGGCAACATCGCCGGCGTCACCGGCGCGATCATCCTCGGCGGCCCGGGCGCGGTGTTCTGGATGTGGATCTCCGCTCTCTTCGGCATGGTCACCAAGTTCGCCGAGGTCACCCTCGCGGTCAAGTACCGTGAGCGCAATGAAAAGGGCGACTGGTGCGGCGGCCCGATGTACTACATCAAGAACGGTCTCGGCCCCAAGTGGAAGTGGCTGGGCGTCATCTTCTCCGTGTTCGGCGCGCTCGCCGCGTTCGGCATCGGCAACATCTCCCAGATCAACTCCATCGCTTCCTCCGTCAACTCCGTCGCGGTCGCATTCCATGAGAACGCCAAGGAGTTTGACACGATCATCGGCCTCATCACCGGCGTTGTGATCGCCATTTTCGTGGCGCTCGTGCTCCTCGGCGGCGTCAAGCGCATCGGTCAGGTCACCGAAAAGCTCGTCCCCGGCATGGCGGCCATCTACATCGTCTGCGCACTCGTGGTCGTTATCGCCAACGCGGGCACGATCCCCGGCGTGTTTGCCAGCATCTTCCAGGGCGCGTTCAACCCCTCTGCCGTCGTCGGCGGCGCGGTGGGCGTGACCATGAAGCTCGCCATCACCAAGGGCGTCGGCCGCGGCGTCTTCTCCAATGAGGCCGGTCTCGGCTCCGCGCCCATCGCGCACGCCGCCACCTCCGAGAAGAACCCCGTCCGGCAGGGCCTCTACGGCATCTTCGAGGTCTTTATGGACACCATCGTCATCTGCACGCTGACCTCCCTCGTCGTCCTCTGCTCCGGCGCGGCCACGGGCAACTACGGCAACAACGATCTCGCGGGCGTGCCCACCGCGGTCGCGGGCTTTGCCAGCGTATTCGGCGACAAGCTCGGCTCCCTGATCCTTGCCGTCGGCCTGCTGCTCTTCGCCACCTCCACCATCCTCGGCTGGGCGCTCTACGGCACCCGCTGCGCGGAGTTCCTCTTCGGCAGCAAGATCATCCGCCCCTATCAGGTTCTCTTTTGCCTCGTCGTCATCGCCGGCTCGGTCGCCAACCTCAAGCTGGTGTGGGACATCTCCGACACTCTCAACGGCCTCATGGCGATCCCGAACCTCATCGGCATCCTGCTGCTCAGCCCCGTGGTCATCAAGCTGACGAAGGAGCACTTCAACGGCGTGAAGGCAGGCAAGCTCGAATAAGCGAACATCCAGTCTCCTGCGGCGGGACGGACCATGCGGTCCGCCCCGCTTTTCGCTCCCCCGGCGAAAAAAGAGGAGAAAACGCGGAATATTTTCGCAGATTTCCCTTTACAATAGAAAAAAGCCGTGGTATGATATCAAAGCGCGTAAAGGCGCGCGAGGAGCATACCCGAACTTAGGACGCGGATCGTCACCTGTCCCGCCGCTCAGTTCAGGGTGAATATTTTTGAAAGGTGGAAACACAACTATGATGCTCAAAGACCAGAAGACTGCCATTATCGAAGCCAACCGCACCCATGAGAGCGACACCGGTTCTCCCGAGGTCCAGATCGCCATTCTCACCGAGCGCATCAACCAGCTCACCGAGCACCTCAAGGTCCACGCGCAGGATAACCACTCCCGCCGCGGCCTGTACAAGATGATCGGTAAGCGCCGCAGCCTGCTCGACTACCTCATGAAGAAGGACATCGAGCGCTATCGTGCCATCATCGCCAAGCTCGGCATCCGTAAGTAAGAGACAATATGCGCGGGGGAAGGATATTCTTTCCCCGCGTGTTTTGCTATCTTGCACCCCTGATTTTCCCGCAAAAGCCCGCAAAACAGGGAGCCGACGCCCGCATTTTAGCAGTTGATCTTGTCCGCGAGACCTTCGCGGCTGAGCTCAAGTGCTAAAGGGTCGGACAAGGCTCCCGACAAAAATCTGAAAAGGAGTATGATCATGTCCACCATCATTACCCACCGTCAATTTCCCGGCTACCACAAGTATGAAATGGAGCTCGCCGGCCGTCCGCTGACCCTCGAGGTCGGCAAGCTCGCCGAGCTCGCCAACGCCGCCGTCATGGTCGGCTACGGCGACACCCGCGTGCTGGTCTGCGCCACCGCGTCCGCCCGTCCCCGCGACGGCATCGACTTCTTCCCCCTCTCCGTCGACTTTGAGGAGAAGATGTACTCCGTCGGCCGCATCCCCGGCAGCTTCAACCGCCGCGAGGGCCGCCCCGGCGAGAAGGGCATCCTGACCAGCCGCGTCATCGACCGTCCCATCCGCCCGCTCTTCCCCTATGATTTCCGCAACGACGTGTCCATCATGGCGACCGTCATGGCGGTCGACCACGACTGTTCTCCCGAGATCGCCGCGCTCATCGGTACCTCCGCCGCCCTCGCCATCTCCGACATTCCCTGGAACGGTCCTGTCGGCGCGCTGAAGGTCGGTCTCGTCAATGGCGAGCTGGTCCTCAACCCCACGAGCGAGCAGCGCAAGGTCTCCGACCTTGACGTGACCGTCGTCTCCACCGGCAAGAAGGTCGTTATGATCGAGGCGGGCGCGAACGAGGTCGATAACGACACGATGTACCGTGCCATCGAGCTGGCGCACAACGAAAATCAGAAGCAGATCGAGCTGATCAACCGCATGGTCGCCGAGATCGGCAAGCCCAAGTTCGACTATCCCCACGCAAACTTCAATCAGGAGCTCTTCGACAAGATCGTTGCCGACTTCATGGACGAGGCCAAGGCCGCCATGGATACCGACGACAAGAATGTCCGCGAGGCACGCTGGAACGAGATGATCGAGCACTGGCACGAGAAGTACCTCGAGGAGTATCCCGACATGGATCAGTACCTCGACGAGTTCACCTATAAGTTCCAGAAGAAGATCGTCAAGGCGTGGCTGCTCGAGGGTCACCGCGTTGACGGCCGTCAGAAGAACGAGATCCGTCCTCTCGCCGCCGAGGTCGGCGTGCTGCCCCGCGTCCACGGCTCGGGCCTGTTCACCCGCGGTCAGACGCAGGTGCTCTCCGTCTGCACCCTCGATACCCTCAGCGCCAACCAGAAGCTCGACACCATCTGGGAAGAGACCGAGAAGCGCTATATGCACCACTACAACTTCCCCGGCTACTCCGTCGGCGAGGCCAAGCCCGCCCGCAGCCCCGGCCGCCGCGAGATCGGCCACGGCGCTCTCGCCGAGCGCGCGCTGCTGCCCGTCATTCCGCCCGTTGAGGAGTTCCCCTACGCCATCCGCGTGGTGAGCGAGGTCGTCTCCTCCAACGGCTCCACCTCTCAGGGCTCCATCTGCGGCTCCACGCTTGCGCTGATGGACGCCGGCGTGCCCATCAAGGCGCCTGTCGCCGGCATCTCCTGCGGTCTTATTCAGGACGGCGACGATTTCACCACCTTCATCGACATTCAGGGCGTTGAGGACTTCCACGGCGAAATGGACTTCAAGGTCGCCGGTACGAAGAAGGGCATCACCGCCATCCAGATGGACCTCAAGAACGACGGCCTGACCATGGCGATCATCAAGAACGCGCTGGACATCACCTACGACGCGCGCGTGCAGATCCTCGATCAGATCATGCTGCCCTGCATCGCCGAGCCGCGTCCCGAGGTCAGCCCCTACGCGCCCAAGATGATCACCATGAAGATCGACCCCGACCGCATCCGTGAGGTCATCGGCAAGGGCGGCTCCGTCATTCAGAAGATCGTCGCCGACACCGGCGCGAAGATCGACATCGACGACGACGGCACCATCCACATCGCCTCTGCCGACGCCGCCGCCTGCGACGCCGCGAAGAAGTGCATCGACGACATCGTGTTTGTCCCCGAGGTCGGCAAGCTGTACTACGGCCGCGTCGTGCGCCTGATGCAGTTCGGCGCCTTCGTGGAGATCGCCCCGGGCAAGGACGGTCTGGTGCACATCTCCAAGCTCGACAAGAAGCGCGTCGAGAAGGTCGAGGACGTGGTCACCGTCGGCGACATGATCTGGGTCAAGTTCATGGAGATCGACGAAAAGGGCCGCTGGAACCTCTCCCGCAAGGACGCTCTCCTCGAGATCGAGGCCCAGCAGGCCGAGGCCGCCAAGGAGCGGTAAGCGGCAAAAAGAAATTTACAGGGAAAGGGCGTTGACTGCTGCCGGTGGTCAACGCCCTTTCCCCGCACTTGCGCAGAGAAGAGAAACGTGGTATCATAAAAGCAATACGATCAGACGGTTATGGGGGGCGAATATCATGTGGCTTACATTTGCGCTGCTGTCGGCGGTATTTGCATCGCTCACATCAATACTGGCAAAGGTGGGCATTGACGGGGTCAACTCAAATCTTGCAACGGCTATTCGGACTACGGTCGTTCTTGCCATGGCATGGGGAATGGTTTTTCTTACCAACACACAGGGCGGGGTCACAGAGATCAGCAAAAGAAGCTGGCTGTTTTTGATCCTTTCGGGCCTGGCAACAGGTGTCTCCTGGCTGTGCTACTATCGAGCATTGCAAATTGGAGAGGCGGCTAAGGTTGTGCCGATCGATAAGCTGAGCGTCGTGATCACGTTGGTGATGGCGTTTGTTTTCCTGCATGAGCAGTTTACGGCAAAATCCCTTCTGGGCTGTGCTCTGATCGGTGCAGGGACATTATTGATGGTCCTATGATCGCCGATCCACGGAGCAGGGAAAAAGAGGGCGCGGGTATTCCGTGCCCCTTTTCAATTTTTCCGTTTTGTGGTATCATACAGGCAAATACCGGCTAACATCGAGGAGGAAGCATTATGCCCGACACCATTGCTGCCATCGCCACCGCGCCCGCGGCCGCCGCGGTCGGCATCGTGCGCCTGAGCGGCGCGGAGACGCGGCGCGTGCTCGCGGCGCTGTTCACGCCGGTGAACGGTCGTTCGGCTGCGGAGCTTCCGCCGCGGCGCATGACCTACGGCACGGTGCGTGACGCCGAGGGCCGCACGCTCGACCACGCGCTGGCGGTGGTGTTCTCCGCCGGACACAGCTACACGGGCGAGGAGAGCGCGGAGCTGCACTGCCACGGCTCGCCGGTCGTTTTGCAGGAGGTCCTGCGCGCCGCGTTTGCCGCAGGCGCGCGGCAGGCGCGGGCGGGGGAATTTACCGAGCGCGCGTTTCTGAACGGCAAAATGGACCTCACCGAGGCAGAGGCGGTCATCGACCTCATCGACGCCGAGACCGCCGAGGCGGCGCGGAACGCCGCCGCCCAGGTGGACGGCGCGCTGCGCCGCCCGCTCGAACAGGTCTACGACGCGCTGCTGGGCCTCACCAGCCGCTTCTACGCCGTGGTGGACTATCCAGACGAGGACATCGAGGACCTCACGCTTGCCGAGACGGAGCGGACGCTCACGGAGAGCGAACAAACGCTCGCGGCGCTGCTCGGCACCTTTGCGCGCGGACGCGTACTCAAAAGCGGCGCGGCGACCGCCATCGTCGGCGCGCCGAACGCGGGCAAAAGCTCGCTGCTCAACGCGCTCGTGGGCTACGACCGCGCCATCGTCACCGACCTTCCCGGCACGACGCGCGACACCGTGGAGGAGAAGGCGGTGGTCGGCGGCGTGCTGCTGCGGCTCATCGACACGGCAGGCATCCGCGAGACAGACGACGCCGTGGAGCGGCTCGGCGTGGAGCGCTCGCGCCGCGCGGTCGAGAGCGCCGATCTGGTGATCGTGGTAGCGGACGGCAGCCATACGCCGCTCACTGTGGAGCCAGACATTCTCGCGCTTGCCGCCCGAGCGCCGCATTGGATTCTGGCCATCAGCAAGGACGATCGAAACCCCGCCGTAAAGACCGCCGTTTGGAGACTGCCGGACGGCGCGCCTGCGCCGGAGCATCTGGTCTCCTTTAATTCCGTAATGCCCGGCGGGCTGGATGCGTTGATCGACACGATCGGAGACTGCTTTCCTGCCGGCGTTCCTGCGGGCGGCACGCTGCTCACAAACGCGCGGCAGGCCGAGGCCATCCGCCGTGCGCTCGAGAGCGTCCGTGCGGCGCACGAGGCGCTCACCGCCGGACTGACGCCCGACGTGGTGCTCACCGAGGCCGAGGGTGCGCTCGACGCGCTCGGCGAGCTGACCGGCTGCACGGCGCGCGAGGATATGGTGACGCGCATTTTTGAACGCTTCTGCGTCGGAAAGTAAACGGAAAGCATTGTTTACAGAAAATGATTGATATTATCTTAACGTTCTGCTACAATACTGCCATTCTAAGGAAGAATCGACTCTATTCCCCAAAAGGGGCCGTTTGTCTGCGGCCCGGAAAGGAACGCCATGCGTGACTATATTATCATGACCGACAGCTGCTGTGACCTGAACCAGCAGGAGGTCGACGAGCTCGGGCTTACCGTTCTGCCGCTTTCCTTTACGATCGACGGCAAAACCTATCTCAACACGCCTGACCATGCCGAGATGTCCCCCGAGGAATTTTTCGCAAAGATCGCTGCGGGCGAGAACAGCACCACCGCCGCCGCCAATGTCGGTCAGTTCGACGAGGCGATGCGCAGGGCGCTCGACGCGGGCAAGGATATCCTGTGCATCTGCTTCTCCGGCGCGCTGTCCACCACCTACCAGTCCGCCTGCATTGCGGCGGAGGACCTGAAAAGCGAGTACCCCGACGCGAAGATCCTCGTCATCGACTCCCTCTCCGCCTCGCGCGGACAGGGGATGCTGCTCTACCGCACGGTACAGGAGCGCCGGAGGAGCAGCCCCGACATCGAGACGCTGGCGGCATATGTGAGGAGCATCCTCCAGACCCAATGCCACTGGTTCATCGTGGACGATCTCAACCACCTCAAGCGCGGCGGCCGCGTGAGCGCCACGGCGGCCTTCGTCGGCACGATGCTGGGCATCAAGCCCGTCATGCACACCGACAGCGAGGGCAGGCTCATTCCCATGAGCAAGGCGCGCGGCACCAAGGCTGCGCTCAAGGCGCTGGTCGACAAGGTGGAGGAGCTGGGCGTCGAGCCGGACAAGAACCAGCCCTTGTTCATCTGCCACGCCAACTGCCCCGACTCCGTGGCATACGTCAAGGAGCTGCTGGAGGAGCGCTTCGGCGTGACGGACGTCCGCGCAGACTTCATCGGCCCCGTGATCGGCGCGCACACCGGCTGCGGCACGCTGGGGCTGTTCTTCGTGGGGACGCAGCGATGAAGTGGCTGGAGCTGCATATCGACACCGCCCGCGCCGGTCTGGAGCCGGTCAGCGAGCTGCTGCGCGAGCAGGGCGTCGAGGGCCTTGTCATCGACGACGAGGCGGACTTCAAGGATTTTCTCGAAAACAACCACCAGTATTGGGACTATGTGGACGATGAGCTGCTGGCGGAGAAGCACGGCAAATGCCGCGTGACCTTCTACCTCGAAGAAAGCGAGAGCGGTTTTTCCACGCTGGCGCAGGTGCGCATCGCGCTCTCGGCGCTCAAGAAGCAGCATCCCGAATACGCGCCGCTGCTCCTCACGATGGAAAACGTGGAGGACGCCGACTGGGAGAACAACTGGAAGCAGTTCTATAAGCCCATGGAGATCGGCGAGCGCCTGCTGGTCATTCCCGAGTGGGAGCAGGCGAAGCCGACGGAGCGCGTGAAGCTCATCCTGAATCCCGGGCTGACCTTCGGCACGGGCAGCCACGCGACCACACGCCTGTGCCTTCAGGCGCTCGAAAAGCACATCCGCGGCGGCGAAAAGGTGCTCGACCTCGGCTGCGGCAGCGGCATCCTCTCCATCGCGGCGCTGCTGCTGGGCGCGCGGGACGCCTTCGCCTGCGACATCGACGACAAGTGCGTGGGCGTCGCCTACGAGAATGCCGCGCTCAACGGCATCGGACGGGAGCACTACACCGTCCGCGCGGGCGATGTGCTCAGCGACAAAAGGCTCGCGCGCGAGTTCGGCGGAGACTATGATATCGTCGTGGCGAACATCGTGGCGGACGTCATCATCGCGCTCGCGCCGCAGGTGCGGCCGCTGCTGAAAAAGGGCGGGCTGTTCCTCTGCTCGGGCATCATCGACGACCGCGCGGTCGAGGTCGCGGACGCGCTGCGTCTTGCGGGCTGGGCGATCATGGAGGCCCGCGAGAGCGAGGGCTGGTTCTCATATTTGTGCAAATAACAGCATAGCAAAAGGGGAGCGTTCTCTGCCATAGAGAACGCTCCCCGTGTTTGGTGCCGTATCGCGTGCAATTTATTTCCTGATTTTTTGCAGCATCCTTGTAAATTCCTCCGGAAGGGGACAGAAAAGCTCCACGACCTCGTGCGTGCGCGGATGGAGAAAGCGCAGGCCGACCGCGTGCAGGCATTGCCCCGTCAGGCCGGGGACCTCCTTCTTTGCACCGTACACCGTGTCGCCGAGAATGGGATGCCCGATGTAGGCCATGTGGACGCGGATCTGGTGCGTGCGTCCCGTTTCGAGCCGGCAGCGGACGTGGGTATAGCCCGGATAGCGGGCGATGACCTCCCAATGCGTGACCGCCTCGCGCCCGCCGGCGACCACTGCCATGCGCTTGCGGTCGGTCGGATGGCGCGCGATGGGCGCGTCCACCGTGCCGCGGTCCTCGCGCAGCTTGCCCACAACGATGCACTCGTAGGTGCGCGCGAGCGTGTGGTCGGCGAGCTGCGCGGAGAGGTACTGGTGCGCCGCGTCGTTCTTCGCCGCGATGATGAGACCGCTCGTGTCGCGGTCGATGCGGTGGACGATGCCCGGGCGCAGCGCGCCGCCGACGCCCGAGAGCGTTCCTGCGCAATGGTACAGCAGTGCGTTGACGAGCGTGCCGTCCGGGTGTCCCGGCGCGGGGTGGACGACCATGCCGCTGGGCTTGTTGACCACGATCACGTCTGCGTCCTCGTACACCACATCGAGCGGAATGTCCTGCGGCACGGCCTCGACCGGCTCCGGCTCGGGCAGCGTCACGGCGATGTCCTCGCCGCCCGCGAGCTTATAGCTTTTGCCGGCTGTTTTCCCGTTCACCGCGACTTCGCCGCTCTCGATGAGCCGCGCTGCCTGCGAGCGAGTCAAGCCGTCAAGGCTCGACGCAAGAAATGCGTCGAGCCTTTGATTTTTGCTTTCTTCACTTGCCCTGAGCCGGATCGGTTCCATGGTCCTTCTCCCAATTCTTCGCGTCGGTGTTCGGGTAGATCCAAATGTAGTAAACGAGTGCCGCGATGGTGCCGCAGACCACAAAGCAGTCCGCAACGTTGAAAACCGGAAACTCGATGAACGTGCAGTCGAGCATATCCACCACATAGCCGAGGCGAACGCGGTCAATAAGATTTCCCACGCCGCCGCCGATCACGGCGGTCAGCGACCACACGCCGAGCGGGTGCCGCACGATTCGCGCGAGCAGCCATGCGAGCGCGAACATCCCCACGCCCGTCACGCCGATGAGCAGCCAGCGCTCGCCGGAAAAGCTCGACCATGCCGCGCCGAAATTGCGCACATAGTGCAGCCGCAGCAGCTGTGGGAGAAAGGGCTTGCTCTCGCCCACGGCGAAATGGGTCACGATATAGGCCTTCACCCACTGGTCCAGCGTGACGATGGCCGCGATAGCCAAAGGGCAGAGCCACAGCGAACGCTTCTTCACGGCTGCGGCACCTCGCTGTCGTCATTGGGATAGACGAGCACCCACTCCGCGTCCGCGGGGGCAAGTGCGAGCGTTTCCACCTGCGCCTGCCTCATGCCGAGGCCCTCCGGCAGGTCGCGCAGCGCGGCGATAGGGGCATAGTAAAAGCCCGCGTCGCCGTCCTTCACGCCGCCGCTTGAGAGCACATAGTCCGTCGCGCCCGCGCCGTACAGCTCAAACATCGGCAGACCGTAGTCGGCTGCCAGAAATTTACCCTCTCTTCCGCTCTCGCCGATGGGAGCGGTCTCGCAGTAGTATTCTGCCTCTGGGCTGCCGTTTTCCAAGTCAGCGGGTGCGTTTGCGGTCTTGAACCCGTCCGCCGCCGCGCCGCCAAGCTGGCGGTCATAATACGGGCTGGACTGCACCGTTTCACAGCGCTGCTCGGGATATTCCACCTCGGCGTCCGTATCGGGCAGCGGATCGCTGGGCGGCGCCGCCATCGAAAACATCGCCTGATCCTCCTGTGCGGCAGGCGCGGCAGGTGCAGCGTCGTTTGCTTCCTGCTTCATCGCCGTTCGCGGGATCGTTACCGCCGCCGCGAGTGCGACGATCGCCGCGCAGGCCGCCATCGGCATCCACCGCCGCCATGCGCTCCGCTTTTTTGTTTGCGGCTTTTTCGCCGCCTTTTCTGCGCGCACCGCCGCCATCACGCCCTCCGTGAAGCCTGCGGGCACGTCCTCGTCCTCCAGCTCGCCGAGGGCGGCGTGCAGGGCCGTCAGCTCACCGAGCAGCCTTCTGCACTTCTCGCATTCGCTCACATGAGCGAGCACCTCCGCACGCTCATCCTCCGTCAGCTCTCCGTCAACAAAGGCCGAGAGCAGCGGCGCAAATTCTTCACATTCCTTCATATTGCGTTCCTCTCCCCTCCGACAGTCTGATTACATTCTGTAACCTTTGACGCTGGCTTTTCAAAAAAGTTCCCGTCTGCCGCCAAATAATTTCGCAGCAGCAGCCGCGCGCGGTTGATGCGGCTCTTCACCGTGCCGAGCTCCAGCTCCGTGACCTCGCAGATCTCCGCATAGCTGAGCTGATGCAGCTCGCGCAGCACGAGCACGCGCCGGTAATCCTCCGGCAGCGCGGCAAGCCCCTCGCGCACCAGCCGCTGCGTCTCCCGGCCCTCGACGTGCTCCTCCGGCGTGGGCGCACGGTCGCGCACCTCAAGGTGTACGTCCTCGTCGTCGAGCGATACGCCGTCCACCGTGCGCTTGTTACGCCGCAGCAGGTCGATGCAGGCGTTGCTCGCCAGACGGTAGAGCCAGGTGGACAGCGCCGCATCCTCGCGGAAGCCCTCCAGTCCGCGCCAAAGGGCGAGGAAGGTATCCTGCGCGGCCTCCGCCGCGTCCTCGCTGCTGCCGCACATACGCAGGCAAAGGTTGTATATTTTTTTCTCATGCAGCCGGACGAGCTGTTCAAAGGCTGCCTCGTCGCCGCCCCGCGCGGCTTGGATCAGTTCACTTTCGTTCATGTCCGCTCCGTGTGTTCAGTCGCTCAGATCGCGCTTGATGCCCGCCGTGACGCGGTAAAGATCCTCAAGCGTCTCCATATGGTTGATCTGGTCTTTATAGTAGTTGGCGTATTTCACGCCCTTGAGATACCAGCAGTAGTGCCGCCGCGCCTCGAGCAGCGCGACCTTTTCATTGCGGAACTCCGCGCTGCGTTCGATCTGGCGCACCAGCGCGTCGCAGCGCTCGGCAAGCGGCGGCAGCGGCGGGATCGGCTCGCCCACGAGCGCGGCCCTACATTGCTGGAAGAGCCACGGATTGCCGAAGCAGCCGCGCCCGATCATCACCGCGTCCGCACCGGTGAGCTTCAAGGCTTTTATCGCATTTTCCGGAGTAAAAACATCGCCGTTGGCGATAACGGGGATCTTCACCGCTTCCTTGACCGCGCGGATGGTCGACCAGTCTGCCTGCCCGCCGTACATCTGCACGCGCGTGCGCCCGTGGACAGTGATGCCCGCGACGCCGACGCTCTCGAGCAGCACGGCCAGCTCCGGCGCGTTGATGCTGCCCTTGTCCCAGCCGCGGCGCATCTTCACCGTCACGGGGGCCTTTACCGCCTTGACCACCGCCTCGGCGATACGCGCCGCCTTTTCAGGGTCGCGCATCAGCGCCGAGCCGTCGCCGTTGTTGACGACCTTGCCGACCGGGCAGCCCATGTTGATGTCCAGAATGTCCGCGCCGCTCGCCTCAATAGCGATCTCGGCGGCCTCCGCCATGCAGACCGGGTCGCTGCCGAAGATCTGGGCCTGCATCGGATGCTCGCCCGGAAAGGGCGCGAGCAGTGTGCGGCTCTTTTTATCCTGATAGCACAGCGCCTTCGAGCTCACGAGCTCCGTGCACGTCAGCCCCGCGCCGAGGGACGCGCACAGCTCGCGGAACGCCGCGTCGGTCACGCCCGCCATCGGCGCGAGCGCGAGCTGCGAGTTGATCTCCACTGTACCGATGCGCATGGACGTTCCCTCCTTCTCCATGTTTCATAGAAAAAAATTATACCACAGCTTTCCCAAAAGCGGAAGTCCTTATTTTTGCGCGGCAAAACGCGGCAAAAAAGGGCGGCTCCGAAGAGCCGCCCCGGTATGTCGTATGCTGTTTTGCTCAGGCTGCGTCGCGGCTCTCGCCGGAATAGCTGCTGCCGTAGTAGCCGTTGCCGAAGAAGCTATTGAAGAAATCCCAGGGATTGTAGTAATAGCCGCCGTTGCTGCCGCCCTGTTGCTGCTGGCTGTTGTCCTGCGCCGTCTCCTGCGTCTGCGGGGCGGCGTCGAAGGTCAGCTCGACGGTCTGCGTCTTACCCTCGCGGTAGATGGTGAAGGTCGCGGTGTCTCCCGCACTATAGCCCTTCTTGACTGCGACCAGATCCTCATAGCTCGTGATGGCCTTGTCGTCGATCTTGGTGATGACGTCGCCCATCCTGAGGCCCGCCTTCTCGGCGGCACTGCCCTCCTCCACCGAGCAGACGAACACGCCCTGCGTGACATCGTAGCGGAACTGCTGCGCTATCTGTGCGTTCATGGTCTGGGGAGTGATGCCGATGTATGCCTTGTTGGTCACATAGCCGTTGGTCATAATGTCCTTGACCATGGCGAGCACATCGTCGATGGGGATGGCGAAGCCGATGCCCTCAACGGTGGTGTTGGAGTAGCTCGAATACTTCGCGGACACGATGCCGATGACCTCGCCGTAGCTGTTGAAGAGCGGGCCGCCGGAGTTGCCGGGGTTGATGGAGCAATCGACCTGGATCATGTTGAAGGGCTTGCCGTCCACATTGATCGCGCGGTTCACGCAGGAGACGATGCCCTGCGACATCGAGAAGGTCAGCTCGCCGAGCGGGTTGCCGACCGCGGCGACCGTCTCGCCGATCTGCACGCTGCCGGACTTTCCGATCACGACCGGCTGGAAATTCGTGCCCTCGACCTTGATGACGGCGATGTCGTAATCCTTGTCGCCGCCGATGACGGCGGCATCATAGGTCGTGCCGTCGTAGGCCGTGACCTTGACGGTGCTTGCACCCTCGATGACGTGATAGTTGGTGAGGATGTAGCCGTCCTTGGTGATGAAAAAGCCGCTGCCGCTGGCGGCGGACTCTGTCGTGCGGCCGAAGACATTCGTCGTGGTGGACACGTTGATGCTCACGACGCTGTTGACGTTGGCGGCGTAGACCTCCGGCATGGTGAGCTGCTGCTTGCCGTCCACCTTGACCTGCCGGACCTCGGCGACCTGACGGTCGGAGACCTCGATCTGCGTCGAGCCGTGCGCGGAGGTAATGGCGTGCTGCGTGATGCCCGCGCCCGCCGCACCGCCGATGAGCGCGCAGGCGAGCGCCAGCGCGGCGATCTTCAGCCCCAGCCGATTCTTCGTCGGTTTCTTTTCCTCCCAGGGGTCTGCCTTTGCCGCGGTGTTCGGCACCTCGGTGTAGTCCACGTCGCGGACATTCTCCACCTTGTCGCCCTTGCGGTAGCTGTAATGGTACAGGTTGTTTTCGTCTTCGTAATACATAGATAAGCCTCCTTGCCGTGAAGCGTTTATTTTTCTTTTGATGCTACCGATGATACCCCCTGTTTATGTCCATTTCGTGAAGCCGGAACGAATTTTTTTGAACTTTTTTTGAATAGGCCATAAAGAAATCCTGAAGAATGGCCGAATTGGAAAAAATAGCTTGCGCGGGACATTCGGATATACTACAATAAAGCCGATTTCCCGATGCGAAAGGAGCGCTGCCATGCTGAAGATCGAAGGGCTGAAGCTCGCCCCGGGCGAGAGCGAGGCGTTATTATACGAACGCGCCGCGGCGGCGCTGCGTGTCAAAGCGCCCCTCCATACGCTGCACATTCTCCGCCGCAGCATCGACGCGCGCGACGGCGTGACGTTTATTTATACCGTTTCCGCCGCGCTCGAGAACGAGGAAAGAGTGCTGCGCCGTGCGAGAAACAAAAGCGTCAGCGTCTACGCGCCCGTCTTTTACGAGCTGCCGCCGATGATCGCCCCTCCCGCCGTGCGCCCCGTGGTGATCGGCGCGGGCCCGGCGGGACTGTTCGCGGCGCTGGTGCTCGCCCGCTGCGGCGCGCGGCCTATCCTGCTCGAGCGCGGCGAATGCGTCGAGCGGAGACGGCGCGATGTCGAGCGCTTCTGGGCAACGGGCGAGCTGAACGAGCGCTCGAACGTCCAGTTCGGCGAGGGCGGCGCGGGTACGTTTTCCGACGGCAAGCTCAACACCGGCACGAAGGACGTCCGCCACCGCTATATTTTAGAGGAGTTCGCCGCGTTCGGCGCGAGCGAGGATATTCTCATTGACGCCAAGCCGCACATCGGCACCGACCGGCTGTATATCGTGCTGCAAAATCTGCGGCAGGAGCTGCTTTCCCTCGGCGCGGAGGTGCGCTTTGCGCATCAGGTCACCGGACTGGAGCGGAGGGACGGACGGCTCGCCGCGCTGCGGGTCATGTCTCCCGACGGAACGTATACGCTCCCCGCGGAGCACGCGGTGCTCGCGGTCGGCCACAGCGCGCGCGACACCTTCGCCATGCTGCGTGATGCGGGCATCCCGATGGAGCCGAAGCCCTTTGCCGTGGGCGTGCGCGTCGAGCACCGCCAGAGTGATATGGACGCGCAGCAGTATAAGCAGTACGCGGGCCACCCCTCGCTGCCGCCGACTTCGTATAAGCTCTCGGCCCACACGGCGGCGGGGCGCGGCGTGTTCTCGTTCTGCGTCTGCCCCGGCGGACAGGTCGTCGCCGCGGCAAGCGAAGCGGGCCGTGTGGTCACGAACGGCATGAGCGAGCTGGCGCGCGACGGCGAAAACATCAACGGCGGGCTGCTCGTCTCCGTCACGCCGGAGGACTTCGGCGGCACGGACGTGCTCGCGGGCGTCGCCTTTCAGCGACGGCTGGAGGAGGCCGCCTACGCCCTCGGCGGCGGGGGCTATGCCGCTCCCGCACAGACGGTCGGCGATTTCCTCGCGCACCGTCCGTCGATCGGGCCGGGGAGGGTCACACCGACCTACCGCCCCGCCGTGCGCTGGTGCGACCTGCACGATTGCCTGCCGCCGTTCGTCTGCGCGGCGCTGGAGGAGGCGCTGCCGCTGCTGGAGAAAAAGCTGCACGGCTTTGCCGCGCCCGACGCGGTGCTCACCGCGGTCGAGACACGCTCCAGCTCCCCCGTGCGTATCGTGCGCGACAACACCTATCAAACCGCTCTGCGCGGGCTCTATCCCTGCGGCGAGGGCGCCGGCTACGCCGGCGGCATTCTCTCCGCCGCGGCGGACGGAATGCGCTGCGCGGAACAAATTATAAAGGAGATCACTCAGCATGGCTAAAAAGATCGGCGTCATCATTGACTTTCTCAACGACAGCTACGAGCGTCAGCTCAACGCGGCAGCAGCCAAATACGGCTATGAGATCGAGTATTTCCCCTCGTCCGCTGAAGCGGTCGGCAGGGTGGACGACTGTGAGATCCTCTACGGGCACTGCTCGCAGAAGGTCATCCGCAGCGCGAAAAGACTCAAGTGGTATTGCTGCTGCTGGGCGGGTGTGGACCACTTCTGCGACGAGAGCCTGTACCAGAATCCTGACTGTCGGCTCACCAACTCCTCCGGCGCCTACGGCACCACCATCTCCGAGCATCTCATCATGGTCTGCCTGATGCTGCTGCGCCGCCAGATGGAGTATACCGAGATCATCCGCGCGGGCGGCTGGGAAACGCTCCCCGGCGGTATCCGCTCGCTGCATGGCGCGCGCATTACTGTGCTCGGCACGGGCGACATCGGCACGGAGTTTGCCCGCCGCGCGCAGGCCTTCCATCCCGCGTGCATCACCGGCGTGCGCCGCACGGTCCGATCCTCCGACCCGGCGTTCACCTCCATCCATGCCATCGCGGAGCTGGACAGCGTCCTGCCCGAAACGGATATCCTTGTCATGGCGCTGCCCTCCACGGCAGAGACCGTGGGCATCCTCTCGCGCGAGCGCATCGCGCTGCTGCCCGACAGCGCCTTCGTCGTGAACGTCGGCCGCGGCACTGCCATCGACCAGGAGGCGCTCTGCGACGCACTCAACGCCGGGCAGCTCGCCGGCGCGGCGCTCGACGTGGTCGTGCCTGAGCCGCTGCCCGCCGACCATCCGCTGCGCCGCGCGAAAAATCTGCTGCTCACGCCGCACGTCGCGGGCAACATGACGCTTGGCTACACCTGCGACAAGAGCGTGCAGATGTTCTGCGACGATCTGGAAAACTATGCCGCGGGCCGTCCGCTCGCGCATCTAGTCGACCGGAAGAGAGGCTATTAAAAATGGGTTTCTCCTTCAAGACGGTCCTGCTGCGGCTGGTGCAGGGCTTTATCATCGGCGCAGGCGGCATTCTGCCGGGCATCTCCGGCGGCGTGCTGTCGGTCATCTTCGGCATCTACCGGCCGGTGATGGAGGTGCTCGCCCACCCGCTCGACGGGCTGCGCCGCCATCTTTCCCTCCTGCTGCCGGTCGGCGCCGGCGCGATCCTCGGCTTCCTGTGCGGCGGCGGGCTGATCCTTGTGCTGTTCGACCGCTCGGAAAAGCTCGCGACCTGCCTGTTCATCGGCCTGATCCTCGGCACGCTCCCGAGCCTGTGGGCCGAGGCGGGCGCGCAGGGGCGCGGACGCGGCGCGTACCTTTCCTGCGCGGCCAGCTTTCTTGCTCTCTCCGCCGTTTTGCTCTACGCGCAGTACGGCGCGTTCTACACGATGCGCCAGGGCTTCCTCGGCTTTCTCTTCTGCGGCCTGCTCTGGGGTCTGAGCCTGATCGTGCCGGGCATGACGTCCTCCTCCATCCTGATGGCGGTCGGGCTGTTCACGCCGATGGCCGAGGGCTTCGCAAGGCTCGACATGGCGGTGATCCTGCCGTGGCTGCTCGGCATGGCGCTCATCGTGCTGACGCTCGCGCGCGTGGTGAACTGGTGCTTCCAGACGCACTACCCGCTTTTCTACCACGCCGTGTTCGGCATCGTGCTGGCCTCGACAGTCGTTATCATCCCGCTGCATTACGACGGCGCGCGCGACGCGCTTTTGTGCCTGCTTGCTGCCGCGCTCGGCGCGCTCGCAGCCTATCTCAGCGCGAAGCTACAGCCGAAGGAGGATGCATAAGAACATAAAAAGTCGGCAGGAACCGTATGGCTCCTGCCGACTTCCTTGTTATCCTCTCTTCCTCCTTCGGTACAGCCGCGCGAAGCGGCGCAGCAGCTCGTCATAGAGAAAGAGCAGCACCGCGCCGAGCGCAAAGGTCGCCGCGATGAGCCACGGGGTGGTCGCCGCCAGCTCCGCCGTCACCGCGTCAAGCCGGAACACAAAGACGAGCAGCGCGTACATCGCGCCGACGGCGAGGACGTACAGCCCGAGCTTCGTGAGAAAGCGCAGCGCGCGGCTGCCGATCGCGTCGAGACTCGGCTGCACGAGCGGGTAATAGCCCAGAAAGCAGAAGAGCAGCGCGGATTCCTTGTCCGGCCCAAGCAGCAATCCCAAAATGGCGGCGGCGAAAAAGCAGCACCATTGATAGCTCGCGCGGCACTCCTCGCGCACGGGCAGCAGGCAGGCGGACGCGAGCAGGGGACAGGCGTAGAGCGCCAGCGGCAGCACGCCGCCGAGGAACAGGAACAGCACCGCCAGCGCACCGAGCACGCTCGCAAGCGCCAGCTCCCTCGTCTGTTGTCTCATAGGACTCCTCCTTACGGAAAAGCGCCGCCTGCGGGCGGCGCTTTCGGTTTATTCGTGGTCGGGCGTTTCCGCGCCGTCACCGGCGGGAGCGTCCTGCGCAGGGGTCTCCTCCGCGGGCGTTTCCGCGTTCTTGCCGTTCTCCGCGTCGGATGCGGCGGACTCGTCCGGTGCTTCGCCGCCCAGCGGCGGCATCTCGATCTTCTCGCTCGTCATGGAAATGTGACGCGCGGGCGCTTCGATGGTGCTCGGCACGGAGGGACGGAAGTCGCTGTCGCTCCTGCGCGTGGAGGCGTAGGCGTCCTCCACCGTCGCGGGATCGCGGCCCTCGAGGATGGCGACCATCTCGCCGCCGGTGATCGTCTCTTTCTCCAAAAGATAGGCGACGACCTTGTGCATATCGTCAATATTCTCCTCGATGACCTTCACCGCGTCGGCGTAGCACTTCTCCAGAATTTCCTTGACGGCCTTATCCATCACGGCGGCGGTCTCCTGCGCGCAGTCGAGACCGTAGCCGCCGTCGAGATACTGGCTGCGCACGGAGCCGAGCGCCATCATGCCGAACTCGTCGCTCATGCCGTACATGGCGACCATGTTGCGCGCGATGTTCGTGGCCTCCTGAATGTCCTGAGAGGCACCGTTGGTCATCGTGTGCATGATGACCTCCTCAGCGGCACGGCCACCCATGGAGACGGCGATCTTCGCCATCAGCTCGTCGCGGGTGCGCAGATTCGTCTTGTCCTCCTCGGGCATGAGGAGTGTATAGCCGAGGCTCCCCTCGGTATGGGGCACAATGGTGATTTTCTGCACGGGCTCGGCGTTCTTCTGCCTGTAGGCGACCATCGCGTGGCCGACCTCGTGGTAGGCGACGAGCTTCTTTTCAAACTCGGTGAGCACGCTGTTCTTCTTCTCGCTGCCCGCGATGACGAACTCGAACGCGGCGAGCATATCCTCCTGCGTGACGAGCTTGCGGCCCTTGCGCACGGCGCGCAGAGCCGCCTCATTCACGATGTTGGCAAGGTCCGCGCCAACGCAGCCGGCAGTCGCGAGTGCGACCTTCTTGAGATCGACGTCCTCACCGAGCTTGATGTTGCGGGTGTGGACCTCGAGCGTGGCAATGCGGCCCGCGAGGTTCGGGCGGTCGATGGTAATGCGGCGGTCGAAGCGGCCCGGGCGCAGCAGCGCCTGATCGAGCACCTCGGGACGGTTGGTGGCCGCGAGGACGATGATGCCCTTGCCGGGGTCGAAGCCGTCCATCTCGGCAAGCAGCTGGTTGAGCGTCTGCTCACGCTCGTCGTTGCCGCCGAAGCGCGTGTCGCGCGTCTTGCCGATGGCGTCGATCTCGTCGATGAAGATGATGCAGGGCGCTACCTTCGAGGCCTCGGCAAAGAGGTCGCGCACGCGGCTCGCGCCGACGCCCACGAACATCTCCACAAAGCCGGAGCCGGAGATGGAGAAGAACGGCACGTTCGCCTCACCCGCGACCGCCTTGGCGAGCAGCGTTTTGCCCGTGCCCGGAGGGCCGACGAGCAGCGCACCGCGCGGCAGCTTCGCGCCGATGTCGGTATACTTCTGGGGATTGTGCAGGAAGTCGATGATCTCGACGAGGGATTCCTTCGCCTCGTCCTGACCGGCGACGTCGGCAAAGGTGACGCCGGTGGATTTTTCCATGTAGACCTTTGCGTTGGACTTGCCGACGCTGCCGAGGCCGCCGAAGCCGCCGCCCCCGGTCTTTTTGCTGATGAAGCGCATCATCAGGATGAACGCGCCGACCATCAGCGCCGTGGGCAGGACGTAGTTGAGCATGATGATCTCAAGATACGAGGTCTCCGCCTTGTAGGGCTTGCCGAACTCCACGCCGTTTTCATCCAGGAACGACCGCAGCTCGGGGTCGTTGATCTGCGTGGTGAAGAGCTGGAAGTCCCCTGAGTAGGTCTTGCCGTCCGCGTCGGTGTAGGTGAAGCCGTCCACAGGCGTGATGTTGAGCGTGCGGTCCGCGATCTCGACCTCCTTGACCTTGCCGTCGCGGACAAGGTCGAGAAATTCGTCGTAGCGGATCTCGCAGGTGCTCTCCGCCAGCTTCCTCGTGTCCATCGCCGAGAGGAGATAGTTGAAGCCGATGGTCAGCACCAGCGCCCAAATGAGCAGCGACAGCACGCCCTTGCGGCGGTCGTTGTTCTTGTTGCTTTTGTTCTTGTCGTTCTGATCCATGTATCTGCGTTCCTTTCCGCCTGCGGCCCTGCGCGGGCACAGGCGACAGCTTGCCAAGTTAATTATATGGTATTTTAGCATACCCCTCCTCGTTTCACAAGCGCCGCGGTATGAATTTTCGGTGAATTTTTGTCCGCTTCCCTCTTTATCTTATCCGCGTGTTGTGTTATAATGTATTATGTATACGAATTTTGACCGGGAGGATCGGTTTATGTCGAAGGAATACGAAGAAAAGCGCGGGCCGCGCGGCGCGGACGAGCACACGGAAAAGCGCTTTCCGCGCGAGCGCAGAGCGGAGGAAAGGGTCCCCATGCGCGAGCGCGACGCCGAGGCGGACGGCCTCATCGAGGGACGCAACGCCGTGACGGAGGCGCTGCGCGCCGGCACGCCCATTGATAAGATCTTCATCGCCCGCGGCGAGACGGACAAAACGCTCGGGCACATCGCCTCCACCGCCCGCGCGGCGGGCGTGGTGGTGGTCGAGGCCGACCGCCGTAAGCTCGACTACATGAGCGCGACGAAGGCGCACCAGGGCGTCATCGCCCTCGCCGCCGTGCGCGAGTACGCGAGCGTGGAGGACATCCTCTCCGCCGCCCGTGAGCGTGGGGAGGCCCCTCTGCTCGTGGTGTGCGACGAGATCAGCGACCCGCACAACCTCGGCGCCATCATCCGCACGGCGGAGTGCGCGGGCGCGCACGGCGTCATCATCCCCAAGCGCCGCAGCGCGGGCTTGACGAGCATCGTCGGCAAGACGAGCGCGGGCGCGGTGAGCTATCTGCCCGTCGCGCGCGTGCCGAACATTCCGGCGCTTTTGAAGGAGCTGCAGCAGCAGGGCGTGTGGATCTTCGGCACCGCCGCCGAGGGGACCACGAGCCTGTACGAGGCCGACCTCAAGGGCCCTGCCGCCATCGTCATCGGCAGCGAGGGCGACGGCATGGGCCGGCTTGTGCGCGAGGGCTGCGACTTCCTCGTCAGCATCCCGATGAAGGGCCGCATCTCCTCGCTCAACGCTTCCGCCGCCGCCGCCATTCTGCTCTACGAGGCCGTGCGTCAGCGCCTTGGCTGACGCGCGCCGCCATTCACGAGGTCTTCCATGGATCACAAAAAGGATCAAGAATTTGAACAAACGCTCGCCGAGTCCGAGTTTTTGCTGCGCGGCGCGGCCCGCAGCGCGTCGGACGACGCGGACCTGACGCTCGAGAGCATTCTGGCGGAGTTCGGCTCCCGGGAGGACGGCGCCGAAGCCGCCGCAGAGCTGGAGGACGTCGGGGTGCCCGAGCCGCGGCCCGCCGTGCGGATCGGAAAAACCGCCGCGCCCGCCGCAGAGCCGCCGGAGCCGCAGCCGTCCGCGCCGCCGGAGGAGGCATCGTCCGCCACGCCCGCGCAGGACACCGTGAGTCTGCAGGAGGTGCTTGAGAGCACCGTGCAGTCCGTGCTCGACGAGGAGGCGGAGGAGCCGATCGAGCTTCTGCCGCCGAAGCGCCGCGGGCTTTTCTCGCGCAGAAGGCTGCGCGACACCGAACGGCTTTATTCCGACGAGCCCGGGGAGGAGCCGCCGCAGGAGGAGCCCGACGAGCCGGAGGACTTCTTTACCGAGGATTTCGGCGAGCGGGACGACACCCCCGAGCCGGACGCGGGCGAGCTGGCTGCCGGCTACCGCGACGACGCGCGCATGGGCCTGCGCAGCGCGCAGGCCGCGCTGCTCGTCACCGCGCTCTCGTGGCTCGCGCTGCTGCTCGACCATTTCGGCGTCATGCCCGCGCTGTTCGCCGAGGAAAGGCTACTCAGCTGCCTGCCGTTCTTCATTGCCGAGCTTCTTGTCTGCGTCCTCGGACGCGACGTGTTCGTTTACGCCTTCGAGCAGCTCCGCGCGAGGACAGTCACCTATGAGCTGCTCTCCTCGCTCGCCTGCGCCGTCACGCTGGCGGACACGGCGCTCGACTTTTTCCTGCCCGCGCGCGCCGCGCTCGCGGTCCCGTTCCACGCCGTCGCCATGCTCGGCATGAGCTGCGCCCTGCTTGGGCGCGCGCTGCTCTTCGGCGCGATGTACGATACCTTCCGCGTCGCCGCGGTCGGCGAGCCGGACTATCTCGTCACCGTCACCGCGGGCGGAGCCGCCAAGCGCCGCGGCAGCGCACAGGGCTTTTCGCGCTGCGCGCAGCGTGAGGACGCCGCCTCGCACTGGCAGGGCGTGCTGCTGCCCGTGCTGCTTGCCGCCTCGCTCGTATTTGCCGTGCTCTCCACGCTGCGGCGCGGGGAGCGGCTGCTGTTCCTCTGGAACTGGGGCGTGCTGCTCACGGCGATCAATATGCTTGCCTTTCCGCTGTGCTATTCTCTGCCGCTGCGTCGGCTGACGAAGCGCTTCGTCAAGTCCGGCAGCGCGCTGGCGGGCTATGTCGGCGCGGACCGCCTGCGCCGCAGCAACTGCGTCATCCTCACCGACACCGACCTGTTCCCGCCGGGAACGGTCAGCCTGAACGGGCTGAAGATCTACGGCGAGGAGAGCGGCAAGGTCATCTCCTACGCCGCCACGATGGCCCATGCCTCGCAAAGCGGCCTGAGCCGCCTGTTCGACACGCTTTTGGAGGGCGAGGGCGGAAGACTCGAGCCGCTCGACGATCTGAGCTTTTATGAGGAGGGCGGCGTCTCCGGCCTTATCCACGGCGAAACGGTGCTCTTCGGCACCGCCGCCTTCTGCCGCAAGATGCACGTCACGATGCCCGGCGGCCTGAGCCTCAAGACCGGCGCGTTCCTCGCCGTGGACGGCACGCTCATCGCCGTTTTCGCCGTCAAGTACACGGCGGCAGAGAATGTGGACTGGGCGCTCCACGCGCTCAAGCGCAGCCGCATCACGCCGGTGCTCGCCGTGCGCGACGGCAGCATCACGCCCGCGCTTTTGAAGCGCAAGTTTGGCACCGACGCCCGTGCGGTCTATCCCACTATCTCCACGCGCCTCGCGCTCTCGGAGAAGGACGGCGAGCATCCCTATGCGCTGCTCTACCGCGAGGGGCTGATGCCCTACGCCGAGATCGCCGTCGGCAGCAAGCGTCTGGTCCACGCCGTGCGTATGGCCGCCGTGCTCTCGCTCGGGAGCAGCGCCGTGTCCGCGCTGCTGGCGTTTTACCTCACCTTTGTCGGCGCGTACAGCGCGCTCACACCGGTCTCGATGCTGCTCTATCTGCTCCTTTGGGCGCTCGCGGCGCTCATCGAAGGCTTCTGGGCGGACCGTTATTGAGCATTTTTAGCAAAAATGACCATCAAACTTCTAAAATTACAATAGTTGTATTGACGGAAGGAATATTATATAATTGAGCTGTTGAAGTGACTTCCCGCAAGGGAATTACGATCTGGAAGGAGACATGAACCCCTATGAGTGCAAAAGACATTCGCAATATCGTGCTGCTCGGCCATGGCGGAAGCGGCAAGACCACCCTCGCTGAGAGTATGCTGTTCATGACCGGCGGCACCGACCGCTTCGGCAAGGTCACCGACGGCAACACCACCTGCGACTACGACGCGGAAGAGATCAAGAGAAACATCTCCATCTCCCTCGCCGTCGCCCCCGTGAAGTACAAGAACGTGAAGATCAACGTGCTCGACACTCCGGGCAACTTTGACTTCGCCGGCGAAGTTCTCTCCGGTATCCGCGCGGCCGAGTGCGCCGTGCTGGTCTGCGGCGCGAAGGACGGCCTGAGCGTCGGCGCGGAGCGCGCCTGGAAGATGCTCGGCAATAAGCCCCGCATGATCTTCATCAACCGCACCGACGAGGAGAACAGCGACTACAACGCCTGCTTCGACGCCCTCAAGGGCAAGTTCGGCACCGCCGTCGCGCCCATCGTCGCCCCCATCATCGACGGCAGCAAGAAGGTCACCGGCATCGTCGACCTGCTGCACAACAAGGCCTATGAGGTCAAGGGCGGCAAGGCTGCCGAGTGCGCCATTCCCGCCGACATCGCCGACGAGGTCGAGGCCCTGCGTGCCGAGCTGATGGAAGCCGCCGCCGGCGCCGACGAGGAGCTGATGGAAAAATTCTTCGAGACCATGGAGCTCTCCGCCGAGGAGATCGCCAAGGGCCTCAAGCTCGGCGTGCGCGACGGCAGCGTCGCTCCCGTGCTCTGCGGCAGCGCCATCTCCGGTCTCGGCGTCGATATGCTGATGCAGACCGTGCTCGATCTCGTTCCCGTCGCCACCGATATGCCCGCCGAGGCCGCGCAGGACGACGACGGCAACGCCGTCGAGGTCGCTCACGATGAAAACGGTGCCACCGCCGCCATCGTCTTCAAGACCGTTTCCGACCAGTACGGCAAGTTCTCCCTCGTCAAGGTCGTCCGCGGCAAGATCACCGGCGATATGTCCCTCTACGACACCACCACCGGCAACACCGAAAAGCTCGGCCGTCTCTACACCCTCAAGGGCAAGAAGAACGAGGAGGTCAAGGAGATCTGCTGCGGCGACATCGGTGCCATCGCCAAGATGGACCGCGTCAAGACCGGCGACACCCTCTGCGACCCGAAGAGCATCGTCAAGCTGGCGGGTATGCCCTACGCCGAACCCTGCTACTCCCGCGCCATCGCGCCCAAGACCCGCGGTCAGGAGGAAAAGCTCGGCACCGGCCTCAACCGTCTGAACGAGGAAGACCCGACCTTTACCGTCGTCAACAACGCCGAGACCCATCAGATGGTCGTCTCCGGCGCGGGCGACATTCAGATCGACGTGCTCGTGAGCAAGCTCAAGACCCGCTTCGGCGTGGACGCCGAGCTCGACACCCCGCGCGTGCCCTACCGTGAAAAGATCCGCAAGACCGTGCAGAAGCAGGGCCGTCATAAGAAGCAGACCGGCGGCAGCGGCCAGTTCGGTGATGTCTGGGTCCGCTTCGAGCCCAACGAGGAGAGCGAAGAGATGGTCTTCGCCGAGGAAGTGTTCGGCGGCAGCGTGCCCAAGAACTTCTTCCCCGCCGTTGAAAAGGGCCTGCGCGAAGCCGTGCTCCACGGCCCGCTCGCCGGCTATCCGGTCGTCAACCTCAAGTGCGTGCTCTACGATGGCTCCTATCACCCGGTCGACTCCTCCGAAATCGCGTTCAAGACCGCCGCGAACCTTGCCTACAAGGCCGCAATGCCCGAGGCGTCCCCCGTTCTGCTCGAGCCCGTCTGCGAGCTGAAGGTCACCGTGCCCGATCAGTACATGGGCGATATCCTCGGCGACCTCAACAAGCGCCGCGGCCGCGTCATGGGCATGACCCCGACCGGCGACGGTGAGCAGATCATCGAGGCCGAGTGCCCCGAGGCCGAGCTCATGAGCTACGCCATCGACCTGCGCTCCATGACCCAATCCCGCGGCTCCTTCACCATGCACTTCGTGCGCTACGAGCAGTGCTCTGCCGACGCGCAGGAGAAGGCCGTCGCCGCCGCAAAGGCCATGCAGGAAGCGGAATAACCTCTACCCGATAAAAAAGAAAAGCTGTCCGACGGACAGCTTTTCTTTTTTCAGTAGATCTTATCCAGATACTCCACCACGTCGGCCACCGCGCCGTCGCTGCAATGCGAGACGATGTGCGCGCCGAACTCGTGTACGGCGGGAATGGCGTTCGCGGGCGCGAAGGGCACGGCGGAGACCTCCAGCATCGGAATATCGTTTTTGTGGTCGCCGATGCAGTAAATGTCCTTGCGCGCCACGCCGAGGAGCGACGCGAGCCGCAGGATCATGCCGCCCTTGGTCGCGCCGGCGGCGGTCAGCTCGAGCAGATGCTCGTTGGAGTAGATGAGCTCGTACTCGCGCCCCCAGGGGCGCGAGAGAATGAAGGTCCGCACGGCATCGAGCACCGGAAAGTCCTCTTCAAAAAGGATCTTGATGATGGGCAGATCAATGTCAGTGAAGCGCTCCACCACCTGCACGGGCGAGCGGGTCAGATGCTCGTGGTTGCGGATGTAGCGGTTGGGATTCATCGCGTGGATGCGGCAGTCGTCATGGTAGACCTCGAAGGCGAGTGTCGGGAACCGCGCGAGCACCTCGGCCATGTGGTCGTAGATGGCCTTGCCGAGGAAGGCGGTGTAGAGGTATTCATTGGCGCGGAAGTCGTAGATCGCCGCGCCGTTGGCGATGACGCACGGCGCGCTCATCGGCACGTCCTTGGCGTAGTCCATGAACGCGGGCAGCGCGCGGCCGGTGGAGATGGCGAACAGGCCGCCGTTTTGGATGAAGTAGTCCAGCGCCTCGCGGTTGCGCGGACACATGGGCGGGATGTCGGTGCCGTTGTCGAGCGCGGACTGGGTGTAGACGAGCGTGTTGTCAAAGTCGCTGGCGAGCAGCACATGGTCGAATTTCTGCATGGGGAGGCCCTTTCCTGTCGGTTTCTTTTTCTCACTCCCCAGTATACCACGGCTGCGGGAAAAAGCAACGCCTTTCGCGCAGCACACGGTTTGCCTGCCCATAGAGGAAAAGCGGCTTGCATTGCTGCAAGCCGCTTTTCTTATGGTTCATAGTTCCACAGGTCGATGCTGCCGTCGTCCAGTATGGAGAACTCCAGAGCGCTCTGCGCACGGCGGAAGACGGGGCCGTAATCCTTCGCGGTCCGGACGGGGTACTGGAGGAGGCTCTCCTGATGCATGTAGTTGCTCCGCGAGGCGAGGAAGGTCGTCTCACCGTCTGCCTCCTCGGTGCTATAGGCGACATAGCCGCGCCGATTTTTCCCGCGCGAGGGCAGGGAGAATTCGGCGGAAATATCCTCCAGGTGATAGGTCCTTCCGAACCAGTTGGTCACCGTGTAGCGCTCGACGGTAAGGGAGGCACAGGGCGCGGCGTAGGCATTCCCCTCCGCGTCGTCGTAGAGCACGCGGCCCGTCGGCGCACCGCCGCCGGGACGCCAGCTGTCGTCCTGATAGTAGGCGGGCCAGAGACGGACGAGCTCCGTGCCGCGGAATTTCACCTCCTCCGTCCAGCGGAAGTGGTGGAGGACGCGCCAGCGCTCCGCTTCGCCGGGCAGCCGCACGGCGACGTCGGTGAAGTGCAGCTCCCTGACATCGTAGACGGTCGAGATGTGCGTCGAGCTGCCGATCTCCTCACGCACCTCGCGGCCGCCGTTCATCGGCTTATCCGCCTCGTGCACTACGACGAGCGTCGCGCCGCGGCAGGCAAGCAGATCGTCCTCGCTGAGGTCGTTCAGCGCGTCCTCGGGATAGCCAAGGGCAAGCAGCTGCGCGCGAATTTCAACAGCCTCGGCGCTGAGGCTGTCGCTCTTTGGCTGCCAGTCCATGCGATAGCTGCCGAAGAAGAGATAGCCGCAGGCGATGCCGACGGCGAGCAGCGCCGCGATGGCCCTGACCAGCATCTCGTCCGAGAGATGCACCGGCGCGGGCGTGAGCGCGTAGCCGCTCTCCTCCATCTCGCGGGAGAGACGGAAGAGGCTGCGCAGAATGAGAATATAGCAGCCGAGCATCGCAAGGCCGAGCAGCAGACCGCTGTACTGGACATAGGCCAGCGTGAGGACCGCCGCATACCAAATGAGCAGCGCGGCTGCGGGGGCGGCGCCCCCTCCTGTCCCCGCCTTTTTCTGCATTGCGCGTAATGCCTGCCAGAAGCAGAAGAAGAGCAGCATCTGCACCGCGAGCATGGCATAGGTCAGCGCCGTCCCCACGGAGGAGGCGTATACGGCGTTGGAATAGATTGTCGCGTTGAGAACGATGCAGGGCAGGAACAGCGCCGCGCGCAGCACGGCGAGCAGCCAGCAGGCGCGAAACCAACCGTTCTCCCGCCGCAGCGGACGGAAGCCAAGCAGCTGCAGGATCACGCCGATGGTCGGCAGCAGATAGTTCAGGCAGAAAAAGTTGAGCGTGATGGAGCACATGGCGCTGCCGCCGAGAATATTTCCGATCGCGCGGCGCCACGGCGTGACGTCCCGTGCGACGTCGTCGGGCGGAAGCTCGGGCGCGGCGGACTCCAGCAGAGCGTCAAATTCGCGGTCGTTCATGCGTCGTCACCTCCCAGCGCCTTGCGCAATGCCTTTTTGATGCGGTAGAGCCGCCCCTCCACAGCGCGCTCCGTCGTTCCCAGCTCCGCGGCGATCTGCGCGGTGGACTGGCGGTAGTAATACTTGCGGTAAAAGAGCAGCCGGTCCCGCTGCGGCAGCGCGGTCAGCGCGCGCTCGAGCGCCTGTCGGCGCTCCTGCTGCAAGAGCCGCTCCTCGGGCGTCGGCTCGGCGGAGGGCAGGTCGCCCGAAAGCTCCTCGCTGCCGCAGGACTTTTTCCGCGCGCGGTTGAGCGCGGTGTTGCGCGTGAGCGCCGTGAGCCATGCCGTCCACGAGCCACGCGCGGGATCGTAGGTTCCGAATTTCTCCCACACGCGCAGCGCGGCGTCGGAAAGGCACTCCTCGCGGTCCTGCGCGTCCGGCACGATGGGTGCGATGATGTAGCGCATCAGCGGCGCGTAGTGGCGCAGCAGCGCCTCCGCGCCGCGCTCGTCTCCGGCGCGGAGAAGCGCTAGGACCTCCTGCTCGTGCATCTGCCCACCTCCCTGTGAAAGCCGTTTGCTCTATCATACACGCTCCGCGCGAAAAACCCACGAAAAAACGGGAACCGCAGGGAAAAGCGGCTCCCGTTTCTTGACTTTATTCCGCGCTCGGCGCTGCGCCCGGTGCTCCGCCGCCGCTTCCGCCGCGTCCGCCCCGGCGTCCGCGTCCGCCGCGATGATGCCGGCGGCGCGCGCTCTTTTCACCCTCGCCGCCCTCGGCGGGCTTCCTTTCGGCAGAGGGGACAGGAGACTTTTTCTCACCCTCCCGGCGCTCGGTCGGCCTGCGGCACTCGCCGACCTTGTCGGCGGGCCTTTCCGCGTTCCTTTCGGGACGCTTTTCCTTGCCGCCGCCCTCGGCGGCCTCCGGCTTTGCTTCGGTGCGGCCCTCTCCACCGCGTCCGCGGCCGCCCCGGCGTCCGCGTCCCCCGCGGCGACGGCGCTCACGCTTCTCACCGCTCTCCTCGGCGGCAGACGTTTCCGGCACAGCGGGAGCATCGGGCTCGGAGAGCTCCAGCGCGCGGAACACGGGCGAGGGAACGGCATCCAGCTCGCTCTCCGCGTCCTGCTTTACGAAGCGGGCGGGGCGCTCGGCGGGGATCTCGATGCCCTCGCGCGAGCCCTTGCCGTTGCGCAGCACACGGATCTCGCAGCCGTGATAGCTCTTCTGCCCCTCGGACGAGTCGTCCAGTCGGACGCTGACCGTCTCGCGCACGAGGTTCACGGCGCTGACGTTGCCGGGGCCGTCGGGCGTGAGAACGAAGGAATCGTTCTTGGGCATCCGCTTCACGGCGTCCTCGTAGGCCGCCTGCTCGTACTTCAGGCAGCACATGAGGCGGCCGCACGCGCCGGAAATTTTCGTAGGATTCAGGCTGAGATTCTGTGTCTTGGCCATCTTGATGGACACGGGCACAAAATCGTCCAGAAACTGCGCGCAGCAGAACGGACGGCCGCAGATGCCGAGGCCGCCGAGCATTTTGGCCTCGTCGCGCACGCCGATCTGACGCAGCTCGATGCGCGCGCGGAACACGCCCGCGAGGTCGCGCACGAGCTCGCGAAAGTCCACGCGCCCCTCGGAGGTGAAGAAGAACACGATCTTGCTGCCGTCAAAGCTGCACTCCACGCGCACGAGCTTCATGTCCAGCCCGCGCTCGGCGATCTTCCGCTGGCAGATGCCGAAGGCATCCTTCTCGCGCTGACGGTTGTACTCCATCGTGCGGCGGTCGTTTTCCGTCGCGATGCGCACGAGAGCGCGCAGAGGACGGACGACCGCGCCGTCGTCCACCTCGTGGTTGCCGGTCAGGCACTGGGCGTATTCGGTGCCCTGCGCCGTCTCGACGATGACGAACTGACCCGCCTCCACGGCGATGCCGTGCGGGTCGAAATAATACTCCTTGCAGCCGCCGCGAAAGCGGACGCCAATCACTTCAGTCAAAGGATCTCCTCCAATTCAACGGCGAGGCCGCCGAGCAGCGGGCCGACGCCGACATTATATTCACAATGGTTTCGATAGGTCTCCAGCAGCTCTATTGTGCCGAGGATCTGTGCTTTTGTCAAGCGGGAGCCGAGCACGGCGCGCAGCGCCTGCTCGTCGCGCGGCTCGGCGGGGGGCGCGCCGCAGAGCGTGCAGAGCGCGTCGGCGAGGATCACGCGCGCGCCCTCAAAGAGCGCGGCAAGCTCCTCGCGGGTCGCCTTGGCGGTTTCCAGCTTCAGCAGAAAGGCGGCGCGCGCGGCGGCGCGGCCCTCGGCGATCAG
>CDZG01034355.1_pt1 | contig 151299 bp, 141 predicted proteins | sample 557741 | NCBI WGS metagenome assembly CDZG01 (sample SAMEA3182086, study PRJEB8094) | gut metagenome | biome: human; feature: gut; material: Stool; isolation source: human stools | place: Canada | collected 2013-01-21
TTGATGTGTATGCACCTGAAATCATTTCTCAAACAGATACAGGAGGTATCCGTAGCCCTCGGCCTCCATTTTTTCATAGGGGACAAAGCGCAGGGCCGCACTGTTGATGCAGTAGCGCACGCCATTGGGGGACTCCGGATCGCCGGTGAACACATGACCAAGGTGAGAATCTCCGGCACGGCTTCTGACCTCCGTGCGGCGCATGCCGTGGCTCAGGTCCTCCAGTTCCACCACGGCAGGCTCTTCAATAGGCTTTGTGAAAGCCGGCCAGCCGCAGCCGCTCTCGTACTTATCTGTGGAGGAAAAGAGCGGCTCGCCGGTGACGACATCCACATAGATGCCCTTTTCAAACTTGTCCCAGAACTCGCCCGTGAAGGCGCGCTCCGTGCCGCTCTCCTGCGTGACGCGGTACTGCTCCGCCGTCAGCTTATCCCGGATGGACTCCGCCGCGGGCTTCTGATAGTCGCCCGGGTCGATGCGCAGTTTGGAGAAGAGCTCCATCTCCGCGCGCGGGATGTGGCAGTAGCCGTTCGGATTCTTTTCAAGGTAGTTCTGGTGGTACTCCTCGGCGGGATAGTAGTTCTTGAGCGGGCCGATCTCCACGAAGAATTTCTCGCTGCGGCCGCGCTCAATCTCCGCGATGCGCTTCACCGTTTCTCTCGCGCTTTCGTTGGTGTAGTAAACACCGGTCTGGTACTGGCTGCCCCGGTCGTTGCCCTGCCGGTTTTGTACCGTGGGGTCGATGACATAGAAGTAGGCCAGCAGCAGCGCGTCGAGGCTCACCTGCTCGGGGTCGTATTCCACCCGCACGGTCTCCCGAAAGCCGGTCTCTCCCTTGCAGACGGTCTTGTAATCGGCATCCGCCTCGCAGGTGCCGTTGGCGTAGCCGCTCTCGGCGTCGGTGACGCCGGGGATGGACTGCATCAGCTGTTCCATGCCCCAAAAGCAGCCGCCCGCCAGATAAATGACATTTTCCGTGGTATCCATATAGGTGATCTCCTCGTCAGACCGGTCAAAAGCCGGGCCGTCCATGTTTGTTTCCTGTCCGCTCTTTTCCTTCGGCACAGTCTGCCGCCCGGCGGCGCAGCCGCTGAGCAGCAGCACTGCGGCGAAAAGCAGTGCCAATACACTTCGATACATCGTGTTTCCTCCTTTCAGGGGAATCAGGGCTCACTCCGCCCTGTCGCAGTCCTGTCTCTTGCCGCGACCGGGCCACAGGACGGTATACAGCAGCGACCCAAGGACGCAGCCGAAGCCGGTGGAGAGCCACGGGCTGGACGTAACGGCACAGGTGCCGGTGGTGCAGCCCACATAGCGGTAATACAGCCACTCTCCGGCACTGCCCACCAGGGGCAGGGCAATGGTGCACAGAATTCTCGTCAGCCTACAGCTCTTTTACCATAATAAAGAGAATGGGTTAAAATCTTTGTTAAGAACGGGGATTTAATGGAAATATATCTTAAATTCGCTGAGAATAAAGCGATTGGAGCAAAAAGACAGGGGTAGCAAGAAGAAAGCACCTGCGAAAAATAACCAAACCCCAAAGCCGCACAGCCGTTTGTAAGGTTATCTGCTTTTAATGCAAGACCTGCATCTCCGGGTTCTTCTCTCCGAATTTCTCGCGCAGCGCACTGCAGATATCCTCCCGGGACTTGCCCTGCTTCTCACCGTTTTTAATGAGCTTGTACGCCTGAAACAGCGCCGAGGGGCCGATCTCGCTGCTGAAAAAGCCGATGCCCTGATTCCATGCCAGCAGCTCGAACACGTCGTCCAGCGCGGCGCTCTCTACGCCGTGGATATATGCCTTTACCAGCTCCCGCGCCGCCTGCCGCATCCGGCACGCACCGACAGCGTTGGTCAGGGACAGCAGCAGCCGCGTTTCGTAGGGAAGCGTGCGCTTCTCGCTTTGCCATGTGGTCTCCCAAAAATCCACAGCGATCTGCCCCAGCTTTTCGTCGATCATGGGATAGTTCAAAAGAGCCAGCGGCTTGAAGGGGGCGGAGCTGTCGCCTTCCTTCTTCTCCACACGGCAGAACCAGACATGGAACTCCGCCTCACCCCGCTGCTCGGTGTAGTGTTCGTAGCCCAAGCCCTCCATGACAGCGTACAGTGGATGCGGCTCAAAGGTCTGGATGATGTGTAATCCTTCGCCCACCTCCAACGCCTCGGCTCTTTTCTTCAGCCCTTCAAAGAAGCTGCCCTGTATATGGCGCACATCCACGGTCTGAAACCCCTGTGCCTTATTCTTCCAGTTTTCGTAGCTCATGCGGTTATTCTCCTTTCCTCACTCGATAAAACCAGATGTGATATTCGCTGCCGCTCACCTTCTCCGTGTGATGCTCAAAGCCCATAAGCGCCAGCACCGGGTACAGGGGGACAGACTCGAAGGTCTGGATGATGTGCAGTCCTTCGCCGTTTTTCAGCGCGGCAGCCTTTGCCTTCAATGCGGGGAAGAAGTCCAGCTTTTTGCCCCGCACGTCCATCACTTCAAATGTGCCGATTTTGTCCTTCCAATTTTCATAACTCATAGTCTTTACTCCTTTTGCAGAAAGCTCACGCCTCCTCGAAGCTGTCCTTACCCACGCCGCACAGGGGGCACTCAAAATCCTCCGGCACCTCGCTCCAGGGCGTACCGGGGGCGATGCCGCCCTCGGGATACCCTGCGCTCTCGTCGTACTCCCAACCGCAAACGGTGCAAACGTATTTCATAATACTTCTCCTTTCGTGTTCTCCTGTGTTTTACTCCTCCACCAGCAGGCCGTCCACCGTGACGGTGACCACCTGCCACGGAATGAATTTCCCGCTCTGCCGGAGTGCCTTTTTCGCCGCCATCTCCAGCCCGCCGCAGCAGGGTACCTCCATGCGGACGACGGTGACGCTCTTGATGTCGTTGCTGCGGATGATCTCCGTCAGCTTTTCGGAATAGTCCACGCTGTCCAGCTTGGGACAGCCCACCAGGGTGATGTGTCCCTTGATGAACCGCTCGTGGAAAGCGGCGTAGGCGTAAGCGGTGCAGTCGGCGGCAATCAGGAGCCGCGCGCCGTCAAAATACGGAGCGTTCACCGGCGCCAGCTTGATCTGCACCGGCCACTGGGACAGGCGGCTTGCCTGTTCAGCGCGGGGTGCTTCCGCGGCGGGCGCGGCCTCGCGCTGAATATTCCGGGACTGGCTGCCGGGGCAGCCGCAGGGCAGGGTCATGCCCTCTTTCTGCATTTTCCGCTGCTTGTTCTCCATGACGGCTTTTTCGTCGTAGGCGGCGGCTTCCCGCTCCACAAAGGTAATGGCCCCGGTGGGGCAGGTGGGCAGGCAGTCGCCAAGGCCGTCGCAGTAATCGTCCCGCATGAGCCGCGCCTTGCCGTCCACCATGGTGATGGCACCCTCGTGACAGGCCTCGGCGCAGGCGCCGCAGCCGTTGCATTTTTCCTGATCGATCCGGATGACCCTTCGAATCATTTTGATACCCCCTTGCGGTTTCTCTTGACTTTGTGATTTTATTCTACTATCATAATTTATGAAAGTCCGTTGGCACACCAACACGGAGGCAAAAAATATGCAGATCAATTTAGCAAACACACGGCTTTTTCGCGGAATGGAGCCGTCGGACATTGAGGAAATGCTCGGTTGCCTGCACGCGAAGGAGCACGCCTTTCAAAAGGGCGAGATTATTTTCCCGGAGGGGACTGCCACGGAGCAGATCGGCGTGGTGCTCTCCGGCCGGGTCATCATTGAAATGGGAGACGTGTGGGGCAATAACAGCGTCCTGAGCAGCATCGGCCCCGGCGGCGTCTTTGCGGAGGCGTACGCCTGTGTGCCGGGCGAGCCGCTGATGGTCAACGTGACCGCCGCCGAGGATACGCGAGCGCTGCTGCTGAATATCAGGCGCGTACTGGAGCCCTGCGCCAATGTATGCCCGCGCCATGTACGGCTTGTGCGGAATCTGCTGACGCTCTGCTCGGAGAAAAATTTGCAGCTCTCCCGCCGGGTGCTGCACACCGGCCCCAAGTCCATTCGAAAGCGGCTGCTGTCCTACTTCTCGGAGTGCATCAAGCGCACCGGCAGCTATTCCTTTGATATTCCCTACAACCGCCAGCAGCTGGCGGATTATCTCAGCGTAGAGCGCAGCGCGCTTTCCAACGAGCTGTCCCTCATGCAGCGGGACGGGCTTATCCGGTATGAGAAAAACCATTTTGATGTTATGGAGCAAATTGATGGTTAATGTAAAGGAGGTCGCCGATGAATATCAGAAAACGAACGGGCGAAGTTGTCCCGTTCCAAGAAGAAAAGATCCTGAACGCCATGAAAAAGGCATTTTCCGGCCAAGCACAGGAGATAGACGACCGGGCGCTCGATGAAATGCTGTCTGTCGTCCTCAAGCGCCTGCCGGAAAACGGTGGGCTGACCGTGGAGCGTGTACAGGATGAGGTGGAGCGCGTACTCATGGAGTGCGGACACTATGAGGTGGCAAAGGCATATATCCTGTACCGTGAAAAGCGCGCCGCCCTGCGCCGCGTCCGCGCAGACCTCGCCCGTGAGGTAGGGGATGACGCCCTTGAGGACGTCCTGCGGCAGATCCAGAAGGATTTCGAGGAAGAGGTTTATCCCCTCAGCGCCTTGCAGCTGAAATTTGAGAGCTTCTGCAAGCCCGCTATGACCACGGATGCGAAAATGGAAGCCCTTACCAAGGCGGCGGTGGAGTTGACCACGGTGGAGGCGCCCAAATGGGAGTTTATCGCGGCACGGCTTTTGAATCACACCTTTTCCAAGCGCAATGCCTCGCGGTGGACAGAGCGCGGTGTGAAAGGCCTGTATGAAAAGCTCCGCTATCTGACGGATAAGGGGCTGTACGGCGACTATATCCTCGCCCGCTATTCCCGTGAGGAGATCGACACTGCGGAGGGCTTTCTATGCCCGAAGCGGGACACACTGTTCACCTATTCCGGCCTTGACCTGCTGCTCAAGAGATACGTCATCCAGTCCCGCAGCCGTGAGCCGTTGGAAACGCCGCAGGAGATGTTCCTGGGCATCGCGCTCCACCTTGCCATGAACGAGGCCTCCGGCCGCATGGACTGGGTCAGGCGGTTTTACGATATGCTCAGCCGCATGGAGGTCACCATGGCCACCCCCACCATGTCCAACGCACGAAAGCCCCATCACCAGCTTTCCAGCTGCTTTATCGACACGGTGCCGGACAGTCTGGACGGCATCTACCGCTCCGTTGACAATTTTGCAAAGGTGTCCAAGTTCGGTGGAGGCATGGGGCTGTACTTTGGCAAGGTACGGGCCACCGGCAGCGCCATTCGGGGCTTTCAGGGGGCGGCGGGCGGCGTCATCCGCTGGATCCGGCTGGTGAACGACACTGCCGTTGCCGTGGATCAGCTGGGCATGCGGCAGGGCGCAGTGGCGGTCTACTTAGATGCGTGGCACAAGGATCTCCCTGAGTTTTTGCAGCTGCGCACCAACAACGGCGACGACCGCATGAAGGCGCACGACGTGTTTCCTGCCGTCTGCTATCCCGATCTGTTCTGGAAATTGGCGGAGAAAAATCTTGACGCGCCGTGGCATCTCATGTGTCCGCATGAGATTCTCACCGTCAAGGGCTACGCGCTGGAGGACTATTGGGGCGAGGAGTGGGAGAAACGGTATCTGGACTGTGTCAGTGACCCGCGCATCGAAAAGCGCACCGTCACCGTCAAGGACATCGTGCGGCTGGTGCTGCGCTCGGCTGTAGAGACCGGCACGCCCTTCGCATTTAACCGCGACGCCGTCAACCGCATGAACCCCAACGGCCATGCGGGCATGATCTACTGCTCCAACCTCTGCACGGAGATCGCCCAGAATATGGCGCCCATTGAGCATATCAGCACCGAGGTGCGGACGGAGAACGGCGATACGGTGGTGGTGACGGTCACCCGCCCCGGCGAGTTCGTGGTCTGCAATCTGGCCAGCCTCTCCCTCGGAAATCTTCCCGTGGAGGACGATGCCTACTTGGAGCGCACGGTGGAGACGGCGGTGCGGGCACTGGACAACGTCATCGACCTCAACTTCTACCCACTGGAATATGCCCGGCTCACGAACCACAAATACCGCAGCATTGGACTTGGCGTCAGCGGCTATCACCACATGCTGGCAAAGCGCGGCATCCGCTGGGAGAGCGAGGAGCATCTCGCCTTCGCCGACGCGGTGTTTGAGCGCATCAATTATGCCGCCATCCGGGCGGACACGGCACTGGCACGGGAAAAGGGCTGCTATGCGCTGTTTGAGGGCAGTGACTGGCAGACCGGCGCGTATTTTGAGAAGCGGGGCTACGCCTCCGGCAAGTGGCGGGAGCTTGCCGAAACGGTGGCGACGCAGGGGATGCGCAACGCCTACCTGCTGGCCATCGCCCCCACCTCCAGCACCTCCATCCTCTCCGGCACCTCCGCCGGGATCGACCCTGTCATGAGGCGCTTCTTTTTGGAGGAGAAAAAGGGCAGCATCCTGCCCCGCGTGGCCCCGGAGCTGTCGCTGGATACCTGGTGGTACTATAAGGCGGCTCACCTCATCGACCAAAGCTGGTCGGTACGAGCCGCAGGCGTGCGCCAGCGGCACATCGATCAGGCGCAGAGCATGAACCTGTATATCACCAACGACTACACCATGCGGCAGGTACTGGCGCTGTATCTGGATGCGTGGCGCAGCGACGTCAAGACGATCTACTACATCCGCAGCAAGTCCCTTGAGGTGGAGGACTGCGAAAGCTGCGCGTCATAGGGAGGAGCAGTACCATGGCAGAACTGAAGAAAAAGCCGCTTTTTAATCCGGAGGGTGACATCGACGTGCGCCTGCGGCGTATGATCGGCGGCAACACAACAAACCTCAACGATTTCAACAACATGAAGTATCCGTGGGTCAGCGACTGGTACCGGCAGGCCATGAACAACTTCTGGATTCCGGAGGAGATCAATCTCTCGCAGGATGTGAAGGACTATCCCCGCCTGCTGCCGGCCGAGCGCACGGCCTACGACAAAATTTTAAGCTTTCTCGTCTTTCTGGACTCCATCCAGACGGCGAATCTGCCCAACATCGGCGCGTATATTACCGCCAACGAGGTCAATCTCTGCCTGTCCATTCAGGCGTTTCAGGAGTGCGTCCACTCCCAGAGCTACAGCTATATGCTCGACACCATCTGCTCCCCCGTGGAGCGGAACGACATCCTCTACCAGTGGAAGACCGACGAGCACCTTCTGCGGCGCAACACCTTCATCGGGAACTGCTACAACGAGTTCCAGGAGCAAAAGGACGCCCCTACGCTGCTGCGCGTGATGATGGCCAACTTCATTTTGGAGGGCATCTATTTTTACAGTGGCTTCATGTTCTTCTACAACCTTTCCCGCAATGGCAAGATGCCCGGCTCGGCACAGGAGATCCGCTACATTAACCGGGACGAGAACACCCACCTGTGGCTGTTTCGCAACATTATTTTGGAGCTACAGAAGGAGCAGCCGGAGCTGTTCACGGCGGAAAACGTGCAGGCGCTTCGGGAAATGATGCTGGAGGGCGTGGAACAGGAGATCGCGTGGGGGCATTATGTCATTGGGGACGATGTGCCGGGGCTGAACCGCCGGATGGTCACAGATTATATCCACTACCTCGGCAATCTCCGCTGGACGAGTCTCGGGTATCTGGCACTGTATCCCGGCTTCGAGCACGAGCCGGAGAGCATGGCATGGGTCAGCCAGTACGCCGACGCCAACATGGTCAAGACGGATTTCTTTGAGGCGCGCAGCACCGCCTACGCCAAGAGCACCGCACTGGTAGACGATCTATAAAGAACGCCAGGAGCAAAGGTCTATATACTAGACTGTATAGGGGAAGGTAATCTGGGGTGCATACTATCAACTGTAAGGACACATATGTGGGCACAAGTATTTTGAAGGAAAAAGCAGAGAGCAGAGAGCTTATCTCCTCCCATCTTGACGAGGACGAGTTTTGCCGCTATGTGATACACAGTGGGACATAAGCGGCATAGCCCTTGACCTGCCGGAAACCCACAGGGACGATTTTTTCAGCGTCCCGGAACAGGCGGCTATGGCGCTTATAAAGAATCAGCCCAGCAGCTTTGCCTTTATGCTGCTCTCCTTTACAAACGGGTCCGACCAGAAGCGGGAATCATAGGAGTGGTTGGCATTGTCGCCCTGAACGTAATAACAGTTTTCCGGCACAATCAGCGTAATGCCATTCCGAACGACAGCTTCGCCGCCGGATGCCGTAATTCGCTTTACAAGCAGCCTCCCATCCCGTTCAAAGATGATAATATCCCCATCGGTCAAATCTCCGTACAGCCGTGTCCCCAGAATAAATGAGTCTTTCTTCAGTGTCGGTTCCATGGACTCAGTCGGGACATACCCGAGAAAGAGCACTGTTTTCATAAGGACAAGCAGCAGGAGTGAGGACAGGATCGGGATAAGCAGCCAGCGGTTATTCTTGAAGAGTTTCATAACTTCCTCCAAAATGCAAAACCCGCCCTCCGCAGTGTTTATACTGGGGAGGGCGGGTTTGCTGTATCGTTTTCAATTGTGCATAAATCAGAATGCCGCAAGGTCCGGATGCGACCTGAGATATTTCCTGGTGCGGGAGATTCGGGCGGCGACACATTTGTCGCTTTCCCCGAGTATGCTGCCGATTTCCGCGTGGGAATAGCCTTCGACGCTGAGACGGATCGCCCGGATGCCTTTCGCCATCGCCTCGGAAGCGTTGGCCTCCAGCCGGTCGAGTATCATACTCAGTTCGTGATGCTCGTCTAAACTATCTTCTTTCCCGAGCACCTCCGGGACCAGTTCGCACTCCTTTGCCGCCCGGCGGTTGGCATAGATCAACGCCGTGCATATCTCGTTCCAGATTAGCCTGTATGCATACGTAGAGAAGCATCCTCCTTTATCGCTGTATGCCGCCTTGCAGAGGCCAATGCAGCCGATCTGATAGAGGTCATCGTAACTGTAGATACTGTTTTGACCGGGATTATGGACCTTGTCCTTGATCACCTTCCCGACCAGCCCGAGGTTTTGCTCCACTTTTCTCTGCTGGGGTTGTGTAAGCGTCATGATGCTTCGCCTCCTTTGCATGGGCGAAATCCGGCCGGCTGTTGTTTCCTGCGCCGCTCCAGGAGCTTCTTGCTTTCGGCGATGACCTCGTTGCAGTAATATTCGCCGAGAAAACCAATGTGCGCTTTGGAAAGCGGTACCTGCAGAAGCCCTGCCAGCCACAGATAGGCGTCCTGCTTACTCATCAAACCGCTCAGATATAGTTGGTCGAAATAGTGGTGTGCCTGATTCCGAAGCGTGCGCAGCTCGCGGTTAGCCAATGTGCCGACGGGGATATTCGTACCCGGATGGGTGCGGACATAAGCGTCACACCGCGGATAATTGCTGCAAACATAGAGCATGGTATGGCTGTGGTTCTCATGGTAGATGCCGTCTGCGGAGCGCAGCACAACGGTGCCGCCGCAATACTGACAGCGCATGGCGGACGGGTTGATTCCTTTCTTCCTTTTCTTGTGTTTCACGGTTCCTTTCACCTCCGTCAGGATATAGAGAAAGGCCGGAAAACTGCATGAAAACCAAGGACGGCAAAGTCGGTTTCTACATACCGAGCACGTTCCTGTCATCAAAGCAGCTTTCCGGCCAATGAGTTCAGTTGTGGCTTGCACCGTATGGATCGCTCAGTGCGCAAATCCGTAACAGTTTCTCTCCCGCGGGGAGAGTCTAACTCCGGGAGCTCTTCCGAAGTACTGAAAGCCTGAGTGCAAGCCCCTGCCACGGTTACAGCTTAGCATATCAGGATCCAAAAGTCAAGCCTTAAAGTAATGTTTTTATTTATTTTGCTGTAATATTTCTAAAAGTTTTGTATTTTGCAATTCAGAACCAGTCTGGTGGAAAGAAACGCCTCTCCAATCTGCCCGCGCTCTCCAGAATGGCGATGTCAATATTCGTATTCATCCTCGTCATCGTCCTCATCGTCCGGATCATACGGCGAGCGTTCTGATGGGCGCCGGTTCCGAATAAAGCGCATGGCGACCAGCGAACCTGCCGCAAGAAGGAGCCCTCCGCCAAACAGGATAATGTGCATCACGGGAATCCCGCCGACGGTAGGACGGCCCGAATCCTGTTCTTGCACATTCTGCGAAGCGGCGTCCGCGCTCTCTGCACTGTCTGTTGTCAGCGGCTCCTGTTCTTGTTGCGTCACATCAGGACTTGGGATATCGCTCGGCGCCGGCACGGCGGCATTTAGAGTCAGGCAAGAAAGAACGTAGCTGCCGCTATTGCCCAGCTCGGTTCGTAAAATCCCGTCCTGCCCCACGGCAATCGTGCCCGGATAAAGGCCTACATCCGTTTTGAGCTGGAATTCAACACCCGCCCATTGGGGGCCAAGCTGTACCTCAAGGATGACGGGCTGCGCGACTTGAAGCTCCGTGCCGTCCGTGTCATCGCCGGTAGCATAGACAACGCCTGTACACATGAGGATGCAGCACAATAGCGCCAGCATTACGCCGATGCCTGTTTTCATCTTTTTCATAATGACCTCCTGTAATTTGCATAGAAAAAGACGGCCTGATCTCTCAAGCCGTCCTCTCTGATGCTGTATTTTGTTTTTACTTGATAGTGTCCTTGAGTGCCTTTCCCGCCTTAAAGGAAGGGGCTTTGCCGGCCGGGATCTCGATCGTTTCACCGGTAGCCGGGTTTTTGCCCATCCTCGCGGCGCGCTCCTTCACTTCAAAACTGCCGAAGCCGACCAGTTGGATCTTGCCGTCGGTTTTCAGTGCTTCCGTGATACCGTCAAATACGGAATTGACCGCTATTTCCGCGTCCTTTTTGCTGAGATTGGCCTTTTCAGCCACATAAGCGACAAGCTCTTTCTTTGTCATAGACTTTATTCCTCCTTCTGCACCCGTTTACAACCGTGCACCAATTATCCTTTGGTCTGGGCGCAGTCAGTCATAGTCTCACGAGTGATGTGGGTATATTATAGCATGAAGAATTCTGATTGCAATGCTCTTTCCATGCTGCGTTCATCACCGGCAATAACTGAGAAAGGGACACCGTGTCCGCTGGGGATGAAAAAGCACATCGACCCACCGGAGAAAGACATGGACGCTTTCGACCTCTTGGATAAGATCCCCGGTGTCAGACGCGGTCCAGGCGGCGTGATCTGCCTTTATGACAGGCTGGTCTCACTGAAGGGTTCGGATCGGGTCATTCCCATCAACTATCTCTGACATCTGTACTGCCCGCAGGATTTTGTCCTGCGGGCAGTTTTTCACTGTTTGAGCGTGGTTTTTGCTGCAAGCACCCGCATTTAAGGCATACGCCGCCCGACCATACGTGCCGGCATTCCTGGCCCGGGGACTGCTTGACGCCCTTCTTCTCACGGTTCCGCGGCCGATTTCTTCTGCGCCTGTCGTTTTTCATATCGTTCCTCCATAACGAATCCGGGGATGTGCGTTCAAGCGTATCCCCGGATTGGTGTTATTTACTTCTTCACGGCAATATGCTTGTCCGTTCTGCGCTTTTTCAGGTAGAAAAACGCTGTGCAGCCTACTCCTGCCGCCGCAAGCCCGAGCAGTGAGATCCAGAGCATAAGATCGGCGTCGTCTCCGGTCTTGGGAACATCCACCTTCGTCTTGTCGTTATGGATCTTTACCGTCAGCGTTTCGTTTGCAACAAGCGTGATTTTGACGGGGTCTGCGATCTTGTACCCTTCGCTGGCGCTGTTTTTCAGCTCCGTGACGGTATACTCGCCGATGCGCAGCTTCTCAATGAAGATTTCGCCCTTGGCGTCGGTTGTAAACGTCATATCGTAGCCGTTGGCGCCGGTGATGCGGAACGCAAAGCCCTCTTTCTTTCCGTCGCTGGTGGTCTTAATAATCTTGAGGGAGCCCTTCAGAGCATGGTTGATAAAGCCCTTTCCGGCTTCGTTCTCAACGGTGTAGGTTTTTCCGTCGGTATCGATCTCCACATAGTAGGCTTTCTCGTCCGGAATAAAGCCCTCCGGTGCGGTTTTCTCCCTAACCAGTACGCCGCCGTACTCCAGATTCTTCATCCAGTAAACGCCGGCAGAGGACTCCTCCATGGTGCCGAGCAATACATCGTCCTTGTCCAGCGCCTTGTTCCCGTTAACATCACGGTAGACCTCGAATACCGCGCCGCTGAGTTTATTCTCGGGATAGTCTGCGTCATACTTTGTCAGTGTGACGCTGCCGCGGATAAGTTTGTTCGCAATCTTGATCTCAATGACCTGTCCCTGCTCCTTGACCGTTACCGGGAACAGCTCTTCGCTCAGAACGAAGCCCTTGGGCTGCTCGATCTCGCGCACGAGCCAGTTGCCGGCAGGGATCTTTTCGAAGCGGAATCTGCCATCCTCGGCGGATACGGCTGTCAGCAGTGCGGTATCCTTCGTGAATCTCGTTTCGGATGCAGCAAACAGACCCATGACCGCACCGGAGAGTGGCTTATCGTTTGCATCAACCTTCAGACCCGAAACGGAGCCGTAGATCAGCTTATTCTCAATGGCTGCACCCTCGTTGGCAATCAGCTTGACAAACTTCTTGTCTTGCCCGGCGTAGTCAAACGACACCGGATACTTCGTATCGCCAAGCTGGTAATGGCTGTCGGTAGAGATCTCCTGCAGGTAGAAGCGTCCAAAGGGAAAATCCGTCTTGCACGTCGCTTTTCCGTCTTTATTCAAGGACACCATCTCGATCAGGCCGTCCTGCGGGATGCTGCTGCCGTCGGCTGCCACAAGCTTCTCCGCAGCATAAAGGCCGAATGTAACGTGCGTGAGCTCGTCACTTTGCCCAATGCCGAACAGCTTATCCGTTTCCATGGTTTTTACCAGACTGATCTCCACACGCTGGCGTTCATTGTACATATCTGCCCGAAGCTCGGTGACCGTAACCTCCTGTCCGGCATATACCAGCTCAACCGTATGCGCTTCGGTCTGAAGGGCCATGCCGTGCGGAGCTTGCTTCTCGGTGATCACATACTTGCCAAGGTAGAGTGCCTTACTGGCGGCCATGCCGTCCGATTGCGTGGTGACGGTGTCTACGATGTCTCCGGCCTTTGCACGCAAGGTTCCGTCAGGGGTGTAAATATCCTCCGCAGCAGCGATATCAAAGACTGCGCCCGGAAGTCCGGTATTCTCATATACAGGCCGGAAGATGGATCCCTCGTTTACAACGCTGCTGAAGACCTCGCCGGTCTTTTGGATGCGGATGATGCCTTTTTGCGCCATGTTGGACTTTGTAACTGTCACGACAGCCTCTGACCCATCCACGGTAAACGGAACCGGGGCGGTATCCAGCACATAGCCATGGCAGGTTGTCACCTCGATCAGCTCATAGCGGCCGTAGGGCAGCTCGCAGGGGAGCATAAGCGTGCCATCGTCTGCGGTATAGAATGTGGAGATGGTCACTGGCGCCGGATAATAGACGGTCTGTGAAATCAGTTCGCCGGAGGTCAGGTCTCTGACCTGAAAACCGATGCCTGCTGCCGGAATGATCTTTCCGGTCTCAGCATCGCGTTTTTCCACGCGGATAAAACTGGTGATGGTCTGGTTGTTCAGGATATAGGAGTACAGGTGTCCGTTGGAGCTGATGAATACGGTGAAGTCCGGAACAAAGGCCTGTCCTTCCTGTCCCTCGATTTGGTGTACGGTATAGCGGCCGTAAGGCAGATCCTTGGAAAGCGCTACGCCGTTTTCATCCGTCACCAGCAGATCGCGCTCGCTATCTTTGGCTGCGTCATAGCTTCCGGCACCGGAGAGATAAAGCTGGAACATCGCGCCTGTTTCCGGCTGTTCGATAATGCCTGCATTGCCGGAGGGGTTGAACTCCGCCGCCGGTACAGATCCGTTTTCGGGTTCTGGCTCCGCTTCATTCTGACCGGGAATCAGCGTATCGGCTGCTTCCGGCTCAGACTCGGCCGGCGTTTCCGTGTCGGCTTGATTGGGCATTGGGGTTTCTTCCGCTGCCGGTTCGGCTGCGTCCTTTGCATCATCGGAAGCTGCAGTTCCCTGCGCATCCTCCGGTGCGGCAGCGTCCGGGCTAACAAAATATGTGGAGCCTTCCGGCGCAGAGGGGTCCGTTGCTGCGGGGATCTCGACTTCTGTCTGCGGGGTCGGCATATTCTCGGGGGTTTCCAGTTCCGCATCAATATGCTTGATCAGGCGGATGCTGCCCTTGATTACCGTTTCGGTCACGGCGTTAGCCGTTGTATTGTGTTCAACCGTATACTGACCGGGCGCTGCACCAACGGCATGTTCCGTCGTATCGAGGAGGTACCCCTCCGAGGGTTCCGTTTCACGGATCGTCCAGTCGGTATCGCAGATATACTCTTTGCTGGTGAACTGACCTTTGGCGTCTGTGTAATACACATCGACAAGCTTCCCGCCCTTGTAGATCCCGTATTTAGCGCCTGACAGCGTGGCGTCGCCCTGCGGTGTTCCGGTTTCTGCGTCCGTCTTGGTTACGGTCACGGTAAACTTTTTGAGGATATTGGCAAAGCTGCGCTCTGCAACCCGGTTCCACTGGATAGATACCGACTGGGGATCAGGGATAACGTAACGAATGGCCGTATCGACCTCCTCGATGGTATATGGGCCGCCAATCAGGACATTGCGGAACTTAGCCACGCCGGTGGAGTCCGTTACCGCATACTCATCGACGCTCAGGCCGGAAAGGGATTTGCCGTACAAGCGAAACTTTACGCCCTCAACGAATCCGTCTTCTGAAGTCTTGGTCACCTCCAATGCACCGCGCTTGAGCACGTTGTTGAAGGTCACGGTCGAGGTCTGCCCACCGACAATGGTGACCTGCTGTGAAGTCTGGGGCGTATAACGCTCAATGTCCGCTTCTGTTACGGTATAGGTGCCGGCCATGAGCTCGGATACGTCAATCGTGCCGTCGCGGCCGGTAGTCACAGTCTTGGTAATGCCGTTGCCGGAGATCGTGAAAGAAATGCCGGCCACAACGCCATCCTCGCTGGTCTTGACCAGGTGCATGGTGCCGAGCGCCTCCATCTCAAGCCGAAGATAGGCGCTGACAGGGTCTGACACATTTTCGCCGTAGGTGACAACGTCCTGAATGCCGGCGCCTTTGTTGCCGTCCGTCCAGACGACCACACCGCTTCGCACGCCGTTGGTCTTGCTGGCGCTTACGCGGATATCGCCTGCAATCGGCGTATCAGAGGTGATTGTCAGGCGGTTCCCGCTTCGGGAGAAGCTAATTCCGGGTTCCGAGGAGCTGAACGAGAAGTTCGACAGCACTCCATTGGTATCCGTCAGTGTCACGGTATATCGCGTGCCGTCGTATTTGAGTTCATAGCTGCGTGCGCTGCCAATGCTTCGTGCGCAGAAGCTGGGGATCTCTGCGTGACTCTGCACGCTGGCGGACATGGAATTATAATAGGAGCGGATCTGGCTGCGAAGCGGATGCTCGTCCCGGATATAACTCCAAACCGCGCTCTTCCCATAGCCGGAGGGATCCACCTTGTTGAAGCTTGCGTCACGCTCGCCGACAACCGTCTCCCAGACCAGCAGCTGCGTAGCGATTGCATGGCTGAGCGCAGCTGCATCCGAGGCGTTCTGAGAACGCCAGGATGTGGATACATTGCCCTGATAGCCATACTGCATGATCCGGCCAAGCAGGACCTTGATGGTATCCGGGGAAATGGTCGGATTGAGGTGGCTGGGGTAGTTTTCCCAAAATGTCTCATCCTTGTGGGAGAGAGTATCGCCGACATTTTGCCCGATGCCGGGCTCGATGCAATACGAGACTTGACCGTTATAGGTGCCGATGCTATGCACCGTTGTGTATTTGTTGTTGAGAAACCGCCAACCGCCCATCAGAGACGTGGCAGAGTGGCCCCACGCCGTCGCAGAGTAGTTGCTGTCACCGTCGCGTGGGAAATCCACCATGTAAGCGTCTACCGTCGTTGCGGCAAACACAGGTGTGCTGATAGACAAAAGCGTCATCATGCACATGAGCAGGGACAAGAATGCCGAAAAGGCTTTCTTGAGCGTTTTACGTTTCATCGGTCCTTTACCTCCTGTTTTTTTGCAGCAAAGAAGCGCACCGTTTCCGATGCGCTTCTCGTTGCGTGATGTGGTTTGGCTCAGGTGCAGCCGATATACAGATCGTATCACGCTTCTGTTCTCAGCTGCGCCCAAACGCAGAAATATATGATGCCGTCTGCTGCGTACAGTTCCAGCCGCGATTTGATATCCCGCACCGGATGGATGGATATATCTCCGGCGATAATGGGGATATCCCGGCGTCCTGTTGCGGTAGAGTCATAGGTGAAGCCAACTCCAACGCCGCAGTTTCGCGCAAATGCAGTTCGTTCATGGCCGGCTCTTTGAGTATGGCTGGTTCTGATTCCGGAGGGCCTGACGGCTGTAAGGTGTACTCCGGAGTGCCGCAGTATGGCTCCCGGCTCTCACCTGAGACTTTCCCCGGGCACTGCCGGGAGGCGGTGGGGTTGCCGGTACGCGGATACGCACTGAGCATTACGGCAATATACTCATCCTGCCAGATTGAAATAGCCACGATCCGCTTCGTCAACGCAGCGGCTGAGTATCTCGAAAAACCGTTCCGGCGTGAGCTCCGTATCCAGCCAGTGGGTAGCGCGATAGGAATAACAGCCGACGTCCTCGTTGATGGCGTGGCTGCCCAGCACGCTGTGCAGGTTCAGTTCGTTGGCAAGCTGCTGTTTTCGTGCGCCATCCGGGTTTCGGATCGCCTTAGCCAGGCAGACGACCAGCAGCGGGTGCAGCGGCGAGAACGAGATCTGCATATAGTAGCCGCGGTGATCCAGCGTCAGCGAAGTTTCGTCCTCTGCCTCCACCTTCATGTGGGACAGGATCATCCTGCGGGCTTTTTGCGCAAGATCCGTTCTTCTGACCTGCTCTGCGCGGGTCAGATCGTAATCAAGCATAGTTGTTCAACCTCCTTGTCATTTTCTGTTCGCTCCAGTCATCTCGGGGTAGCGATGTGTGTGATCGCTCCCCAGATTCGATTGGATTCGTTGTTGATGCCCAGAATCCGTACCGTTACGCGAGAGCCTCTGGGCGGGCGCCCGCGCTTAGGATAGCTGCACAGACAGTCGATGCCGCCGTCCAGTGAGACGAACACGCCGTTCATGTCCACCATACTGACAGTACCTACATAGCGGTTGCCCACAGAATAACGCCGCAGCGCCTTTTCATAGGGATTCTCTCCGGCCTGCTTGATGGAGGCGCTGACCCGGATACGGGTTCGGTCACTGCGGTCGATGCTCAGGATTTTAACCAGAATGCGCTGCCCGGGCTGAAAGCTGTCCTGCGCATCCAGCATACGCTGGTAGCTCAGCTCACGAAGCGGGATGTAGAGCTCCAGGCCGAACAGATCCACGAAGATGCCGGCACGAATGACGGATACGACGCGAGCTTCCGCACAGATACCTTCGTAGAGCAGATTGTTTCCATCCCGGTCTGTACCGAAATAGTACGCGCGGCGCTTAGCGGACATAGCCTCAAGACGGCTGCCGACTGCAACGCCCGCCTTGGCGTCGATGCCCTTGATGATGTAATCCACTTCCGCCCCCAGGCGCTTGGTGACCATATAGTGCAGCACATCCTCCGGAAGCCTGCCGCGGAAATCCTCCGGCGGCTCCACCGCCTCCTCCGCGGGAATAATAACCTTGATATCGCCATGATAAATGACTGCAAGAGAACGCGAGGGATGGTCAGCGGGGCGTTCGATGCCCTGAATGGTCCCGGTCAGGATCCGTTTGGTCTTTAATGATTCTACCAGGTCCAGCAAATCGTTGCGGGCTTTGTCCGCTTCCGTTTCCACACTGGGGCGCTCGTCGATGGATACCACCGGCGACGCCGGTCTGGCAGCGGCGCGCCTGCGCGGCTTCTTCTCCGGAGCTGCGACGCCGTCGGATGCATCCCCGGGCGGTTCTGCCGCTGCTGTGTCAGACTCACTTTTCTTGGCTCTTGGTTTTCTGGTTCGGCGGGCCGGCGGGCTCTCTTCAGGTTCTTTCTCCTCCAAGTCGGAATCGGTCTGGGACGCCGGAGCTTCCGGCGCAGTTAATTCATCGGATCCGGCCGGAAATTCTCCGGGAAGTTCAGTGCCCGAACCGGTCTGGGACACCGGAGCTTCCGGGGTGTTGCGCGCGGCGTCTTCGATCGGCATCCCTTCGGGATTCGCAGATTCGGAATCAGTCTGGCAAATGTCGATGAGATCAGCGTCTCCGGGCGCCCCTTCAGCGCTGAGCACTCTATCCGGCTCAGGTTCAGTTTCAGTCTGATGTAATGCGTGTTCATTGATGTTTTCGTCCGTCGCGGCCGCAAGAATTTCTTCTTCCGGGATCACCGCCGTTTTTTTCGTTGCCATTGTTTGATCCTCCGTTTCTTTTGTTTGAATATAAAAAGAGCGTCCCATTTCTGAGACGCCCATCTGCCGGTAATGTTTTTTATTTGTCCAGGATATACGCCGTAAGCAGCCTTCCCGTTATTTCCTCCTGCGACGTTCCTCGTATTCCAAGTGCCTTGAGGTCAATCGATTCTTCGCGCATTGCGGAAAGGAAGCCTTTCATATCATTGCGGATCGCTTGCGGCAAGTCAAGCGTATCATTTTCTCTCAACAGCATGCTGAGCCGGATCACGTCATTTTTGTGCTTCCGGATGTTTTTGCTGTCAACCTTTGCGCCGGCTTCCTTTCGCTGGCGAAGATCCAGCCACGCCTTGGCCTTGAATGGGATGAGGTGCATTGCGTCAAGAATCGGTATCCCATCTATTATGGTTTTCCCCTTGCGCAGGAATTGGTAATACGCATCATCCAGCAAAATCGCCGACAGGCTGGATATTTCATGGTCCAGTGGCAATGGCGTAAGTATCGCATCATCCGAAAGAACGATTGCATCAGCGCGACGGGAAAACAGCTCTATCATGTAGGGATAATCCCGGCTCTTCGGATTCGTAAATCGGTAAAACTGCGGTTCGCCGGTACTTTTATTTCTATGCTCGTACCCTGCGTCTCTGATATATGACCAAAATCGTTCTCCGAACTGCGGCGTCAGGCTCTCTACGATCAGCACCATATCAATATCTCGCGTTGCCCGAAAATCCATACCTTCCTCGCTCATGAGCAGGTCGCATGCTGTTCCGCCGATAATTGCATACTGCTCGCTGTACTCGGAAAACCACCGCTTGAAGCTCTCAAATCCGGTTACCATCTTTGTCACCACACCTTTTCCAGTATTTCTTCAATACATTGCTCTACCCGCTCGTCCATATCGTCTGCTAAGCTTGCCGCCAGCGACAGTACATCAACTCCGCCTGTCTGACTGATACGGCGCGGATCATAGCGCCAGAGCTGCAGGGCGCATTGCTTTTCAGAATCGATCAATTTCTGTGCCGATCCCTTAATTTTGCCGCCAACCATACCCCATGTTTCGACCGCCGGCGGATTGAGCATGCTCATTTCCGAAAGCGCACTCAGCCCTGCGGGAAACATATCCCGGGTCAAAGCGCTCTTTTCGATGAATACGGTTGTCCGGACAGGCTGGATGAGGTAGGGGACGGCTTTTTGATATAGTCCCTTCGTGTCGAGTTCGGTGCAGAGCATTTTCTGCGCTCCGACGGAGCAGGACTTGTTAAGAAGTCCAAGCGCTACCAATTGATTTGCCGCTCTCGTGATCGTCATTGCGGAAAAGGCAAACCGCTCCGCAAAAGGCGTCATGGGCATAGGCTCGTTCCCATTCAGGATATAGGCAAACAGCAGCATCTGCGCAGACGGCTGCAGCTTCTCTGCGCCCGTCATGAGTCCCTCGCTATCGCAGCGCTCTGTAAGCAGAGCCCCAAGAAAGGGAAGATACACCTGCTTTTCCGGCACGACGAACGCCAGCTTCGCATCAATGAAGGAGTTGCGGCGCTGCCGGGATATGGCCGTTAACTCAAAAACGACCTGTCGCCCGCTTGCTGCATGCAGCCTCGCAACATGCTTTTTAAGGGTATTGATCGTATCGAGTTCCCCCACAGGATGAACAATAAGGCACGCTACTCCGCCAACGTCCGCTTGTTCAAATGTATATTTATCGTTCAAAAAAAGCGGCAAGGCTGCCTGCTGCTTCCACTCTGTCCGTATTACCGGGACGCCCAGTGTTTTTGTGATATAGTCCATCTGCTCACCACCAATTTAACTTTCTTTCGGCATTATAACATCACTAAAGTTAAATGTCAACTTTTTAGTTAAATCATTGAGTTCAAAACTCGCTCGGCGGCTTTGCGGAGCTGTACAGAGTTCTGCGTTTTGAGGGTATGGACGATGTGTGCGGCCGCTCCTCAGACACTGCGCGTGGCAAAGTCGTCTCGGCCTGGAGAAAAGGCGCTGCCGCGTGCGGGGGTGTGTAGTCAAGAATGCTGACGGGAGTCAATTCCTTGGCCAGCGGGTGGTCAGCATAATCAAACTTTTTCAGTTTCAGGACATTGTGTCCTCGGATGACCACCAGCAGTTCCTCGTTTGGGATGCGCAGCACCTCGTCCGGAGTCAGCAGCCGTCTGCGCCCCTGGCCCTCCGTCTGACGGTATTGGGGGATGACCTGCGCTACGGCAATGGTCTTGCGCACGGTCATGGTGGAGTTGATCTCCACCGACATATCACCGCTCCGCGCGGAGAAGTATTCGGCGCTGACCTCATCGGTACAGCCCAGCATAAGCTGCACGTCCAGGTTGCCGACGATCTCTGCCCAGAGATTGTTGGGATACCGGTTCTGGAGCTGACCGAGGCTCTGCACGGCCAGCATCACATAGATCGCACGGCTGCGGATAACGCTGAGCGTACGGGCAAAATCCGAACCGTCCGCTGCGCCGCCGAGCTTGCCCACATTGTTGAACTCATCGAAGATGAGGTTGACCGGAACTTTGCAGCGCAGCTCCGGCGTGCTGTCGGCATAGCGCACCAACTTGATGAATAGAAACGAAAAGAACAGCGAGGACAGAAACGCCATCGTTGCGTCCTGATCGCTGAGTATGACGAAGTAGGCGCATTTGCGCTTGCCCGGCGCCGTGAGATCAATATCGCTGCGGCTGATGATGTCCCGCACAGCCTCGTTCTGTAAGACCTGTAACCGGGTGCCGAGTCCAAGGACGATGCCGGAACGCACCGTATCGCTGGCCTGCGAGAAAAGATTGAACGGCGCACGGGCGGGGTGATCCAGCGGCAGCTTTTCAAAAAGTGCCGTCAGCTGCCGTTCGCTGTTTTGGGTCAGGAGCTGGTAGGCGGCCGCCAGGTTCTTCGTCTCCGGGCTGCGGCTCCTGTCCAGATCGATATAGAGCACCAGCGCTTTGAGCAAATTGGCCTCGCCGTTGTCCCAGAAATGGTCGCCCTTGCCCTCACTGGTGTTGGAGATGATGACATTGGTCAACACCTGCGCCAGCAGGGTATCGCCGTTCAGGTCTGACATGCAGTTCCATGAGTCGCCATGCCGGGGGTCTACCAGGTTGAATACTTTTACCTCATACCCGTTCTTGCGGAACAACTCGGCGGTGTCGTTATAGAGCTCCGCCTTCGGATCCGTAATGACTGCCGACTCTCCGCGCTTGAGTATGGTGAACAGCGCCGGACGGATCACGCCACGGGATTTCCGGGTACCTGATGCACCGAATACGGCGATGTGGCGGTTCAGTCTGGTGTCTTTAGGTAAGCAGACGACGCTGCCGTTTTTTTCGCCCAAAATGATGCCATCGGCCTGCGACGGAGGCTTGATCTCCAGAATTTCTTTCAGTTCCTTGTCCTTCATCCATGATGCGGTGCCGTAGGTTCCGTACTTGCTGCGGGTAAATCCGCGTTCATCGTAGTCCTTGGAGCTGAATTTATCGTGGAAACGCACATAGGCCGTGATACCGACCCCGGTCAGCAGCAGTATACCGATGCTTTTTAGCCCCGGGATACTGAAGGCGCTGCCCAGACACACGATTGGATTCCAGTCTACGGCGCCGATGGTCGTTTGCCCCGTAAGACCGCCGGAATTCATCCAAAGCTCGTAGTTTATCAGCAATTGGCCAAGCACTCCGCCCAGGTAAAGCAGGGTGATGAGTCCCGGTATGGAGACGGCGATGATGGCTGCTGCTCGCTTTTTATTCAGAATGCATTCCTCCTTTATAGTCCCAGTTCTGCTTCTACTGTGGCAGCGTCGATGGTTTTGAGTGTGATATACGGACCAAGGTACTCTCTTAGAAAGGGCGCTTGATCGTCGAAGCAGAGTACCTCGAAGCTCCCTGCGCCGGTCTGCATTGCCTCACGAAAACGGATCAGGCGTGCGATGTCGCCGTCAAGATGTGAGAAAACACAGGTACCGCCGATACTGGCGTCGTATTCCATGAATCCCCGGTTATATGACCGGACGTCTGGGTCGAACAGCAGCTCAAGCAGCTTTTCTTTCCAGTCTGGGACGGTGAGCAATCTGAACTGCCGGATGCCGCCGGCATTCATGGGCACAAAATAGATGTGCCGATAGATGCCGTCAAACCGAAGTTCCAGTCGCCGGTTTTTATCCGACTCCAGCAGTGTGGTCAGCGCCGTATCATAGGACTCGCCCAGCAGGATTGCGGAGTCGATGCTCTGAACCCCGGCATTCATGCGGGCAAGCTCTGTCAGGCTGTGGAGCGCTTTGAACTCTCCCATGCCGTTCCATTTCATCGCGGCGTTCCGCGTGTTGTAAACGGCGTAACAGCCGCCCGGATAGAAGATTGCGCCGACGATGCGTGTAAACATGGTTTTGTTCTGTTCCGCAGGAGAGATCTTCTTGAAGTCCCGCGCCAGATAAAAGGCAGGCGTGTCCGATGTTATCCGAAGGATAGCCCGGTTTTGCAAGGCGGGGAGTAGATAGGCCCTTGTCTCGATACCGGTGGTCAGATGCATCCCAATCGTCTCGGCAACCCGAAGGTTACGGTCCCGATGCGCCATACCGCCGGGGAATCTATGATTGTAAAACGCGGTCATATAATAGCCGTATGCGTCCGGATGTATCCATTCCAGTATGGGGAGAGCGCCCTTACAGAAACGAATCGCTTTGGCATTCCCAGTACCGGTCAGCTGCAGCAGCTTTACCCTCATCCGCTCGCCGGTATCCGGATTACGAAGCTCCTGTGTTGTGGAAAGTTTACCCACCAGCGCTCTGAGAGTACGCTCGTTTCCCAGCACGCCAAGCGAACGGACAGGGTATTCGCCGGCGAGCCCAAGCACTGTGATAAGCCGATGCACATGACTTCCCGTCCGAACGGTAATCATTGTTTCAAGCCCCGGAATGCAGGAGCTTTCCGACAACATGACTGCTCTCTTTGTCGGAAACCGTCCGCGCAAAATGCCTGAAAAATATCGGTTTCATCGGTGTTTTCAGGCTGTTAAAAGATATGTCATTTGGGAGGAAGGTTTTCGCCCTGTTTTTACACATGTTTTTGACGCCGCTCCGGCACATTTTCATGGAGCATCACCCCCTCGTCCGGGATCAGGGGCTCCAGCACCAGCCACTGGGGAAAATCCCGTGCCGGGACCACATACACCTCCGTACGCTCCTGCGTGGAGGCCGCGCTGCAGTAGAAATGATCGCAGCACGGCGGCGCGTCATCCGTAAGCACATACATGGCGACGGTATCGGAGACCATATTGATCTCAATATTGTCATGATCCCGGTACCGACGCTCCGGCCTGCCTTTTTCATATACATGGCGGAATATCATAATGCTTTCGGGGTATCGAACCGGCGCTTTGCCCTGAAAGAAGCTCCTGAGCGCCGGGTACAGGATGCCCCGAATATAGGAGGCGGAGCCCCTCTCCTTTTTGGGAAGCAGCAGAGGCAGCCGGATGCAGAACCAGCCTTCGATGGTAAAGCCCGCTTCTATTGGAACCGACTCTGCTGCAACCGCATCCACATCCTGCAGTGCCCGTGGATTTCCCGTGTAGGCGGGAAGCGCTCTGGTCAGCAGCGTCAATTTTTCACTTTCCTCAGCCAGCTTCAGCGCCATGGCATACGCCAGCTCCATGCTTTTCCCTCCGGTCAGACAGCGGAGATTTTTTATGGTCATGCCGAGCCGTCGATCCTGCGTCTCTATTTTATCCAGCAGATGAATGAACGAGCTTATCGAGTCCATCGGTTGCAACCTCCTCTGTGTAAAATGTAATGTCCGGTTCTTCCTGCCCGGCAAAATTGACGGTTGCAAACAGGCAGGGCGCCTTGGGGAGCATCATCTGGGATGCCATGGCGATATTGGGCAGGACAAAGATATATTTCATCTCGTCATCCTGCGGCTGCAGCAGCTTGCTAAGGTGCTGCTCGCCGTCATACAGCACAACGATCTCATAGCCGGTGTTTTCCTTCAGAAAAAAGATTTGGGACGGGTAGACCGCAGGATAATGCGCCATGGGATCCACATAGTCGATAAACCGCAGCAGCACCCATACGGCAAGGATCGTCCGCTGATCCGGCTTGCATAGTCCATCCAAAGCCAGATAGTAGCCACCGGCCACATCCGAGATTTGATGCTCCCTTTTCAGATTGCGAAGAATCTTCTCCGCCGTCTCCGGGGTTTTGTCCCGCAGCAGTCGGATCACCTGTGTTTTGGTCAGTGCGCCGTACTGCGACAACCATTTGATCACATGGCGCTCATCATCAAGCAGCATGTTGTTCACCTCCTTCTGCGTGTGCGTATTCTTTGCGAAATGCGTATTCTACGCTGAATGCGTTTTCTCCCTCTGCCGTTCTTTGAGGATTGCCTCCAGCTCGGCGCGATCCGTGGTGATCATTTCCTTTTCCAGCTTGGAGGCCTTCACCACCACGGGCACTTTGTTGTTGTTGGAGCTGATGAGCGCCTCGCCGCGCTCGAAGCGGGTGATGGCGCGGATCTCCGTGCGGGTGAGCTTCAGCGTTTCCTGTACATAGCGGGCCTCGTCCGGCTCCAGGTTCAGAATGATCTTGTTCTTGGAGTTGTTGATGATCGCCCTGCCGTACTTGCCGTCCTCCAGACCGAAGAAATCCGACAGATCCTGCGTTGCGGAAATGGCCGCTCCGCCGAAGCCGCGGATAACCTTGAATATCTCAAGGCAAAACTCTGCGGCCATGCGGTTGGAGCTGGCGCCGATCAGCTGCCAGATCTCGTCGATAAAGATGGCTTTGCGTTTGGTGCGGTCAGACTTTATCTGATCCCACACATAATCCAGTGCGATGAACATGCCCACCGGAAGCAGTTTGCCCTTCAGCTCCGACAGGTCAAGGACGATGTATTTATTAGAGAGGTCTACATTGGTCTGTCTGTTGAAGCTTTGGGCGCTGCCGGTAACAAAACGGCTGATGATGGCCGCCAGCCGCTGGGTCATGGGATTCTCCTGCAGGTGCTTATGCAGGTCGCCCAGGATAGGCATCTGCTTCATTTTGGGCGGAGCGGAGGCCATATCCGTATAGATGGAGTCGTTATCATGGGTGATGCCGAAGTCCGCATAGGTTCGGATCAACGCTTCATCCAGCATCTGTTCCTCTTCATTGCTCATATCGGGGATCAGCAGGCCGAAGAAGGTCATGAGCTGCTGAATTTTTCGAGCCAGCATGGAGCCCATCTCCACATAATCAATCTCGTCAATCAGCTCCATCTCCGGCGACATGGTATGCCGTATCTCCATTACGTTGATGCAGTGGGGGGAACCCGGTGCGATCTTGATAAACTCGCCGCCGATCTTATTGCAGGCTCTACGGAATTCGTGTCCCTTGATGGGCGCCAGAATGTAGCACTGAATGCCGCGCATCCGCATCCGAAGCGCCAGCAGCTGCATGGTGAAGGTCTTGCCTGCGCCCGATGTGCCCAGCAGGTTCAGGTTGGCATTTTTATTGATCTTTGTGTTGAACAGATCCACGATGCACAGGGAGTTGTTGTATCGGTTGATGCCCAACAGCACGCCATTGTCATCCGACAGCTCAAAGCTGGTGAAGATATAGCTGGATGCGGCGCCGCTGGTCAGCACATTGCGCTGCGCCTTTTTCTCCAGCTTGGGCGAGATTTTCAGGAACGGCATCACCGACTGCAGTGCGGCCTCCTGCTGAAAGCTGCACTCGCTGGTGTACATATCCATGGATTTGAGCATATCCACCATCTGCTGCTTGCGCCAAAGCAATTCCTCGTAGGTTTTGGCCGATACGGTGATGAAAACGCTCATGTAAAAGAGGTCCTCGTTGTAGTTGGCGATGCCATTCTTGATAAAATAACCCGCCTGTATGGAATTGGTCAGCTCCTCATAATCGGTGCTGGTATCCTGCATGCTCTTGAGCTTGGTGCGGTTGAGCCTGATCCGCTGGGCGACCTTATCTATGGTGCGGCTGCGGTTCTCACGGCGGAGATGGACGTCGATATCCACTCCTTCTCCGGCGTTGATGAGCGAGGACATCCAGCCGGCCCGGACGCGGCTTGGATATCCGCCTGCCTTGATGTAGAGGAAGGAATAGTACAGCCCGTCCATAACGACATAGTTATAATGGCTCAGGTCGATGCCGCGAGGCGCCAGAAAGTTGGCCATGCGGATAGGCGGCACCGGGTCCATGCCGATGATTTTCTTCTTTGCCGCCATGGTGTCCACCACGATGCGATCTACACGGGAGGAAAACGGCTCGTCCGTGCAGGAGCGCCGGTTGTAAAACATGTATAGGATTTCGGCAGTCGCTTCATCCGGGTCTTTGGACTGGACGATGCTGTTACCGCATTGCATGAAATACGCCCGCGCTGTCTGCTCGGCGGTCTGGAGCATGCCGTAGATCTTTGCATAGTCGTCGCTTTCGTTGCGGCCTACCGCCTCATACTGGAAAATCAGAAAGAAGCGCCTCGTCAGCGCTTCCCGATTTCCCACATCCTTGATGAGTCCGATATAATCTTCGCCAAGCTCCTTACATTGCGGATTCTCCTCGTGTTCCAATTCCTCGCAGATCATGGATATGTGCTTATCTGAGTCCGCGCGGCGCGTAATGGACTTGAACTGCAGCCGCATGGGGGATATCTTCAGCCAGCTGGCAAAGCTGGAGATGATGTTGAACTGCTCCTCATCGGAGCGCAGCGTGAAGTTGATCGGCTCGATCTCAAGGATTTTTATGTAGCGGTTGTCCGTCGTTTCAATGATCCCGTTTTTTAGGTCGCGGATGGGCAAATAATCCTGTACAAACTCAAGCTTTTCTTTTCTGCGGTTTCTTTTTCCTTTTGCTTTGGCCATAGCGGTATCCGATCCTCCTGAAGTGTAATTTCCTGCGGTGTGTCCAGAAATGGATGATATGGCCGATATACTGAAACAGCGACCCGCCATCCACGCCCATTGCAGACACCACCGCCAGCGGCAGCAGCGTGACCGTCATGACCACGATGCGGATGGTGCCGGGCATGGGGATCAGAATCAGCTCAGGATAGCCCAAAGCCAGCACCAGAATCACCATTTCGATTGCGTTCCGGGTATCGATCATCCCTCCCAGCAGTTTTCCACTGTCTGTATAATTTGCCGGAATGGCATACACATTGTTGTACTCTCTGTCATCCAAGTTTTTCACCTGCCTAATCTGTAAATTGTTGCGGTTGTGGTATACCGTCCCATTCGCAGCGCCTGCTGATGGTCCGGCACATAGATATCCACGCGATGGATATTGTTCTCTATGCCCGAGCCGCCCCGATCTTCCACGGTGTACATGGTACCGTTTATCATGATTTGCGTGCCGAAGGGATAATGGCTGGACATAGCGACCATACCGACCGCTGCCTGTTTGCCGCTGGCGGTAAGCCCCTGCGCATTGCTGCCGCAGCACTTTGCGCAGGCGCAGTAATGCGTCACCTCTACCTCCAGCGTATAAAGCGCCTCGCCGGTGGGGGCGTTTACCACCGGCGCATCGTAATCCACGATGCTGAGGCGGCGATAGGAAAGCCTTCCTTCATAGCTTGGCGTATTCAGGATAACGCCGATGCCGCCGGAGGAATGCACCCACATACGGGTCCCTTCCGCATCATATCCGGCAAAAATAAGCACATGGCCCCAGCCGTCATCATCCGCAAGGAATCCTAAATCACCCGGCAGCAGCTCCGCTGCGGAGACGCCGTAGGTATTCGGGTACTGTCCGTTGCAGCCGGCGCCGATCTCAACGCCTACTGCCGTATTGAATACCCATGTGGTGAATCCGCTGCAATCAAGACCGTAGGGCCGAATCGTGCCGGTCGTCGGAGAACCGGCTGACGTCACCAGCCGCGGCGTGTTCCAAGCATCGTTCCAGCCGGGCGCCGACTTGCCGCCCCAGAAATATGGGACCTTGCCCACCAGCGACAATGCCGTTGTAAGGATATGCTTCCGCATGGGGCTGCAGTTCTGCGCGTTGACAAAGGCGATCAGCTCCGCATCGGTCAAGGGAACCATCTGCCCGTTGCCTAATGTCCCATACAGCGTCATTTTCAAGGCGTTGGCCATCTTCTGAATGGCCTCGCCATAGGTTATTTTGAATTGGTCATAGGTGGCGGAGGGATCGATCCCGAAGGCTCGGATGATGACGCTGTTATCAAATGGCTGTATGGTGCATTCCACATACTTTACGACCTCCGTTTCCGGAGTGAGCGTCTCCGTGCCGCCCTGCTCATAATAGATTTCGCTTCGTGTGCCGGTGATTCTGCCTCCGCTGTATATGGGAACGGAAACTGCCACAGGCGTATAGGCTGCCACATTGACCGGCTCCGATGTTGTTATTGTTTCGTCCGGCTCATAGTAGGTGCGACGGGCTGTGGTATAACGGTACTGCGGAACGCCATTGATGGTTCCCGTCTGCGTCTTCGATGTGACGACCGTCACGGTAACGGGTCTGTATGTAGCGTAGGTAAAGGGGACGATTTGCTCCGATTCCTTCTCTACGAAAGATACCGGAAACATACTGTCGGCAACGCTGCGAAGCTTTGCCAGCATATCCTCCTTGCCGGTATTGCGTTGTTGAAGCGATGCGGAGTAGGCCGCAAGGATATAGCTTACATCGTACCCGGCGGAACCCTGTGCGTAATTGATAAGTGCATCCATAGACAGATCGTAGTCGTATCCGCCGTCCTCAATGATCTGCTCGACTTTTGCGAGGGCTGCGTCATACCCTTCCTCCACAACTGCGGAAATATCTGCGGCAAGGTCGTTATAGGATTCCAGCAGTGTTGTGGGGTTTTCCATGTCCACCATCGACCCATCCAGCCCAAACACGCTGTTTGTGACAACGCTGGGCAGTGAAACGATCAGGACGATAATGACAAGGAAAAACAGGCAGATGCAGACAAGTATCTTAAACAGCGTGTGACGCATGGCCCATGCCGCCGATAAAATCGCACCCCACGGTCCGCCCGCAGCGGTTCCTGCGGCTATCTCGGCAACCGCCTTGCCGCCCTCCACACCTGCCTGCACCGTCGCGGCTGCTGCATTGGCGCCGGCTTCAGCGCCTTTCACGGCGGCTTGCTTCGCCGTCTCTTTTCCTGCTTCCTTTGCGGCTTTGGCCATCTGCTTGGCAGCTTCGCCGTAATTATCGCTGCCGTCGCCTATCTGCCGTTTATCCGGCTCAGCCATTTTCTTTTACACCTCCCCGGTGAGTATCCGAAGCCGCGCGTGGCGGCTGGTTTCTTTATTCGCAGGCAGGCAAAACAGCCGGAGGGATGTCATCCGCTCCGGCTGTTGCCCGCTGCATTTATTTCCTGCGCTTCGGCGCCTTTATGCCGCTGTCCGGACGCTTTTCGGGCTCCTTAAAGCGGCTGGGCGTGTTCTTGTATCGAACCGACTCCACGGACACCGTGCGTACGTTTTCACCGTCGTAGACGGGCTTTCCGTCCTCGAACACCGGCTTGCGTTCCACAGCGGGGTCTCCATGGATGGCGATCCACTGCTGCCCTCTGACGTCCTCATACACCTGATAATCCCCGCGCGGTGCGGCGAATCTGGCGGTGTCGTAAAAGGCCGTCCCGGAGCCATCGGTATGGCGGACCTCGAAGTGTCCGTCCTCCCGATGCGTGCCATCCACATGTGCCACCTGCTGCTCAAAGCCGGGCATGAAGTTGCGAAAGGCTGCCTGGTTATATGCGTCTGCGGCCTCTCCTTGTTCAAAGGCAGGCGCTTCCGCGTGCTGCTGCATAGCGTACCAGTCTACGCCGTTTGCCGCCTGTATGACAGTGTGCGGTGCGTCGGGCTCATTGTAATACGCGCTGTTGTACCACAGGCTGTTTCCGCTCTCACTGCTGGCTTCCATGATGCCGTCGCCCGTGTTGCGAAGGACTGTACCTTCAGCAGCGCCGGGGAAGGCTGCTGCAACCTGTTCGGATTCGGCGGGGCTGCCGGTAAACCCGGGCGCATCGTAGAAGGCGTTTCGGCCCTCGCCGCTGGCCATCTGATACCAGGTGCTGCCGTCAGTGGCAGTTACAACGGAGTGCGGAGCGGCGGGTTTTTCAAACTGCGCCGTATTGAACATCTCCACACTGCTGACCTTGCCGTCTGTGCCGGTCGCCGTCGTGCTGATGTGTCCGCCGCTGATCTGGGTTCCCTTGAGTGTATGGCCCGCAAGCTGAGGCATATAGTTGCCAAGGCTGCGGTCGGCGATATCGCCGGCAATGGTGCCGGCGGCTTCTGCGGGACGCGCTGCTACGGAGGAGATGGATTCTCCTGTAAGCATCGCACCGTTTCTGGCAGCTACACCGCCAAAAACGCGCCCGACAAAGCCGACGCCGCCGCCCATGCCCATGCGGGTACCTCCATCAACGACGGCGTCACGGACATAGCTGTTACCCTTGAATCTGCTGGCAAAGCCGGATGCAAAGCCGCTGGCCGCGGCCCCGGTTCCGGTTGCAGTCGAACCGCCCCTGCCGAACACGCTGCCTGCGCTCTTTGCGCTGTGTCCCACGCCGCTGATCACCCTTGCGGCCATCAGCAGCTCCATGCCCATGCTGGAGCCGGTCTGCGCCACATTAAGTCCCATAGCGGCCATATAGCTGTCGAATTTCTGCGCGGTCTTTAGGAATGCCAGCGCGCAGAACAGCCATAGAAAGATAGATCCCTGCCCTGTACTCAGCGCGCCGCCGTTTCCGATATACTGGCCTACCGAGGAGTTAAAGCCCCGGATAAACCACACGTTCATGACCAGCAAAAGAAGCTGCGAGCCTACCATCCTGCACCAGCTTTTAAAGACCTGATTAGTCGCCTTGGAGCCGCCCATGCAGAATGCCAGCGGGGAGGTATAGCACAGCACACCGACCACGATATACCGTTCGACCGCCTCCAGCAGCAGCTTGAAGTAATTCCATCCGAGCGCGATCAGCAGGATCAGAACCAGTATGGGCCCGACAACCGTCACGGTTGAAACGATTGTCAGCAGTCCGTTGCTTAGCACCTGCTCCACACCGGCAAAGGTGAATTCCTCCGCCGTCATGCTTACATCCATCAGTGCCGTATACGGCGCTCTGGCAATGTCGAGCGCCAGCATGAAAATTGGTTTTGCGTATCCGATCAGCAGCGCGAAAATCGCGCCACGCACAACTAATTGCCATGGGTTTTCGGCTTCTGTAATGGGTCCTCCGAACGCACGGAACAGCTGCCAGACCACAATGAGAAAAAGGACTGCCCAGGCTGTGTACTGCATGATGTCAAAGGCCTTGGTGATGAAGGGGAAATACTCCTCCATGGTCACCATGTCTGTTCCCAACGCATTGAGAAAGAGGCCGGAAACCGCGTCCATGATCTGCGAGGCAATACTGGAGATCCATGTCACGATCCCTTCAAAAATCCAGTCTAAGATAGTCGTTCACCTCCTGACTGCTCCCGAACTGTTGATCATTAACCTGTGTACTGCCCGCCGGCGATCAACGGCTGCAGGTATGCTACGATAAAGCCGAGTGTGTTAAGAATAATCCAGGTCACAACGACTCGTTTGAGCCAGCTGGTAGCCTCGTCCACCGCACGCTGGTTCCGGCTGACCATCCTCACCAACAACGCAATGGCTGCCACGGTCACGGCGACAATGGTACTGATCCCGACCAGCTGTCCGTAGATATCCCGCATGATCGTGGAAAAGCGGTCCCAGATCGTTTCAGCCATTACGGGCTGGACAGAGAGGATCGTTGCCGACGCGGCGCCCACTAACGACCAGTAGGTATTTCTGAGCCGATGCTTACCTGATACAAGTTGCTTTGACATGCTTTTACCTCCTGTTTTTCAATTCGGCACATAAAAAGGCACCGCTCTCGGAGGCTGAATTGCCTCGCAGAAACGGTGCCTTTATGGTGTGCTCCTACTATCGGACGCTAACAGTATAGCATGTTTGCATTTACATGTCATCGGCGCGAACCGTGCCATTTTCTCCGCCTTTTTCTGTGCCATCCACTATGCCAGATCAGGCGCACTTACCAGTTTTCCAAAATAGAAAGAACCTCCAGCCAGGAATCCACCTCGCCGGCAGGGGCAGACCATAGGCGCAGGGCGATGATATTGATTGCCTGCGTGCGGAGCCGGTAATAGTGCCGGGCAGAGATGTCCAGACGGTACAGAAGCTCTTCGTGCATCAGCTTGTCCGGTCCGAGAAAGGTCATGTAGATGATGTCGTACATCTTGTGCCCGTTGACCGGTTTGGCTTTCAATATACTGACCGCATCGTTGAGCCGGTCAACCAGCAGGCGGGAGCGGCGTACACTCTCCATCCGGCCTTCCAGCTTTCGATTGTTCATCCCAAGTTCCAGGTCGATCCGATCCAGCAGCGTATCCAGATCCTTCAGAGGGCGATCCAGCTCCTCTGCTACGCTGGACGGGAAGCATTCCAGCGTCCAGAGAATGGTTCGGTAGTGCTGCAGCAGGAGAAGCGTGTTATGATACATGCTTTTCTTTTTCTCCTTTTTGGCTTGGCGGACTCTGTCATCATCGATAGACGAATCTCCCAGAATGCCGCGCTTTGTTAGAAGCTCAATAAATGCGGCAGATTGCTGCGACAGCTTGGTTTCCTGCTGTTCATAAAGCGCCTTTCCGGCACTGCTTTCGATTTTGCTCATGTTGATTCTCCTTTCCGGTTTCGTGAGTGCAAGAAAAAATCCGCGTAAGCACATGGCCCGCGGATGTGGTTCGCATCTATGCGGCGTAGTCTACTACTTATACCTCTGCAGTCATAGATACAGTTCTGACAATTCCAACACAGAGAAGTATACGCGCGTATTATAGGGGACGAAAGTGCAACGCGATTTTCTGATGCCTGTTCGGCATAATCAGTGGTTCTCATGATAATGATCCTGCGGCTATACCAAAGGATCATCTTGTTCAGGCGTGCATTGTCCGAGCCTCCAATATGCGCATTTCCGGCGCAAATACGCATTTTCTCAATAATGCGTTCAATTTCTGCGCAGGTGGGCAGGGAAGCCTCTGTATCCAGCGGATACAGTCTATTGAAAATGAGGCAGCCGTAGGAGCCCGGCAGACGGTGCAGAGCGAAGGCATCCCCATTCTTCTGAAAAAATCTCCACACCTTTGTCTTTTCCCAGCCCCAGCGCCGTCCCAAGGCTTCCAATGTCAAAGCGGCGCCAAGTCTCCCGAATTGAACGGCAGGCGCCAGATAAGAAAACGCATTGCCGGTCTCCTGCCAAACCGTGTGGCACCAGAGGTCCAGCCATGCATCTGATTCGCCGAATGTATAATGCTGATCCGCAAGGCGCTGCGTGATGTTGCGGGGAAGGCAGAGAAAGCCATAGCCGTCTGTTGCATAGACTGTTCCGCTCATGCATTCGGCGCCGGAGCATTTTACAACCCAATCGGTGACGACATATTCCAGCTTCTTTGTTTTCTCATCAAGCGTGTAACGGATATACCCGAACCGGCTGAGCGTATTCATGATTTCCAGAGCCTCCGTGCGGCTTTTGACGCCCAGAATGCTCTTTAAGCCGACCACGCCACCGGACCACATCCCTGGCATTACATCGTTTGTGTATCCGCAGTATTTTGCCCGACCCTTGCGAAATGCCGCCCGCGAGGCCAGCTTCGCCCAATAACCCATGATTCCCTTGCCGACCGGCAAATGAGCCCTGGGCAGCTTAACCCATTGGTATCTGAACAGGCATTTCGGCATGACGGGTTCCTCCTTTCTGCGACTGGATATAAAAACAAGGCAGCCCCTTTAATCAAGAGACTGCCCTTGCAGTATGTGGTTACTATATTCTTACTTGAAGTCCGGGTAACGATTCCTTCTGCACCCCTACGAGATACCAGTCGTTTCCGTACTCAATGCGAGTGGGTATCCATTCGTCATTTATCAAGACCTCCATTGCAGTTCCGCAGTGCAGGCCGCCATAGATTTCCTTGTTCTCAAAACGGATATCCATACGTTCTGTTTGCCCCTCAAAGTATAATACGCCCTGTTGCATGGTACTTCCTCCCGTGTTATAAAAGTATCGGAAAATAAAATGAGCCAGACGGATCAGCTACATCCATCTGGCTCTGTGGCAGGCTGAAATCATGCGGGATAATAGCCGCTTCAAGTACCTCCTTCCCAGCATATTTTGTCGGATTCAGTCCTGATACTCACCGATTGCGGTTTTCTCTGACTATCCCAATTATACAGCGAACTTCACGCTTGAATTCCAGCGCGGGCGCGACGATGGAGTTGGCAAAGCCTGTGATTGGCACGAGCGTGCCGGCCCCGGCAAAGCGCGCGATATCGTCGTACAGCCCCAGTCCTGTGAGCAGCGCGCCGAGAAAAACGAGCGAGATCGAAACCGCCGTCCCGGCGCTTTCCGTGTCCAGCCCGAGAGAGATAAAGAGCGCGCGCAGCCCCTCACCCCCGGCACAGATGAGCCCGCCGACGAGAAAGGCGCGCAGCATGTCCATGCCGAGCGGCGAGCGCGGCTGCTTCTTTTTTATATATTCATTGTATTCTTCGTTCGTCATATTCATAATAATCGCCTCCCGTGGGAGTATTCCCGCGGGAGGCGACCGTATGCGTTTAGATTATTATATAATCAAATGTTTTCCTTCCGGATGATCTCACGGCCTATGAGCACGCCCATGACGGAGGCCATCATCCGCCAGCGCGTCCAGCCGGACGAATCGCCGAGGCAGTGGAGACGGCGGATGTTCGTGTTGAGATCGGCGTCCATCTTCACGCGGTTGGAGCAGAACTTCCGCTCGGGGGAGCAGAGCAGCGTTTCGTGCGAGGCAAAGCCCGGCACGACCGGATCGCGTTTCAATGAAAGGTTTTTTTCCGCAAGCTATGCGCTCGATCAGCGGCCGGAACAGAGCGCTCCCGCCGCCGATAAGGCTGCAGGGACAGCGCGCAGAAAGGAGAAAAGGACGGTACAGCCGAAGCTGAACCGTCCTTTCAAACGGAGATAAGGCAGGCCTGCTGCTATCCTTTTTTCGGCAATTACTTTCGTGATTTCTGCTGCGCCCCGGGGCGCTCCGTTTCCCGCCGTCTTTGGTACTCCTCCAGAAACCGATCCAGATAGACCTTGTTGACGGTGGCAGAGATCGTGTTGCGAAGCAGATCCTTTGCGTCGGACTGCGTTTCGCCAAGACCTTCCCGAGCAGGAGCTATCCCGAACGCTGCGCCGAGCATGTTTTCAAATTCGTCGCAGAAATAGTCGTAGGCGACCGGAAGGGGATAGCTATCCTCCTGTATGCTGAACATCAGCCGAAGCCCCTCCAGCGGGACAACGGGCTTGACCACGGCGATAAACAAAAGCCGCGCAAGGTGCTCCGATGGGTATGTCTTTTTTATTGGCGCGGGGATCAGGCTCTGCTTGACGTAATTGCTCACCATGGAGCTTGTCAACTCCGGCTCCCCCAGCGGTGCAAGATGGGCGTTGACATATCGCACCACCTGCTCCAGATATAGCCCTACATTCGGGATCTGGGCATAGCGCGGCAGACGGAAACTCTCCATATCCTCGATCATTCTCTTCACTTCCTGTTCCATGCTGCCATTATATACGTTTCGCACGGAAAGCACAACGGTTTTGCAAAAATTCTTTAACGGTTTTTTAAAAGCTGTTGACGGAATGATAAAAATCTGATAGAATCCACCCGATCGGCTTTTCAAAACCGGATAAAACGCTTTCTGCGATTCGGAGGATACACAATGAACCAGTTTCGTATTGCGGCAGATTCCAGCTGCAATCTTCTTACGCTGGACGGAGCGGACTTTGTCAGCGTTCCGCTTACTATACGCACCGAAACCGAAGAGTTCCGGGATGATGCTTCTCTGGATGTTGACGCGATGGTCAGCACGCTCCGCAGCACAAGGGGCCGATCCTACAGCGCGTGTCCGAATGTCGCGGACTGGGAAAGCGCTTTCGGCGAGAGCGGCGACGTGATCGCGTTTACCATTACAAGCAGTCTGTCGGGCAGCTATAACGCCGCCTGCGCGGCGGGGAAAAACTGCACGGAGCGCAACCCTGCCCGGCGTATCCATGTGGTGGACACCCTTTCCGCCGGGCCGGAGATCACCCTCCTTCTTGAAAAAGCGCTTTCCGAGCAAAGCTCCGGCGCCGGCTTTGACGAGGTATGCGAAAATCTGAAGGCATATCAAAGACGCACCCACCTGCTTTTCGCCTTGGAATCCATGCATAACCTTGCGCAGAACGGCCGGATCAGCAGGCTCACGGCAACGATGGCGGGCGTCCTTGGGATCCGCGCCGCCGGACAGGCCAGCGCCGAGGGAACGCTGGAGATGCTCGGAAAATGCCGGGGAGGGCGAAAGACGCAGCATTTCATGCTGTGCGAGCTGGAGCGGCTCGGCTACGGGGGAGGAAGCGTCCGGATCGGTCATTGCCAGAACGAGGCGTTCGCGCAGGAGCTCTGCACCGAGATCCGGCAGCGCTTTCCGGCGGCGGATGTGAGATGCGATCCTCTGCGGGGACTGTGCAGCTATTATGCCGAGCGCGGCGGGATCATGCTGGGGTTTGAGACCTGAAAAACGAGTGGAATAAACAAGTGCCGCACCGTTGTCGTTGTCGAAACGGTGCGGCACATTCATTATATGTATAATATGGCTCCGACGGCGCGGGCGCGGCTATCACGCGCCTGCCGCGGCCGTGCCGGAAAATGCAACGCGGGACAAGCCGCACGGCAAACGCCGTTACTCTTCCGACAGATCGGCGACCAGCTTGGTGTTGCTGACTGCCAGCGCAAGCTGAAGCTTGTTTTCCAGTCCGGTTTTCTGCAGCATATTCGCCACATGGAATTTGACCGTTGACATCTCGCAGCCCATCTCCGCTGCGATGCGCGTATAGGAGAGGCCGCGCAGCAGATGCCGCAGCACCTTCATCTCCGTTTTGGTGAATTCCGTGCTTTTTGCCATGCCGATCTCCACCGTAGGCGGTGCGTCCGGAAAGACACGCTCGCCGGCCATCGTCCGGCGGACGACCTCCATCAGGCGGTTTTTTGCGGAATCCTTATACCACAGGCTGTCCGCCCCCGCCGACTTTGCTTCCTCCAAAACCGCGCCGTCAAGCAGCGAGGTCACAACAACAATTTTTATCTGCGGACGCTCGGCTTTGATCTGACGGACGGCAACCAATCCGTTTTCCCGGTGCTCCGTCTGCACGTCCATCAAAACGAGATCGACGGGGCTTGCTCTGCACACCTCAACGGCCTGCTTCGCGCCGGGAATGGACGCGACGATCTGATTCCCGTCCTCCGCAAGGAAATAGCTTTCCAGCAAGCTTCGGACCATGGTCTGGTCTTCAACGATCACCACTCTCATGCGCTGTTTCCTCCTTTTCCGGCAGACTGAGCATAAGCGAGAAGCGGGGTAAGCTCTGTATCTCCATTCTGCCGCCTGTCTCTTCCACATGGTGACGCAGCATGGATAGACCGCCGCCCTCCGTGATTTTCTCCTTCGGTGCAGCGCCGTTGTTGGTAAGAAAAACTTCGGTGCGGCCGCACATCGGCTGAAAGCGTACATATAGCTCCGTGCCGCCGGCATGACGGGCGCAGTTGGCCGCGCATTCCCGAATTGCCAGCGAGACCGTCTCGCAGAAACTCCGCGATTCCGGCGGCTTTCCTTCCGTCAGAACCCGGACGCCCATTTCCGCGGCGCGCCGGACAGCCACCTTCATCGGTTCGGGCGAAGCCGTTATCCGGTTGGAGCGGTAAAGCACCGCGATGGACTGTTCCCACAACGCCGCGCCTGCGCGAAGCTCTTCCAACCCGGCCCGCCGGATCAGCGCGCGGCGCACGGCAAGGATGCTGTGACCGATATCGTCATGCACACGCAGCTTCATGGCAAGGGTCTCTTCCTGCCGGATGATCTCCGGCATCTGCTCAAACAGCCTTCGCATCCGCTCATTTGCCTCCGCCAGCTTTGCGCTTTCCTCCTGCAGATGCTTCTGCCGCCACATAAGCTCCGTGACATCCGCGGCGGTGACCTGCGTATAAGTAAGCCCCGCCGCCGTTTTGATGCTTTCCTCTGCAAAGCGCAGCTCCGTGCCGTCGGAAAACCGGAAAATATAAAGCTGCGGATCCAGACAGCGGACGGTTGGCGGCGGTGAGCGCAGGGCATCATGCAGCTCCGCAAGCGTCTGAATGCCGCCTTTGCGCAGCTGGCTTGCTATGGCAAGCATTCGGTGGTTAATAAGCCGCACCACGCCGTTTTTATCAAAAAAGCAGACCGCAATGGGCAGACTGTCAAAGCTCTCTTTGATCCTGTCCATATGCTTCTATTTCCCTCCCGATTTCTCCACCCGGAGCATGACATATTGCAGGCCGTCCTCATCCTCTTCCCATTCGAGCGCGGGGAATGGATCTTTCAGATGGCGGAGGGGAGCCTCGCCGGAAATACAGAGATTCATATGCAGCGCTTCGCCGACCTCTATGGAAACCAGCAGCGAGCGCAGCGAGTCAAGCTCTGCCTCCACAACCGCTTCAAAAAGGGAATAGGCCGCCGTTGCCTGCTCAATGGAAAGCTGCCCGTCCCCCTTGATGAGCGCCGAGCACTCCGCGCCGTACAGGCAGAGATTTTCCGCAGACTCGTTCAGGCAGAGCCGCAGCTCCTGCACGGAAATTGACCCGCGCTGTACGCCGACAAAAATCAGGTTGTTTCTCCGCTTAATATAGGTTCCGATGACGATGATCTGTCCGAGCAGACGCTCTGCCCGCGCCGGATCATCCGTTTTTTTCAGCTCAGTCAGCCGCTCCTGCAGCATGGCGATCTGCCGGGCAGTCTGCGCCTCCATCATGTCATAGAGACGGTTTTCTTCCGTCAGCTTTAAAAGTCTTGCGTGCTGCGCATTCTCCGCCGCCAAAACGTCGCCTACATCGCGAAGCTCGTCGCACGTCAGCTCCAGCTCCTGCCGGAGCTGATTCAGCTCCGAAACGTCTTCCTTCCAGAACGCCCAGCCGCGGCGCAGTTTATGGCGTTTCAAAAGCGTATCATCGTCGAGCTGTACGGTATCCTGCGTTATCTGCCGCAGCTCACTTTGCGGAAGCGGCGGCCGCATCGTAGCGGATGCGTGCTTCGTGCAAAAAGTTTCATCCGTGATCTGCACAGGAAGCGTTGTCGCTTCCAGAAGCTCATCGTATCCGCGGTTGGACTGGATGAGTCCGCATTGGATGCAGCTTTCAAAAATGCCGGTAAACATCAGGCACTGGGCGACCGTCATGTCTCCCGCCAGCACCCAGACCCAATGGATCTTTTCGGCATACGCATAAACATATGCCAGCGAAAGCGCAAACGGCACCAGCGGCAGCAAGCGGACTCTCTTCGTGTGCGGGATACGGCATTTTGTCACGATCATAAAAAGCGAGAGCGCCGCACAAAAGAGCTCCCAGCCGAGCACGAAGAAATATCCTCTCTCATAACGGTACGCGGCGTCCGACAAAACGCCGGACGGAAAGGAAAACACCCGCTGATGCAGATCGTTTGTTAAAACGAGCAGCAGGAGCAGCACTGTCGGCACATACAACAGTTTTGTCCACCGCGGCAAATGAAAGTCCTCCGGCTTTCCCAGCGACTGGGAGACAAATACCGAGAGCATGGGGATAAAGAGGATCGGGACATAGTAAAAATACCAGAGCCAGCGCTCCGCATCTGTATTGGCAATGGAAAACTTGATTGAGCGCAGGAGAAGCCACAGCACCATCAGCATCGAAATCGCCAGCAAATAGCGCTGCACCTGCGTCTGCACAATGCGGACCCGGACAGAGTGGCACCATGCGCACAGCAGGAAGATATAAATTCCGCTGCGCAAATGGTTATAAACCGGAGAATGGAGCACCGTTCGGCTGGCATAACGAAGCCACATGGCAAGCGCGATAAGCCCCAGCGCGGCAAGCGCATACAAAAGGCTCTTTTTTGTCGCTTTACTCATTCCGTGCTCCTTCCGGCTCCACGCATTCAAATGCAGTATATCATGCAGACAGGAAAAGAGCAATGCGGTTTTGGACGCTTTGCGGAGAGCGGGAAGGGGATATGGCCCGGAACAGAAAATAAATGCAAACCCTATCCAATCGGCGGGTGCGCGAGAGAAGACGATCGGCTAATATATAGTTGAAGCACTCTAAAAAGGGAAAGGCGGTGGAGAAGCACAGATGCGAAGAATCGTGCTGGATTTGCAGGGCGGCCTTTTGGCAGAGGCAGTCATGCAGGTGCTTGCGGGATACGATCCGGACTTCATCGTCTATCGCTCTTCAAAACCGGAGGATACGCTTGCGCTTTGCCGAAGCTGTCATGCCAATGTGCTGGTGATGGAGGTCATCCGACAGGGCATCTGGAAGCTGAGCGAGCGGCTCAGACTCTGCAGCGCGGTAAAAAACCTCGGGTGGGACTGCAAGGTTCTCCTTCTGGTGGATGAGAACGCGGACGAACAGCTTGCCGCCGAGGTGCGGCAGACGGTGAAGGATCAGCTGGCCGATGATTTTATCTATGCGTCGGTGTCGCCAACGTATCTCGCGGGCGTGATCGACATACTTTGAAAGGAACGGTGAAAGATGAAAAAGCTCCTGCGATTTATTCCGGCGCTCGCGCTCGCGGCGGCGCTGCTCACGGTCACGGCACTTGCATGCTCGCCGGACGACAATAATCCGGAACATCATGAAAACGTTATACAGACCGATGAGAAAAAGCCAACCTGCCTGCAGGGAGGATACTACGAACTGAAATGTACCGTCTGCGGGTGGAGCCGCGTCTTTTCCATCGGCGACATCGTGCCCCACGAATTCGGGCCGTGGGAGATCGTTAAAGAGCCCACCTGCACAAAAGCCGGCGAGAAGCGAGCCTATTGCAGTACATGCAACAAGTGGTATCCAGAGCTCGTGCCGGCAACGGGCCACAGCTGGTATAAGTACTATACAAAAGAGCCTACCTGCACCACGGCAGGAGAATACTACACCTACTGCCGGAATTGCCCTGCGAGCCAGGGGCGCTCCACAGAACCTGCCACGGGTCACTTCTGGGTCGTCTGGAAGCAAGTATTCGCTACCTGCACCACTCCGGGATATACCGAATTTGTCTGCGACGACTGCGGCGCGGATGGGGGGACCACCACGACGCCCGCCAAGGGGCACAGCTTCGGCGCGTGGTTTACCACGACGCAGGCCACCTGCATGGAGGAAGGCATGCAGAAGCGGGAGTGCGCAACCTGCGGCGCGACGGAGAGCCGCGCCATCCCCAAGACGGGACATAAATTCGGCGCGTGGTTCACTACAACGCAGGCCACCTGCATGGAGGAAGGTATGCAGAAGCGGGAGTGCGCAGCCTGCGGCGTGACGGAGAGCCGAGGGATCCCCAAGACGGAACACGCCTGGAACGAAGGGACGATCGTCCTGGCGCCGACGACGGAGCAGGAGGGCGTTAAGGAATGGGTGTGCACGGCGTGCGGCATGGTGCGCACAAGACCGATCCCCAAGCTCACGTCGGGAGGGACGACCGCAGCGCCGGCTGCCTCGCCCACGGCCGCGCCGACGCCCACGCCCGCGGCACCGACGGACACGCCCGCGGCATCGACCGACGCGCCCGCCGCCGAAACGGCGGATAAGAACGGCAAGGGCGAGAAGCCCGGCGGCAAGGGCGAGAAGCCCGGCACCGGCGAAACTCCTGCCGGGCCGGACGACGCGCAGAAAAACCAAAAGGGCGATGCGCCCGAAAAGGCGGAAAAAAGCGGCTCCTCCGTGGGGAGAGTCCTCCTGCTCACGCTTCTGCCGCTGCTTTTGATCGCCGCCGCCGTCGTTGTGCTCCTGCTCGTCCGGAAAAAGAAGGCTCGGCAGGACTGACCGGCGCTCCGCCCCGGGGCGGATAAAAAACAGCATTATCATTATGAAAAGCAAACATAAAGGAGATCAAAACATATGGGACTGTTTGACAAGAAATATTGCAGCATCTGCGGCGAAAAGATCGGCTTTCTCGGCAACCGTAAGCTGGAGGACGGCAACCTCTGCAAAAATTGCTCCGCGAAGCTCTCACCCTGGTTTTCCGACCGGCGCAGCAGCACCGTGGAGGAGATCCGCGAGCAGCTTGCCTACCGTGAGGAAAACCGCAATGCCGTTGCGGCGCTCCATGTGACGCGCAGCTACGGTGAGGATACGAAGGTGCTTATCGACGAGGACGCCGGAAAATTCATCGTCACGCGCGCGCGGAACTATACCGACGCCAACCCCGACGTGATCGATTTCTCGCAGGTGACCGGCGTCGATCTCGACATCGACGAGGAGCGCAGCGAGGAATACACCACCGACAAGGAGAATAAGCGCGTAAGCTATAATCCCCCGCGATACACGTTCAGCTATGACTTTTATGTTGTGATCCGCGTGAACCACAGGTATTTTGACGAAATGCGTTTCAAGCTGAACAGCTCAAGCGTTGAGACGACGCCCTCCGGCGGCGTGCCGCTTGTGCGCAAGCCGAACCCGAGCCTTAACCACGATTACAAGGAGTATACGGCGATGGGTCAGGAGATCAAAAACACTCTCACCGAGGCGCGGCAGCGTGTCCGCGACGAGGCCGCGGCAGCCGCCGCGCCCAAAATGGCGGTCACCTGCCCCTTCTGCGGAGCGACAACCATGCCGGATGCCAACGGCTGCTGCGAATACTGCGGCGGCGCGTTAAACGGCTGAGCCGCCCGCGGGTAAAACGCAAAAGGAACAAAAGCAAGAAGAACGGCCCACACCCCAAACGTCGATTTTCAGAAAGGAGAAAATTATGGCAGACTTTGCAGGCACCATGAAAGAGGCAGCATTCGCAACCAGTCCCCGTGAATTTGATCTCTCCTATTCCACCACGCTTGAGGAGATCTTCGACAAACTCAATGCCCGCAGAACCGCGTTCCAGATGCCGTTCCAGATCAAGGGCGGCGTCGCCGGGCAGCGCATCGTGTTTGAAAAAGAGCCGAATCTGGATGTCACTCTCTGGCTTTATCTCTCTAACGGCACGCACATCCGTATCCAGCCGGTCATTTCAGAGGCCAAGGCGTCGGTCGGCGGCGTGCGCGTTGACAAGAACAGCGCTCTGCGCAAGGGCGTGAAGGGCGCAACGATCGGTCTCGCCACAGATCGCGGCGGCTACATTGACGCCGTGACCGACGCGGTACAGAAGATCCTCAACGGCGAGCCGGTCGCGGATTACATTCCGCCCGCAGTTCCCGTCGGTGCGGAGCCGCCGAAGAGCTGGCTTACCACGCTGCTCCTCTGCATCTTCTGCGGCGGGCTCGGCATCCACCGCTTCTATGTCGGCAAGATCGGCACCGGCATACTGTTCCTGCTTACCGCCGGGGTTTTCGGCATCGGAGTGATCGTCGATCTTATCAAGATCGCCACAGGAAAGTTCACAGACAAATACGGAAATGTCATTGTGAAGGATACGTAAAGGAGATTGACATGAGCAAAACCATGACCCGCTTTTTGAGCCTGCTGCTCATCGCTGTGCTGGCAATAAGTCTCTGCGGCTGCGGCGGCGAGGGAAAAAAGACAGAGTCCAACCAAATCAAGCTGGAAGACTATGAGCTCCTCTATAAGGACGCGTGCATCATGACAGATTCCGACGGGAACGATGCCGTCGTTCTGACGCTGGACTTTACAAACAACAGCAAGGAATCGGCGTCGTACATCTGGAGCATCAATGAAACGCTTGTGCAGAACGGCGAGGAGCTGGAGGTTGCTGCCGTCATCACCGATTACGCCTCCTTCGCTACGGCGGTTGACAAACAGTTTGAGGATGTCGCGCCGGGCGAAACGCTTGAGGTACAAACGGCCTATGTGCTGAAGGATGCGGCGGCCCCGATAAAAGTGACGTTTGAGCAGCTGTTCGGCAAGAAAAACGGCACGATCACCATCGACCCGGCTGCGCTCAGCCGGGAAACGTCCGCCGATTCTACGGGCAGCACAAACACCGCCCTTCCCGCTCCGACGGGTGATGCGCTGCTTGACTGGTGGAACGGCGCGTGGTATGGCTGGTGGACGATGACCGGCTGCTCGGGCGCTTACGAGAGCATGGCGGGAAAGTGGTGGGACGCCTGCGCTGTCATCGATATCGGCCTGGACTATACGGGCACCGTCACGATCTGGGACGAGGACTACTCGAGAGCGGATCCGATATCGCAGGCGACGGTCACGCTGAACAGCGCCGGTGTCGGAGAGCACGGTACCGTGATGTCGGAGAGCGGCTACTTCACGAATCTGCCGTTGGAGCATGCCGACTGGATCGTTGATCCCGCGATCAACAGCCGCTTCCCCGATGTTGAAAACATGATCTGCATTGAGGGCTGGTACGAAGACGGCGAGGACGAGTTTTACTACGAGGTTTATCTGCGCCCGTGGGGGCAGCTCTGGGATGACTTTGCTGCCGACTATCCCGACGACGTCCCCTATTATTATGACGACTGGTATCTCCCGCTCGTGGAGTCCGGCAGCGCCATGCCGGATGTGGTCGGCGGCGAGGCCGCCTCTTCCACCTCCGGCGGAACGGATGCGATGACCCAGACGCCCAACTCGGCGGACGCGCCCGCTGCGCCCACCGCCGCGAACGTATCCGGCGGAGACGGCATCGTGACGGAAGAGCAGGTGCAGAAGGGCTACGTCTGGATGAACGAGGTCAATAATAATATTTTTGACGCAACCTATGATGATATCGTTGCCTACTTCGGCGTGGAAGGCCAGTTCGTCAAGGAAGAGTACAGCGACCACATGAAGGCAAACTACCGCTACTACAAATGGATCTCTGAGGACGACGACTCCCATTTCATCTACGTCAATTTCAAGGAAAAGAGTCCGGGCGTTTATGTGGTGAGCGCATACAATACCAGCGGCTTCTCCGGCACAGAAGCCATAGAAAAGTATCTGGACATCGTGAAGGCCGAGGCCGCCGAGGCGAACAAGGCAGCGTCTGCGAACGCCGAGATGAAGGACTTCTCCGTGGAGATCTCCCAGTTTGCAAAAGACGATGTGAAGGTCAAGATCATGACGAAGATCCCGGTATCCGGCTGGTCATTCGATGATAGCGGGCGCTGCCTGGTGGAAAACGACGATCCCACAGCCTTCGGCGCAGGCGCCATCAGATTCGAGGTAAGAACCAATGTGGAGGACTTCGACTACTACAAGGACAAATTCGAAAACTATCAGGATATCGACGATCGCGTGATCGGCGGCATCACCTTCAAAGGCCGCACCTATAAGTACATCGGCTACAATTGGATCCAGTATGTCGCGCAGATCGACGACGGCCGCGCACTGTCCATCGGACTGACGAAATTGGAGTGCGTCCCGGGAACGATGCCCGACATCATTCTCAACAACATGACGATTAAATAATTCCGTACACCGCAGACCGCGGGACAAAGCTCCATGCCGCCGCCCCCTCATATCTCATATCAAGGGGGATGGCTGACGCCAAGCAAAAGCAGGCTCCCGCCCCATTCGGGGCGGGAGCTATGCGGCTATTCATGAAAAACGGGGCCGAAAAATGAACCGGACATTGGCCGCAATATGCCTCCGCCTGAGTCTTCTCGCTCTTGCCGCCTGCGGCCGGGGCGGCGGGTGTGCCGTAGTTCATATGGCTGGCAGAGCGAGGGAAAAAAAGCATTATAGCGCGGAGAAACGGAAGATTGCTTTCCCGCCGGAGCGGAATTAACGGAAGGGAGCGGCTATGAGAATTTCCTGCAAGCAAACGATCGCCCTTGTGCTGACACTTGTTTTGCTGCTGACGCTCTGCGCATGCGCGCAGGAGCGGCAAACCGAACCGGAGAAAGCCATAAACAACGCCGCCGGCGATGTGCCGCAAACAAAGACCGGCGGAAGAACGCCGGATAAGCTGCCGGAGGAGCCTGCGCCGCGCGGTGAGGAATGGAGCGCGCAGCCGGCCCGGCAGGCCTTTTCGCCGGAGGCAGAGACCGCGCTTGGATTTCTGCGCGACAGGATCGACTTTCCGGCAACGATGTTCGGCGCTGCGTACCTCGGCTGCGTCGGGGGGCTCTTTGAAGAGGGCTTTGCGGCGGGCTTTCCCGCATGGCTCCGGGAAACGAACGAGGCGATGCTCGGCCGATACCCCTTTATTGCGGAGATCGACGAAAACCACATCGCAGGCGGCGCGGGACATCTTTACTGCATCGTTCCGGTCGATGAAAACGCAACGGTTTCGATCAACCGCATGCTGTGGAACGATGAAAAACAGATCAACGAAATCTCCGAGGTTTTGTACCGCTCGGAGACAGGCGAGCCGGTGCTGCTCTTTGCCAATCTTGACGGCATGGCATATGTGTCTGACACACAGGTCCTTATCACCGACAACAGCGGAAATACCTGTGAATGGTATCCGGCAGTGGATGCGGCGAGCTATGACGGCGCGATAAGCTGCGGTCAGATCCGGCCGTGCCTATCGGAAGCCGGAGACAATGTATTGTTTGACTTTGCGGAATATGCCTGGCAGAACGCACCGCAGTATTTAGCCCCGTGGCTCGCCGACGGCTGGTCGGGCATAACGGCGCTTGGTCTGGCGGGATCACAGAGCACGGGCACGGGATGGTATACGCATACGATGGCGGGGGAGACCGGCGCTTACGCCGATTTCTCGCTGCGCTTCTATCCCGGGGGTGAAACGGGCGGCGCGGTTGAGCTGAACTGGACGTATGAGGCGGCGGATGATTTTGAAGAGATGTGGAGCGGCTTCTGGACGATGGAAACGGTTCTCGATGGGCCGAGCTATGTGACGGTCAGCATGTCTCTCGTCGGCGGCGTCAGCTACGGCGTCACGGACGGACCGTACTACCTGTGCGAAACCTATCCGCTCCTGATCAGCCCGAGCGGCGAGGAGCTGCTGATCGGCGCCGGTGAAAACGGCCTCTGTCTGCCGTTTATGTCGCAAAGCACGACGGCGTGTGTGCTGATGCAGGCCGCGGGATAGAAAGCGGGCAGGGAGCCCGTCGCCCGGCGGCGAGCCGAAAAAAAGCGCAGCCCAGGCCCTTCGCAGATGCAAACCGCGGAGGATCTGGGCTGCGCTTTTGCTGCGTTTGGGAAAGCTCCCCACCGCGATCGCATGTCCATCGACGCTTCACAGAAGCGAGATCACGCATTGGATAATCTTTTCCGTATCAGCGGAGGAGGTGTTGATGCAAAGATCGTAGTTTTCCTTCGCGCCCCACTTCTGGCCGCTGAGGAACTCATAGTAGCGCGAACGGTTTTTGTCCGTCTGCGTGATTATCTTGCGGAGCACGTCATGGTTCAAGGACTTCTGCTCCTCGTTTCTTTTCCGGCAGCGTTCCATCCGGTCGGCGATGTCGGCGTAAAAGAACAGTCGGAGGGGATTCCGGTGCCGCAGAACATAGTCGGCGCAGCGGCCGACGATCACGCAGGGGGCCTTGTCGGCCATGTCGCGGATGACCTCACTTTCCTTCAGAAAAACCTCAAGATGCTGATCCAGCATCGGGTTCGGCGGCGCCCACATGCGGACGGTGGGAACGGGGAGCACGGGATACGGGCGCTTTTCCTGGATGCTCAGGATATACTCCTCAGCGAAGGCGGTTCGTTTCGCCAGCTCCGTCACGATCTGGTAGTCAAAAAAGGCGAACTGCAGCTTTTCCGCAAGCCGCCGGCCAATTTCGCGGCCGCCGCTGCCGTATTCGCGGCCGATGGTAATGATGCGCTCCATGGAAACTCTCCTTTCGTCCGTTTGTTTGCATTCCTGAATGGAAACCGTATTTTTATATAAAAATCATATCAAAATCGGGCGGAAATTTCTACCCCTATACAGCAAAAAACAGAGAAAAATCTAAAAACTTGTATTGCATATAGAGTTGTCAGATGTTATGCTATACGTACAGAAATCCGACGAAAGGGAGGGAGAAACGATGGAAAATGACTCGCTTCCCCAATATATGCAGATCGCGCTCTCCATTGCCGGACGGATCGCGGGCGGAGACGTTCCGGAGGGGGCAAAAATTTCCGGGCGCTCCAAGCTGTCCTCCGAATACAACGTTTCGCCGGAGACAATTCGGAAGGCCGTACGGCTGCTGAGCGATATGCGCGTTGTAGACGTGCGGGAGAAGAGCGGCGTGTATGTGCTTTCTGCGGACAATGCCAGACGCTATCTGCACAATGCCGGGGCTAAAATCGACGTTTTTGCCAAGCGTCAGCAGATGAAGGAGCTTCTGGAGCAGCAGGAGCGCGTTTCAAGGCAGCTTGCGGAGCTGTGCCGCAGCATCCTTGACTACGCCTCGTTCCCGGTACAGGCGGACGATACCCTGCCCAACTATGTCTGCCGCATTCCGAAGAACTGGAGCGGCATCGGCAAAAATCTCAGCAATCTTCATTTCTGGCAGGCGACCGGCGCGACGATCGTCGCCATCCGGCGCGGCACCTCCCGTATCGTGTCCCCCGGCCCCGACGCGGAGCTGTACGGCGGCGACGAGGTCATTTTTGTCGGCACGGACAACGCGCGGGAAGCAGTTTCCCGCTTCTTCCGCAGCACAGAATAAAAGCCGGCGCGAGCGCCGGTCAGGAAAGGAGTACGCAGAATGAACCATAGCCAACTGCACGCAATCGACCTTGCCATTATCGGCGCATATCTTATTGCAATGATCGTGATCGGCCTTGTTGTCGTCAAAAAAATCAAGAACACGGATGACTATTATCTCGGCGGACGTTCCTTCGGCCCACTGGTGCTCATGGCGACCGTCTGCGCCACCATCATCGGCGGCAGCGGTCTGATGGGACGGGCGGGCGTCGCCTATTCCAGCGGCTTCAAGGCCATTATGACGGCGGTTCCCTATCTTCTGGGGATGCTGATTTTTTCCGGCTTTGCCGGACGTATATCCGCCGTCGGCACGAGCTTTAACATCACCTCCATCCCCGACCTTTTTGAACGGCGCTTCGGCAAAGCCACCAAGGTCACGCTCGGCGCGCTGATCGCCTTTACCATGATGGGGACCGTCGCGGCCCAGGTCACGGCGACGGCGACCATCATCAACATGCTCGGCGGGGAGATCGGCGTCTCCTATGAGATGGGCGCTTTAATCGCCTGCGCTGCGGCGCTGGTCATCGTGAGCCTTGCCACATATAAGAAATCTCCGTCGCCGTTTCTGGATCCCTATACGGCAAAAACCTGATGCGGGAAAGCGTGCGGAGCTTTCCGGCAGAACGTCGCGCTCGTCTGTTTCGTGAGAAAGGAGACTTGCGTCGATTGACAAGGGCACACGCGGTTCTGCCGGGCGGAAATGCCCTCATACTGCGTCAAAGCCCTTGAGAATACACAAAGTATTCTCTGCGGTCTTTTCCTTGTCTGCGAGCATTTCTGCTCCGGCAGAACTGCTTCGCATCGGACAGCCTTGATTTTTCGAGGGATTTTTGTTCTTTTGGACGCAGGCGGGCTGTCGCCCGCCAAGGAGAAAAGGGCAAAAAGCACCGAAAAGGCTGGCTGTCCGACGTGCGTGCCCTTGTTAATCGACGCTTGTTTATCCCAAAAAAGAAAAAGGAGTGTGTAAAAGCCATGACAAGCGGTAAAAAGCCCGTTTTGCGGGGAATCCTGTTGATCGTCATCGTCTGCGGAATTGCTGCGGTCTGCCTCCTGACAAGGCCGAAGCCGGAACGATATACGTTCCGAATCATTGTTCCGGCGGGAACCCAGGAGAGGTTCGTATACTCCGAGGAAGAGTTTCGTGCGACAAAAAATACGGTCAGAATATGGCTCAACGGCGGGCTGGGGGACACGGAAGTCCTTTTAACCCCTGTGGAGGAAACCATGGAGACCGGCTATACGGCGGTTTATCTCACCCAAGGGATGCCCGCGGAATTTGACGCGGATAAGAGAATCTGGTTCAGAGTGGGCGTGAAAGCGCAGAACATGACCGACGAGGATATTACCGCATATTTGACAGTGGAAAATGCGGAGATTCGCGGCCGTAGTTCCGACGAAAATTCCCCGGACAGCATCACCTTTGAAGCGGAGATCCTTGAGATCCGCGACGGGTATTTCCTTGTAAAACCGGAAGCCGGCTGGGCGATCAACAGCGCGGCTCTGCTGGAGGTCCCCATGGAGAACATGGAGCCATCCCCCGCGCTGCAGGTGGGAGACGTGATCGAGATCACATACGACGGCAGAATCCTTGAAACCGATCCGGGGCGGATCCATACGGTCTATCGCATCCGTATTGCGCAAGAGCCGGACAATCCCCGCGCCTATGAGAGCGGCGGAAACGTCAGAGAGCGGGAAAACGCTCCGGACGATGTGGAATGGCAGGACGGCATTTCATTTTCCGATCTTGCCCCGGGCGGGGAGATCGTATCCCCGTTTGAGATCGTTATGGAGGAAAACGACTCGTCCTTATGGCTCTCCATCACATGGGCGAGAAACGGGCAGGCATTGGAATACGGTATCCGTTCCGAGGACGGCACGGCATTTTTTCAGGAAAAGCAAGGGGGCTCATCCCTGCTGCTGATTGAGGAAATTCCGGCGGGAACGTATCGCTTGTATGTAAAAAATCCCGAGACATTCAACGCCCTGTCGGAAAACGAAAGCGCCGAGAGCGTTAACGTGACCGGCGCGCTGGTGTACTCTCTCGTTCCGCGGTGAGAGATCGTGCGGCCGGTATCGGCAGCCTTCCCGTGATTTTTCCGCATCGGCGCAGACTCACGGCTCAGCGCAAAAAAAGATAGCCCCTGACTGCGTTACAGAAGATTCGCAGTCAAGGGCTATCTTTCACTCTTAATATCTAACATCCTGGTTACCTCCTTTCTTCAAATTCATGACACCGCTGCTTCCCCGTGCGAATCTTCTCCCTTCTTCGCTTTTCTGCCCCGCTTCGCAGGGGCCTTTCCGCATACGGCGGATGCTGTCGGAGATCCTTTCACGCGTTTTTCGGTGTCATTTTCCCCAGACTCCAGCGGTCCGGGGGGCATCATTCAGCCTCCTTTTTGTACTTTTATGATACCAGAGACCGCCGATGGAAACAAGTGACGGGATCGGAGAAAAAGCCAGACCCGCATTGTGCATCACAATGAAATTGCCGGCGATCACGCAATTTCTCTTGACTGTTGCCGCCGGGCACTATATAGTTAAATTGTTGGGAACGAGCCGCTGCGTCATAGAAGGCATGACGCGGCGGCTCATTTTTTCAAAAAGCCTCGCAGAGCCCGCGCCCGCCGGCAGAAGATCCGGGCCCGATCAGCTGCACTCTTTTTTCATGGCGGAATATCCGATCAGCACCGTCCAAACATAGGCGCAGGTCTTGGGGATGCCATCAGCCCCAGACGAAGCACATTAAAGTCCGCCGCGCCTTTCTCGCTCCGTGCGGGCAGGACAGCGGGCCGCTTTCAAAAGCGGAAGAATCAGAATCTGCTGTACAGCACCCGGTAGAGAAACGCGGCAAAAATATCGGGCGGCTCCCGCTCCTCCTTGTTCAGCCAGACGCACACCATGCGGAAAGCGCCAAAGGTCAGAAAGTTATAGACATACGCAAGCTCCGCTTCACTGTTGCTGCCGGAGAGCATTTTGCGCGCGCTTTCCTTCAGGCTGTCCATGGCAAACAGCTTGTGGGCGAATGCCGGGTCAACGTTGTTGTTGATGATCAGGCGGGCAAATTCCAGATTCTCCTCCAGATACCGGCAGGCGGCGGTGATGATTTTCTCCGGTTCGGTTTCATGGCGCTCGATGGCTTTTGCGATAAAGTCCAGCATATCCTTTTCCATATCGGTCAGCAGATCGAACTGACTTCCGTAATACTTATAGAATGTCGTTCGGTTCACGTCGGCTCTTTCACAAAGCTCGCGAATGGAAATGTGGTATATGTCCTGTTCCTTCAGCAGCTCGATCAGCGCGGCCTTCAGCAGACGCTTTGTCATCGCAATGCGGCGATCCTCTTTTTTCTCCATGGCAGCCTCCTAAAAATGAATTTTTTTTGAACCCTCAACATTTCCCAACGGTGTGTTGATTTTTATTCCATACCGAAAGAACTGTCGGTTGAATAATCAACATGTGTTCATCATAATGAAACAAACGGAAAAAGTCAAGAAGGGTAATGCGCCATGAAAAAGCTTGCAGAGTTTCTTATAAACCGCCGCCGCGTTCTCACTGCCGTCATGCTTGTGCTGACGGCAGTTTGTGCCGTTCTCGCGCTGCGTGTTCCAATCAACCGGGATCGAACAAAATATCTCGCGGACAGCTCCGAAATGAAGCAGGGGCTTTCCATTATGGAGGACGTCTTCCCCGAGTCCGACGAGACGGCGTCGATCCGCGTGATGTTCGATGATCTGACCGCCGATCAGATACCCGAAATCAAAGCACAGCTGGAAGCTATACCGAACGTAAGCGGCGTCACGTACGAAGCCGGCAGCGAGGATTACAATAAGGACAATCACACGCTCTTCGTCGTGAACAGCCGGTACGATTACGACACCGACGAGGAACACGCGATCGAAGCCGCTATCGAAGAGGGCTTCCCCGGCTATACGATGGCGTATGAGAATAACGACGTTCCGGCAACGGAGCTTCCGCTCTGGGTCGTCGCTCTTGCGCTGACGCTTGCCGTTATCATTTTGCTGGTCATGTCCGATTCATGGCTGGACCCCGTGCTGTTTCTCGTCACCATCGGCGTCGCCGTCGTGCTCAACATGGGAACGAACATCCTGTTCCCGTACATCGATGAGATGACCGCAACGGTCGGGCCCATTTTGCAGCTCGTGCTCTCCATGGACTATTCCATCATTTTGATGAATCGCTACCGGCAGGAAAAGGTCACGCACAGCGACAAGGTTTCTGCCATGAAAACGGCGCTCGCCGGTTCGGTTTCCTCCATCGCCTCCAGTTCGCTTACCACGGTCGTGGGATTGCTGGCGCTCGTGTTTTTGAGCTTCAAGCTTGGGCCGGAGCTCGGCATCGTGCTGGCCAAGGGCGTATTCATCAGCATGCTCTGCGCCTTCACCGTCCTCCCCGCGATGATCCTTGCAATGGACCCACTGCTGGAAAAAACGAGAAAAAAATCGCCGCATGTTCCGATGGCACGCTTCTCAAGGCTCAGCTATAAGACGAGATACGCCATGCCCGCCGTTTTTGCCGCGCTTTTTATCGCTTCCTTTATATTGCAGGGCTATACGCAGATCGTCTTCACGGAGGAAAACGACGACCCGCTGGCGAATGTGTTCCCGAAGAAGAACACCGTTGCGGTGGTTTACCGCAACGAGGACGAAGCGAAAATCGACAGCGTCATCTCCGAACTGGAAAAGGACGAGCGGGTTTCCGATATTCTCGGCTATGCCAACACGCTCGGCAAGGAGATGACCGCCGAGGACATGGGCAAGGCCGTCGCCGAATTGAGCGACGATGCGGAGCCCATCGGCGATAACCTCCTCCGTATGCTCTATTTCATCGCGGAGGACGGGAAAATGCCCGTGATAACGGCGTCTGACTTTATTAATTTTATAACCGACACCGTTCTTCCGGACAAAACCATCGGCAAGCACCTTGACGCCGCGCTGCGGGACAACGCGGAGCAGTTCCGAACGCTTGCCGACCGCACGCGCCTGACCACCGCGATTTCCGCTGACGAAATGGCGGAGCTCTTCGGCATAGACCGGGAGCGTGTCGAGAAGCTCTATCTCTACTATACGATCCAAAACGGCGTTGCGGACAGCGGCACAATGACGCTGCCGGTCTTTGTGGATTATGTGCTCAATTCCGTGGCGGCAAACGAAACCTACGGCTCGATGGTGAGCGCCTCGGCAATTGCTTCCCTCCGGCAGCTGCAAACCTATACGAATACCAATACCGTTCTGGCGGCGCGCAGCGCGGCCGATCTGGCCGCGCTGATCGGGGCGGACGAGAGCACGGTGAATACCGTGTTTGTTCTCGATAACGCGGGCGACGTCAGCGCGCAAACTATGAGTCTGCCCGAATTCAGTTCGTTTTTGTGCGGCAGCCTGCTGCAGGACGCGCTGTTCAGCTCATATTTTGACGATGCCGCCAAGGCGCAGGCGCAGACGATGGACGCGCTGGTGCAGCTTGCCGTGTCCGGGCAGGGGCTGCCCCCCGACCAGATGGCGCAGACGCTGGGGATGGACGCGGAAAGCGTTTCCAAGCTGTACAGCCTCTACTTTTCCGCCGATCCCGCGTTCCAGAAGGATGCGGCCGCCATGACGATGACGCTTACCGACTTTCTCCCGCGGCTGAAGGCCAACGCCCCCGCCGAGCAGCAGGCGCAGCTCGCCCAAACGGAGCAGCTTGTGAATCTTGCCGTTTCCGGACAGGCGTTGGACGCGGAAACCATGGCGGGCGTGACGGGGATGACCACGGAGAATGTCGCGGGGCTTTATCTGATGAGCGGCACGGAGGCAATGACGCTTCCGGACTTTCTTTCCGCCGCGCTGACACAGGCGCCCGACAACGCCGGCTTGCAGCAGATGAACCAGCTCGTACAGCTCGCTGTTTCCGGGCAGGCGCTGGACGCTTCTTCCCTTGCCTCCGTGTTCGGGATGGATACCGCGCAGGTCTGCCAAATATTCGCGCTTGTGCTGGCAGGGCAGAAAACGGTGGCTCTTGCCGATTTCTCCGCATTTCTCGTCAACTCCGTGCTGACGGACACGGCCTACGCCGGAGCTTTTTCCGAGGAGCAGGCGGTACAGCTTCGCCGGCTGGATTCCATCGCGCAGCTCGCGGTTTCCGGCACACCGCTTGACGCCGGGACGCTGGCACAGCTGTTCGACACGGACACGGATACGATCACGATGGCATTCCGCCTGTACTTCGGCAGGGATATCAGCCAAAAAACAATGTCGTTGAAGGCGTTTACCGACTTTGCTCTGTCCGATCCTCTGGTGAGCGGAATGATGGACGCCTCCACGCTCGGCCGCATTCAGTTTTTGCAGGCGATTCTGAACGCCGCGATAAACGGAACGGCGTTCACCTCCGCAAGACTTGCCTCGTTCCTGGGCATGGATCCGGCGCAGACGGAACAGCTGTATATCCTCCGTATGGGGGAAAACGGCGGTACGGACTCGTGGACGATCTCTCCGCGCTCGTTTGTAGCCTTTGCCGCAACGGACGTGCTCGGCGACGCAGAGCTTGCAAAGCAGATCGATGAAAAAACCGCGGAGGAGCTTCGGCGGGGTCATACGCTGATTGAGGCCGTCGTTTCGGAAAAAGCTTACACCGCCGGCGAAATGACCGCGCTCCTTTCCTCTCTGACGGACGAGGTGACCGAAAACGAGACGGAGATCCTTTATCTCCTTTACGGAGGCGTGAATGACGCCGATCCCACGGAAAAAATGACGATTGTGGAGCTCTTTGATCTGCTCTGCGACAAAATGATGAACGACGGGCGCTTTGCGGAGTATTTCGACGGAGAAACAAAAAAGGAGATCCTTGACAGCAAGGCGGAGCTGGAGGACGCCGTTGCGCAGATGAGAGGCAAAGCCTACGCAAGAATGGTCGTCACCTCCGATTACCCGGACGAGTCTCCGGAAACGTCGGACTATGTAACCCGTATCGATACGCTCTGCCGGGAAAATCTCAGTGAATACTATCTGGTGGGCAACTCCGTTATGGTCAGTGAGATGGACCGCGCCTTTGACAGCGAATACCGGATGATATCCCTGATCACCGCGATCTCCGTATTTCTTGTTGTGCTCATCGCGTTCCGCCATCCGATTCTTCCGCTGATCCTCACGCTTCTCGTGCAGTGCGGCGTCTTTATCACCGTAACGGTCATCGGAGCCTACAGCGGCTCGATCTATTATCTTGCGCTGCTGATCGTACAGAGTATTCTCATGGGCGCGACGATCGACTACGGCATTGTGTTCTGTAATTTCTATATGGACAGTCGAAAAACCATGGACGTGACCGACGCGCTGCGCGCGGCGTACGAAGGCTCCATCCACACCATCATGACCTCCGGCTCCATCCTTGTGCTGGTGCTTGCCGCGCTCGGGATCCTTGTATCCTCGCCGATGATCTCCGATGTGAGCACCACGCTGTCCATTGGCGCGCTTGTCGCCATGCTGCTGATCCTTCTGGTCCTGCCCGGCATGACGGTTTGCTGCGACAGACTCATAAACAGAAAAAAGACCGAAGAAAAGACAAAAACGCCGTAAACCGCGGCAAAAAAGAAAACCGGCGGCGGGAGAACGAACTCTCCTCGCCGCCGGTTTGCGTTTTTTTATTGTGCCGGAAGCTCCACGGCAAAGACGGTGCCGCGCTCCGAGCTTTCCTCCACCCGAACGGAGCCGCCGTGCAGACCGGCAATTTCCCACACCAGCGAAAGCCCGAGACCCACGCCGCCGTATTCACGGCTGCGGGATTTGTCCACGCGGAAGAAGGGCTGGAAGATGCTCTGCCGGAATTCCTCCGGGATGCCGCTGCCGGTATCCGCCACGCGGATGTGCAGCATTTTGTCCTCCTGCGCCACGGAAATGCGCACCGACCCATCGGGGCGGTTGTACTTGACGGCGTTTTCCGTCAGATTGAAAAGCATTCGGTAGATCAGCGCGTCGCTCCCGATCATAACGCCGTCGCCCTCCCGTTCGAGCGCGATGCCGTTCTTCTCCGCCAGCGGCGCGAGATCCGTGAAGATCTCCTCGATCATCGGCGCGAGCTGGATCTGCTCGTTCCGCGCCACCTGCTGCAAATTGCTCATCTCCAGCAGCGTCTTGGTCATTTGCGTCAGCCGCTCCGTCTGCTCCCGCAGCAGAGAGAGAAACTCCGCCGTCTCCGGCAGTATATCGGGATGCTCGGCGGAAAAGAGCTCCAGCTGCGCCTGCATCAGCGCCAGCGGCGTGCGCAGCTCGTGGGCGGCGTTGCCGGTAAACTGCCGCTGCGCGGCAAAGGCATTGTTCAGCCGCTCCAGCATCTGGTTGAAGGAGCGGCTGAACTGCCGGAACTCCGGCAGCACGTCCTCGTCGATCTTCATATCCGCGAGATTGTTCAGCTGCACCTTCTCCACCTGCGAGGCAAAGCTGCGCAGGGGCTTGAGCGCGCGGCCGCTGACGAAATACGCCAAAACGCCGCTCAGCACCGTCACCGCTGCCGTGATATACCAGTTCGTTGTGCAGAAGGACGTCTTCGCGCCGTGTATGACAATGGTCACATCCTCGTTCATTCCGGCAAGCTCCGGATCGAAAAACGCCGGATCGCCTTCCACGGCGGCGCTGCCGTAATCCTGAATGAAGCTGCCGATGGAGTCCATATAGTGCAGCCCGGAGGCGCAGAGCAGCAGCTTCATGGAAACGCAGGCCGCGCCGATGAGCAGCACGGTCAGCAGCGTGATGCGCCACTGCAAAGAAAGCCGCTTCATGCGTCCTCCCCTCCCATCAGATACCCCTCGCCGATGCGGTTGCGGATGGGGTCGCAGCCCAGCGCGGCGCGCAGCTTTTTGCGCAGAGCGGAGATATGCACCCGGATGGAGTTGCTGAAATTGTCCACGCTGTTGTCCCAGACGTGATCCATCAGCTCCTCCTGACTCACCGGTCGGCCCTGATGCACCATCAGATATTCCAAAATTCCCGTTTCCTTGCGGGTGAGCGTCAAGGTCTGCCCGTTGACGGCGGCGGTGCGCGAGCGCGTATCAAAGGTCAGCGCCCCGCAGGTCAATATCACATCCCGCTGCGTAAACTGCCGCAGTGTAAGACTGCGGATGCGCGCCTCCAGCTCCGCAAGATGAAAGGGCTTTGCCAGATAGTCGTTGGCCCCCGCATCCAGCCCCTCGACCTTATCCTCCACCTCTCCGCGGGCGGAGAGGATCAGCACCTTCGTCTCCCAGTCTGCCTGCCGCAGGGTGCGCAGCACCGTCATGCCGTCCTTCCCCGGCAGATTCAGATCCAGCAGCACCAGATCGTACCGCTCCGTGCCGAGCAGCTCCAGCGCTTTTTCTCCGTCAAAGCAGTAATCCACGCTGTACGCCAGCCGCCGCAGGCTGCGCACAATGGTTTCGCACAGCGCGCGCTCATCCTCAATTACCAAAAGGTGCATCAAAAGCCTCCTGTTTCTTTTTCGTTTGATCTAATAATATCAGGAATGGATAAGATTTGTGTTAAGTTTTGATTCTTAACGGGGAATTTAACTGCCCTGCGCTATGATAGTGGCAGAAAACGGAAGGAGAGTTGTTCATGAGCCACAGAGAAAAAGCGGCCTTGCAGGTTTTCCTGCTGCTTGCCGGCGTCGCCATGGTGTGCTTCGGCGTCTGGCGGGGCGAATCGGCGGCGGTGCTGAGCAAAGCAATCAAACTATGTCTGGAGTGTGTAGGTATTGGGTAAAAAGAATTTGGGCGTCTCGCAGCTTCTGGCGCGCTTCCGGGGCTGGATACAGGCGGGGGCAACGCTGCTGACCAACCTGCACCTGCCCAACTTCCTCAAGGGCAGCCTGTATCAGGGCGCGGGGAAAACCGTCTGCGTGCCGGGGCTGAATTGCTACTCCTGCCCGGCCGCCTCCGGCGCGTGCCCCGTCGGGGCGTTTCAGGCGGTGGTGGGGTCGTCAAAGTTCGGCTTCTCTTATTATATCACAGGAATCCTCATCCTGCTCGGCGTTTTGCTCGGCAGATTGATCTGCGGCTTTTTGTGTCCCTTCGGATGGTTTCAGGAGCTGCTGCACAAGATCCCGACGAAAAAGCTCTCCACAAAAAAGCTCAAGCCGCTGACATATCTCAAATACGCCGTTTTGCTGGTCATGGTCGTTCTGCTGCCGGCGTTCCTTGTGAACGACGTGGGAATGGGCGATCCTTACTTCTGCAAGTATCTCTGCCCGCAGGGCGTGCTGGAGGGGGCGATCCCGCTGTCTCTTGCCAATGCCGGCATTCGGGCGGCGCTGGGGAAGCTGTTCACATGGAAGCTCTGCGTGCTGATTTCGGTAGTCGTGCTGAGCGTGCTCTTTTACCGCCCGTTCTGCAAATGGCTCTGCCCGCTGGGCGCGTTCTACGCCTTGCTGAACAAGGTATCGCTTTTCCAGATGAAGGTAGATGGGAACAAATGCGTCTCCTGCGGGAAATGCGCCAGAGCCTGCAAGATGGATGTGGATGTGACGAAGACGCCCAACCATACCGAGTGCATCCGCTGCGGAATGTGTGTCCGCGCCTGTCCCACAAACGCCGTGAGCTTCCGCTTTGGCTTCGGAACGGGCGAGCAGAATATACCGGGTACAAACAACGTAAATCAAATAAAACAAAAAACGGAGGAAACAAAATGAACGTCAAGAAAAGTATTGCGCTGCTGCTGGCAGTGATGATGGTGCTGTCTCTGGCCGCGTGCGGCGCAAAGGGTGAGACAGGCAGCGGCGACGCCATGACCGGAGAGCCCAAAAACGCCGAGGAAGCTGTCGCCATGCACAAGGAGCTGATGGCGCAGGAAAACGCGATCCTCTCGGAAAACACCGCGCTTTGGGAAAAGGTTTTCATGGCGGCCGACAAGGGCATGACCATGCAAGAAGACGGCAAAAACTACGGCGATTTTCTGCTGGACACCATCGAATCCGCCAAGGACCAGTTTACGGCGGACGAGCTGAAGCTGATCCGCGGCGAGGCGGAAAAGATCCGCGACATTGAAAGCAAGCTCACCATGATCGAGAAAAAGTACCCCGAGGCGGCGCAGGAATCCCTTGACGGCGCCATGAGCATGCCCGCGGACGGCAGCATGAACATCTCCGGCGATACCAGCATGCTCCCCGATAACAGCAGCATGCAGAAATTCCCCTCCTTTGTGGGCAAGGATCTGGACGGGAACGATGTGACGAGCGACGAGCTTTTTTCCGGCAGCGCCGTAACTGTTGTCAACTTCTGGTTCACCACCTGCGGCCCGTGCGTGGGTGAGCTGGGCGAACTGGAAGCGCTGAGCAAGGAGCTTGCCGAAAAGGGCGGCTCTCTCATCGGCATCAACTCCTTCACATTGGATGGCGACGAAGCGGCGATCTCTGATGCAAAGGATGTGCTGATGAAGAAGGGCGCGACCTATCAGAATGTGTATTTCGCTTCCGACAGCGAGGCCGGCATGTTCACCGCGAACATTTTCGCTTACCCCACCACCTATGTGGTTGACCGCAGCGGCAACATCGTGGGCGATCCCATCGTGGGCGCCGTCACCAGCAAGGCGCAGATGGAAACGCTGCAGAAGCTCATCGACCAGACTCTGGCCGCCGATATGGGCTGACAAACGGATTTATCTCCTCAGAAAGGAGGACTTCACCATGTATCGGAGAGCATTGCCCATTCTGCTCACCGCGGTGCTGCTGCTGAGCGGCTGCGCTGCCGGGCAGAAGAATATGCCGAAGAAAACGGACGAGAAGGAAATGACCGGACAGTCCTCTGATATGTCCGGTGAAGGAATCATGTATATGGATACCACGGAAAACGTCATATATCTGGCGGGCGGCTGCTTCTGGGGCATGGAGCACCTGATGCAGTCCATCCCCGGCGTCATTGATGCGCAGAGCGGCTATGCCAACGGCACCTGCGAGGCGGACGCCGATTATCGGACCGTCTGCAAAGGGAACACCGGCTTCCGGGAGACCGTGCGGGTAGAGTATGACCCCGGGCAGGTGAGTCTCGACGCCCTGCTGATGGCCTACTTCTATGTGATCGACCCCACGGTGGAGAACCGACAGGGCAACGACCGGGGCAGCCAGTATCAGACCGGCGTTTACTACACCAACGAAAGCGCGAAGGAGACGGTGGAGCGTATCGCGGAAATCGAGCGGGGACGCAGCAAAAAGTTCTTCGTGGAGATCGGCCCGCTCAAGAACTACTATCCCGCCGAGGAGTACCACCAGGACTATCTGGAGAAGAATCCGAAAGGCTACTGCCATATCCCCAAGGCCGAGATGGAACTTTTCTCCAGACTGCACATCGATCCGGGCGACTACCAAAAGCCCGCCGCGGAATCCATCCGGGACAAGCTGACGGAGGAGCAGTATCGCGTCACCCAGGAGAGCGGCACGGAGCGCCCCTTCAGCAATGAGTTCTGGAACCAGTTCGAGAAGGGCATCTATGTGGACATCGTCACCGGCGAGCCGCTCTTTTCCTCCACGGACAAGTTTGAGAGCGGCTGCGGCTGGCCCGCCTTTACCAAGCCCATCGAGGAGCCTGCCGTGGTGGAGCTGGAGGATCTGAGCCACGGCATGCGACGCACGGAGGTTCGCAGCCGTGCCGGGGATTCACACCTTGGCCATGTGTTCACCGGCGACCCGGAATCCCCCAACGGCGTGCGCTACTGCATCAACAGCGCCTCTCTCCGCTTCGTGCCCTACGCGAAGATGGAGGCTGAGGGGTACGGATACCTGCTGGATCTGTTTGAGAAATGATTTCAGGTGCATACACATCAAGCGAAAAGCTCAGACGGCTGATCTTCAAAAGAACAGCCGTCTGAGCCTGTCGAATAACCCGGCTGTGCATTAAGCGGCAGCCGGGTTTCTCGACAGGCTGCGTCAAGACCACCGGCTGCGCCGGTGGTCTTGACTGTTAAATGCGGGAATTCCGGCGGTTTTTACAATTTTTCATATTACATGCGTTTCAGACGCTGTGATATACTGACAATGGAGGAAAACAAATCGGGAACAGAAAACGGGGAGGAAAAACGAAATGAAGTTCAAAAAGCCGCTCTCTCTGCTGCTCGCCGCAGTGCTGCTCTGCTTCGCCGTGCCGCTGCTGGAAACCCCTGCGCTCGCTGCCGATAAAGAAATACACGAGGTCGCTACCGTCGGAGTATACAAATGGATCACGATCACAGCCGAGAACGGCGGGGAGGATGTAGTTGTCACGAATGTCGTGCAGACCGGCGGTAAGCTGCCGCCCGGTATGTCACTGGGCAAGAATCAGGACGTGTCCTGCCTTGTCGGCACGCCGACAACTCCCGGCACTTACATATTGACCGGCGAGACACACTACGAAGATGACGCAGCCTCCTGGAAGTGCACATGGTCTGTGCGGCTGTTTGTCGATTTCGCAGCTACCCCGACGCCAACGCCGACAACGGCGCCTACAACGGCGCCGACAGCGGCCCCAACGACCGGCACGACGACCGCGCCGACGAACACCCCGACGCCGACGAATACTCCGGCGCCGACGAATACTCCGGCGCCGACTGCCGGAGCGCCGATCATTACAAAGCAGCCGACGAAGGAGACCGTGGAGGTCGGCGGCAGCGCAACGTTTGTGGCAAACGCCACCGGCTGGGCGTGGTGCGCGTGGCGCTTTCTGAGTCCCGACGGCAAGACCGAGGTCATTTTCGACGTGACCGCCGATAAATTCCCCGGTCTTACGATCACCGGCGGTAACAGCACGACGATGTATCTTACGAATATTCCCATGGAGCTGAACGGCTGGAAGGCGGTCTGCCTCTTCAGCAACGCAACGAATCTCTGGACCTATACCGACGGCACGGCGGTCATCACCGTGAATGCCGCCGCAACGCCCACGCCGTCTCCGACCCCGGAGCCGACGGCAACGCCGGAGCCGACAGCGACGCCCACGCCGACGGAAGCCCCCACGCCCACACCGACCGCCGTTCCGGCGGCCGTCGTTGAAACGCCGACTCCGTCGCCCGAGCCGACCCCGGAGCCGAAAAAGGGCGGCCTGCTGTCCGGCGGCAAAGCACTCCCGATCGTCCTTGCTGCGGTTGCCGTGCTGCTCCTCGGCGGAGGCATCACGGCGGGAGTACTGCTTGTGCGGAAAAAGAAACAGCGCGAGGAATACGAACGTCAGGAGCGCCGGAGACAGCGCGCTTCTGCGGCGGCTGCCGGAACGGCGGCCTCCCGACGCTCCGCGCCCGCGGCTGAATGGGTCTGCCCGATCTGCGGTACTGTGAACAAAGGAAAGTTCTGCAGTGAGTGCGGCGGAGGAGAGCCCAGGAATCACGTCTGAGTCTCGCACGGCAGACCGCCGGGCGGACGGCTTCGGCCGAAAGCCTTGCGGCGCGCAGAAGAGACCGGAAAAGTCAGACATTTAATTCAAGCTGCCGAAAGGGCTTGCTGCCTTGAAGAACAGACGGCAAACCCTTTCGCGCTGCCCGGATTCTGCGGCTGCTGCCGTGACCTGTTTCCGGTTTGGCGAGCCGTTGCTGCCATGCACGGCAGCAAATTAAATATTAATTTCAGACAAATGTCCCGCATAGAAAAAGATAGGGAGAGGATGCCGCCTTGAAGAAGAAAGTTCTTACTCTGTTTGCTGTGCTGCTCTGCGCGCTCGTCGTGCTGAACGTCACGGCTCTCGCCGATTTCGGCGATTTTTCCGGCAGCTCGGACTATGATTTCAGCTACGATTACAGCGATAACGACAGCAGCTGGTCATCCTCGAGCAGCAGCTCCGGAAGCAGTTACTACGATGATGACGGATATGTATCCGGCGACGCCAACCCTACGCGGATCCTTATAATGGCGCTGATCGTAGTGGTGGCGATCGTGTATTCTATGAGGACGAAAATGAAAAACAACAGCACGTCTAAGAAAGCGACCGCCCAGCGCGCCGAGCGTGCCGAGAGCCGCGCCAACCGCGCTGCGCTCACGCCTATCGGCGAATATACGAAGATCGATCCGAACTTTAACGCGGCGGCGCTGTGCGAAAAGGCGTCGAATCTCTATGTGCAGATGCAGAACGGCTGGACGGCGAAGAACATCGAGTCGCTGCGGCCGTACTTCACCGACGCGCTCTTCACGCAGATGGAGCGCTCGCTGCGGGGGTATGCGCAGCGCGGCGAGACGAACGTCGTCGAGCGTATCGCGGTGCTGGATGTGACGCCGCTCGGCTTCCACCAGACCGGCGGCGAGGACCATATCCTTCTCCGGCTGCGCACGCGCATCACGGATTACACCGTGAACGACGGCACGCAGCAGATCGTCCGCGGCAGCCGCGATCAGGAAAAGTTCATGACCTACGAATGGGATCTGCTGCGCCCGACCGGCACGCAGACGAACGCCGAGAGCGGCGAGACAAAGCGCATCACCTGCCCGGGGTGCGGCGCGCCGCTCGACGTGAACGCGAGCGCGCGGTGCCCGTACTGCGGCACGGTGATCCAGCAGCAGGCACAGGACTGGGTCATCAGCGCCATTCGCGCCATCAAGCAGCAGACGCTGTAAAAACCGGATCAAAGGAGCCGCGGCGAACGGGATGCGCTGTGTGATCGCGCCCCGGGTTCGGCTGGATCCGGCCGCTCTGCCTGGTCATCAAAAAATACTCCCTGCCGCATGGGCGGCCTCCTGTGTATATAGTATTGGAAAAAAGATGAGCCAGACGGATGAGTTTCATCCGTCTGGCTCTGCGGCATTCTGGAGTTATGCGGGATATTTCATCAAATGTTTTCCTGCCGGATGATTTCACGGCCCATGAGCACGCCCATGACAGAGGCCATCATCAGCCCGCGCGTCCAGCCGGACGAGTCGCCGAGGCAGTGGAGACGGCGGATGTTCGTGTTGAGATCGGCGTCCATCTTCACGCGGTTGGAGTAGAACTTCAGCTCGGGGGAGTAGAGCAGCGTTTCGTACGAGGCAAAGCCCGGAACGACCTGATCGACGGCCTTGATGAAGTTGATGATGTTCGTCATGCTGCGGTAGGGCATTGCGGCGGTGATGTCGCCGGCGACGGCGTCGGGCAGCGTCGGACGGACATTCGACTGCGCGAGCTCCTTTTCCCAGGTGCGCTTGCCGTCGAGAATGTCGCCGTAGCGCTGCACGAGGATGTGGCCGTTGGCGAGCATGTTCGTGAGCTCGCCGACCTTCTGCGCGTAGCTGATGGGCTGGTTGAACGGCACAGAGAAGTTGTGCGAGCAGAGAATGGAGAGGTTCGTGTTCGGGCTCTTCACTTCCTTGAACGAGTGGCCGTTCACGACGGCGAGACCGTTGTCGTAATTCTCCTGCGAAACAAAGCCGCCGGGATTCTGGCAGAACGTGCGGACCTTGTTTTTGAACGGCGCGGGATAGCCGATGAGCTTGGACTCATAGAGCACCTCGTTGACGGTCTCCATGATCTCATTGCGCACCTCGACGCGCACACCGATATCCACGGTGCCGGGCTGGTGGGCGATGCCGTGCTCGGCGCAGAGCGTTTCAAGCCAGTCCGCACCGCGGCGGCCCGTGGCGACGATCGTGCGCCCGGCTTCGATCTCGCGCTCCTCTTTGCCGTTGGAGATGACGCCGCCGAGACAGGTCTCGTCTTTGAGCCGGAGATCAAGGCACTCCCAGCCGAAGATCAGCTCCACGCCGTTCTCGGCGAGATAGCGCTCGATGGCAAGGTAAATGCCCTGGGCCTTTTCGGTGCCCATGTGGCGGATCGGGCAGTCCACAAGCTTGAGACCGGCCTGAATGGCGCGGCGGCGGATGTCCTTCACCTTGTCGGGATCGCTGATGCCCTCAATGTGGGTGTCCGCGCCGAATTCCAGATAGATGGAGTCGGCATAGTCGATGGTCTCCTGCGCGAGCCTTGCGCCGACGAGCGTCGGCAGATCGCCGCCGACCTCGTAGGAGAGGGAGAGCTTGCCGTCGGAGAAAGCGCCCGCGCCGGAAAAGCCGGTCGTGATGTGGCAGTAGGGCTTGCAGTTCATGCACCGGCCGGTCTCGGCCTTGGGGCAGTGGCGCTTCTCGACGCTCTGGCCTTTTTCCACGAGCGTGATGTGGCCCTTGTAGCCCTTGCGGATGAGTTCCAGGGCGGTGAATATGCCGGCAGGACCGGCGCCGATGATCAGAATATCCGTTTTCATGCTTCAACCTTCACATTCTCTATGCCGTGCTTCTCAAACTCGGCAAAGTATTCTTCCATGCGCGCGTTCAGCTCCTCCGCGTCGTCCTGGCTGATCTGCTCGGCGCTCATGTCGCGCCGCGCGAGCTCCTCGGCCAGAATGTCGTAGAAAACGGCGTCCTCATAGTCGGCGATCGCCTCATGGATGCCGCCTTCCTCGTACGCGCGGGAGGGATACGAGTGGCCGCGCCAGCGCTGAACGAGCGCGCGCATCCCGTGCTCCGGGCAGAGGGAAAAGAGCTTTTCCTCGAGATTGTCATAGTCCTCAAACCGGTCATCATCCCGGCAGGAATTGAGAATCCAGTTCCCGATGTACACCATGTCCAGAAGCCGCCGGAATTCCTTTTCCGTCAGTTCAAGCTGCATTACGATCCACTCCTCTCTGTGAACATACATTGACATCATATTATAACAAGTAATCCGGGAAATTGCTATACAATTTTTCACTTGTCATCGAAGACGTTTTCGCATATAATCTATAAACCAAATGCCGGGGAGACCGGTGTGTCGGGAGTGAATGTCATGCGAATGAAAGACGTTATCATATCGGTCACCGGCGTGCAGCAGGGCGTGAACGGCCCCGATGCCATGGAGCTCGTCACGGCCGGACAGTACGGCCAGGACGAGAAGGAAACGCTGCTCACCTGGCAGGAGAGCGAGCTCACCGGCATGGAGGGGACGAAAACATCGCTTTGCGTGCAGCCGCGCAGCGTTGTGCTCTCGCGCGAAGGGACGCTCAACACCCGCATGGAGTTTGAGGAGGGGCGCAAGCGCTATTTCCTGTACGAAACGCCGTTCGGCTCGGCGACGATGGGGCTGAACACCCGGCGCATCGTCAACCGTCTCGGCGCGCACGGCGGCGAGATCGAGATCGATTACAGCGTGGATATGGACGATACGATCGTCGGCCGCAACCGGTTTTTCATCCGCGTGCAGGAGCCGCGCCCGAGCCATATCAGCGATGTCACATATCCCAATTGAGTGATCCTTATGAAGCCTCCCTTGTGCAAAGGGAGGTGGCAAACCCGAAGGGTTTGACGGAGGGATTGCAAACTGCGCTTTTGGCAAAATGACAATCCCCCAGTCAGCCTTCGGCTGCCAGCCCCCTTTACACAAGGGGGCCCTTTTATGTTGTGCCCCAGCGGAAGCTGGGGCATTTTTATAAATGCAGTACGTTGACACAGAGCGCCGCGGCGAGGAACCCCGCGAGATCGGCGCACAGCGCCGCGGGGACGGCGTGGCGCGTTTTGCGCACGCCCGCCGCGCCGAAGTAGACGGAGAGAACGTAAAACGTCGTCTCCGTTGAGCCGAGCATGACCGCCGCGGTGCGCCCGGCGGGGGAGTCTGCGCCGCACGCGGTGAAAATATCCCCGGCCACGGCAAGTGCGCCGCTGCCGCTCATCGGGCGCAGCAGCATGAGCGGCACGGTCTCCGCCGGAATGCCGAGAAAGGAGAGCGCGGGCCGCAGCAGCGCCGTGAATGCGTCGACCGCGCCCGAAGCACGCAGCGCGCTGACCGCCGGAAGCAGACACACGAGCACCGGCGCAATGCGCCCCACGGTGCGAAGCCCTTGGAGAGCGCCGTCGGTGAGAGCGGAAAAAACGTCCGTTCCGCGAAAGAGCGCGTATCCCCCAACGCCCGCGGCGAGCAGCGCGGGGAGAAGCTGAAAAAGCATTTTCATGGCGCTCTCCGGAAAAGCCGCTCGGCGAGCAGCCCCGCGGCCACGCCCGCCGCAGACGATATCCACACCGCGGGCAGAATATCGAACGCGTTTTCCGCGCCGCAGGCCGAGCGCAGCGCCGCGGCGGTCGTCGGGAGAAGCTGGATGGACGCGGTGTTGAGTACGGCGAGACGGCACAGCTCGTCGGACGCCGCCTCTTTGCCGGAGAGCGCGTGCAGCCGCTGCGCGGCGCGGATGCCGGCAGGCGTGGCGGCATTGCCGAGCCCGAGCAGATTTGCGCTCATGTTGCAGGAGAGCTCCCCGGCCAGCTCCGGATCGCTCCGGGACGAGGGGAACAGCCGTCCCAACACCGGGCGCAGCGCGCGGGAGAGCTTTTCGGTCAGTCCCGAGCGCTCCATGACCTCGAGAAGGGCGCTGTAGAAGATCATCGGCCCGGCGAGCGAGAGCGTGAGCTCCACGGCGCTCTCCGCGCCCTGCACCGCCGCCGCGCCGACCGCGCCCGCCGAGCCGGTGAGCGCGCCGAAAACGACCGACACAAAAAGAAGGATGACCCAGACGTACGACATAGCCATGGCGATACCTCGACCGGAAAAAATTACCAATAAAAAACGGGGCAGCTGCATCTTGCAATTTCGTATCGGCCAGTATAGAATTTTGTCGAAAAGAGTATTTAGGTAAGGGGTGTGCGGATCTATGAAATCAACGGGGATCGTCCGTCGGATCGACGATCTGGGACGAGTGGTACTGCCGATCGAGCTGCGCCGGACGCTGGATCTGGAGGTGCGCGATCCGGTGGAGATTTTTATCGAGGGCGACGCCATCGTCCTTCGGAAGTACGACGCTGCGTGCCTGTTCTGCGGCGCGACGCGCGAGCTTCTCTCCTACCGGGGAAAGCAGATCTGCCGGAGCTGTCTTCGCCGGCTTCGGGAGGAAACAAACGAATAAATAAGGCTGCCGCATACAAAGCATATGCGGCAGCCCTTTTTGTATACCTATACCCGAAAACCACGTGTCTGACGCGCGGTTTCGGGTATACAAAAAAGAGGCTGCCCCGTTTGGGACAGCCTCTGAAGTATGTATCCGGGTATCTTCGGCCAGATGGCTTAATAAAGCGAGGCGATCACATCCACGCATTTCTCGATGCCGAGCGAGCCGGAATCGAGAATGATGTGGTAGTGGTTCATGTTGCCCCATTCGAGATCGGTGTAGAACTGATAATAGAGCGCGCGGCGCTTGTCCTTGTCGCGCAGACGCTTTTCGGTCGGCTCCTCGGTCTCGCCGTATTTTTCCACGATGCGTTTGGCGCGCTTTTCAAAGTCGGCATGGACGAACACCTTGAGAAGATCGGCACTGCCTTCGAGAATGGCGTCGGCGCAGCGGCCGACGATCACGCAGTTTTCCTTCTGGCCGAGCTCAAGAATGATGCGGCGCTGGATCGCCCAGAGATAGTCCTGGTTGGACGGCACGCCGAACGAGCGCACCGAGGAGAACGCCGCCGCCGTCCAGCTGCTGTGGGAGGCGTATTCGCTCTCGTTGGTGATGTATTCCTTGGAAAGCCCGCTCTCTTCGGCCAGCCGGTCGATCAGCTCATGGTCATAGCAGGGGATGCCGAGCCGATCGGCGACTTCCTTGCCGATGGTGCGCCCGCCGCTGCCAAACTCACGTCCGATGGTGATGATGCGTTTCTTTTCCATAAAAACAGCCTCCTTATAACCGGTAGGTGGTGGATTTCTGTATTCGTATTATAGCATGTTTCTTTGCCGGGGAAAAGCGAAAATTACTCTTCCGCGCCGGTTTCTTTTTCGCGCACAAGCGCGGCGTGGTAAAGATCGTTTCGGCTCTGTCCCGTCTCGGCGGCGGCGCGCCTGGCCGCGTCCTTGAGCTTCATGCCTCCGGCGCGGTATTCCTCCACGAGCGCGAGCGCATCCTCAAGCGGGAGGCGCGGCCCCTTTTCGACCGGCGCGCCGCGGATGACGAGCACAAATTCCCCGCGAGGCCGCTCGGCGCGGTATTTTTCAAGCGCTGCGCCGATCGTCGTGCGGACGATCTCCTCATGCAGCTTCGTGAGCTCGCGCCCGAGCGCGATGTCCCGGTCGCCGAGCACATCGTAAAGATCGCCAAGCGTTTCCGCGAGCTTGTGCGGTGCTTCGTAAAGGACGATCGTCCTGTGCTCGTGCCGCAGCGTTTCGAGATGCTCCTTCCTTGACTTGTTCGATGTGGAGAGAAAGCCTTCAAACGTGAACCGCTGCGTCGGCAGGCCGGACATGGCGAGCGCCGTGATGACCGCGCTCGGCCCCGGGGCCGCCGATACCGTGATGCCGTGCTCCCCGCACAGCCGCACCAGCTCCTCGCCGGGGTCGGAGATCGCGGGCATACCCGCGTCGGAGACAAGAGCGCAGCTCTCCCCTCCGAGCAGCCGGGGGAGGATGACGGCGGCGCTTTCCACCTTGTTGTGCTCATAATAGCTGATGAGCGGGCGGCGGATGCCGAAGTGGTTGAGGAGCTTTAATGTGACGCGCGTATCCTCCGCGGCGATGAAGTCCACATTTTTGAGCGTTTCGATCGCGCGGGGGGAGAGATCGTTCAGATTGCCGATGGGCGTTCCCACCAGATACAATGTTCCGGCCATAAAGATTATGCCTCCCAGTGGCAGATTTTCCGGTATTCTTCGGTTTCGCGGCCGTCTGCGCCGCGCAGCAGGACATTTTCGCAGCGCATGGCGCTCACCGGCGCGCCCTTCACGGCTTCCATGAGAAAAATGGGCGCGAGCTTTCCCGGCGCGGAGAAAACGTCCCGCCGGCGCACCGGCGTGAGATGGGCGTTGTGCAGCGCCGCGAGAATGTCGCTCTCGCGATCTCGCCGGTGGACGAGAAAAAATTGCCCGCCGGGCTTGAGATACCGCGCGGAGGCAGAGCAGAGCTCCGAAACGGTCGCGCTTTCGGTGCGCTGCGCGGCGCGCTCCGCGTTGGGCGATACGGCGCCGCGTCCCGCCGGAAAGTACGGCGGATTGGATACGATAAAATCGAGACTTTCACTCTCGAATGGCGCGCTCCGGTAATCGGCGCAGACGGCCTCGCCGCGCTCTTCAAGCGCAAAGGCGCGCAGATTCTCCCGCGCGCTTGCCGCGACGCTCTCCCGGATATCCACGCCGGTCATGCGGCGGCTTTCATCGCCCAGCAGGAGCAGCAATAAGAGTATCCCGCTGCCGCAGCCGAGGTCTGCGCCGTATGTCCCGTGCGCGTCTTTGGCAAAGTCCGCGAGCAGCAGCGCGTCCGTTCCGGCTCTTTCGCCGGTAAAAAGATTCCAGTCCATGCAATCATTATAAAATAAATACGGCGGCATGACAAGCCCGAAAGGGCAGGCATACCGCCGTTGTGAGCCGCGGGAGTGGCACCTCCCGCAGCCGAAGAAGGATTACTGCTCCTCGATGGCCTCGATGGGGCAGTTGCTGGCGCAGGAACCGCACTGGGCGCAGACGTCCTGGTTGATCTCGTAATGATCAGCGCCTTCGGAAATCGCGTCGCAGGGGCACACGCTCGCGCAGGTGCCGCAGGAAATGCAGCTGTCGGTAATGACGTACATTGGTATGTACCTCCTCTTTTTGGGATACCCGCATTGTAACATATATCCCTTAAAATGCAACCCAAAAATTTTTCCCTGCCGGAAAAATTTCAAAAAGCGAGAAAATACGAGAAAAACGAAGAAATAATGTGAATGAGCGAGATGGGGAAAGACAAAACGCCGAATTTCCCGCTTTCGGCGCAAAGCGGGCGTTTCAGAGAGTTGAGAATTTGACGTTTCTTGACTATTATACAGTCAAAGAAAAGGTTAAAGAAAGTCAAAGTCAAAGATAACCTGATCAAGGAAGGGATGCCGTTATGGGGACAAGTGATCGGATCGCACGGTTCATTCTGGACGCGCTGGAAAGCGCGGACGGAACGGCGGAGCTGCAGCGAAGCTCTCTGGCCGACCGTTTCGGCTGTGTGCCGAGCCAGATCAACTATGTGATCGCCACGCGGTTCAGCCCAGAGCGCGGGTACATGGTCGAGTCGCGGCGCGGCGGCGGCGGATACATCCGCATCACGCGCGTGCAGCCGGACGCCTCCCAGTTCATCATGCACACGGTAAACGCCGTGGGCCGGGAGCTGGATAAGCCGACGGCGGACGCGCTGCTCCACAACGCCGTGAACGCCGGTGCGCTCGAGGTTCCCTTTGCCCGGCTGATCGCTGCGGCGGTCAGCGAGCGGGCGCTCCACGCCGTTCCGGTCGAGATCCGGAAGACGGTGCGCTCATCCATATTCAAACAAATGCTGCTCACCACAGCATCCGACGGATTTTTTGAAAGGAGATCATTACAATGAAATGCGAGATCTGCAAGAAGAACGAAGCTCAGTTCTATTATAAGGAATCCATTAACGGAAAGACCACGGAAAAGCACCTGTGCGCCGAATGCGCCCATAAGGAAGGTCTGGACAGGATCTTCGAGCACGAGGCGAACAGCATGCTGACCTCCTTCGGCAAGATGATGGACAGCTTTCTGCTGCCGGACGTTGATTTCTTCGGCTTTGGCCGTCTGCCGTCGATCGGCGAGATGTTCGAGCCGCTGCTGACGCTCTCGGAGCATGAGCCGGAAGCCGAAATGCACGAGGAGGCCGACCCGCTCGAGGCGAAGGCCGAGGAGAAGGGCGAGGAAGCTCTGGGTCACAAGGGCGAGGAGCCGAGCGTGCGTGAGGACGCCTATCCGCTGGAGGCGGAGGCGGAGGAAAACGCCGAGGAGGCTTTTGAGCAGCGCCGCGAGCTGAACGCTCTGCGCCACAAAATGCACAAGGCCGTCGAGGAAGAGGATTTTGAAACGGCCATCGAGCTGCGCGATATGATCCGGAAAATGGAAAACAAATAAAGCCTTTGCAGCTTTATATATCGGAACGGAGCGGGTTTTTACCCGCTCCGTTTTTTTAAAACCACGCGCTCTGCCGCTCCGGATGATTGAGAAACGGAAAATCTGTCAACCATCGGCAGGGGAAGGAGACGACGAATATGAACGACCGATTTACCGAAAAGGCGAGAAACGCCATTGAAAAGGCGCGCGCCGCCGCCATGGAGCTGGGCCACAGCTACATCGGCACCGAGCACCTTCTGCTCGGCATCGTGCGCGAAACGGACGCGCTCGGCTCGCGCGTGCTGCGCGAAAACGGCTTTGAGGAAGATCTTGTGATGGATCTCATCGAAAAGGCCGCCGGCCGCGGCGCGCCGGGCATGCCGGTGCAGGGGCTCACGCCCCGCTGCAGGCGTGTCATCGAGATCGCCGTAGCGGAGGCAAACCGCCTACGCCACAGCTATGTCGGCACGGAGCATCTGCTCATGGGCATATTGCGCGAGCCGGAGAGCACCGCCGCGCACCTTTTGACCGCCGCCGGCGGCGATCTCAACAAGATCTATACGGATGTTTTCACGCGCTTCACATCGAGCGACTACCGCGCCGCGGCGCGCAGCGGCGGCGTCGGGCAGCGCACGGCGGTGCGCCATGCGGAAACAAAGAATCTTGACCAGTACAGCCGCGATCTCACGGAGATGGCCTCGCGCGGCGAGCTCGATCCCGTGATCGGGCGCGACAAGGAGATCGCGCGCGTCATCCAGATCCTCTCGCGCCGGTCGAAAAACAACCCGGTGCTCATCGGCGAGCCGGGCGTCGGCAAGACCGCCGTGGCCGAGGGACTTGCCCAGCGCGTCGCCCACGGCGAGGTGCCGGAGAATCTGCGCGACAAGCGCATCGTATCGCTCGATCTCACCGGTATGCTCGCCGGGACAAAATACCGCGGCGACTTTGAGGACCGGCTGAAAAACGTTCTCAAGGAGGTCGGCAAGGCGAAGGACGTCGTGCTCTTCATTGACGAGCTGCATACCGTGATCGGCGCGGGCGCGGCGGAGGGCGCGATCGACGCGGCGAATATCCTCAAGCCCGCGCTCTCCCGCGGCGAGATCCAGATCGTCGGCGCGACGACGCTCTCGGAATACCGCAAGCACATTGAAAAGGACGCCGCCTTTGAGCGGCGCTTCCAGCCTGTCACAGTCGCCGAGCCGACGGAGGACGAGAGCTTTCAGATCCTGCGCGGCCTGCGCGACCGGTACGAAGCGCACCACGGATTGAAGATCACGGACGAGGCGCTCACCGCCGCGGTGAAGCTCTCCGCGCGGTATATCAGCGACCGGTTTCTCCCGGACAAGGCGATCGACCTTGTGGACGAGGCCGCGTCGCGCGTGCGCATGGAAAATCTGACCGCTCCGGACGAGATGAAGACCATTGAGGCGAAGCTCGCAACGCTGTCCGCCCAGAAGGAGGAGGCCGTCCGCGCGCAGGACTATGAGCTCGCCGCACAGCTGCGCGACCGGGAACGCTCCGAGCGCGGGGCGCTCGAAAAGGCGCGCGGCGAATGGGACGCCGAGCGCGGCGGTCACCGCGGCGCCGTATCCGCCGAGGATATCGCCGCGGTCGTCTCCGGCTGGACGGGCATCCCCGTCACAAGCCTTACCGAGAGCGAGAGCGAGCGGCTGCTGCATATGGAGGATGTGCTGCACCGCCGCGTGATCGGGCAGAACGAAGCGGTCGCGGCGGTGGCGCGCGCCATCCGGCGCGGCAGAGTCGGGCTCAAGGACCCGCACCGGCCCGTCGGGAGCTTTCTCTTTCTCGGCCCCACGGGCGTCGGCAAGACAGAGCTTTGCCGCGCGCTCGCCGAGGCGATGTTCGGCGACGAGAACGCCATGATCCGCGTCGATATGTCCGAGTATATGGAAAAGCACACGGTATCAAAGCTCATCGGCTCGCCCCCGGGCTACGTCGGCTTTGACGAGGGCGGCCAGCTCACCGAAAAGGTGCGCCGCAAGCCCTACAGCGTCGTGCTCTTCGACGAGATCGAAAAGGCGCACGAGGACGTGTTCAACCTGCTGCTGCAGATCATGGACGACGGGCGGCTCACCGATTCGCAGGGACGGACCGTCGATTTCCGCAATACCGTGATCGTGATGACATCGAACATCGGCGCGCGCGCCATCACGGACCGCCGCACGGCGCTCGGCTTCTCCGGGCTGGACGGCACGCCGGAGCGGAGCTATGCCGAGATCCGCGAGGCGGTGACCGCCGAGCTCAAAAAGACGTTCCGCCCGGAGTTTTTGAACCGCATTGACGAGATCATCGTTTTCCACCGGCTCACCGGCGAGGACATCCGCGCCATCGCCGGGAACATGGTGCAGACGGTGGCGCTGCGCGCTGCCGCGCTCGGCGTGCATCTCACGGTGACGCCAGAGGCGGTCGCGAGACTCGCCGAGGCCGGGTACGATCCGGATTACGGCGCGCGTCCCCTGCGCCGCACGGTGCAGACGCAGCTGGAAGACCCGCTCGCCGAAGCACTGCTTATGGGGGAGCTTTCCTCTGGCGGCGAAGCGGAGGCGGTCGTGGACGAGACCGGACACGTCGCGGTGCGCGCCAAGGGCGCGCTCACGGCGTCGTGAGCGATGTGCCGGGGTAGTAGTGCGTTAAGATCTCCTGCCACGTCGAGCCGTTTTTTGCCATGACGTTCGCCCCGTACTGGCTCATGCCCGCGCCGTGGCCGCTGCCGGAAACGGTAAAGAGAAAGCTGCGGCCCGTCCACGCGAGACGGAAGTTTGCCGAGCGCAGCGAGAAGATCGAGCGCATTTTCGTCCCCGGTACGGAGACGTCCCCGACACGGACGGACGAAACGCGCCCGCTCGGATCGACCGTCCGTTCGCCGATCCAGTCCGGCGGCTGGGCGGAGAGATCGGCATCCGGATATGCCGCGAGAAATTTTTCCCGGAAGCTCTCCGGGGAAAACTCCGCGGTCGTGACGAAATTCGGAACGTCTGAGGCTGTTTCGGGGCTCGAAACGCTCACGAGATACGGCACATCGCCGCCCCACACGGCGGCGCCGCTCTCGGTATACCCGGCGCTGGAGGCGTGGAAGCACGCGGTGATCGGCTCGCCGTCGTAGACGAGATATGCCCCGTCCGTATCGCGCACGGCCTCTTCAATGCGCGTTTCCCAGAGATCGTACTGCCCGCCCCAGCGCTCGCGGCGCTCTTCGACCGTGAGGTACACCTCACAGCAGCCGGGATCGTCGCAGAGGGCGCACTGCGGGTGCGCCGCCGGGGGCGCGCTCCGGCGCGCGAGCGCGTAGCTTCGCGCGGCGGCGGCCTGCGCGCGCAGCGCGTCCGGCTCAAAGGACGCCGGCATCTCCCCGGCAACGACGCCGGGAAGGTATTCCGCCATGGAGAGCGTTTCCACCTCGCTGCCGCGCAGCAGGGTGACGCCCGTGAGAGCATCGAAACCGGAAAAGGCGTCCGCGGCACTCTCCGGCGCGGCGGACGCGGCGGGGGAGATCTCCGGCAGCGCTTCGCCCCCGGAGATCCCGGCGGCGTGCTGCACCGTGACCGGCAGCAGCAGGGAAAAGAGCAGCGACAACACGCTCATCAGCATACAGTGCTTCATCCTATATACCCCTCTCTTGACGATAAACCAAAAGGAGTATAAAATACCATTCATACTCCCTCGTTCCCGGCGCCGGACAAGCGGCGCTCACGGGAAACTCTATGAGGACAGGGGCTTTCCTATGCAGAAAAACGCATGGACATATACGATGGCGGGGACCGTGTTTGCCGCGGTCGCCGTTATGCTGCACTGGCTTCAGGTGCAGAAGATCTTCGATCCCGAAACCGGCCTTCCGACGCTCCACGCGCCGATCACGACGCTGCTCGTCGTGGTTCTCGTTCTCGTCGCCGCGGCACTCTGGTGGCTGTCGGGCCGCATGAAGACCGACTGCGCCCCCGAAGAACCGGAGGACGCGCTCGTCCTGCCGCACCGCGAGACTGGCTGGATCCTCATCGCCGCGGCGGCGCTCGCCGCGCTCGGCTCGGCGTACCTCTTCTTCAAGGAGGACAGCACGCTTATGAAGGCCGCGGCGCTGCTGGGCATCCTGTCCGCGCCCGTGCTCGCCATGATGCCGCAGATCCCCCGCTGGGGCGGCTTCGGCGCGGCGCTCAGCGTGCTGCCGGTGCTGTTTTTCTGTCTGTGGCTCGTGGTGTTCTATAAGGAAAACGCCGCGAACCCGATCCTCTGGTCGTACGGTATGGAGATCCTTGCCATTGCGATGTGCCTTCTCGCGGTGTTCCGGCTGAGCGCGTATCTTTTCTACCGCGCCAAGCCGCGCCGGGCGATCTTCGCGTGCATGCTCGCGCTCATAACGAGCCTCGCCACGCTCACCGACAGCGTCTCTCTCGGCGCGCGCGCCGTGCTCGGCGGCTGGGGTATCGGCACCGCGGTCATGTGCTGGATCATCATCAACAACTTCGTTCCTCCCGCGCCGGAGGAAGATACATATTAAAAAAGCCCTTGTGTAAAGGGAAACCCCTCCGTCAAAAACTTCGTTTTTGCCACCTCCCCTGTTAGGGGAGGCAAGTAAGCTATCGGAAAACCGGCTCGGCTCCCCTAACAGGGGAGCTGTCAGCGAAGCGGACTGAGGGGTTCGCGCAGAAAAAGCGCCCGCAGGAAAATGTTCCTGCGGGCGCTTTTGCGTCATTTGCCTTATTTCGTATGCACCGTGAGCTGGGGATAGGGGATGTCGATGCCCTTTTCATCGAAGAGCAGCTTGAGAGAGCGGTTGAGCGCGCGGCGCGCGGCGAAAATGTTCTCCTCCGTTGCGGAGACAATGAACTTGAGCACAACGCCGCTCCCGGCGAGCTCCTCCACGCCGATATACTGCGGCACGTCGAGAAATACGCCGCGGTTCTCTTCATACATGGCGGGCAGCGCGTCGGCGATCACGGCCTCCACGGCGCGGAGATCGGCGTCATAGCCAATGGAGATCGTGCTCACCGCCACAGATGTTTCCTGCGAGCGGTTCTGGAAATTCCGGATCTCGGAATTGTTGATGATCTTGTGGTTGCCGCCGGAATCCTCGAGCGTCGTGGTGCGCACGCTGATGTCTACGACCTTGCCGCGGAAATCGTCGAGCACGAGGATATCGCCGACGTTGTAGCGCCCTTCGGCGATGAGGAAAATGCCCGTGAGCACGTCCTCAATGAGCGACTGCGCGCCGAAGCCGATAATGAGCGTTACAACGCCGACGCTTGCGAGCGAGGCCGTTACGTCCACGCCGAGCGCGCGCAGCCCGAAGAAGACCGAGAGCAGCACGGCCGTATAGGAGAGAATGCTCCGCGTGAGCGAGCATACAGTCCTCGCGCGCGTCTCCTTCGGCTGCTTTAAGAGAAGGGCGAACACGCCGTAGCCGATCCAGATGAAGCCCAGATGCCGGAACATGTCGGCCAGCCCCGGCATGAGTGGGCGCAGAACATAGCCCAGCGCGCAGAGCACAACGGAAACGATCAGCAGAACGGGGAATTTTTTGACGGGTTTCATGAAGCAGCCTCCTTATACGGCGTTGTGCAGACGGTCTCGGCAAAGTCAAAGGGCTCGGTCTCGCCGTCCGGCAGGAAATATACATGGATGGTCACAAGCTCCGCATGCTCCTCCGGCAGCGGGAGAGTGACAATGCAGCTGTAGTCGTTTTTCTCGATGGACGCGGCGGAGGAATCAAAGCCCTCGACCTCCGGCCAGACAAAAACGGTGTCCGCATCGAGTGTGGATAGATCGTTTCCGACGATCGCGTCGGGGATCGTGCCGCCCTCGGCAGGAGTGAGATAAACGCTCACCGTGTCGCCCTCGGCGTCGTAGCCGCAGGCGATCGTGAAGCGCTGCGCGGCGGGACGCTCGGCGGCGAGCGTTTCCACGCGCCTGTCGGCGTGCGTGATCGTAACGCGCACCGACATCGTGCTTTCCACGGCGCTGTCGGCATAGAAATCCGGGTGCGCCTCACGCACGGAGGAATACGTCTCGCGCATCGTATGGTATTTGCCGCTCTCAATGCTGCTTTCCGGAATGGGGTATGTGCTCACCTCGTCCGGAAAGTTGGGATCAAAGAATGTGATCTCCGCGGAAACGATGTCCTCCGGCACGGGGAAACGCACCTCAACCTCGCAAAGCGAGGCGAACGAGAAATACCGCAGCGTGGGATCCGGCGCAGAGGCGGGCTCTTCCGCGGGCGTCTCGGTGGGGACGGGCGCGGCGGTCACGACCGGCGCGGGTTCAGCGTCCGGCATCCTGGCGGGCGCTTTCAGCAACGCGAGAAACGGCAGCAGCAGCGCTGCGGCCGCGAGCGGCGCATACTTCGTCCGGCGGCTGCGCCGGGGCTCGTAGGGCGGTTCGTATTCGTGCGTTGTCTGGTACGTCTCCGGCGCGGCGGGGGAGCGCAGGGGCTTTTCCGAGCTGTATTCATAAATATCGTCGGCGATGGCACTTCACCTCCCGGGTAGATATCCATGCGAGTTTATTTTACCATTCTTCCGCGCCGCGCGCAACAGAAAAGGCGCTGCCGCTTTGTTAAAACGGCAGCGGCTTTTTCCTGGTCACACTGGCTGCGGCCGGATCTCTATCGTCCGTCCGCCGAGGTTTTCGTAAACGCGGTGCGAAACGGAGAGAACGGTGCGCCCCTCGGAGGCGCGGCGCAATGCCTCGAGCACGCGCGCCTCGGTCTCGGCGTCAAGATTTGCGGTGATCTCGTCGAGCAGCAGCACGGCGGGGTCTGTCGCCGCGGCGCGGGCGATGGAGAGAAGCTGCCACTCGCCCTGCGAGAACATGCCGTCGGTGCACACCGTATCGTAGCCCTCCGGCAGCGATGCAATGGCCGCGTCGATCCCGGCGAGCCGGGCGGCGTTTTTTGCCATTTCCTCCGTGATGCGCGCATCGCCCAGCGTGATCTGGTCGAGCACGGTGCCCGGCACGCGGGAGAAATGCTGCTCCACGCAGCCGATGCACGCGCGCCGCTCGCTGTCGGCAATATCCGAAACGTCCACGCCGCCGATGGTGATGCTGCCGCTCTCCGGTGGATAGAACCCGAGCAGCAGCTTGAAAACGGTGCTCTTTCCCGCGCCAGTCCGGCCGACGAGCGTGACCTGCTCACCCTGCTTCACGGTCATGGAGAAGTCTGTTAAAACGCTCTTTTCCCCGTAACCGAACGTCACATGCGAGAGCACGATGTCGCCCCGCGCGGCGCTCTCCCGCTCTTCGGGGATGGTACGCTCCGCCTGGGCGAGAAAGGCGTCGATACGCTTTACGCCCGCCATGGCGGATTGAATGGTCTGGATCTCCATGCCGAGACTTTCGATCGGCGTGAAAATGCGGGAGATATAATGGATAACGGTGACGGAGGTGCCGACCGACATGCCGAACAGCGTCAGGATCTCCGCTTTGCCGGAGGCGGAGAGCAGCATGACGACGCCGACCACGGCGGCGTTCAAAAGGAGCACGACCGGCGAATAGACGGCGTCGTAGAAGTTGGTCCGCTCTACGGCGGCATAGCTCTCGCCAATGCGCCGGTCGTACCGGCGCTCCATGTAGTCCTCCAGACCGAGCGCGCGGATCGTGCGGATGTTGTGCAGCGTTTCCGGCACCTGCCCGGAAACGGCGGCGACGGCGCGGCGGTTATCGAGCTGCGCTGCGAGCATCCGCTTCTGTACATGGCGCGTGAACACGGCGAACAGCGGCAGCACCAGCAGCAGGATGAGTGCGAGACCGGTGTTTTTCACCGCGATGACCGCCATAATGGAGAGAATGCGGCAGGCGTCTGCCGCCATGCTGATGATGCCGGAGGTAAAAAGCGCCTCCACGGTGTCCACATCGCCGGAAAAGCGCGCGGCCATCTCGCCGGGGTTTTGCCCCGCGAGCGTGCCGGCGGGCAAAAGCGTCAGCTTCCGGGACATTTCCGAGCGCAGCGCGTGGGTCATCTTCTGGCCGAACAGCACGAGCAGGCTCTCCTGCGCGCTGGAGAGAAGGCCCTCCAGCGCGAGACTGCCGAAATAGAGCAGCACCGCGAGCGCGGAGAGCGGCATGCCGCCGGTCAGCCGGTCAATGACGCGCCCGAGCAGCAGCGGCGGGAGGAGCGACGCGCCAACGCTCGCCGCCACGCAGAGAAGAGTACCCGGGGTGAGAAGAGGCCGTGCCGCGGCAGCAGACCGGATCGCGGCGAACACGCCGCTATTCTGCTTTGTCTTCATGCTCTGTCCCTCCTGTCTGGCTTTCGTAGAGCTGGCGGTACATCGGAACGGACGCCATCAGCTCCGCGTGTGTGCCGACGGCCGTTTTTCCGTCCTCCATAAAAATCACCTGCCGCATCTGCGGAAAATGGTACAGCCGGTGCGAAATAAGGAACACGGTTTTATTCTTCGCGTATTCCTGCAAGTTGGCGAACACCGTGTCCTCAGTCTTGCGGTCAAGCGCGGAGAACGGATCGTCCAGAATGAGGACGGGACGCGGGTGCGCGAGCGTTCTCGCCAGCGCGAGCCGCTGCGCCTGCCCGCCGGAAAGACGCGTGCCGCCGCTGCCGATCACGGTATCGAGTCCGGCTTCCATGGCGAGCACTTCGTCCTTCAGAGCAACGGCGGCAAGATACGGCATTGCGTCCTGTTCGCTGCCGCAGAGGACATTATGGCGCACCGTATCGGCGCTGAGCTCCGGGTCATGGCCGAGATACCCGACGGTCGCGGCGATCTGCCGCGGCGTGAGCGCGGAAAACTCTTCCGGCCCGAATTTTGCCGAGCCGCCGTAGGGCGCTTCGCAGAGAAACACGCGCCCGAACGTGGACTTGCCGCAGGCGACGGGACCGGTGACGCCGATGATGTCGCCGGGGCGCGCCGTGATGCTCAAGCCGGAGAAGACCGGCTCATCTCCGTAGGCAAAGGAGAAATCTTTGAGCGTCACCGTTTCGGGCGCCGGGATATCCAGTTCCGGGAGATCCTCAGGCTTTTTCATCAGCGGCTTGATGCGCTTCCAGGATACCTCCGCCTTCTGCACGGAGTTGAAGAGCTTTGCGGCCTTGGAGGATTTGACCGTCAGCTTCGTAAAGCAGGAGAGGAACGTAGTGAACGCCGCAATGTCCCAGGTGTTCCATCCGGTACCGAGAACGTTTTTTGCGCCCAGCCACAGGATAAACAGCACGCCCGCATTGGACACGGCCAGATACAGCGGCGGCAGCGCCGACTGCTGCACACTGCTGCGCACGGCGGTGGTCTCGTAATTTTTCAGCGTGTCCTCATACCGCTCCGCGCGGGCGTCCTCGCAGCCGTGGATGCGGTAGGTCACGGCGTTCTGCGCGCGGTCGAGCGTGGCGGCGCTGAGCGCGCCCACGGCCTTTTTATACGCCGCGCCCGCGCGCTGCACCGGCTTTTTCATCCGCGCGGCGCATACATAGGATACCGGCGTAAAAAGCAAACTGAGCAGCGCGAGCCGCCAGTCGTACACGAGCAGCATCACCATATAGCCGGCAAGCGCCACGCCGGTATCGAAGATCTCGGTGGTGAATTTCCGCATGCCCTCCACGCAGTCGTCCACGTCGGAGATGGCTTTGGTCATCAGCTCGCCCGCGCCCTCCTTTTCGAGAGACGCGCGGCTCTGCCGCACCAGACCGGCGTAAAGGATGCCCTTCATCCGGCGGTTGATGTTGTTGGCAAAGCGGCGGACATAAAAGCGCTTGATAAACCGCGCTGCCTGCGCGAGAAGCGTGACGAGAATATAGCCGAGCACGAGCGCAGCCATGTTCGCGGCACTCGCATTCCCGCCGAGAATATCGGCGAGACACTGGGCGAGCCGGCCCTCGTACCACGGCCCGGCCAGAAGGCCGACGTTGTATACGAGCCCCGAGAGCGTCACGAAGAGCAGCGGCAGCCATTCCAGCCGGAAATAGGAGCCGATCGCGTCCGCGCGGAAGCTCTTATTCTTATTCTTCATCGGCGGACGCCTTCTTTGCAGCGCTTCGGAAATGCGGGAATCCCGCGCGGCTCTCGGTCTTGGAGACCGTGTAAAGCTTATGGAGCGATGCGGCGAACGCGGCAGCCTCGTCCTTTGTGAGCGCGCTTGTCAGGTATTCATAAAACGCCGCTTCGATCTCCGCTTTGGAGGACTTCAGACTCTCCGCCTTTTCCGTGGGATACAAAAGCTGGCTGCGCCGGTCGTTGGGCGCGTCCCGGCGGACAAGATACCCCTTCGCTTCAAGATTTTTCGTCCGCCGCGCAATGGCGGCCTTGTCTGCGTGCAGAAGCTCGGCGAGCGCGGCCTGCGTGCAGCCGGGATGGTGGCGCAGCGCGTGGATCAGATCGATCTCCGCTGTGCCGACGCCCTCCTCGCGCAGCGAGAGCAGCACCAGCTTTTCCGCCTCACGCGCGATCTTGGTGATTTTCCGTTCCGTAATGTCCATAGACGCCTCCGGAGAATAGAATAAATGGAATAAAAAGTTGCAGATACATCGTTGTATGTACAACTATTATAGCGCGGCGCTGCCGCCAGTCAAGAAAAAACTCCCTCCGTCCCGCGCTTTTCCGCGGACGGAGGGAGATATAATTCAGTTTTTCCGGAAATAGATGTTCAGATCGACGTCGCCGTCGATGCCGTTCACCGAGCCGGTGCTCGAATACTGCCACATGTCGAAGTTGAATACGATGCGCGGCTTCGCCTCGTATTCGGCGTACCAGAATTCGTAGTCGGAGAGCTGGCGCAGTATGTATTTCCGGTAGCCGAGATACTGCGTGAAATAGATCATCGCGTCATACCCGGCGTCCTCGACGGCGCGGCAGAACGTTTTGGCGCTCTCGCAGAGCACCGCGCGCGAAACGGTATATGTGCGCGCGTCGCTCCCGCCGACGATCTCCCAGTCGAACACGACCGGGAACGTGACCTTGTACGGGCGGATCGCGTTGAGCACGAAGGCGGCTTCCTCGGCGGCTTCCTCGGCGTTGATCGCCTGCGAATAGAAATAAACGCCGACCTTCAGCCCGGCGGCGGTCGCCCCGGCGATGTTCTTTTCAAAGTATTCGTCCGTATAGATCTGGCCGGCGGTCGAGCCGCGGTAGCCGACGCGGATCATCGCAAAGTCGATGCCGTCGGCGGCGACCTTTTCCCAGTCAATGTCGTACTGGTGCTCGGAAACATCGATGCCGGTGAGATATTTCCCGCCGGAATACTGCATCCGGCCCCGGCTGTCGGCCGAAAAGCCGTCCGGCGCCCAGGCGAGCATCGGAAAGCCGTTTGAGCGCACCGCGGCGCTTGCCGCGATCTCCGCTTCGGGGGAGAGAGGCGCTTCGCGCAGCTCTTCGGGCAGCGGCGTTTCCGAAGGCGTGCCGGAGGTGTCCGGCGCGGCAGTGGGCGCGGCGGTATTCTCCGGCGTTTCCGTGCCGGACGGGCGGCCGAGCAGCGAAACGACGCCGATCACCGCGCCGAGAAGCAGCGCCGCGAGCACGGCCCAGAGAACGATGCGCCCCGCGCGCGGGCGCGTCTTGAGCGCCGTGCCGCCGGAATGGTCAGAGCGTTTTGCCATAGGTCTTTTATCCTTTTCTTTCTTTGGAAAAAGAGACCCGCGGGAGCGGGTCTCTTTTTATAAGACGGAAGGGGAGGGGAAAACGTTCACTCCGCCGCGATCATGTAATAATATACCGGCTGACCGCCGCTGACAAGGGAAACATCCGCCTCCGGGAAGCAGGAGGTGAGACTCTCGGCGACGCCGTTGGCGTCGGTCTCGGTCACGTCCTGGCCGTAGTACACGGTGAGGAATTCCGGCTCGAGCTCGCCGAATGCCCAGTTGAGCTCCTTGAGGAGCGTCGGGAGACTGGCGTAGCTGCCGAGCAGCTTTCCGTCGAGCAGCGCGAGATACTCGCCCGCGTGGATGATGTGGCCGTCGTAGTCCGAATCGCGCGCGGCATAGGTCACGAGCGCGGTGTGGACGCGCGCGGCGCTCTCCTTGAAGGATTCCTCCAGATCGTCGGGAGACTGGTCGGGATCCATATAGGCCAGCGCGGCGACGCCCTGCGGCACGGTGCGGGTCGGGATGACGCGCACGGTCTTTTCCGTGAGCGGGATGCACTGCTCCGCCGCCATGATGATGTTCTTGTTGTTCGGGAACACGAACACGGTGGAGGCGGGCGTCTTGTTCACCTCGCGGAGAATGTCGTCCGTGGAGGGGTTCATCGTCTGGCCGCCGGTCACGATCCGGTCGGCACCGAGCGAGCGGAAGAGATCGGCCATGCCGTCTCCGGCGCACACGGCAACGAAGCCGACTTCCTTCTCGGCGGGGGCGATCTCCGGCTCGGCCTCGGCCTCCGGCTGGGCGGGGGCGGCAGGCGCGGCGGCGGTCTCCTTGCCGGCGAGAGAGGTGTGCTGGTTGCGCATGTTCTCGATCTTCACGGTCTGGAGCGGGCCGTAGCGCAGCGCTTCGGTCAGCGCGCGGCCCGGCGCGTCCGTGTGGACGTGGACTTTGATGATGTCGTCATCCTCCACGAGCACGAGCGAGTCGCCGAGACTCTCGAGAAAGCTGCGCAGCAGCTCCGGATTGCGCTTTTTTTCACGCGCGACGATGAACTCGGTGCAGTAGGTGAACGTGATCTCCTCGTCGTTGATCGCGGAGAATTCCGCGCTCGTCTTGGTCTCCGTCACGGGAGCCTTGGCGACGAACTTGCCCTGCAGGCAGAGCAGCATCGCGTTGAGAATGACGACGTAGCCCTGGCCGCCGGCATCCACGACGCCCGCTTTTTTGAGCACGGGGTTCATGTCCACGGTCTTGGCGAGCGTTTCACGCGCCACGGCGAGAGCGTCGGTGAGGAGCTCTTCGATATCGGTCACGCCGGCCTTGCTCCGCTCAACGGCGGCTTCCGAGGCGCAGCGGGACACGGTGAGCACCGTGCCTTCGGCAGGCTTCATAACGGCTTTGTAGGCGGCGTCCACGCCGTCGCACATCGCCTTGGCCCAGTCCGCGGCGCTGCACTCGGCCTTGCCGCGCAGACTCTTGGCGAGCCCGCGGAACAGCAGGGAGAGGATAACGCCGGAGTTGCCGCGCGCGCCGCGCAGCAGCGCGGAGGCGGCGGTATCGGCGGCGTCGCCGACGGCGGAGGGCGTACGGCCGTGCAGAGCGGCCGCGGCGGCGGACATGGTCAGAGACATATTCGTGCCGGTGTCGCCGTCCGGCACGGGGAAAACGTTAAGCTCGTTGAGTTGCTGGCGATTCTCATCCAGCGCGGCCGAGGCGCAGAAGATCATTTCCGCGAATACCTGACCGCTGATTGTATTTCTCACTGCGGGGCTTCCTCCTTGGCTAATCAGTCCATCGTCATGGAATCTACATAGACGTCCACCTGACGGACGGAAACGTCCGTAGCGGAGGAGACCTTGTAGCTGACTTCGTTCATAATGCTGCTGCAGAGCGCGGCAATGTTCACACCGTGATCGACCACGATGTGGAGTTCGATCGTAATGCTTCCGTCGTCGTTGGGCGTGACGGAGACGCCCTTGGTCATAGACTCCCGACGGAGGAGCTGGACCAGACCGCTTTCCTTGGCGCGTCCGGCCATGCCTTTGACGCCGAAGCAGCGCGTCGCCGCATCCCCTGCCAGCCAAGTGAACACTTCGGAGCTGATGCAGATGGAGCCTCTTTCGTTGTCAAGTTTTACCATGGCAAGTCTTCCTTTCCACAAATCGATTCATAATTATAAAACAGATTGTCGAAAAGTACAAGGACTTTCTTGTCGCCGAGAACGTGAAAAACATACCAAAAATCGGGGGAAATCCTGTGCGATTCAGGCAAAATTGAGAGAAAAAACCCCTTCGCAGACTCTTTACATCGGCGGGCCGGCGTGGTAAAATGACTCTGTTCGCAAAGACGTTTCGGAAAGCCCTGTTGTATTTCCGGAACAGGAGCAAAAAATTATAGGAGATGAATCGAATGGTAAGAAAGCTTAAGTCCATGGACGGCAATACCGCTGCCGCCCACGTGTCCTATGCATTTACCGAAGTCGCGGCAATCTACCCCATCACACCGTCCAGCCCCATGGCGGACTACGTGGATCAGTGGTCTGCCGAGGGTCGGAAGAATGTGTTCGGCACCACCGTCAAGGTTGCGGAGCTTGAGTCCGAAGCCGGCGCCGCCGGCAGCGTGCACGGCTCTCTCAACGCCGGTGCGCTGACCACCACCTACACCGCCTCTCAGGGCCTGCTGCTGATGATCCCCAACATGTACAAGATCGCCGGCGAGCTTCTGCCCTGCGTGTTCCACGTTTCCGCCCGTGCGGTCGCGTCCCACGCGCTGAGCATTTTCGGCGACCACGGCGACGTGTACGCCTGCCGTCAGACCGGCTTCGCCATGCTGGCGGAGACCAACATTCAGGAGATCATGGACCTCTCCCCGGTGGCGCACCTGTCCGCCATCCAGGGTCGCGTCCCGTTCATCAACTTCTTCGACGGCTTCCGCACCTCTCACGAGATCCAGAAGGTCGCCGTCTGGGATTACGATGATCTGGCCGACATGCTCGACTGGGATGCCGTCAAGGCGTTCCGCGAGCGCGCTCTCAACCCCGAGCATCCGACGATGCGCGGCTCCCACGAGAACGGCGATATCTTCTTCCAGAACCGCGAAGCTTCCAACAAGTACTACAACGCCCTGCCCGAGATCGTTGAGCAGAACATGGCGAAGGTCAATGCCAAGCTCGGCACCGACTACCAGCTCTTCAACTACTACGGCGCTCCCGATGCCGACCGCGTCATCGTTGCGATGGGCTCCATCTGCGACGTGGCCGAGGAAGTCATCGACTACCTGACCGCTCACGGCGAGAAGGTCGGCCTTGTCAAGGTCCGCCTGTTCCGCCCGTTCCGCGCCGACAAGCTCGTCGCCGCCGTCCCCGAGACCGCCAAGAAGATCGCCGTCCTTGACCGCACCAAGGAGCCCGGCGCGCAGGGCGAGCCTCTGTTCATGGACGTCGTGACCGCGTTCGCCACCTCCGGCCGTCAGGCCAAGATCATCGGCGGCCGCTACGGTCTCTCCTCCAAGGACACGCCTCCCGCGTCCGTGTTCGCCGTTTACGACGAGCTCAAGAAGGACGAGCCGAAGAGCCAGTTTACCGTCGGCATCGTGGACGACGTTACCCACCTCTCCCTCACCGAGAAGTCCCGTGAGGAGACCCCCAACACCGCCGCGGAAGGCACCATCGAGTGCAAGTTCTGGGGTCTCGGCGGCGACGGTACCGTCGGCGCGAACAAGAACTCCACCAAGATCATCGGCGACCACACCGATAAGTATATCCAGTCTTACTTCCAGTACGACTCCAAGAAGACCGGCGGCGTCACCGTCAGCCATCTGCGCTTCGGCGACAAGCCCATCAAGAGCCCGTACTACATCAACAAGGCCGACTTCGTCGCGTGCCACAACCCGTCCTACATCGTGAAGAACTTCCCGATGGTGCAGGACGTGAAGCCCGGCGGCATCTTCCTCATCAACTGCCAGTGGGATTTCGAGGAGCTCAACAAGCACCTCCACGCCGACGCGAAGCGCTACATCGCCAAGAACAACGTGCAGCTTTACACCATCAACGCCATTGACCTCGCCGTCAAGGTCGGCATGGGCAAGCGCACCAACACCATCCTGCAGGCCGCGTTCTTCGCTCTGGCGAACGTGCTGCCCAAGGATGAGGCCGTCAAGTACATGAAGGATGCCGCCGAGCACTCCTACATGAAGAAGGGCATGGACGTTGTCCAGAAGAACTGGGACGCCATCGACGCCGGCGCCGGCGCGCTCGTGAAGATCGATGTTCCGGCCGACTGGGCGAACGCCACCGAGGAAGCTCACGTTGAGCATCTCGAAGGCCCCGAAAAGACCGTTGCGATGGTCCGCAACATCATGGAGCCCGTGGGCCGCATGAACGGCGACTCTCTGCCGGTCTCCGCTTTCGTCGATTACGCCGACGGCACCTTCCAGCAGGGCGCCGCTGCGTACGAGAAGCGCGGCGTTTCCGTCACCGTTCCCGAGTGGACGGCCGAGACTTGCGCGCAGTGCAACCAGTGCGCTTACGTCTGCCCGCACGCCACCATCCGTCCCTACACCCTCAGCGCCGAGGAAGCCGCCGCGGCTCCCGAAGGCACCAAGATGGTCGATCACAAGATGTCCAAGGGCAAGTACAAGTACGCCCTGGCCGTCAGCCCGCTCGACTGCATGGGCTGCTCCGTGTGCGTGAGCGTCTGCCCGACCAAGTCCCTCAAGATGGTCGGCCAGGAGAGCCAGCTCGGCGAGCAGAAGGTCTTTGACTACATGGTCAAGGAAGTCACCGTCAAGTCCGACGTCGCCGGCACCGACAACGTCATCAAGTCCCAGTACCTCAAGCCGTATCTGGAGTTCTCCGGCTCCTGCGCCGGCTGCGCCGAGACGAGCTACGCCCGCCTCGTCACCCAGCTCTTCGGCAACCGTATGTACGTCTCCAACGCCACGGGCTGCTCCTCCATCTGGGGCGGACCGGCTGCCACTTCTCCGTACTGCATGGATAAGAACGGCAAGGGCGTTGCCTGGGCGAACTCCCTCTTTGAGGACAACGCCGAGAACGGCTACGGCATGTACCTTGGTCAGAAGGTGCTTCGCGAGAAGTACATCGAGGCCGTCAAGGAACTGATCGCCGTGCCTTACGTCGATGAGGACATCGCCGCTGCCGGCAAGGAATTCCTCGACACCGTCAACGACGGCGAGAAGAACTCCGCCGCGGCTGAGAAGCTCATCGCCGCCATCAACGCCAACCCGAGCGTGCCCACCTGCGAGTGCGACGCCTGCAAGCTCGCCCGCAAGGTCCTCGAGGGCAAGAACTACCTCGCCAAGAAGTCCGTCTGGATCTTCGGCGGCGACGGCTGGGCGTTCGACATCGGCTTCGGCGGTCTGGACCACGTCCTGGCCTCCGGCGAAGACGTCAACGTGTTCGTGTTCAACACCGAGGTGTACTCCAACACCGGCGGACAGGCCTCCAAGGCCTCCAACATCGGCCAGGTCGCGCAGTTCGCGGCGGCCGGCAAGGAGATCAAGAGCAAGTCTCTCGCCGAGATCGCCATGACCTACGGCTACGTTTACGTCGCCCAGGTCGCTATGGGCGCGAACATGGCGCAGACGCTCAAGGCCATCAAGGAAGCCGAAGCGTGGCACGGCCCGTCCCTCATCATCGGCTACTCCCCCTGCGAGATGCACTCCATCAAGGGCGGCATGGCCAACTGCCAGCTTGAGATGAAGAAGGCCGTTGACTGCGGTTACTGGAACCTCTTCCGGTACAACCCGGCGGCGGAGAAGCCCTTCTCGCTCGACAGCAAGGAGCCCAAGGGCGGCTATCAGGACTTCCTGAAGAACGAGGCCCGCTACGCGCGTCTCGCCACCGCCTTCCCCGAGCGCGCCACCGAGCTCTTCGAGAAGAACGAAGAGAACGCCAAGGCCCGCTACGAGCACCTGCTCAAGCTCAAGGCGCTGTACGAATAATTCCAAATCGCAAAAAAGGAGCTGGGAGAAATCCCAGCTCCTTTTTTTGCTTAATGAAAGAAATAGCGGGTATTGAATTTTGAAATTCAATATCCGCTATTTCTCGTCCGGAATATATAAAATGACGTCCTCCACAGAGCAGCCGAGGATCGAGCATATGTCGTTGAGCGTGGTAAGAGTAATGCTCCGGTTGTGCTTCATGGCATCCAGCGTCCCCTTGCTGAAGGAATATTTGGTTATCAGCGTGTAAGTCGTCACGCTCTTCTTTTTCATTGTTTCCCATAAGGGGTCAAAGGTGATCAACCGCATTTCCTCCTGCAAAAAACAACTCCCTACACAAATTATAATTTAGAAAAAAGGGTTGAATATACCCGAAAATCAGGGTATATTGAAAAGACTAAGTGAAAGGAGAAACACAAATGAAAAAGAGGATCAGCAGTGCTTTAGCGCTTCTTCTGGCAGTTTCCCTTCTTGCGGGCTGCGGGAAGAGCAAAGAAGTAAGAGCGGTTGAGAAGAGCATAGCTTCCATTGGCGAAGTTACCGAAGAAACGGAAGCGGCGATTGGCGATGCCCGCGCGCAGTATGAAGCGCTGCCGGAGGAGGAAAGGGAGAGCGTCTCCAACTACGAAACGCTGCAGGAGGCCGAAAAAAGATTGGAAGAACTGAGGCGTCTGGCGGAGATCAACGCAGTCGAGCAGGAGATCGCAGACATTGGCGAGGTGACAGAGGAGAAAAAGGAGCAGATCCAGAACGTCCGTGAAAAGTACGAAGCGCTCTCGGAAGAAGAAAAAGGCATGGTGTCCAATTCGGATATTCTGAGAGAAGCGGAGGAAAGACTGGAGAAACTGAAACTCCTTGCTATCGTCGGAACATGGAAATCGAGCATTGTTGGCATTACCTTAGTCTATTCTTTTAAAGAGGACGGAACGTATGAAAACTATGCGCAGAATCCGATCGGATTAAAACTGAGCGTGCAGGGAGGAAAGGGAACCTATTCCTATGACGGAGAAACGGTGACGCTGTATCATGATGGCAAAGAAAACGTGTTCCCCGTAAAGATAACGGAGAATAGTCTTATTATTATGGCCACAGACAACAATCCGATTGGAGACATGATCTATACACGGGTGGACTGATCGGCAGCCGCGAGAGATACCGGCTGCGCCCTCTTGACCAGACGGCGAAAACTGTGATATGTTTACAGGTACGAATCGAGTCGATAACGGAGGAGGGGAGGAGAGCCATGCACTTTGATAAACGGACGAGTGCCAATCTGGACTACCTGAAAGCGTTTGCGGCGTTTCTTGTCGTGCTGGGCCACTGCCTTTCCTATTACACCGCCTGGCAGCCTCTGCCGCTCTTCGCCGGGATCGCAGAGGACCTGATCTATCATGTGCATGTGCCGCTCTTTTTCACAATCTCCGGCTTTTTGTGCCACCGGCAGCCGCTGCGCCCGTACTACAAGAAAAAGGTGCTCCGCGTTCTCGTCCCGTTCTGGTTCTTCGCCTTTTTGAAGGTGTTTTTCAGCACCGTGATCGTCCGGCACTTTGCGCACGCGGATACGATCGGCGGCCAGCTTTGCGATGCGTTCGTCATCGGCCGCGCCTACTGGTTTGCCTACGCGATCTTCCTCATGCTTCTGATCGCGCCGCTTTTCTGGGAAAAGGATGAAAAGACTGCTCCGCGAAAAGCGATCATCGGCATGATCGCCGCCGCTGTGTTCTGCGCCTTCTGCTCCATAAAAGAGCTTTCTCTGCTGACGGAGGTCTTCCAGATCAGCCGGACCGTAAAGCACCTTCCGTTCTTCCTGTCCGGCATGGTGCTGCGGTATTATTATCCAAAGCTGAAAGAATTTTTCGACCGGCGCCGTATCCCTGCGCTGTGCCTTGCCGCCGCGATCACGGCGGCGAGCGCGCTCTGCTTTGCGTTGCAGCTGAAGATCGATGCGTATCTGCGGCTGCTTGTCACGTCCTATGCGCTGATGGCACTGCTGCTGGCGCTGGCAAACGCCCTTCCGGAAAATTGCCGGGCGCTGGCGCAGACCGGAAAAATGTCCTACCAGATCATGCTGCTCGACCCGTTTTATAAGGTCGTGCTGTTCGCTGCGGCGGGAAAGATCTTCGGCGGCATGCCGCTGGCGCTGCTCCCGCTCATCGCTGCGGCGGATTTCGCGCTCGGTGTTATAACATGTATGGTCATCCGGAAGATTCCCGGCGTAAGAATACTGTTTGGATTGTAAAGAGGGTTTCACTATGCCGAACATTCTCGATTACCTTACCTGGCGCGGCGATGTGCCGTTTTCGGTGTCGCCGCCGAACGAGGTGGATAACTATATCCACTGCAAGATTGGCACGCTCGATTTTACCGGCATCGTGCCGGAAAACGAGCTGTACGTCCCGCTGCCGCAGGCGGTAGAGGCATATTTTGCCGCGGGCGGCGCGGAAAAGCTCGGCGCGCTCAGCTCACCGTATATTGCCCCGATGGTCAAGCGCCTGCCGGAAACGGTGCGCTTCCGCGAGGTGATGCTCACCGGTTTCCGCCAGGTGTACGATGAGAAAAAGACCGAGCAGTTCTCCGCGCTCACGCTGCGTCTGCCGGGCGGACAGCACTATGTGACCTTCCGCGGCACGGACGATACGATCGTCGGCTGGAAGGAGGACTGCCTGCTCACCGTCATGGACGAGATCCCCGCGCAGCGTGATGCGGTCGAGTATCTCACATGGGCGGCCTCGGTCTATCCGGGAAAAATCGCCGTCGGCGGCCATTCCAAGGGCGGCAATCTCGCCATGTACGCTGCCGCCATGGCGCCCGAGAGCGTGCAGGAGCGCATCGGGAACATCTACAATAACGACGGCCCCGGCTTTCAGGAGAAAATTTTGCAGACCGAGGGCTACCGGCGTATCAAGCCGCGCATCAAAACGATCCTCTCCCAGAACGCCATGGTCGGCACGCTCCTCTGGAATGACTGCGACTACACGGTCGTGAAAAGCACCGCCGCATTGCTCGGCGCGCACGACGGCTTCACGTGGGAGACGACGCCCACGAGCTTTGTCCGCTGCGAAAACCTGTCGCCGTCGGCGCGGGCGTTCGACCGCGCGATGGAGGAAGTTCTCGTCGGCATGAGCATGGCCGAGCGGCAGGAATTCATCGAGGAGTTTTTCGGCACGCTCACGGCCACCGGCGCCGTAACGCTCAGCGATCTTTCCGCGCGGATGCTGCGCGAAACGCTGCGCTTTGCCCGCGCCGTACATCAGGAGCCAAGCCTGCACAAAATGGTCAACGAGACGCTCGAAGCCATGGCGAAGGGCTACGCTGCCGAGCGGAACTGGAGCCTCAGCCGTCTGAAGCTCCCGGCCAACCCCCTCCGGCGCAAGAAAACCAAAGAGGAACAGGATAAAACCTGACATTTTTTAATGACAATGCCCCCTTACGCAGAAAACTGCATAAGGGGGCATCGTTTATTCAAAGAGAGGGATCACTTTTTTAAAACAAAATCGGGCGACATCTCCTGCCAGTGCGCCATGCGACGAGCGAGCTCCGCTTTGCTTGCATCGTCCTTGCGCATCGCAATGAGCTCCCAGTCCATCTCGTCGAGCGCCTGCACGACCTCGTTGATTTTCTGGTAGGGGATGGCAATGATGTGTCGTCCAGGAGGATAGGTGCCGCGGCGCTTCATACCGTGGTGCATGCCGGTGATACAGAAATTCACCTTACCGGAAACGTAGGGATAGCTGTACATCCATGCGCAGCTAAGCACCGACGAACACTTACTCTCCCAGAAATCACCGGAGATATAGCTCGTGGCGCGCATGATGATCTCCGCCTTTTCGACCTCGGCAACGCAGATGATCAGGTCGGGGTCAAAGTCACAGATGGCGACGGGAGAGAAAATGACGAAATTCACCGAGCCGGGGACGAGCGTCGTCATGCTGTTATAAATACGCGCGTTTGGTGCGGGTGTCTTGAACACGCCAAAGTCGTATCCCGCCTGTCCACTCGCGCCGAGCGGCGGTTTGGGGATCATACCGAGCGCCATTTTCCCGAAACAGTTATCGTCGTCCTTCGTAATGAAGAACTTTTTCCCTGTTACCTGCGCTTCCTTGACAAATTCACAGAACGAGAGCGTCTTATCGGTATGCGTAGTGTTCTCCGGCATAGCGTAGCTGTATTTGATCGCAACGGCCGGATAGTCCATTTCAAGCTTAGCAAAAAGATCCTTTGCCTTCTGGCTGAGCATGGTTTTCTCCTCCTGACGAAATGATTTGGGTTTACCGTTTGTCGGCGTGCGCACGCAGCGCCTTGCCGAGCCGTTCGAGCGCAGGCGTGATGTACGATGTGGGGCAGGCGAGATTCCAGCGCTCAAACCCGCGCCCGGCCTCGCCGAACACGATGCCGTCGTCAAAGAACAGGAACGCCTCGCGGCGCAGCAGCTCTGCAAGCTTGTCCGCAGGAATATCGAGCGGACGGAAATCCATCCAGAGAAGGTACGTGCCCTCGAGAGGGGAGACGATGACGGATGGAAACTCCCGGCGCAGATACTCCACAATGAGACGGCGGTTTTCCTCCAGTATGCTGATGAGCTGATCGAGCCACTCATCGCCCTCGGTATACGCGATGCGGCAGGCTTCCAGCCCGAGAATGTTGCACTTTGGGTTCCCATCGTGACGCTTGAGCTCTTCGTCGAACGCCTTGCGCAGCGCTTCGTTGGGGACAATCACGCTCGAGGTCTGAAGCCCGGCGAGGCTGAATGTCTTGCTCGGGGAGATGGCGGTCAGCGTGTTCTGTGCAAGCTCGTCGCTGAGCGAACCGATGGGCGTGTGGTGATAACCGGGCAGAATAAGGTCGCTGTGGATCTCGTCGCTGAAGAGGACAACGTTGTTTTCAAGACAGATGCGGCCGATGTGTTCGAGCTCCTCGCGTGTCCATACGCGGCCGCAGGGGTTGTGCGGGCTGCACAGGATCATGAGCTTCACGTCCGGGCGCTTTGCTTTCGCTTCGAGATCGGCAAAATCGATGGTATAGTACCCGTTCGTGTTGATAAGCGCCGAGCCAACGACCTGCCGGTCGTTTCGCGTGGCGGCCATATACATTGGATAATATACCGGCGTGAGAAGCAACACGCCGTCGCCGGGGGCGGTGAACGCATGTACGGCGGTAAAAAAGGCGTTGATGACGCCCGGCGCGCCGAGCAGCCACTCCGGACGGATGTCCCAGCCGTGGCGGTCGCGCTCCCAGCGGCAGACGGCGGCGTTAAAACGCTCATCCGGGTTGCAGTAGCCGAGCGGGCTCTTATCAAGAAACTCCTTCAGACCGTCCACTACCTCGGGCATGACCTTCAACTCCATATCGGCGACGGAAAACGGGATGACGCCCTCGGGACAATCGTACTTTTCCATCTCTGCCCATTTCATGCTGCCTGTGCCGCGGCGCGGCTGCACCGCTTCAAAATCATAATGTTTCATAAGTGTTACCTCCTCTTATTGCGGAAGCAAATTATTTAAACGCTTGACAATTTTCTTAATGGTAGCACAACGCAAAACGAAAAGTCAACAGGGGATTGCGGGCGAATAGCAGAAAAATCCTTATTTTATTAAGAGAAAAACGAAATTCGGCGTAAACGATAAAAAAATATTTGGGAAATCATACAACATGCCGATTGACGAACGAAAATTGGTGTGATACTCTGTGGTCGCGATTGTTAAACGGATTAATAAAAATCGCAGCTCGTTCGACAGCGAGGACAAAAAGAAAACAGCGATCCCCAAAAACGAAAAAGGAGAGAACCAAAATGAGAAAACTCAGCGGAAAAGACCTCTTTTTCATGGCGATGGGCTCTACCATCGGCGCGGGCATCATTACGAATACCGGCGCGGCGATCGGTATGGCCGGCAGCGGCGTTATCATTGCGTATCTGATGGCGTTCGCGGTCATGTTCATTGCCAACCTCCCCACCATGTTCTTCACAACGGTACACCCGGTCATGAGCCCTCAGTACGTTATGACCTCCTGGATCAGCAAGAAGGTCGCGGGCTTCTGGCTCTACTGCCAAATCTTCGCCGCCTTTGCGCAGGCATATATGGGCGTCGCCTTCGGCACGTATCTCACCAGCATCTTCACCGGCATCAGCACGAGTGCAGCGGCCTGCATCATCGTGACGTTGTTCTTCCTGCTGAACCTGCTCGATCTGAAGACCTCGGCGAAGGTACAGAACATTGTCACCTCGATTCTGCTTATCGTACTGCTCTCGTTTATCATCCTCGGTCTCGGCAAGTGCGATATGAACCAGCTCTTCAGCAAGGAAAGCCTGCTCTTCGGCGGCACACGCGGTATTTTTGATGCGTGCGCGGCGGTTCTGTTCGGTGTCGGCGGCTGTACGATCATTATGAACTTCGGCCCGCAGATCGAAAACCCGAAGCGCAACATCCCCAAAATGACGATCATCACGTTCATCTGCGCGTTCCTCGCGTTCGGCCTTGTCGCGTTCGTCGGCTCCGGTGTGGCTCCCCTCGCGGAGGTCGCCGGCAAGCCCATGACCTATCAGGCGCAGATCATCTATCCGGGCAACTGGTATCTCCTGTTCGTTATCGGCGGCGCGCTGCTCGCCATTGTCACTACCATCAACGCCAATTATCAGCGCTACTGGAGCTCCATTCTCCGCGGTGTGGACGAGGGCTGGCTGCCCGAATTCATGGGCAAGCGCAACAAGCACGGCATCCCCTGGGTGCTCATGGTGCTCTTCTGGCTCATGGCTCTCATCCCCAACCTGTTCGGACTGAACATCGGCCAGCTCATCAGCCTCGCCTCCGCCGTTACGCTCATCCCGATGCTCATCCCTGTCTGGGGCTTCGTGAAGCTCCCCGAGTGCGACCCCGAGGGCTGGAATGCCTCCAAAATGTCCAAGACCTTCGCGTCCAAGGGCTCCCGCATCGCGCTGTGCGCTGTCTCCACGATCCTGCTCGGCATCTTCGTCGTGCTGAACGTCCTCAAATTCAGCAAGGTCGCCGTCATCTTCGTGTGCGTCTACTTCGCGGTCTGCGCGGCCATCTGCGTGTTCTTCGGCGATAAGCTCCTCGCCGCCGGCGAAAAGCGCCTTGCGGTCAAGGGCGAACAGTAATACGATCCATAGAAAAACGGTTTGGCGTTCCGGGTATCCCGGAACGCCAAAGTAAAAAGAAAGGAGAACTATCCCATGGTGAATAAAATGGAAAAGTGCCTGCATCCGGTGCTGGCCAAGCGCGATCAGAACTGGTTCTGCTCCCGCATCCAGGCAGAGATGAAGCAGCAGGGCCTTGGCTATCTGATCCTCCAGACGCCCTATAACGTCATGTACGCCACAGGCTACTCCCCGCTCGTCGGCAGCTCGGCCGCAATTATTCCGGCGGAGGGGGACGCGCATCTCATCATCAGTACGCTTGAGAGCGCAGACGCCTATGCTTCCACAAACAACGTCGATGTGCGCGAGTTCATGTCGTGGGTGTTCATCGATAACGGCACGGAGGAATCCCGCCGCGACAAGGGCGATGTGATGGATCCCGACGCTGTGGTGCATATGACGATTGACCTCATCAAAAACACCCCGATGGATGGCAAGGTCGGCATCGAGATGGGCTCCGTGAGCCATGCGTTTTACGGCAAGCTCGCCGCCTCACTGCCGGAGGGCATGATCGTGGACGGCTCCTCCGTTACAAGAAACTGCCGCGTCGTCAAGTGCCAGTGGGAGATCGATATGCTTCGTCTGGCTGCTACCGAGGCGGATAAGGCATGGCGCGCGATGGCCGCGGAGATCAAGCCGGGTATGCCTGCATGGAAGCTCGATGCGATGTTCGCCTACGAAGCCAGCAAGCTCAATCTGGAGCACGGCACCTGTGGACGCTCGCATAGCTTTATCCCGGCGGTCGGCCCGTACTACGGCCTGTGCGGCGTGCCGCGCGGATACATCCTCCAGGCCGGCGATGTTATCAAGTTTGACGTCGGCTACTCCTACTTCGGCTACTGGAGCGACATTGCCCGCACGTTCGCCGTCGGCGGCACGGCTCCCGACGAGGTGCTGGAGATCTACGACACGCTCTATAAGGCCAACCGCATGGGCGTGGAAATGCTCAAGCCCGGCACGCCGATGAAGGACATCTACAACGCCATCCGCGAGCAGGTCGAGCAGAGCCGTCTCATCCCGAAGTATCCCCGCGGCCATATGGGTCACTCCATCGGCAGCGGCGTCGGCCCCGAGGAATACCCGACCATCGCCCCGGGCACGGATTATGTGCTCGAAGAGAATATGGTCCTCTGTCTTGAAACGCCTTACTCCGCCACCGGCAGTGCGCCGGTCAAGGGCGGCTTCAACCTTGAGGACACCCACGTCATCACCGCTGACGGCCACGACTCGTTCACCGTCATGCCGGACAACATTTTCTGGAAGTAAGCCGCATTGTATCGTATAATAGTTTCGCGGAAAGGCTGTGTCCTTTCCGCGGAACTATTCTTCATTTCTGTAAAAAGGAGCTTTATACTATGGCGATCAAGGTTTACGGCAGCAACATCTGCCCCGGCACGATGCGTTTCCTCTCCATTCTAACGGAAAATGGCGTCATGCCGCAGTTCATCAATGTGACCGGCTCGATCAACCTGCTCAAGGACTTTATCTATCTGCGCGATACGCACCCGGCGTTCGATGCCTTCCGCGGCACGGGACGCATCGGTTTCCCACTCGTCCAGCTTGAGGACGGAACCTATACGACCGATCTGGACGGTGTGCTGGACAGCTTCGGCATCGCTGCGCGCATGCAGTTCGGCAAATGACCACCTTCGCCGCACGAAAACGGCAGCATAAAGGTTTTTGTTGCATTTCTCCCAGGGGCGTGTTTTAATAATATTTTAGGAAATAAAGTTTTGGAGAATGCAGAGTGAAAAACCGGAAAAGCGACGAAAAATTCGGCGGAGAAAACAATGTCGGTGATATCATTGAGCAACTGGCCTACCGGGGCGATCTGAAATTCCGGCTGTCGGCCATGCTGTATAAGGGCGTGTCGGAGTCGAGAGATTACGGCGACGGCGAGCCTCTGAAAATGCTGGACGCGCACATTCTGGTCGATATCGACAAGTATCCCGGCATACTGAGCGCCGATCTTGCGCAGCGCTGGTGCCGCACGCGCAGCGCCATCTGCATCATCGTGCAGCGGCTGGTGGATAACGGGTACATCTATAAGGAGTACCTGCCCGGCAACAAAAAGGAACGCGCGCTGTTCTGCACGGAGAAAGGAAAAAATCTCTGCCGCCTGCACCGGCAGTACGACGCGATGCGCACGAGCGCTCTTATCAATGACCTGCTCCGCTACTGCACGGCGGACGAGATCGAAGCCTATTTCAAAGTGCTTGATCTGCAGATCCGCCTCATGCAAAAAGGCTATTACATCGACGCCAACGGCACGGTGGCCTTCAATTACGAAGAGGATAAATAATAAAGCGAGAACCCGAAGCGGAAGACTTCGGGTTCTCGCTTTTTCAGATATCAGATGTGGTTTGCGACCTCGAAAGCGTCCCAGACGGCACTGTGGACGTTGTGGAATTCCTTGCAGTCGCCGATGGCATAGACCTCGTCGCACTCCTGCATGGCGTTGTAAAGCTCGCGGTCCGGTGTGAAGCCAACGGCAAGTATGACCGTATCGGCGGGGATCGATTCCTCGGCGCCGGTGTCGAGATCACGGATAACGAGCCCGTTCTCCGTCGCCTTCACCGCAGTGGTGCGGCAGCGGACGTCCGTGCCGTAGAACGGAACGAGACGTTCAAGCATTTCGCTGTTGGCCGAGCAGATGGGGGCGTTCACGGCGAGCAGCTTCGGTAGCGCCTCGACGATCGTGACCTTTTTGCCGAGATCCTTCGTGAGCCAGAGCGCCAGCTCGCAGCCGACCATGCCGCCACCGATGACAACGGCGTGCTTGCCCACATTCTCGCCGCTCTGCGCGAGCGCATCCTTCGCAGTGATGACACGGCGGTCATCGCCGAGCGAGAACGTCTTCGCCTTCGCGCCAGTGGCAACGATGAGCGTATCGAAGGAAAGCGTTTTCAGCTCCCCGGCGGTCAGCCGGTGGTTGAAGTGGATCTCCACGCCGAGCTTTTCAAGCGTATGGGCATACCACGCGATCAGCGCGCGGTCATCGTCCTTGAAGGACGGAACACCCGCCTCATACAGTGCGCCGCCCAGGCGGTCAGAGGCTTCGTAAATGACCGGCTCGTGGCCACGGATGGCAAGCACACGGGCCGTTTCGCACCCGGCGATGCCGCCGCCGACAATGACGACCTTTTTCTTCCGGAAAACGGGGTTATAGGCAAAGGCACGCTCGCGGGCGCACTGCGGGTTGACAGCACAGTTGATCATTGAATACTTCTGGATGCGGCCCATGCAGCCCTCCTGGCAGCCGATGCAGGGACGGATATCGGCGGTCTTTCCGGCACGGAGCTTGTTTACATAGTCGGGGTCAGCCAGCAACGGACGGCCGAGCGATACGATATCGCAAACGCCGGTTTGCACGGCTTCAACGGCCATATCCGAATCGTCCATCCGTCCGGCGCAGAGCACCGGCACGTCCACGACCTCCTTTATCGCCTTGGCGTACTTGCGGTAAAGCCCCTTTTTCTGATACATGGGCGGATGGCTCCACCACCAGGAGTCGTAGGAGCCGACGTCTACATCGAGCGCGTCGTAGCCGTAAGAGATGAGCAGCTTTGCCGCTTCGAGCCCTTCCTCCATGTCACGCCCCTTTTCCGCAAATTCCTCGCCAGGCAGCGCACCCTCGCGCCAGTCCTTGATCATACTTTTTGGGGAAAAGCGCAGCGCCACGGGGAAGTCCGCGCCGCAGGTCTTCTTAATCTCCTCGACGATCTCGCGGGCAAAGCGCAGCCGGTTTTCCAGACTGCCGCCGTATTCATCCGTGCGGTGATTGAAAAAGCTGATGGCGAACTGGTCGATGAGATAGCCCTCGTGCACCGCGTGGATCTCCACGCCGTCAAACCCGGCGCGCTTGGCATTGTAGGCGCCCTTGCCGAAGCTCTCAACAATGGCGTGAATCTCATCCACGGTCAGGGCACGGCAGGTCTTGTCCAGCCAGCGGTGGGGGATCGGAGAGGGCGCGACCGGCGGAAACTCGCCGAGATTTGTCGGAATCGTGACGCGGCCGAAGCCGCCGGACATCTGCAGAAAGATCTTGCTGCCGTAGGCGTGGATGCGTTCGGTCATCTCCCGGCCTGTCCGGACAAAATGCACGGGGTTGTATGTGCTGTTCGGGCAGTTGGGCATGGACTGCATTTCCACCGTGCAGTCGGAAAACGTGACGCCCGTGATGATAAGGCCCGTGCCGCCTTTGGCGCGCTCGGTGTAGTAATCAATGCCGCGCTGGTTAAAGCCGCCTTGCGCGTCCGCCAGTCCGAGCGGGCCCATCGGGGCCATGGCAAATCGGTTTTTCATCTGTACCTTGCCGATACTGATCGGCGTAAAAAGCTCCGGATATTTCATTGTGCCCTCCTGTGTTGTGTTTGAAAATACCAGAAAAGTGAACGTGTTCACTTTTCTGGTATAACTATAAAACGAGTTTTTCGGAATGTCAATACAAAAACGAAAAGGATTTGCGAAATTCAGAGGAATACACTATAATAGACCGGAAAATATAGCAAAACGGAGAAGAGCATGGACGGGAAGAACCGAGAAAAGAAATCCGACCGCACCCGGCAGCGCCTGGCGGCGGCAGCCATCGCTGCGATGACGGAGCGAGGTTATCAGGGAGTCACGATCCGCGATATCTGCGAGCGGGCCGGGGTATCCATCGGGTCGTTTTACCGGTATTTCGATACGAAGTCGGATGTGCTGCGGGAAATGTATGAGACCGGCGATGAGCTCATGCAACACGAAGACGAGGCGCTCCTTGCCCGTCCGTGGATGGAGCGCGTATCGGCGTTTATTGATAAATACGCCAGGCTGAACACGGACACGGGGCTCGACGCGATGCGCGTGCTCTATAACCCGGAAAACACGTGGTTTACGCGCGTGCGCCCAATGCAGCAAAAGCTTGAAGCGCTGCTTGCCGGGGCGCAGAACGCCGGCGAGTTGACGGCAGAATACTCCGCCTCGGAGCTGACGGAACTCTTTTTCGTGTGTATGCGCGGCATATGCTACGAGTGGTGTATTTCCGGCGGCACATACGATCTGGAGCAGCGGATGCATCACCAGATGGCGCTCCTTCTCCGTGGTTTTCTCGTTGGACAATAAAAAGAGCAGCACCCTCTTTGCTTTCGGCAGAGAGGGTGCTGCTGTGTGTGGGGCGGCTTCAGTGCCGGGTAAAATGGGGCAGAACCTCGGGTAAAACGCGGTCAAGAGCGTATTTTTCGGTGCTCTCGTTTGCCGCGGCGCCCATCCGCGCGCGCAGCGCGGCGTCGCGGCCGAGCGTCTGCACGGCTTCGGCAAACGCTGCTGCGTCGCCGAACGGGACGAGATAGCCTGCGCCGGAGCCTTCCAGCAGATCCTCGTGTCCCTTCACCCGCGTGAGTACGCAGGGGAGCGCCGTGTGCATCGCTTCCATCACCGCGAACGGCAGCCCCTCCGACCGGCTTGCGGACACGCAGATATCCGCCGCGGCGAGCGCACCGCGCACATCGGAGATCCGTCCCGGAAACCGGCTGCGGGAAGAGATGCCGAGCGTTTCGGCTTCGGCTTTGCACTCTTGCAGCAGCGCCCCGTCGCCGGGGAGCAGGAGATAATAGTTCTCGGGAAGTCGGGCGAGCGTCTGAAGGAGCAGCGTCTGGTTTTTGCGCTTGGAAAACTCCGCGGCGCAGACGAGACACACGGCGTCCTCCGGCAGAGAATACGCCGCTCTTGCTGCGGCGCGTTCCTCCGGCGCGGCGGGGGGGAAGCGGGAAAAATCAACGCCCATGCCGGGAATAAAATATACGTTTCCGCGGCAGAGCCGGTGCTTTTTGGCAATCTGCTCGTCGCAGCGGTTCATAACAAGAATGTCGTCCGTAACGCCCGCCGTCAGCTTTTCCGCCGCGAGCAGCACCGTGCGCCGCAGCGCGCCGGAATCGCCGTCAAAGAGATACCCGTGCACCGTGTTGACGACGCGGGTATGCTTTTTCCCCGCGAGCATCACGCCCAGACGGGTGAAAAACGCGGCGAGCGAGGTGTGCGTCACGATCACGTCGTACCGGTTCTTACGTATGTCCCGTGCCAAAAGCGCGGCGGCGCGGAAATTTCTCGGCGATACGAAGCTCTTCGTAAACGGCACGGCGAGAAACCGCACGCCCTCGCCGAGACCTTCACCGCTGCCGTTCGCCGCGGCGGTCACATCCCAGCCGAGCGAGCGCAGCGCGGCGAGATACGGCAGATGAAAGCTCACCAAATGCGCGCTGCTGGAGGCGGTATATAAAATTTTCGGCGCGGAATGGTTCATGGCGTCCTCCGGTACGGTATTTTCTACACCGGATTATAACAGAAACCGTGGAAGAAACAAACCATTTGTGGTAAAATATAGCTGCGTAAGCGCGCGGAGGCGAACCGCGCCGCGCGGCAAACCGTCTAAAAACTGACAAAACTTTCCTATACGGCGGAAAATGCGATGAAGAAACGAGAAACAAAAAAGACCGTCCTCTGGGCGGCAACGGATATGGCGCTGTCTGTGGCGGCGATGGCGGCGGCGTTTTTTATCCGGTTCGTGCTGTTCCGGGGCGAAAATCCGGTCGGCGGCTTCGAGTATCATATGCTCTGGGCGGGGCTGTTCTCGCCGGTGTACGCCGTGCTCTTCGGGCTGCTCGGTGTCTACGAGCCGCAGCCGCAGCGCGGCTTCATCCACGAATTTGGAAACATCGTTCTCGGCTGCACGTTCGGCGTGATGCTCTATATCGATCTCATCTTCGTGTTCCGCGTGGTGGACTTTTCGCGCTGGATGATCCTTCTCTGCTATCTGCTGCTCATCGCGTTCACCGGCGCGCGCGGCTTTATAGCGCACCGTCTGCTCCGCCGGCAGTACCGCGCCGGAAATGGGCTGCGCCGCCTTGTCATCATCGGCGACGGCGCGTCGGCGCGCGAATGTCTGCGCCGCGTGAAGAAGGGGCGCGACGCCGGCTGGACGGTCATCGGCAGCGTAGGCGCATCGGCACTCAGCGGCGTGCCGCATCTGGGCTCTTATGATTCTCTGCGCACGGCGCTCGAGACGAACGCACCGGACGAGGCGGTGATCGCCATGGAGGAAAACCAAGCGGAACGGCTCGGCGGGATACTGCGCGAATGCGAGGATACCGGCGTGAAGCTCGCGCTGCTGCCGATCGGGTATGAATATATGTCGCGCCACCCGTATGTGGAGGAGCTGTGCGGTCTGCCGCTGGTGAACGTCCGGCGTGTGCCGCTCGACAATGCCGGCGCGGACATCGTCAAGCGCCTTTTTGACATTCTCGCGAGTCTTGTTCTCATTGTTCTCACATCGCCCGTCATGCTCGTCGCTGCGATCGGTACGCGCCTTTCCTCTCCGGGGCCGGTCCTGTTCCGGCAGGAGCGTATCGGCAAGGACAAGAAGCCCTTTTATATGCTCAAATTTCGCTCCATGCGCGTGAACGCGCAGTCGGACACGGCGTGGACGCGCGACCACGACCCGCGCCGCACGGCGTGGGGGGCGTTCATGCGGCGCTACTCCATCGATGAGCTGCCGCAGCTCTTTAACGTCCTTGCGGGCGATATGTCGCTCGTCGGCCCGCGGCCGGAGATCCCGCGGTATGTCGATCATTTCAAATACAGCATTCCGCTTTATATGGTGCGCCATCAGGTGCGCCCCGGCATCACCGGCTGGGCACAGGTCAACGGTCTGCGCGGCGATACCTCCATCCGCGCGAGGGTAGATTACGATCTCTATTATATCGAAAACTGGTCGATGCTGTTTGATATCAAGATCCTGCTTATGACGCCGTTCAAGGGCGTGGTGAACCATCAGGAATCGCTGAAATGAGGGAGATACCCATGGAAAAGAGAGAAAACGGCGTGCGCGTGGAGCATCTCACCGGCGCGCTGCCGATGAGCGAGATGCTGGAAAAGTATGTGGACGTGGAAAAATTCCTCGGCTATTGCGCCGCGTGCCCGCGCTGCGGGCAGACGTGGTCCTGCCCGCCCTACGATTTTGACCCCGCGGCGGTCTGGCCGCAGTATGCCGCGGTCACGCTGTACGCCGTGCAGGTGTTCCCGGAGAGCGAGGAGGCGAAAGCCGCGGCACTCGCCGACCCGGAGATGTTCCTCCGCCCGTACCGGAGAGCGTTTGATGCGCTGCTCGAAGAGCGGGAGCGGGAAACGCGCGGTTCCCTTCGCCTGGACGCCGGGCGCTGCCTCGTGTGCGAGCGATGCGCGCGCCGGGACAAGGAGCCCTGCCGGTTTCCGGAAAAGCTCCGCTATTCGCTCGAATCGCTCGGCGCGAACGTCGGCGCGCTCGCCGCGGACAAGCTGGGCGCGCCGCTCCAATGGGGGACAAAGGACGCACCGCCGGAATACTTTGTACTGGTCGGCGCGGTGCTGACGAAGGGAGAATAAGGAATGCTCGAAAGCCTTTTTCAAACCTACGATTCCGTCATCGTGCTCGATACGGAGACGACCGGCGTGAACTGCAAATCCGACGAGATCATTGAGCTTGGCTTCCTGCGGCTCGACCGGGCGGGGGAGCGCACAGAGGAAGATTATCTCATCCGCCTCTCGCCGGGGCGTCGTCTGCCGCCGGTCATCACGCAGCTCACCGGCATCCGCGAGGATGAGCTTTTTCAAAACGGCGTGGAAAAGGACGTGGCTGCGGAGGCGTTCGTCCGTTCGCTCGCCGGAGAAAAGCCGCTCGTATGCGCGTACAACGCGCAGTTTGATCTGTGCTTCCTCTTTTACTTCCTGCACCGGCTCGGCTGCGACGGGGTGCTGCAAAAGGCGCAGTTTCTCGACATCATGGCGATCTACAAAGACCGGCGGGACTATCCGCACAAGCTCTGCAACGCCGTGGAGAGCTATGGCGTTGACGGCGTGAACTCCCACCGCGCCGTGGACGACGCCAACGCTGCGCTCGAGGTGCTGCTCGCCATGGAGCGGGAGCGCGGCGACATCGAGCGGTACATAAACCTTTTCGGCTACAACCCCAAATACGGCCCGCCGAAGCCGCAGATCGGCTCCGTCCGCTACGAGCCGCAGCCCTACCAGAGACAAAAGCTGCTGTACGAATAATGAAAATGCACCCCCGCGGGAAATTTCCCGCGGGGGTGCGCTGTATCATTTCGTATTATCCGAGCTTCGTAAAATCAAAGAGCTCCGCGAACGCTTCCAAATCCTCTTTTGTTACCGGCTCCGGCATGAAGAAACTGTTGCCCTCCGTGCCGCCGAGCAGGTTGATGGCCACGAACGCCTTCGGCTGATCGGACATCACAACGCAGCGGCTCGGGCCGAGCGAGAGCTGCACCTCATCGCCGCGGGAGGTCGTGTAGATCCACTCCTCATAATCCTCGGCGTTGCCGATGTTCAGCGTGACCTCGGAGAACGCGCCCTTGACGTACCGGCCAAGCTGATATTCGTAGCTCTTGCCGGAAACGTTCGTGCCGTAGGCCTGGAAGGAGCCGTCCTCGTAAATATATCCGCTCACGGCGGTGCAGTCGGTAAGGAACGGTTCGGCGTTCAGCAGGGAGTAGAGCGTATCCTCGCTGTCAAAGTCCGTCACGGACGTGTGCAGCCGCAGATTATACTTGCGGGTGATCTGGTCGAGCTCGTTGGCCATGTCCTGCGTGGAGACGGAGTAGAGATCGTACTTCTCCGGCAGGCAGGCGGCGGTTTCCTTCGCCATGGCGGCGGTGTCGTACGACGCGAGGAAGTCCATCCACTCGGCGTTTGCCTTGAACTCCGGGCTCCCCGGCACGCCCTGCAGCGCGATGACCGTGCTGTCGCTCACCGGCTCCGCCGTGGCGGAGACCGCGGCGGGGGAGGCGTTCGGGTCGGTGACGGTGAGACTCTTCAGACCGAAAAAGTCCGTAGCCAGCGCCGTGCCGCCGAGCACCACGACGAGCAGTGCCGCCGCGACGAGAGCGCCCGTGCCGAACCGGAAGCGCCGTATCTTCGGCTTTTCCTCCAGCGCGGAAAGTGTTTCCTTCATCCGTGCCTCAAACGATGCGGGAACCTCTTCAAACATATTGTCCCAGGAATCCCTCATACCGGCACCTCCTCACCCAAAACTTCGCGGAGCTTTCCGCGCCCGGCAAACAGCCGGGATTTGACCGTACCTTCGGGGATCTGCAAAATACGGGATATCTCCCGTATGCTGAACCCCTCTACATAAAATAAGAGGATCGGCATACGGTAGATCTCATCCAAACCCATCACGGCGTCGCGCAGCTCGCGGTCGCCGCTCTCGGGGGCGACCGCCTCCGGCATCTCGTCGAGAAGAACGATCTTGCTCCCCCGGCGGCAGATGTCGTAGCATTCGTTGATAAGAATGCGCGTCACCCATGCGCGGAACGCGCCCGCGCTTTTGAGCGAATCGCGCTTTTCCCACGCCTTGCATATGCACTCCTGCACCGCGTCCTCCCGGTCAGCCTCGCTGCGGAGAATGCCGCAGGAAACGTGGTAGAGCGTTTTTTTCATGTCCATGATCTGGACGGTAAACTCTTCGGCTGTCATACGCAAACTCTCTCTAAAAGGCCTGCCGCCTTTCTGTAAAGAAAGACGGTTTTTCCCAACACGCGGTTCAGTAAAAAGCAAAAAAATTTTAAGATTATTTGAACATTTTCATGTTACCACATTCCCCGCGCGGAATCCACAGGAAAAATTAAAAAAGGGCTTGACAAAACTGTATGAGTGTAGTAGTGTACTAATAGCTTAATACAGCAATACAACAAGGAGGGCTGGCATGGACTTTGCGATTCAGGGCTCGCGGCCGATCTGGCAGCAGCTCACGGAGCAGCTGGCGCGACGGATCATTACGGGCGCGTATCCGCTGGGGGCGCGCTTTCCCGCGGTGCGGGAGCTGGCGGCGGAGGCGGGCGTCAACCCGAACACGATGCAGCGCGCGATCACGCAGCTTGAAACGCTCGGACTCGTCACAACGAACCGGACGCTGGGCCGTACCGTGACGGAAAATGCCGAGGCGCTCGAGGAGATGCGGCGGCGGCTGGCCATGGAGTGCACGGAAAACTTTTTCAGGGAAATGGGAGCGCTGGGCTATTCCCGCGGTGAGGCCGCGGACATGGCGCAGGCGGAAAGGAAAAAGAATAATGAATGAAGAACTGGTAAAATGCACCGGGCTGTGCCGGAGCTTTGAAGCGGTGCAGGCGCTGCGCGGCGTTGATCTGAGCCTTACATCCGGCAAGATCGTCGGTCTTCTCGGGCCGAACGGCTCGGGCAAGACGACGCTTATTAAGATCCTCAACGGCCTTCTTCAGCCGACGGCGGGTGAGGCGCGCGTTGCGGGTCTCCTGCCCGGCGTAGAGACAAAGGCGATCACGAGCTATCTGCCCGACCGGGGATATTTCCCCGACTGGATGCGCGTCGGCGATATGATCGATATGTTCTCGGACTTCTATGCCGACTTTGACCGCGCCAAGGCGGAGGAAATGTGCCGCGTGCTCGGTCTGGAAGCGGGCAGCAGGATCAAAACGCTCTCGAAGGGCACGTGCGAAAAGATGCAGCTCATGCTCGTCATGTCCCGCCGCGCGCGGCTCTATCTGCTCGACGAGCCGATCGCGGGCGTTGATCCGGCGGCGCGCGAGTTTATTCTGCGCACGATCCTGACAAATTATAACGAAAACGGTACGGTGCTCATCTCGACGCATCTGATCCTCGATGTGGAGCAGGTGCTCGACGAGGCGGTGTTCCTCCAGCAGGGACAGGTCGTTCTGCACGAGAGCACCGACAGCATCCGCGAGCGCACCGGCGGCAGCGTGGACGAGCTGTTCCGCAATATGTTCCGCGCGCCGGTCATGGGGAATGGAGGGGAATACAATGCTCGGTAAACTGATGAAATACGATCTGCGCTCCGGTATCCGCACGTTTTCGCTGATCTGGATCGGCCTGGCGGCGCTTGCCGCGATCAACGGTCTCACGCTTCGGATCGCGTTCGACGGCGATATCCAAAGCGAGCTGGCAAACTTTATTATCACCGTGCTGCCGATGGTTCTGCTCGTGGCGCTTTATGTGGCGATGGGCATTTTCATGCTCGTTTTCATCATCAACCGGTTTTATAAGGGCCTTCTCGGCGACGAAGGGTACCTCATGTTCACGCTGCCCGTGTCGGTCTCGGAGCACATCGGCTCCAAGCTCCTGACGAGCATGATCTTCCAGATCGGCAGCTTTGCCGTTGCCGTTTTGAGCGGGGGACTTTTGTTCGCGGTGCTCACGCCGCCCAACTTCAGCGACGTTGCGCAGGCGTTCCAGGAAGCGGGCCGCTATCTGCGCGTAAACCCGCTGCCTGCCGGAACGGGCTGGGTCGTCGCGGAGTTCATCGTGTACACGCTCATCGCGGCGGCGGTTTCGATCCTGCAAATTTACACCGCCATTTCGATCGGGCATCTCGCGAAGAAAAACCGCGGATGGTTTGCGCTGCTTGCCTATGTCGGCATCAGCATCGCCTTCAGCATTATTATGAATGGGTGCATGTCGCTCCTCCAGTCCGATGCATTTCCCAATGTGCTGTTGAACTGGGAGTTCTGCTTGGACGATACCGGCTGGCATGTTCAGGGCGTCGGCATGATGGCCTCGGCGCTCGGCATCTACATCGGCCTTGATCTTCTCGTAGGCACCGGCTTCTTCTTCGCCACCCGCGCCATCCTCAGCAAGCGCCTCAATCTCGAATAAAGAAAAAACGATCCCGTCCGGAAAATCTCCTGACGGGATCGTTTGCGCGTAAAAACGCGGAAAACCGCAAAATCACGGTTGTATCACCGCGGCGCAAATGGAAGCGGTGGACGGCGGCCGGAACGTGCAGACGTCAAAGAAACACACAAAAACCATCCCCGCCGGATAGAGTTTCCGGCGGGGATGGTCGGTTATCCGGGATTCAGCCCATGAACAGGCTGCGGCCTTCGCGGGCGAGGGTTTCGGCGGCGGCGTTATCGCGCATGGCGAGAAACACCGTGTCGTTGCCGGAAAGCGAGCCGACAAGCCCCGGCAGGGGAGCGATGCCGTCCACGGCGGTGCAAACCGCAGGGGCGAGCCCCGGCAGCGTCTTGATGATGACGAGATTCTGGCAGGCATAAACGCCCGTCACGGTCTGGCGGAGATTTTCCTTGAGCCCCTGGCTCATCTCCGGCGCGGGCGCGACCTCCGCCGCGGCGTACCGGCTGGTGCCGTCCGCGCTGCGCTGCTTGACGAGACGGAGCTCGCGGATGTCGCGCGAGAGCGTAGCCTGCGTGGTGTCAATGCCGCGCTTTTTCAGCTCGTCCATGAGCTGATTCTGCGTTTCAATGCTCTGCTCCGAAATGATTCGGAGAATGGTACCCTGTCTTCCGGATTTCATTCTGTCATCTCCTTTGCGGTTTCCGGTGCCCGGACGGGCACCGTGCGGCGGCGCGCGCCGCGGCCCTTTCCGTGCGTTTCGCTGCCGTCTGTGCGCTGAAGGGTTATGCGGTCACGAAACTCCGTCGGCGTCATTTCCTTGAAGCGGTAGAAATTCATGTTGAACGTTTTGATGTTGCTGTAGCCGACGGCGACGGCAACGTCGATCACGAGATAGTCCGTCGATACGAGCATTTCGCACGCTTTATTGATGCGCGTGGAGTTGAGCAGCGTATCAAAGTTCATCTCGTTATAATAGAGAAGCAGACGGTTCATTTCCGGCACCGACACGCCGAACTCGGCGGCGACGCTTGCGGCGGAGAGCCGTTCGGTCTCATAATTTTTGTAGATGTAGTCCGTCAGCGCAAAGGCGATCGCCTTGTCGGAGATGTTGAACTTGGTGACGGCCTTGGAATAGATCTTGCGGTATTGCATCGGCGTGATGCCGACACGCTGCGCAAAGTGCTTGGATACGTGCGAGGCGTCCACAAAGCCGCAGAGCCCCGCGATCTCGTCGAGCGTGAGATCCGTATAGATGAGATAGTCCGACGCCTTCTCCACGCGGATGCTGCTCAGGAGCTTCGAGAACGTCGTGCCGGTCATGCCGGCGATCTGCTTGGAGAGCGCCGATTCCGAAAGAAAGAACGCCTCCGCGACCTGTGAGAGCGTGAGCTTTTCCGCGGAATGGGCGTAAATGTAGCTCAGGACCGACTGATCCTTGACGGTTTCCTTCCGCCCGGAGTCCAGCTCGCCGCGGTGCGACATGATGTACCGGCGGTAAACGACCATCAGATCGATGAGCTTGTTGACCGTATAGAGCTGCGAAAACGGCTTGTCCGGCGGCTTGACGCGCGTGGATTCCACGCCGAGCTCCGCCTTGAGATGCTCCATGATGCCGTCCACATACTCCGCCTGTACGCTGTCGAGATAGGCGACCGGCTCCACGGTGAGAAAGCGCAGGGGCTCGGCGGAAGCATCGCCCGAGCCGAGAACGCTCTTGAATACAGAGTTGAGATAGGAATAGTCGTATATGACCTTGATGAACTGGAGCGTTTCCGTCACTTCTACCGTGTCGGTGATCTTCCACGGCGTGATGGCGACGAGCGTGTTGGGCTGGAGGACGTACTCCTCGCCGTCAATGACGAGCTTTCCGCGGCCGCGCTTTACGTAAAGAAAGCGTGCCGCCTGATGGATGATCGCGCGGGTGGGCTTGTCGATCGCCTCGTAATCGAACGAGCAGATCACGGCGGGGTCGGACGCGGAGGCGCGGGCATCCTGGAGCATGGCTCGTCTGGGCATAATCTGCACCGTCCTTTTTTACAAATGACTGAAAAGTCTCGCAAACGTGCGGACAAAGCGGGTGCGCTGCGGCGAGCCGCAGCCCTTCTCAAACAAGAGCAGGCGAAGCGGCTCTTGTTTGAAGAATACCGGTTGTACGCCATGAGGCGTACAACCGGTATTTTACCATTAGATCATGCGATAACTCAAGCGGAAATTCAGCTCAGCACCGCCATCGCGATCGTAAGGACGACGCCGACGACGACGAACAGCGTGAGGAGCAGCTTCCACGCCCACTTCAGCCAGCTCTCGTAGGGGACGCGCGCGAGCGCGAGGCCGCCCATGATGAAGCCGCAGGTCGGGGTGAAGAGGTTGACGAAGCCGTTGGCGGCAACGTTGATCATGATGGAGGTCTCTACGCTCCAGCCCATGCCGGCGACGATCGGGGAGACGATCGGGGCGGACAGACCGGCGAGACCGGAGGAACTCGGAACAAGGAAGCTGAGACCGACGTGGAGTATGTAGTCAAGCAGACCGAACACGCCGGCGGAAACACCGGACTGGCTGAGCGCGGTGACGGAGGCTTCGACCAGCCAGGTGCCGAGACCGGTGGCGGCCATGATAACGCTGGTGGCACGAGCCATCGCGATGACGAGGTTGACGGAGACCATGTCGCCGAAGCCGTTGGCGATGAGCTTCATGAGCTGGCCCTTGTCCTCGAGACCGACGATACCGATGATGATGCCCATGAGCAGGAACCAGGTGGCGGCGTCATAGAACCACCAGTCGCCGAGGCAGGCGCCGGTGAGCCAAGTGGTGGAGCTCGAGAAAGCGTTGTACATGGTTTCGCTCAGGCTGCTCCAGGGAATGAAGCCGAGGATCATCACGACGAAGGAGAGAGCGAACAGCCACAGCACGGCCTTCTGGCGGCCGGTGAGCTTCGCGGTGGTGACGTCCTTGCCGCCGTAAGCCTTCTGGCACTCGTCGAGCTGCGCGGCGGTGAGGATGGAGCCCTTGTTGGCGCGGACCTTCTTCGCATACGCGGTGACGAACAGCACGGAGAGAAGGTAGGAGACAAGCCAGAGAATGATGCCGATGACATAGGTGGTGCCCATGTTCACTTCGACACCGACAGAGGTCGCGGCAGCGACGGCAGCGCCGGTCGCGAACGGGTTGATGGTGGAGCCGAGAACGCCGGTGCCGGCGCCGAGCAGGACGGTGGCCGCGCCGACGATCGGGTCAAAGCCGGCAGCCATCATCGTGGCGGCGAGCAGGATGTAGAAGCCAACGGTCTCTTCGCCCATGCCGTAGGTCGTGCCGCCGACGGAGAACAGGAACATGAGGATCCAAACGAGCACGAGCTCTTTGCCGTGCAGCTTGCGGACGAGCGTGTGGATGCCGGTCTCAAGAGCGCCGGTGGCGTTCACGATGGCAAGGAACGCGCCGAGGCAGAATACGAACGTGATAACGTCAGAGGCGTCGGCAAAGCCGTTGACAGGCCCCATAAAGATGTCGCTGGCGGAGGCGCCGACGACTTCGGCTATCTCGCCGTTATCACCGGTGTAGGTCTTGCCCGCTGCGAGCCACGTGGCGATCGACACAAGGAGCATAACGGCGAGCAGGATCGCAAATGTGCTGATGGATCTTTTGGTCTTCTTAGACATGATTTGAACCCCTCTCTTAAAATTTTGTTCGGACTTCGCTGGGAGATGCGAAACGGGACAAAAATTTGCTTACCGGGTAATGACCGTGCCGGTCTTGCCTTCAAGAGCGTCGGCGGCACGGGCCAGGGAAGTGATGAGCGCGGTTCCGCCATGGTCATTGTTCTTCACGAACTCCATGCAGGACTCGACCTTCGGCAGCATGCTTCCGGGGGCGAACTGGCCTTCGGCGATATACTTCTCGCACTCGGCAATCGTCATGGAGGAGAGCTCCTTCTGGTCGGGCTTATTGTAATTGACGCACACGGCGTCCACAGCGGTGAGGATGATGAGACGGTCGGCACGCACGTCCTGCGCGAGCAGGGAGCTGGCGCGGTCCTTGTCGATGACGGCCGCGACGCCGCGCAGACCGTCCTCGGTCTCAACGACGGGGATACCGCCGCCGCCGACGGTGATGACGATATCACCGGCGCGCACGAGCTGATCGACAACGTTCAGCTCCACGATGCGCTTGGGGATCGGGGAGGGGACGACACGGCGGTAGCCGCGTCCGGCGTCCTCGACGAAGATGAAGCCCTTTTCCTCGGCGATCTTCTCGGCCTCTTCCTTCGTATAGAAGCTGCCGACAGGCTTCGTCGGGTGCTGGAAGCCGGGGTCCTTCTCGTCAACGACGACCTGCGTCACGACGGTGGCGCATTCCTTCTCCATGCCGCGGCTCTTCAGCTCCTGCTGAATGGCCTGCTGCAGGTGGTAGCCGATATAGCCCTGCGTCATGGCGCCGCACTCGGGGAACGGCATGAACGGCGTTCCGCCGCCCTTGTTGGCGGAGAACTCCATTGCCAGGTTGATCATGCCGACCTGCGGGCCGTTGCCGTGGCCGATGATGACTTCGTAGCCCTTCTCGACGAGATCAACGATCGGGCGGGCGGTGTTGCGGACAAGTTCGAGCTGCTGCTCGGGGGTCTTGCCAAGAGCATTTCCCCCGAGAGCGACAACAATTCTTTCAGCCATTGTTTCGATCCCTTACTTCAGCGTGGCGTACATCACAGCCTTGATGGTGTGCATACGGTTTTCGGCTTCCTGGAACTGGCGGGCCTGGTGACCGAGGAACACGTCGTCGGTGACTTCCATCGCCTCAAGGCCGAACTTCTGGTAGATATCCTCGCCCACGGTCGTCTCACGGTCGTGGAAGGAGGGCAGGCAGTGCTCGAAGATCGCGGTGGGCTTCGCCATCGCCATGAGTTCCTTGTTGACCTGGTAGGGACGGAGCAGCTTGATGCGCTTCTCCCAGAGCTCGGCGGGCTCGCCCATGGAGAGCCAGATGTCGGTGTAGAGAACATCGCAGTCCTTCGCGCCCTGCGCGACGTCGTCGGTGAACTCAAGCACCGCGCCGGTCTCGGCGGCAACGGCCTGGCACTTCTCGATCAGCCATTCCTCGGGCATGAGCTCCTTCGGGCCGCAGGCGCAGAAGTGCATGCCGAGCTTCGCGCTGACGACCATGAGGGAGTTGGCAACGTTGTTGCGGGCGTCGCCGAAGAAGGTGAGCTTGCGGCCGCGCATATCGCCGAACTCTTCGCGGGCGGTCATGATGTCGGCGAGCATCTGCGTGGGATGGAACTGGTCGGTCAGGCCGTTCCACACGGGAACGCCGGAGTACTTCGCAAGATCTTCCACGACGGACTGCTTGAAGCCGCGGTACTCGATGCCGTCAAACATGCGGCCGAGGACCTTCGCAGTGTCGGCGAGAGATTCCTTCTTGCCCATCTGGGAAGAGCCGGAATCGAGGAACGTGACGCCCATGCCGAGATCACGCGCGCCGACTTCAAAGGCGCAGCGGGTGCGGGTGGAGGTCTTCTCAAAGAGCAGAACGATCTGCTTGTCGGAGAGCCACTTGTGCTCCACGCCGTTGTTCTTCAGGCGCTTGAACTCAACGGCGAGGTCGATGAGGTAGTTGATCTCTTCCGGGGTGAAGTCAAGAAGAGTGAGGAAGCTTCTGCCGCGAATGTTGAGACCCATAATATTTTACCCTCCTATAGGAAATGATTGTAATGTGTGTTATATGAATGGGTTTATTCAGCGAATGAAAATTATTCGGCGCGGATGATCGGCATGGACATGCAGCGCGGGCCGCCGCGGCCGCGGGAAAGCTCGGCGGACGGCATTTCGAGAACCTGGATACCCTCGTCGCGGAGAATGGCGTTGGTCACGTCGTTGCGCTCGTAAACAACGATCTTGCCCGGCGCGATGCACAGCGTGTTGGAGCCGTCGTTCCACTGCTCACGGGCCGAGGCGATGAGATCGTCGCCGCCGCAGTTGATGAGCTTGACGTGGTCGGTGCGGGTGTACTTCTCGAGAATGTCCTCCAGCTTGGAGTCGATGCGGCGGATGTGGAGATCGGTCGGATCGCTCACGCCCGGGGTGATCTCGTAAACGGTGAGAGGCCCGAGGATCGCAGGATGGATCGTGTACTTGTCGTAGTCGATCTGGGTGAACACGGTGTCGAGATGCATGAACGCGCGGCAGCTCGGGATATCGAACGCGAGCACGGTGCGGATCTTCGCTTCGGGATCGGCGAAGAGATTGCGGGACGCTTCCTCGATGGCGTCCGGGGAGGTGCGCTGGGAGATGCCGATCGCGAGCGTGTCCTCGGTGAGGTTGAGCACGTCGCCGCCCTCGATGTTGGCGTGGCCGTCGCGGTCGTAGTAGCGCTTGACCAGACCTTCAAAATCGGGGTGGAAGCGGAAAATGTAGTCGGCGTAAATGGTCTCGCGGCAGCGGGTCGGGAAGCGCATCTTATGCAGGAACACGCCGGTGCCGACGGACGCGAACGGGTCGCGGGTGAAGTAGAGGTTGGGCATCGGATCGACGATCAGATCATCCGCCGGAGCGATCAGATCCTGCAGGGAATAAGCGGAAGCGCCGCCCATTTCCTTGAGCGTGATGCCTTCCATCGTCTTTTCGACGAGCGCCTTGCCTTCAAAATTGCCGATGAGGTACTCATAGAGCTTGTCCTGCCAGCGGCGGGTCTTGATGTTGCCCTCGGAGAGCCACTGATAAAGGAAGGACTTCGTCTGCTCGGGATGGAGCTTGAGGACTTCCGCCATCAGATCTTCGAGATACACGACCTCGGTGCCGTTGCTGCGCAGGATCTGCGCGAAGGTATCATGCTCCTGCTGGGCGACCTTGAGGAACGGGATATCGTCAAAGAGAAGCTCCGGAAGACGGTCCGGCGTCAGATGAAGAAGTTCACGGCCGGGACGGTGAAGAAGCACTTTTTTCAGCGGCTTGATCTCGCTGCGAACGCAAATACCTTTCATGATTTAAATCTCCTACATAGTGTTTTTGGCTGCGCCGGTCCGTAGCGCTTCCGCACCGGCACAGTGATTTACTATCCTTATCATATCCGACGAAACCTGAAATATTGGAAGAACGGTGCGGGATAAATTGTATATTTCTGCACTTATCGTTGTACAGAAAATCAACAGTTTTGCGCTTTTTCGGCAGTCATTTTCTGTGCTTTAGTTTCGTAAAAGAACGAAAAAACCCGCCGGAAAAATCCGGCGGGAATGAAAAAAATAATGAATACTGGGGAATACACCCAAAAACAGTCCGAAAAATTGGAAATATCGTTGGCGAAAGTCCCGGAACGCAAGAGAAAAGCCGCCTTTCGGCGGCTTTTCTCTTTTTCGTTTCGTATCAGCCGCCAAGTCGGTGGTTGTACGGTTTGATTTTTTGTGAATTGTATATTTTTTGTATTTTGTGCAGTTTGTGAAAATTCACGGGCTGGAAATCACATGGTCTCCGGGGCGGAAACGCCGATGAGCTGGAGCGCGTTTTTGAGCGTGATCATCGTCGCCTTGATGAGGCCGAGACGCTGGTTGGTGAGCTCGGGATCGTCGGGATTGTTGACCTTCGTGGAGTTATAATAGCTGTGGAACACCTTGACGAGCGAGATGATATACTCGGTCATCTTGTTCGGCTTGCGGTTGAGCGCGTCGGCGGCGACCTCCTTCGGGAACTCGCTGATCATCTTGAGCAGCTGCAGCTCCTTCTCGTCGGTCAGACGGTCATAGGAATCGACCGGCTTGAACTCGGGGATCTGGGGATTCTTGAGGATCGAGCACATGCGCGAGTAGGCATACTGGGCGTAGTACACGGGGTTGTTGTTGTCCTTGGAGCGGGCGAGCTTGAGATCGAGATCCATGTGCGTCGCAACGTCCTTGGAGACGAAGAACCAGCGCGCGGCGTCCACGCCGATATCCTCGCACAGCTCGCGGATGGTGATCGCGTTGCCGGTGCGCTTGGACATTTTGACTTCCTTGCCGTCTTCGACCATGCGGACCATCTGGATAAGGTCGACAGAGAGCGTGCCCTCCGGATAGCCGAGCGCGGTGAGGGCGTTCTGCATACGGGTGACGTAGGAGTGGTGGTCGGCGCCCCAGAGATTGACGAGCAGCGGGTAGCCGCGCTCGATCTTATAGACGTGGTTGGCGATATCGGGCGTCAGGTAGGAGAAAGTGCCGTCGCTCTTGCGGAGAACGCGATCCTTGTCGTCGCCGTAGTCGGTGCTCTTGAACCAGAGCGCGCCGTCCTTTTCGTAGGTGAGACCCATATCCGCCATGTGCTGCAGGCAGTCGTTGATGCGCTTGGCGTTGTTCTCATAGAAGAACGTCTCGTGCATCCAGCTCTGCATCGTGACGCGGTAGGCCTTGAGATCGCGGTCGATCTTTTCGAGCTCCTTCTTCTTGCCGTAGTCCATGAAGTACGCGAGGCGCTCCTTCGGATCGGCGGTGAGCCACTTGTCGCCCTCTTCCTCGGCGAGCTGTGCGGCGATGACCTTGATGTCGTCGGCGTGGTAGCCGCCCTCGGGCAGGGGGTATTCCTTGCCGAAGTGCTCAAAGTAGCGGGCGGTGAGCGATTCGCCGAGCATGACGATCTGGTTGCCGGCGTCGTTGACATAGAACTCACGCAGCACGTCCCAGCCGCTGGCCTCCATCATGCGGGCGATGCAGTCGCCCCAGGCGGCGTTGCGGGCGTGGCCGCAGTGCAGATCGCCGGTCGGGTTGGCGGAGACCCACTCAAGCAGCAGGTGCTTGCCCTTGCCGGACTCGTTCTTGCCGTAATCGTCGCCGGCGGCGATGACATCGTTGATAACGGCGGTGAGGGCGCTCGCCTTGAGCTTGAAGTTGATGAAGCCGGGGCGGGCGACGGTGATGGATTCACACTCGGGCAGAAGCTCCGCGAGCTTGGCGACGAGCGGCTCGGCGATCTCCATCGGGTTGCGTCGGAGAGTGCGCGACAGCTTCATCGCAATGCTGGTGGAATAGTCACCCAGCTTGGTGTCCTGCGGCGTCTCAACGACGAGCTGGCCTTCCGCCACGTCCAGATCATAGACCTCTTTTACGGCCTTCTGCGCGGCGGCGTAAATCTTGCTTCCAAAGTCGTTCATTCAAATACTCTCCTTACACTTATATACTGCCGTAGAATGAATGCGAGTATACATACATCTCATTACTATATCATAAAATGCCCTTTATGCAACCCCTTTCTGCCGAAAATCGTTGTACAGCGGCGTTTTTCGATTGACAGTACGGGGGATTTGTGGTAATTTTTTTTGAGCATACAGCCGTTCGGCGCGCCATGGGGAATTACCGAAGCGGACATAACGGGGCGGTCTTGAAAACGGGAGGGCTTTTTGGAAGCCGTTTTTCAATTTCCCCTGTGTTTTCAACGGGTTGTGGCGACAAGAAATTAAGAGAAAATCGGGATTTCTCTCCAAGTTTCTCTCCTTTTTTCCGAGAAACGTTGGAGCGGGAATACATTTGGAGATGTACCCAAGCGGTTGAAGGGACCGGTCTTGAAAACCGGGAGGTCGGCGTAGAAAACCGGCGCGGGGGTTCAAATCCCTCCATCTCCGCCAGTCAGAGCAAAGTTCGCTTTGCTCTGATTTTTTATTTGCTGCATCAGGAAATCACATTCAAAGCCCCCTGCAAGCCGTTTGTCATAGCCGCTGCCGAGAGCCGTTTGGAATTGCATTCCAGATTCTGCATCTATTCTTGTTAAACAGGCAGTCAGCCTGTCAAAACTCATGCATTTTCAATGTCCAAATATAAAGAAAAAACCTTCCATGATACGGCACAGTCAGATTCGGCAGCGAACAACGGGCAGTATCAAAGAAGGTTTTTTATGAATGATGGAAAAAAGGGAATTTCCAAAGATCCAGCAGCGCGGCGGGGTGAGCTGTTACACTGTTGTCATTCTGATAAACGGAGGTTTTCTCATGGCACAGATCTTTGGCTATGCGCGGGTATCGACCCGCGAGCAGAATGAGGCGCGCCAGCTTCTGGCGCTGCGCGAATTCGGCGTGGAGGACGGGCGCATCTTCACCGACCGGCAGTCCGGAAAGGACTTTGACCGCCCGGCCTACCGTCGGCTCGTGCGGCGGCTGCGCCCCGGCGACACGCTGGCCGTCAAATCCATTGACCGGTTAGGGCGGAACTACCGCGAAATTTTGGAGCAATGGCGAATTCTCACACACGAGCGGCGCGTCGGCGTCGTGGTGCTGGATATGCCGCTGCTCGATACGCGGCAGGAGCGCGATCTCGCCGGAACGCTGACGGCGGATATCGTTTTGCAGCTTCTCAGCTATGTGGCAGAAACGGAGCGTGTCTTAATCCGCCAACGGCAGGCCGAGGGCATTGCCGCCGCACGGGCGCGAGGGCAGACGTTCGGCCGCCCGCGGCTGGAAGTTCCGCCCGCATTCGCGGAGGTATACCGCCGCTGGAATAGCGGCGAGATGAGTTCGCGTGCCGCGGCGGAGCAGTTGGGCGTATCGCAGCCGACGTTCCTGCGCTGGGTGCGCGAAACGCCGTAGGTTACGCCATGCGGCGCAGCCGTTCAAAGCGGCACTCCGTCCAGAGCTCCAGCCCAAGGGGGAGAAGGCACAGAAAGGCGTAGCCCACCGCAGAGGCGGCGGCGAGGCCGTTCAGCGGCTTCCAGAGAATGACCGGGTCGTAGAACATCTCCGTCGCGCCGAGGATGGCGCCCATGCCGGTCAGAATGATGCCGGAAAAGAGCGCGATGACGAACGCGCGGTCGCGGTTATCGAAGCGGTAAATGGAAAACGCCGTCCGGCCGCGGAGTGCACTTCCCCGGCTCTTCATGGAGTCCGCCTCCAGCGCGAGCGCCTGAATGAGCCAAGTGATCAGCATGGAGAAAATGCGAAGGCAGTGCACGAGCCGTTCCCAGACATTCCCCTGATCGCTGCCGCGGCCGATGCCCTTTTGGGCGAGATCGATGCGCCCGGCCTCGCGGTTCAGACGCGGGATGAGCCGCAGCAGTATCGTAAGAAAGAGCGCGAGCCGCGGGTTCACACGCCCGAAGAGATACACGACCTTGTCGGATGAAATGACGCGGAAAAGGCAGCTGCACCACATGCACACGCACGCCGCGCGCGCGCCGAGGACAAGCCCGTAGACAAGGCTCTCCGCTGTCATGTTGTTCCCAATGAAGTTCTGCCGCAGCACGGTCACGCCGAAGTGATGGCTTCCGGCATAGCAGAGCGCAAAAACCAAAACGAGCGGCACGAGACAGAGATCAAAAACAAGCGCGCGCCGTCCACCCCGCCGGATGCTGTAGGCAAACGCGGCGGCGTAAGCGATGGCAAGAAACACCGGGTGCGAGAACGCGATACTGCCATAGAGCACGGCGGTAAAAAAGATGAAATTCACCGCCGGGTGGCAGAACTCAAACCCCATCGTCTTCCCCCATCCCGTATTGGAGCTTCACGCGGTCGAGCTTTTCAAGCAGGGGCTTTCCGAAAATCAGCATCGTGAGCAGCGTGCAGATGCCTTGGCTCAGATTGACCGGGAAGCCGGATACATAGAGCGGCCACGCCGTCTGCGCGTTGATGACCGGCAGCGTGAGGAACACGGTGCAGGTGTCGAGCAGCGGCCCGACGAACAGCAGCACGGCGAGAAAGCCGAATACACCCATCACGACAGGCTTTTTCGGCAGACGGTTTTTTGCAAACAGGAACCCGGCGAGCATGCCGCCCGCGCCGTAGGCAAACATCTGCCACGGCGTATACGCGCCCTGCCCATAGAAAAAGTTGCTTGCAAGCGCGCTGACCGCGCCCACCATAAAGCCCGCCTCCGGCCCGAACGCGATGCCGGAGAGCATGATAATGGCAAAGATCGCCTTGAAGTGCGGCAGCGGAATCACCACGCGCGCGGCTACGGCCAGCGCGGAGAGCACCGCGATCACCACAAGCTCGCGCGCCTGCGGCTTCCGGCTCTCAAACGCCAGCAGGAACGGTACGATCAGCTCCGCGATCACGAGCGTGCTTGTAATATAGTACCCCCGCCCCGGGAGAAAGCGTATGCCGAGATAGATCGTCAGAGGGAGGACGATAAAGAAATCCGCCAGCATCGCGATATGGGACTTTTTCACGGATCAGGCCTCCTTGTTTTTCCGGTAGAGGTCGATGACGTCCTCCGCCGTGACGGCCATGTCGAACACATGGCGGCTCATGCGGTGCGCCGCGGTCGTATAGAAGCTGTTGTTTCCGAAGAACCGGCGCGGCGTGTCGGTCGTGAGGATCTGCCCGTCGAAGAACATGGACACGCGGTCGGCGTACCGGGCGCAGAATTCCACATCATGCGACACCATGACGATGGTGATGCCCTGCTTTTTCAGATCGGCGAGGATCGCGGCGAACGTCTCCTTGAAGAAGCTGTCGATGCCCTTTGTCGGCTCGTCGAGCAGCAGGAGCTTCGGCTCGGTGAGCAGCACCTTCGCGAGCGCGGCGCGCTGCTGCTCGCCGCCGGAGAGATCGTAGGGGTGGCTCTCGAGCAGCGGCGTGATCTGACAGATCTCCGCTGTGCGCGCGATCTTTTCCGCGTCGGCGGTCATCTCCGCGAGGTCTTCCCGCACGGTCTTTTTCACGAACAGGCTCTTGGGGTCCTGCGGCAGCATGGCGATGCAGCCGCGGAACAGCTCCTTCGTGCTGTATTTCTCCATCGGCTTGCCGAAGAGCTTGATTTTCCCTCGGTATGGGCGGCAGATGCCGCAAATGGCTTTGAGCGTTGTGGATTTGCCCGCGCCGTTGCCGCCGAGAATGGCGGAAATTTCCCCGGCAGGAATCTCCGCGGACACGCCGCGCAGGATGTCCCGGCCATCTTTTTCATACCGGAACCACAGCTCCTTCAAGCTCAGCGCCGGATTTTCGACCTCCGCCGGAGCGCTCGCGGGTTCGGCCTTGATTTTCGGCGCGGCGGGAAATTCGCGGCTCAGCCAGTTTCGCCCCTGTCGGACGGTCAGCGGGCTTTCCCCGGTGCAGCCTGCGCCGTAAAAGACGCGCACGGGCGTGGGCATGGCGGCGAACATGGGATTCTTCTGCTCAAAGAGCAGCTGCCCGACGTTCGCGGGCGCGTCGTCCGCGATGATCTTCCCGCCGTCCATCACGACGGCGCGGTCGGCGTAGGGGAAAATGTCCTCGAGCCGGTGCTCGGTGATGATGACGGTCGTGCCGAGCTCGGTGTTGATCTTGCGCACGGTGTTGAGAAAATCGCTCGCGGCGATGGGGTCAAGCTGGCTCGTAGGCTCGTCGAGGATCAGCACCTCCGGCTGCATCGCCATGATGGAAGCGAGATTCAAAAGCTGCTTCTGTCCGCCGGAGAGCGTGGCGACATCGCGGTGGAACCAGTCCTGAATGCCGAAATAGCAGGCCATCTCCGCCACGCGCGTGCGCATGGTCGTCTGGTCGCAGCCGAGACTTTCGAGCCCGAACGCGAGCTCGTGCCAGACCTTGTCCGTGACGATCTGATCGTCCGGGTTCTGCATCACGAAGCCGATCTTCGCGGCCTGGTCGCGCCCGGATACCTGCGCGAGCGGCGTGCCGCAGAAGAGGATCTCGCCGCTGCGTTTGCCGTTCGGCGTGAGCACCGTTTTGAGATGGCGCAGCAGCGTGGTCTTGCCGCTGCCGGAGCGCCCGCAGAGCACGAGAAATTCCCCCGCGCGGATGCGCAGCGAAACGCCGTCGAGCGAGAGCTTGCCCTTCGCCGCGGCGTGAGAAAAGGTCAGATTCTGGATATCGAAATGTTCCATTGAACGGTCTCCTTTATATGTAGAACGGTGGGGATCAGAAGAAATGCGGCGTAGGCGGCAAAGCCGAGCACCGACAGTCCCCGGAGGGGAGCAATATAGAGGTCCGGCGTATACGCCGCTTCAGCGTCGCCGAAAGCAAGAACGAGCACCGGCAGCGCGATCTCCAGCGCAAGCAGCAGCCAGTCCGTGCCGGTCATCGCGTAGCGCTGGAAGCTCGTCCGCTTCGCGCAGCCGTAGCCGCGGCTGCGCATGGAGTCCGCCGTGACGATACCGCCCTCGAGCGCCCACGATGTCAGCGTACCGAGCACGGTCATCCCCTCGGCGAGCTTTTCCTTTGTGCCGTCCTGTTCGGAAACGCCCCGCCCGATGGACGCTCTGGCCCCGGCGATCTGCCGGGCCTTTCGCATCAGATTGGGGATCATGCGCAGCACCATCACGAGCAAAAGCGAGAGCGCCGGAATCAGATTGCCGAAAAGGCTCGTGAACTTGTCGCTTGTCAGCACGGCGTTATAGCAGCCGAACCAGAGCAGCATATTGACGAACACCGCCGCGAGCGCCGCACCGTAATAGAGTGCTTCGAGCGTGTACGGGCGGTCAAAGTATGTAAAGAGCAGCGTTGCCCCGTATGTATTAAAGAGCGGATTGACCGCCGTGAACACGAGAAACAGGGGAACAAGACCCCCGATGAACCGCCAGCCCCGCCCATGCAGCAGAAGATAATAAGCCGCGCCGCTGACGACCCCCGCGAGCAGATACGCCGGGTGCTGGTTGAGCATCCCGCCGAGAATGGCGCCGAGGAAGAACACAAAGTTCACCGCCGGATGGCGCTTGGAAAAGGCGTCTGCTCTCATTTCACCATGCCTGCCGCGCCGACGTCGTCGCCGAGCCCGGCGCAGGTGTAGCACCAGACGATTTCCTCGCCGCCCGTGAGCACATAGCTTGAGCAGCCGTAATTGGGGAACGAACCGTTGACCTTATACATCCAGCCGGACTCCGGTCCGGCGTCAAATTCGTACAGATGGCCGATGCCGTCAATATAATAGCTGTCGTAGAGCGGCGTCCAGCTGTATTCGAGCTGCAGCTCTGCCGCGGTGCAAACGCGCTGCAATACGCCGAACGCCGTCTCTCCCTCGGCAAAGGATACCGTCGTCTCCGGCAGCATCACGCCGTCGCGCGGGACATAGGGGAGTTTCTCCTCGCGTAGTGAATCAAGGCTTTGGAGCACGGTGTCGCACCGGATCGTGATGGTGCATGTGAGTTCCTGCTCCGGCTCGGTCAGTGCATTATCATTCAATTTTTGTATATGGTACTCCGTGCCGAGCGCGGCAGGGGCGGCGTCCCTTTGGCTGGACGCCCAGAACCCGCCGCCGGCGGCGAGCGCCGCAATGATGAGCACCATGATGAGATTGGCGATTTTTTTCTTCTGCATGGGGCAAAACCACCCTTTCTGCCATTTGGACTTTCCATTTTCGTATCATAGCATAGCTTTTTCGGTTTTTCTATCCCTTTCTCCGGCATGTTGCGGCGAAAAAAGCACATGATTTTGCCAAACCCGCTCGAAATAATGGTAGACAATTCCTTTTACCTGTGGTATGTTTTAAAATGTCAAGATATAGTATATAAAAAACAAATACATCGCTATATCTTCGATTGCTCCTTTGAAACATAAAGTCTGCTTTTTGTTTCAGTCACTCAACTGAATAGGTCTGCAAGGACACATAGCCGTCCGCTGTAAAGGCTCAGCAACGAGTCAGGCGCCGGTGAAAAAGGAAAGGGGTGAAAATCCCCTGCACGCACGGTGCTGTAAGCGTGAGTCCGTACCGAAGCGGCGAAAGCCGCCGGGGCGAAAGCTCGCCATTCCGGGGAAGTCTCCGGGAGAAGGTAGGATACGGGCGCGGAGAATTGATTCTCCGGATCGCAAGCCAGAAGAATTACCATGTCTTGGACCGTCTGACAGCGGGCGAGCTCTCCGTGTGTACAGTAGTGAAGACGAATCCGCTGATTCTTTCTTCTCCTTCGGGAGAAGAGAGGTCGGCGTTTTTTGTTTTTCGTCAGCCAAAAAACTGTACGGGGGAGAGATATCATGGCGCACTGCATGACAGGATATGAGCGCGCAAAGCGCAACCGAAACCACATCGCCCGGGAGCTTGCCAAACCGGCGCGGAAAGCCGCAGAGCAGCAATTCGCGCGCGACCATGCCGATGACACCGACGAGGAACTCTACGCGCTGCTCAAAGAGATGAAGCGAAAGCACGGAAAGCATCTCAAGCCGGTCAAAACGGTCGGCCTGCTGTATTTTGAAGCGCGGCTCGGCCTTTGGACAGACGTGATGGGCCGCATCAACCGTGAGCTTGCCGAAGAAAAGCAAAAGTTCTCTCCCACGCCGTAAAACGACTTCCTGCAAGGGATACGCGAGGAAAGGCGAACGGGAGAAAAAGAATCCCTTAAGGGCTCTGCCGGCAGCAAAGCCGCCGACGGAGAAAGCTGTTCATTTCATCCAGCTATTCCGGTCCCGTGCCGTTTTAGCCGGAGATCGTTTTTCGCGGTCTCCGCGCTCGCCCTTTCCCGTTCCGGTAAAGCCGCCGGGACAAAACAAAGCGCCTCCCTGCCTTCCACCGCCCTTTACGGACGGAGGAAGGCAGGGAGGCGCACGTTCCGAGAGAAATATTTTTTTAAGGAGGCAACAGACACACATGAGAAAGAAACTACTGTCCCTTCTGTTGGCCGCACTGATGATTCTCGGGCTTTTGCCCGCCGCAGCGCTCGCCGCAGAGGGAGACGCCGCCCCTGCTGTTCAGGCAGCAGAAGATGTGACGGTACAGGCCGACGACAGCAGCAGTGCCGTTCCCACCGCCACGGTTGGCAAAACCGTTTACACGGCGGTGGATACCGGTCTGACGATGATATTAAGGATCAGTTTCGCGTCATGCAGGGTACTGTCGTAGGAGATCGGAATAATAATGGTTTGTTTTCATGTGATACACCTCTGCTTTTTTCGCCAACAGCAGAAGAAAATGTATCATTGATTCTCTTGTTAAAGGGCTCATTTTGGGGCTAAAATCAAGGGCCGAATTTCTCTCCTTTTTCTCTCCAATTTCCCAAAATCTCGCTTTTTCTCTCCTAAATCTCTCCTTTTTCTCCTGATTGAAGCGTTTTTTCGCTCTCGTGGCCGTGAGTTCGATTTTCCTTGCCGCGCAAGGGGTTGAGGCAAATTTCTCCTGAAAAATGAAGGCGTTCCAGCCACTTTTAGCCTTCCAAAACAGGGAGCCATTTTCCACTAAAATCCACCCACGTCCATTTAACCGAAAAGTCTTGAAAACCGTGAGGTCGGCGTAGAAAACCGGCGCGGGGGTTCAAATCCCTCCATCTCCGCCAGTCAGAGCAAAGTTCGCTTTGCTCTGATTTTTTATTTGCCGCATCAGGAAATCACATTTAAAGCCCCCTGCAAGCCGTTTGTCAAAACATCGCTAAAGCCCATTTTCGTCTCCTTACAGATTGCATTTTTGATGACTTGGAAAAACAAGAGTCTGTTGTTTCTTTCGGCAGATGAGAAGAAAATATGTCGAAAAATGACGAAAAGAGGCGATGAAGACCGATTTATCTGTTATTGGCTCTATCATCTTCTTAAATCTTTGAATTTGGGAGGATATACCAATGACCGCTGTACAGGACATTCTGCGATCTCTTGGCATTACAAGATGCTACAAAGGCTTTAAACATACCGAGTATGCTATCTGTCTGGCCATTCAGGACGAGTCCCGTCTGGAGGCGATCACAAAAGAGATCTACATGGAGACAGCGGCGCACTTTGAATGCAATTGGACGGCAGTCGAACGAAATATACGGACCGCTGTTTCCCGTGCATGGTCTGTCAATCCCGATCTGCTCTGTCAGATGGCCGGTTATCCATTGGAATCTGAACCCACTTCCTCGCAATTTATCGAGATAATCTCTTCCTACATAATTCGCTCTTACCGGCCGCAGCCGCTTGTTCTGCCTTAATCCGTTTTACTTTCCCGACGAATTCTTATAGATAGCTTTTCTAAGGCAATTTTTTTCCGGAATAGCCTGCCCGATGCTGATCTCGATGCAGCGGCGAATGGCATCCATCTGCCGGGCATCAAATGATCCGAGATGCTGCCAGCATTGGCGCTTATCAATCGTCGTGATCGGCTCCAAAAGAACGATGCTCCCTTCCCGCAGGAACGCCGACGGCGGCACCGGATACTGCCCCCCGGCGTGTCTCCCGTACAATGCCCCATACAGGGACAACGGTGTCAACCAGAATGACGCCGTAATATACGCCGGCGAAATACTGCTGCTGCCAGCCGGAAACTCTGCTATTCTCTCCGGCTGACTCTGTGATCTTAGCCGAAACGGTTTCCGGCTCATAGGGAACGCGGTACCCCTGCACCAGCAGCCGGCGCGTATTGACGCCATACGGCGTGTAGGTTTCATCGGATGCTCTTTAAGGCCATATTGTTTTGAGTTATTCGTTTTAAGTGGCGTTAAAACGAATAACTTTTTCTTTAAAACGAATAACAATTGACAAACTGGGCAGAATTCTTTATACTTTCCCACGAAAGGATGCGATCGTATGAAGTTTACGGAGGAAAAGAAGCAGGCTGTCCTGCGCTATATCCTGGAAAAGATATCGCAGCAGGATCCCCGTGTTACCAAAACCGTGTCTGAAACGATGAACATCAACCAGAACACCGTACACAGTTACATCACCGAGCTGATCGAGCAGGGCGTCATTCGCCGCGTTAAACGCGGACAGTATGAGCTTGTGCGCAAACAATATAAATTTTGTCTGGAGCGCAGCAAGGGCGATCTGGATTCCGATCTGTACGCTTATCAGAAATACCTTGCGCCGATCATTCAGGATGAGCCCAAAAATGTGCAGGGCATTTGGGCCTATGCCTTCACAGAAATGATCAACAATGTCATGGATCATTCGCTCGCTTCGGAGGTGCATATCCGGGTCGACCGTGATCCGGTCAACACCGCAGTCATCATTTCCGACAACGGCGTGGGAATCTTCCATAAACTGCAGGAGCACTTCGGTTTCCCTACGGCAGAGGAGGCTATCTGCGAGCTCTTCAAGGGAAAGCTGACAACGGACTCCGCCAACCATTCCGGCGAGGGAATTTTCTTCTCCTCCCACATGATGGATGACTTTATTATTCTGTCGGACGGCAAGGTGTTCTGCATCGACAAATATGAGGAAAGCGTCCTCGCCGATCTGGAAGAATTCTCGGTGCCCGGAACGAGCGTATATATGAGCCTCTCGAACACCTCCAATAAGGAAACCGCCGAGATATTTGACCGGTATGCCGATTCGGACAGCGGCTTTACGAAAACAAGCATTCCGCTGAAGAACATTTATGACAGCTCACCGGTGTCTCGCTCGCAGGCAAAGCGCCTCTGCAACCGCATGGATCGCTTTGAGGAGGTCACGCTGGATTTTGACGGCCTCGAATGGATGGGGCAGGGCTTTGCCCACCAGCTTTTTGTTGTCTTTCAGCATGAGCATCCCGAGATCCGCCTGCTGCCGGTCAATATGAGCCCTCCGGTGGAGAAAATGTACCGCCATGTCCTCGCGGGTGATACATCCTCCCATGTCTGATCTTCTATACGATAGAGAATATTATCTGTATAGAGAATACTATCTGTAAGGAGTTATTCGCTTTAAGACATCTTAAAGCGAATAACTTTTTTGTTAAAACGAATAACTCGTGCGCGGGAAAGGCTTATAGTTTCTGCCTCTCTCACGCGCCGGGTGTGAAGATATGGAGAACACCTGGGCAGCGACAATGCCCGCGCCGTCAGACTGTATGAAAAGTACGGCTTTCGGAAGCTGTGTACATTCCCTTGTTTTTTAAATCAGGGGAAAATATATTGATTTTGACCGGATGAATCTTAAGCTGAACACAATGGGCGACCATGGAGAGGAAAAAATACGATGAACGCAATTAGCTCAGCCTATTGATATACTGGTTTTGACGCGGTATAATTCGGGCGGCAGCGCCGAAACGAAGGGGATACTAAAGGACACTGTCCGGGGAGAACAAGCTATGGGGTAACCTTTTGGCGGTCATCCGAAATCCGTGCAGGAAAGATTTTACAAAAAGACAAGGAGTATTTTTTGAAACTTACCACTTTATTACCGGAGCGTGTGGCCTGACCGGGAGGTCTGGCAAATTCATTCACACGCCATTCCTCCCGAAGAACAAGCCGCACATCTTCAGGAGGACTTCCAATGAACCGCGAAAACAAACGCAAAACCTTTGAAAAAGGGTACTATAAAACCCACGCCTGTCACGACACATTTACCTGCAAGGTCTGCGGTAGACCTTGTGTGCCGGAAAATGCCGGCAGCAGCCACCGCAACCACTGCCCCAACTGCCTTTCAAGCCTTCATGTGGACATAGAACCCGGCGACCGGGCAAGTGACTGCGGCGGCATTATGGAGCCGATCGCCGTCTGGGTACGCAAGGGCGGAGAATGGGCGATCATTCACCGCTGCAAGCGCTGCGGTGCGCTCAGCTCCAACCGCGTGGCTGCGGACGACAACCCCATGAAGCTCATGAGCATCGCGATGAAGCCTCTTCGTGAGCCGCCGTTCCCGTTGGAGCGCATGGAGGAAATGACCGCGCTTATGGGCGGCGATGGGCAGATCAAATAAGCCGAAAAAATCCAATTCAAAAGAACCGGGCGCAAAGACGCAGAGCCGATAATCCGTAAGCCATCAGGCAGTACGGGTTATCGGCTCTTTTTTTATTTCCCTTTGACGTGTCCTTTCAGCTTATCCGCGCTCATGCACGGGCGCTTCTGCGACTCGGCGTCACTCTCACCGGCAAAGAAATCTGCCGCGCACTTGGCGGCGGCTTGCGGCGCTCTGTCGTGGAACACGATTTCGCCGCGGCTGATGTCCATTCCTTCCGAAATCAGAACAACCGTTTCAAAACGCGGATGGCTCTCGCACTTTATTTCTGCTCTTTCGCTTAATCGTCATGCGGTGCGGACATTATTCAACGTCTCTGACGGTTACTTTTTGATACGCCGATAAGCCGGCCGCCAACGCAGAGATCGCCAACATAGCAGCGGACTCGGGCGCAGTTGCTGTTTGCAAGACTGGAGAAGATAGACTATAAGGCTCTTGACCGATCGTTCCACGCTGCGAGATACGCAAAACTTGGCCAAAAGCCGCCGCGGGACAAGAGCTTTTCATACAGACACTCCTGCTCGTCACAGTCCGGATACTGCAAAAGACCATACAGCACAATGCTGTATTCCAGATCATCTTTTTCGTCTTCCAGCATTTGAAGCATGGCCGGCAGCGGCGTTGTGCCGCTCCAAACCTGCATGGCCTTTTCATAAGCGGTATGATGGCCCACTGCCATGCCCGGATGATAGTCCTTCAGAAGTGCCGGCGGCTTTTTCGCCTGTGCTGCGCTTAGCGTATGCCAGTACATGACGGCAATGCCCATTTCCTCATCGCAGAGGGGCATACAATTCTCGAACATCTCTATCGCCTGTGCATACCGCCCGGCGTAGTAATGTGCCAGCCCGATCCGATAGAGGCAGTCCGGTTTATCCGCTCCTAAGGACAGGCATTTCTTGAAATCAGCGATGGCAAGATCGTTTTGCAGGGTCGTCAGATACCGTCCCGCCCGCAGTCGGAGCAAGGGCAGGCTTTCCGGTTCCGATTTCAGCCCCTCCGTATAGGCATCAATGGCTTCCCGATAACGAAGCTGCCGGGAAAGGGCTTTTCCCAACGCCATAAATTTCCCCACGGAGTCCGGCAGCGCCTTTGCCTGCGTGACCGCCTCGGAATCGGGGATCCCGGCGGGAAGATTCATGATCTGGCTTTCGACCCCGGCGTGCAGTTCATCAAACGGATAATCCATCACAGCCCCCGTGTATACGGGCGATAGCAGGCAGAGCAGACGATCTCTCCGTCCTGCAAGCGGGCAAAGCTCTCAGCAAAACGTTCTCCGCATACGGAACAGGTAACGGTCTTGAAAATCCGAGCCTCCTCCGGTACCGGCGCCGGAGCCTCCTTCACGTCGAACATCTCGTGAAAATCCCCATCCATGAGCCATGCCAGGCGTTCGTCCTTGGTCTTATCCGGCGTGGGGCGCAGAACAAGGCGGAAGGACTTTCCGTCCGAACGGCGGTAAAAGGAAAAGGCGTTCTTCCCCTGTAAATTGAAAATCAGGTTGCCCTTTCCGACGGTGCATGACATCAGCGCCTGAATAGCGTCCACGCCGCAGGCGTCCGTCTCAGCAACACATACGATCTCCTCGTCCACGGCCGCCCGGCCGCTCCCGAACAGCTCCCACGCGTACAGGACGGCGCGGAAGCCGACCGCAAGACCACCGCAGCCGTGGCCGTGAAATGTCACGCATGTATCCCACAGGGACTTTAACTCTTTTTGCATGGTGTGACCTCCTATACATCCTGAATCGTGGCTTGCCTATGCTCAAAATACAGGCTGATCAGATAAAACGACAGCGACAGCAGCATGATGCATACACCCGGCGACAGCAGATACCCATATGCCTGCCGGAGAAAAGCGCCCCGCTTGTAGGCAAAGTTGATCATCGTGCCCCAAGTGGGATAATAAAGGTCGCCAAAGCCGAGAAAGCTCAGCGTAGACTCCATCATGATACAGCTGTTGACCCCCAAAAGGAAACGGGAGAGCAGCACGTCGTACAGGTTGGGGATAATGTGGTGCAGAACAATATGCCCATGACGGTATCCCTGGATCACGCAATTTTCCATAAAAGGCTGGGCATTAAGATGGATCACCTTGGCTCTCACGTTCCGGGCAGTGCCCACCCAACTGAATGCGGCGATCAGCAGGATCAGATTCCGGCTGGAGCTGCCCAGAAAGGTGGCAAGTACGATCATCGTCACCAGCTTTGGCAGAAGCACAAAAATGTTGATGACACCATTCAATACCCCGCCGACCACGCTCTTTCCGGCCGCCAGTGTACCGATCACACTTCCCAGGATCAGTGTCAGTACGCTGCTGGATACGCCGATCAGCAGCGTTTGCCGGGTGCCGTATACCAACTCCGTAAAAATATCATATCCCAACGCATTGGTGCCAAGGAGATGCGCCGGGGATGGCGTAAGCCATGGGGCAAACATCTCTTTCTGCCCGTAACTCGTAAACGCAGCCGGGAACACGGCAGCCACGAGGAAGAAGAACAGCAGTATTCCGCCAAGTGCCAGCGGGACGCAGCGCTTTTTCATACCTGACCACCTCCCAACCGAACTCTGGGATCGATCAAAATACAGATCACATCCGTCACAACAATGGAGACGGTCATGATGGCCGTTGTAACGAACAGGATGCCCTGCATCAGCGGATAATCCAGCGTATATACGGCGTCAGAGAGCAGCCTCCCCATGCCGCCGATGGAGAAGATGTTTTCCACCACCAACGACCCGCCGATACAGGTGCTGACACTCATGCCCACCATGGTGATGAAGGGCTGAGCAATGTTTTTCAGGATATACCCAAATTTGATCTTATGATCGGACAATCCCCGCTCCTTTGCGTAAAGCACATACTTTTCTTCCGTCACCTGACGGACGGTATTGCGCATCAGTAGATAGCGGGATGGAGCAGCAGCGATGGTCAGGGTAAGCACGGGAAGGATCAGGTGGCGTATCCGATCCCACAGATATGCGGCCGTTCCGGGGGAAACACCGGCGCTGTTCAGGCCGGTATAGGGGAACCACCGCTGCCGGAAGCAGAACAGGATCATCAGCACCAGCGCGATCACGAACGAAGGCATTGTATTGACCACGATTTGAAATGTCGTTGACAGCTTGTCTAAGACACCGCCCTTTTTGTAGCCGCAGTGCAGTCCCCACAAAAGCCCCAGCGCCGTGCTGAGCAGTACGGCGGGCAGCGTGATCTGCAGGGTGTATCCCAGCCGCTGCCCAATGAGGGCGGAAACCGGGGCTTCCTTCTTGTAGGAATAGCCAAGCGTACCGTCAAAGAGCGAGCGCAGATAGTACCCAAACTGCACGAATAGCGGCTCGTCCAGTTGGAGGGCCTGCCGGTAGTAAGCCACCTGGGCAGGGGTCATATCCTCCTCGGAAAAGCCGGTGAGATAGGCAATGGGATTCCCCGGCAGAAGCCGGGGCAGAAAAAAGTTCAGCACCATAACGATCAGAAAGCACACCAGTGCAAGGATCAGATTCTTTTGATACTTTTTCACCGGTGTGCCTCCTGCGTTAAAACGATTATTTTTTGGTGATGCTGAACCAGTTATTGACGTTGTTCAGTCCGAACACAGCGTCAACCGTCACGTTGTCCAGCGAAGAAGAATAGGCCAGCATCATGTTGTCCCAGTACAGAGCGATCAGCGGCATATGCGCCGCGTAGTAGTCCTGCAGCTTTGCCGCGCCCGTGTAGTAGTCTTCGATCGTCTTGGCAGCCTTCATCTCACGGAGGATCGCGGAAAACTCCTCGTCAAACACCTGACAGCCGCCCTGCACGGCGTGATTGCCGTCCACATAAATGGAACCGAGACCATTGCCCATGCCCATACCGGCAGCGGTGTAGCCATAGATAGCCGCTTCCATGGTGATGTTGTTTTCGGAGAACTTGTTGCTGGTCTTGGCGTTGTAGGCATCCTTGTCCACCGTATCCAGATTTACCTGAATACCAAATGCCTCCAGCTGTGTCTTGACCATTTCCGCATAGCCCACATGGGTCTCCTTGGCGGCGTTGACCGTCAGTGTGAAGGCAGCGGCCTGACCGTCTGCGTTCACATAGAAGCCATCGGCGTTCTTTTCGGTATAACCGGCCGCCTTCATGTATTCATCTGCCTTGGACGCGTCGGTCGTCAGTTTTTCGGTATCCTTGTAACCGACGGTGGTGGCGGGTACAAAGCCCCGGTTGGGGATCTCGGCATAGGTGCTGCCGAAATATGTCCTGAAAGCATCGTAGTCCAGCGCGTAGGAGACCGCCTGACGCAGATCCTCGTTGGTGAACAGACCCTTCGCGTTATTGAATGCCAGCACAGCGGGCGCGTTGGCCGCCGCTACATTGATCAAAGACACGTTGGCATCACCGGCCAGCACATCCTGATAGGTGCCGGCCACTCCGGTGGAGTAGGCCCAGACCATATCAATATCACCCTGCTGGAGCGCCAGATACATGGTATCCTCATTGCCGAAAAGCTGATAGACGATCTTTTCCACCTTGGGCTGCCGGGGATACTTTTCATTCACAACGAAGGTGATGGTGCCCGCTTCCTTGTTGAAGGACTCCAGCACATAAGGGCCGCAGGTGATCCAAGCTTCCTCATCGGTGACGGTGTCCTTGCCCTCATAAACATGCTTGGGCATCACGCGGAAGGACGTCATGTTGCTCAGTTCCCGGACATTGGGAGACGCCAGCGTCAGAGAAATGCTCATCATATCGTCGGAGATGGTGTAGCCGGTGTACTTGGCTTCCGTAACCTTGCCGTCTTCCGCGGTCTGGGCCTCAAAATTGGCGCTGCCGTTGGCCTGATCGTAGTGGAGGGTGAAAAGGATATCCTCTGCCGTCACGGGCTCTCCATCGGACCAGGTCATTCCGTCCTGAATGGTGTAGGTCCAGGTGGCGGCGTCTTCCGTGCTGTAGGCTGCCAACAGCGGATGGTATTCGCCCTTGGTATCCTGATAGACCAGAGGCAATTCGGATACGCCGCTGGCCAGCATATCGAAGTTGTACTCGCCGAAAACGGCGGTTTCGATGGAGGCCGTCGTGCCGACGGTCAGCGTGTCGATGGGAGAGGCGGGGGTCGGTTCGGCGGCTTCCGCAGCCGGAGCATCGGCGGCCGGCTGTGCAGACGGTGCTTGCGCAGGTTCTGCCGGAGCCGCGCCGCAGGCTGCCATGGCAAACACCATCAGCATAACCAACAGCAGGACGGTGACTTTTTTCATCATTGTCTTCTCTCCTTTTGTTTTGTGTTATCAAATACATAGATTTGATCGCAAAGTGATTTTACCAGCGCTTCATCATGGCTGATAAGCAGAATGCCGCCTCCGCTCTCCCGCATCTGCCGCCGTATCATTCCCAGCACATTGGCCTGTGTGGATACGTCCAGCATGGAGGTGGCTTCATCCAGAATCAGCAGTTTCGGCCGGAATAGCAGACACCGTGCGATGGCGACCCTCTGCGCCTCGCCGCCGGAGATCTGGTGGGGCAGGTGGGCAAGGATCTGCGGCGCAAGGCCAACCTTGTCCAGCATTTCTTTTGTCAGTGACAGCTCTTCGCCTTTCGGACGGAAACGGTGATAGCGTATCAGTTCTGTAAAACCGGCCCCGATTTTCTGAGAGGGGTCTAATGTGGCGTAAGGCTGCTGGTAAACCATTTGAATGTGGATACCCAGCCTGCGGTCATACGGATGGTCTGCCGAAACAAGCGTCTGCCCATCCAGCATGACCGTGCCCGCATCCGGCGGACAGACACCGCAAAGCACTTTTGCAAGCGTGGATTTGCCGATCCCGCTTTTCCCGAAAACGCCGCAGATCTTGCCGTTGGGAATATCAAAAGAAACGTCTTGAAGCACAGGATTTCCGCTAAAGCTTTTTTCAATATTTTGAATAGAGATCATTCCGCGCAGCACCACCATTCTCGTCCGTTGGCTTTTCTCTGCGGCATTTCGGCACGGCACGGAGTCCTTGCCGAAGGACAGCGGCGGTAGAACGGGCAGCAGCCGGTTTCTGCGCGCAAGGCGGGCGTTTCCCGCATGCCATTTTCTACCAACGCGCCCAGCAGCGCTTTGGTATAGGGATGATGCGGGGCGGCAAGAACCTCCGATGAAATACCTGTCTCCAGCATTCTCCCGCCGCACAGGACAAGGAGACGGTCACACTCCGCTGCAACAGAAATATCATGGGTGATGATCAGCTTTGCCGCATCCGGGAAAAGCTCGTTCAAAAGGGACAGTGTCTGCCGCTTGCTGTCCTGATCCAGCCCGTTGGTGGGCTCATCGGCGATCAGCAGCTTTGCCTCGGAGCAAAGAGCGAGAGCGATGGTCACCCGCTGGGCCATGCCGCCGGACAGCTGGAAGGGATACTGTTTCAGAATGGCTTCAGGCTGTGCAAATCCCACCTGCGCCAGTTTTTCGCAGGCAAAGGCATATCGCTGAGAAGGGACAACGCCCAGCTTCCCGATGCTGTCAAACAGCTGCCGGCGAATGCTTCTGGATGGGTCAAGAAATTCATGCCCGTTCTGCGGGATGTACACGATCTCCCTGCCCAGCATGGATCGGAGTTTTTTCCCCTTCGGCAAAGTGTTTCCGCAAAAGGATGTCTCACCGGAGACCAGACTCACATTTCCGGGCAGCACACCCATGATCGACTGCGCGATCAACGTCTTGCCGGATCCGGTCTCGCCGATGAGAGCCAAGCTCTCCCCGGGGAAAATATGGAAAGAAACCCCGCAGACCAGCTCTTTTTCCGTGCGGTTCAGCTTTGCGGCGACCACGCCATTATTATACTGCAAGATCGGTTTTTCCAAGGTTCCCTCCGAATCGACGTTTCTCCATAGCCCTGCAAGAAAGAACTATGTGCGGTTTCTTATGAAACGCTGTGCTATTGCGTTGGGATCAGGCAGAAATATGTACAATCATATTTTAATATAGGATTTTATCTCGAGGAAGCCTCCCGGGGGGATATTTTTCAGGCAAAATTTTTACAGGGGCTGCGCAGGCATCTTGAAATGCGCGGCCATACAGTCTGACAAACGGGACGCTGTTCATTTTCGCTGCGGCGCTCTTGCGAAAAAGGGCGGAGTGTGACATAATATAATGTATTCTACTTGAAATTCGGGGCGAAACACATGTCATCCTCCCATCGTGCCGCACGCGGTCAGATGTCTGACTCGCTGCTGACGGCTTCGTTCATCATTCTCTCCGGCGGTTTGCAGGACGCCTATACCTATCTCTGCCGCGGCAAGGTGTTTGCCAACGCCCAGACCGGCAACATCGTCCTTTTGAGCGCCTATCTTTTTGAGGGCGACACGGCGCGCGCCGTGCGCTATCTCGTGCCGGTGCTCTCGTTCGCGCTCGGGGTATTCGCTGCCGAGTGCATCCACCGGCGCTTTAAGCGCATGGAAAAGATCCACTGGCGGCAGCTCATCATCCTCTCGGAGATCGTGCTGCTCTTTCTCGTCGGCTTTCTGCCGCAGGAGCGGAACATGGCGGCCAACATGCTTGTCTCGTTCGTCTGTGCCATGCAGGTGCAGACGTTCCGCAAGGTGCGCGGCCACGCCTACGCGAGCACGATGTGCATCGGCAATCTCCGCAGCGGCACGGAAGCGCTGTGCGAGTATTTCCACGATAAAAACCCCGCCGTGCTCCGCCGCGCGCTGACCTATTTCGGCGTGATCGGCATTTTTGCTCTCGGTGCGGGCGCGGGCGCGTGGATCACGGCGCGCGCCGGCGAGCGGACGATCTGGATATCGTGCGTGCTGCTCACGGTGAGCTTTCTTCTCATGTTCCTGCGGGAAAAACGAGCGGAGGAAAAAGAGCTTTTATGACAAAACCGATCATCCTCGCCCCGGCGGGCGGCTTTGCCGCGGTCACGGCGGCGGTGCGCTGCGGCGCGGACGCCGTGTATCTCGGCGCGAAAAACTTCAACGCCCGGCGCAACGCCGAAAACTTTGACGATCTTGCCCTGCCGGAAACGGTGAAATTCTGCCATGAGCGCGGTACAAAGGTATTCGTCACGGTCAACACTCTCGTGACCGACGGCGAGATGGACGCGCTTATCAAGGAAGCGGACGCCATCGCCGAGACTGGCGCGGACGCCGTGATATTGCAGGATCCCGCCGTTATGCGCCTTTTCCGCGACCGGTATCCGGCGCTGCCGCGCCACGCCTCCACGCAGACCGCCGTGCACGATCTGGACGGCGCACTGTATTTACAGGATCTCGGCTGCGAGACGATCGTCCTCGCGCGCGAGCTGACGCTCTCCGAAATGGAAAAGATCGCCTCCCGCCTTACAACGGCGGGGGCGGAAGCGTTTGTCCACGGCGCGCACTGCATGAGCGTTTCGGGCGCGTGCTATCTTTCCGCCATGCTCGGCGGACGCAGCGGCAACCGCGGCCTGTGCGCGCAGCCGTGTCGGCTCGACTGGCGCTGCGGCAAGGGCGACCATGTTCTCTCGCTCAAGGACATGTCCCTGCTGCGCCATGCGCAGGAGATGGCGGACGCCGGGATCACAACGTTCAAGATCGAAGGGCGCATGAAGCGCCCGGAATACGTTGCCGCGGTCGTGACCGCCTGCCGCGAGGCACTCACGGGAGAGGCTTACGACGAGGATACGCTCCGCGCCGTGTTCTCCCGCAGCGGTTTTACGGACGGGTATCTTACAGGCAAACGCGATAAGACCATGTTCGGCTACCGCACCAAGGACGACGTGCAGAGCGCCGACAAGGTACTCAAGTCGCTTGCCGCGCTCTATGAAAAGGAGACGCCGCGCGTCGGCGTTTCGATGGCGTTTTCACTGACGGAAACAGAGAGCGCGCTCACCGTGTCGGACGGGGAGAATGCCCGCACTGTCACGGGCGATGCGCCCGAAAAGGCGATCAACCGAGCGCTCGATGCTGCGAGCGCCGAAAAGAATCTTGTCAAGACCGGCGGCACGCCGTTTGCCGTGACGGACTTTACCGCCGATATCGCGCCCGGATACATGCTCCCGGCGAGCGCGCTCAACGCGCTGCGGCGCGAGGCGCTCTCCGAGCTGCTGGACGCGCGCGGCGCGGCAAGGCCGTGGCCCCGATCCGACGCTCCCGCGCCGGCGGCACCGGAAAAGCGGGACCGCAGCCGCACCGGCGCGCTGTGGGCGCGCTTTGCGGAGCTTTTGCAGATCCCCGCAGGGGAGAGCTTTGATAAGATCCTTCTGCCCGTGGAACGCATTACGCCGGAGATCATTGAAACGTTCGGCGAACGGCTCATCGGCGTCCTCCCGGCGATCCTCTTGCCCGCGGACGAGGAAGCGTTGGAAGCGCGTCTCGCGGCGCTGAAAGAGGCCGGGCTGTGCGAGGTGTACGGCGACAACATCTACGCCATTCCGCTCACACGCCGCCGGGGACTCACGCTGCACGGCGGCGCGGGGCTCAACATCCTCAACACCGAGGCGCTGCGCCACTATGAGGAAGAGGGGCTTGCGAGCGTCACGGCTTCGTTTGAGCTTTCGATGCGCGGCATCAAATCGCTCGGGGGTAGAATCCCCATCGGCGCGATCGTCTACGGGCGTCTGCCGCTCATGCATTTCCGGAACTGCCCGCTCCGCGCGCAGATCGGCTGCGCGGCGTGCCGCGCGAGAGGCGAGCTCACCGACCGGCGCGGCGTCAAATTCCCGGTCGAGTGCGGGGAGAAAAAGTATTCGACACTTTTGAACAGCGTGCCGCTGCACATTGCGGATAAGGACCTGCGCGGCCTGGATCACTGCATTTTGTGGTTCACGCGTGAATCGGCGGCGGAGTGCGCCGCCGTCGCGGCGGATTACCGCGCGGGAAGGAAGTCGGAGCGGGAGCGCACCGGCGGACTGTACTACCGGGAGCTTCTGTGACCGGAGAATTAAAGGAGGAACGACCTATGGCGACCGGAGCGGAATTTTTTGCTCAACTGGAAAAGCGCTTCAACCAGCTTCCCGCGGAGGAAAAGCTGGATAAGATCGTAGAATATCAGAAAAAGCTTACGGCATTGAAGGAGCAGGGGCTTTCCGAGGGGGAAGCCGTGGCGCAGCTCGAGAGCGAGCTGCCGCTGCCCAGCCCCGTGCCGCCGGAGAACGACGAGTACGGGCGCATCTCGCACCCGAAAAAACCGCTCGTGACCGGCACGCTCTACGCCGTGGCCCTCGCCGCGGTCGTCGCGGCGGCGGTGCTGCTCTCGAAGATATTTTAAAACCGGAATATTTAACGGGGTATGACGAAACGTCATGCCCCGTTCCGACTGTCAAAGGCGCTGGGGATGAAAAGATGAAATACGAAACAATGCAGGAAATCGGAAGATCATGGGGAAGCATTATGAATGATTCCGATGCAATTTCGTAAATGGCTTTGTGCTGCGCGAATATGGATATGAAATCGAAGTTTGACCCGTGCGGAAAGAAGATATACCATGAAAACGGAAATCAAAACAAAGAGATTGACGCTGTGTCCCATGTCGGACGCGGAGATCGAAGCGCTGATCGAGCGCACGCCTTCCGACGAGCTTAGCGCCGCTTACGGCGAAATGCTCTCCGGCGGCAAAAGCGATCCGGAAAACCGGGTCTGGTACGCGCCGTGGTCGATGGTGCTGAAAGATGCGCAGGAGTATGTTGGCGATCTTGGCTTCAAAGGGCCGGTCAAAAAGCATGCTGTGGAGATCGGGTACGGTGTTCTGCCGGAGTACGAGGGGCAGGGCTATACCACCGAAGCGGTGCAGGCCATGACACAATGGGCGTTTCAGCAGAAGGATGTGGTGTTTGTGGAGGCCGAAACAGACCCGGAGAACAAGGCTTCGCAGCGTGTTCTCGAAAAGTGCGGCTTTGTGCCGGACGGAACAACGAGGGAGGAAGGCCCGCGCTTTGTGCTGGAGAGCTCGCTTTCCAGCCAGGTATCCATCTATATGCTGTTTGGTATCGCCATCGGTATGTCCGTTGGACAGATGTGCGGCCAGATGGTCTGGGGCTTGGCGCCCGGCATCAGTCTCGGTTTGTTGGCCGGCGTGCTGCTCGACAATGCCGCAAAGAAAAAACGTGAAGAGCTCCGGCAGCAGCGCCGGTCTGATGTGTGATTTTTTTCGCATATTGCTATTGACATGGAAACTGTAAAGTGATATATTTACCACATCGAATGTGATAAATATATCACTTGCTGCATTATGTGGGGGCATTATATGAAAATGAAAAAAGTATCGCTGCGGGAACTGGTTGCGGACAAGATTGTTTATGCCGTTCTTCTTGCCATGACATATTGGCTGTGGGCGCGGAACGACTGGAAGGATTATTATACGACCATCCAGTACGTCATTGATGTTTTCGCGTTCTTTTATTTTGTATCCCGTTCTATCCGCGTCAAAAAATATAAGCAGGAAGAGCCGGATGAGATGTCGGAGGCAAATCTCAAACGGTGCGATGCGATCTGCCTGAAGATCGTCGTTGGGCTGATCGTGGCGCTCGGCTTTGTCTGCGCCGCCGGGAGATTTGCGATCTCTACGGAGATCATCGGCTACGGCCTGATGGGGACGCTGGTTTTGCTCGCGGTCATCCGCACGGTTTTGTTCTGCTATATGGATAAAAAGGGAGTCTGAGATGGCGCTGACGACCAAGATCCGGGAATACCGGGAAAAGCAGGGACTTACGCAGTCAGAGCTTGCCGACCTCGTCGGTGTCCGGCGCGAAACGATCGTCAATCTTGAGCGGGGACGGTATAACCCCTCGCTGAAGCTGGCCATGGATATCGCCAAGGTTTTTCACGTCACCGTGGAAGAGATATTTTCCTATACGGAATAAGAAAACGCCGACGTATCCCGCTCAAGTATCGCTGCAAGAGCGATCTCACCTACGCCGGATACAAAAGCGTGAATACCGCTTGTGAGATGGGAAAAAATCTGCTATAATTCCCCTGTTACAGAGCCAATTCACCGTAAGGAGATAAACGAAGCTATGAAACTTGGTATCGGAGGACCGCTACCTGATTTTATATCTCAATAATCCTCAATAAATACGAATATTACTTGATTTGAAGCGGATTTTGGAACAAACCAACCATATATAACTTCATGTTTTCCTATGCTACTCTATACGAAAATGGCGTAAAAATGGCGTAGAGAAAACTTACACAAGGGATATAGGAACGCCGCTGCTACAAATCAGTTTTCCAACAGGTGTGGGACGCTAACAACTCCCACACCTGTTTTTTTGTTGTCTTTCGGGGCAAATATCGGGGATATTATTGCTTGTGTGCCGTTTATTTTTCCCTGCCATATTACCACCCTACATTTCACTTATCCGCCCCTTGTGCGTTACAATCTGCAAATACCCGCCTTTATTTAAGCAAGGGGCAAGCCCATAATGAGCTTGCCCCACTGTCATTCGGAAGTTCAGACGGTGAACAATTCGTTCACCGATTTATTCCTCGCTTTCACTATCGCTGGCGGCATTTCTATAATCCTCCTGCACACCCTCGGAGAGGTCAAAACACATCGTTTTTGCGTCTGCGACCCAAAAGCCACGTACACGATAGCGTTTATCGCTTTGCCAAACGCCCTCCATAGCGGCACGAATGGGGTCAACCAGATTCTTGTTGGTGATGCTGACCGTGGCTTTCTGCTCACCCTTCGGCTTGGAGAACTTGTAGCCCCTCTGCTCACTGCTCTTGCACATACGAACCGCAAAAACCTTGTTCTTTGCGTCAAGCTGGCACAGGACAAAAGCAGGATAGTTCAGGTCATCAAGTACCTTTTTCGTAAAGGTGACACCGTTCTGGTTAATGAAAATGTCGGGGTATGCGTTCGTGTTCGCATCGAGGACCTCAAAGTTCAGCGCGTTAAAATCAAATTTCATAATGGTTTTTCCTTTCGGTATTAGAGATTTTTCAGTTCTTTCAGCAGTTCACGGCGTTCCGAAGCTGTCCAGCGCGGGTCTAAAATGATATACCCTCTGAAATACTTGTCTTTGGAACGTGTGACCGTGAACCGCTTTGGCATAGCGTGCAGCCTTGCCGATTTGCCGGGTAGTGGCTTTTCGTCTAAAATCTGTTGCACCTTTTTCCAATCGGATTTTTTTATGATTGCTGTGTGGTGTTCCTCCTTGAAATACTTGTTGAGCATAGTGTTTTTCACCGACTTATGCTCCCGAAAATCAATCGTACAAGTTTTCTGCATGAGCGCGTCCCCGCAATATTTCTCGTTTCGGAGAATACCGCGAATAGTAGCAGCCCGCCAAAAATCCTTCCCTTTAGGCGATTTGATGCCTTGTTCTGTCAATGCGTCGGCAATTTCTGCGGGGGTTGCACCCTCCAAACAGCTTTCGTAGATGTATTCAACAATCTTTGCTTCTGTTGGCTCGATCAACAATCGCCCGAAGTGGTCCCAATAGTAGCCAAGCGTGTTTATCACCGAGAATTGGTAGATACCCTCTGCCATGCGCCAGCGAATACCGTTTTTGATGGCTTCGCTCTTTTGCTGTGATTCCAATTCTGCAAGTGCTGACAAGACCGCTATCAGTAAATTGTTGCTGCTATCTCCGATAGAGGACAGCCCCTCGCTTTCAAACCGCACCGGGACAGGTGGAGTCAAGGCGTTCAGAGTACGCAAATTGTTCAAAATATCAACCGTATTTCTACCAAAGCGATTTATGCCCTTTGTCAAAATTAGGTCAATCTTGCCTGCTTTTGCGTCATCAATCATGTCCTTAAATCCCTGCCGCTTGTTCGTGGACGTGCCGCTTACGCCGTAATCTTGATAGATTTTTACTAACTCCCAATCGGGATTACTCTCGATTTTGGATTTGAAATAGACAATTTGCATCTCAAAACTGCCTACTTGCTGTTCTTCCTGTGTGCTGACACGGACATAAGCTGCAACACGCATTTTTCGGGTGGTCTGCCCTTGCGCTTGGACGATTGGGGGCGGCGGTATTACAATTACACCGCCGCTTTCCCGATTTTTGCGGATTCCGTCATGTATGCGCTCCTTGCGTTCTTCCCGATTATCGGCACGAGTCTTTTTGCGGCGGGACTTCTCAATCTCTTGAGGGTCAAGTTTCTTTGCCATATAAGCCCTCCCTTGCAGATATACGGATATTCCCGATGTGGTTCATAGGCGGCGCACCTCCTCGCTTACTGTTTTTCATTGGACAATTAACCTCCTTGCTGATTGTTATTTATGACTACCCGGCGGCGCATGAGCCGGGGGTCACACAAAAGAAAACGAGCAGCAGAATTGCTCCTGCTGCCCGAATCGGCACTGCTTCTTATCGGGGGTAGATTTTATCGCCCCCTGCAAGTGACGGATATATGGTTATTTGATTTACAATGCCTTAACCGTGTCGATAAACTGGCTCATACTCACCGCACCCGGCAAGAGGTTTTCGTCATTCTCAAACACCATGTAATAGCGGAAATCCTTGCCCGCCGCTGTTCTCCACGCTTGACCGAGTGCAATCTTCTCCCTGCTGTCATCGTTTTTCAGATGTTCGCCCTTGGTTTCCGCGCAGATGAGCTTGCCGCTTTGGGTCATAATCAGAATATCGGGGTAGTGCTTGATAAAGCCGTTGATGGCAAAGTCTTGCCGTGCAATATTCCTGTGCCACCAGCGGACATTCGGCAAGGCGGTCAACTCTACAATCAACTTCTGTTCCAGTTTGTTCATGTCACCGTCCTCTGCTGCATACAGAGAACGGGCATATATGTCGGTATATGTGGCAGGATGGATAGAGGGGCGCAGACGGAAATAGGGCTTGCAGACGATGCGCTCCGTTTCCAGCCACTTTTCAAAGGTTTCCCGATAGTGGGCTTCCAGCAGCGTTTCAATTTTGGCGCGGATCTTCGCCGCATAGCCCAGCGGGGCTTTCTCCATCGCGGCGAGCTGTGCCTTGTCCATATCGTCCACGATACGATTTATGTAGGCTTTCAGGTCGGCGGCGTCCACCATGTTCAGCTTGTTAAGCTGATTGAACATCATATCCTTGCATTGACGCACCCGGCTTTCCGGTGGCAGATTGTTGAACCACTCCTTAAAATACCGCTGCTCGGCGCTCTCCATCTTGAACACCTTTGGCAAACCGCCGTCCTGCTCCCGCACGTCGATTTCGCGGATTTCATCGTCTGCGGCGGCAAAATCAATATCGTATGCCTTGCCCTTGAGGGTAAAGCCCTCTGCCAGCATTTCCTTGTCCAGCAGTTCAAAAGATCCGTCAGTAAACAAAGATTGCTCAACTTTCAGGAAAAACTGCGGGATTTGCAGCGTTTCAATATCCTCCCGGAACTGCGGGTTTACTTGGAATGATTTCACTTTATCCCGCACCTCCCACGGAAGATTGTCCATCATCGGGTCATTGTCTGTCTGTTGGATAGCGTCTGTATATGCCTTTTCGACCTCTGCGGCAGCGTCCAGCATGGTGTCGGCTTTCGGGGCGATTTCAGGCGTTTGCGCCTGTTCTCTGCGCCGCTCCAACTCTGCCCCGATAGATTTCCCATCCAGCCCCGAAAAATCGTCCTCGGCGGTTTCCAAAGGGGTTCCCGTTTCAGGACACCCTTGTTGATCAGGCAGCGTGATTTGTTCCGCTGGCTGTTCGGGAATCTGCGGTTTTGCAGGCTCACCGATCCGATAGTCCTTATCGCTGAATCCTGCGCTGTTCAAGCCCTTGACGATATGCGCCACGGTGTTGTTGAAATCGTTGGAAGAAGTCAGCACATAGGACATATTGAGTGCGCTTTGCGTATGCTGGCTCGTATGGGGCAGACGGAGAATCCGTCCCAAAATCTGCTCCACATCAACTTGGCTTGTCTTATTGGCAAGGGACGCAAGGATATAGGCAAAGGGGCAATCCCAGCCCTCTTTCAGCGCATTGACCGTGATAATATACCGAATCGGGCAGTCCGGGGACATCAAATCGATGTTTTTCAGCTCGTTCACATCGGCGGTGCGGATAGCGATTTGCTCGGCGGGAATCCCGGCGTCCACCAGCTTGTCCCGCAGCTTTTCAAAGGTGGTCGCGTCCTCCTTGCCCTTCGGCTGTGCCTGAAACAGCGCGATAGGACGGATATATTTGCCCGTCCTGTCATATTCCGCATTTGCGATTTCTTCCAGTTTGTTCCGCAGGTCGATTGCATCAATCAGCACTTCGGATTGGCTGTCCCGGTTATAGACGATAACGGGCAGCTTTACCATGTGTTCGTTTTTCAGCTGCACTGCGTCCACATAGGAGATGATATTGCTCTCCTTTTTCGGCGTAGCGGTCAAATCCAGCACAAAGCAAGGGTTGAAGTTTTCCAGCATTTCAAGGCTCAATTCCGACCGGGCATGGTGGCTCTCATCCACAATGACAAGCGGGTTAAGCTGATTGATAATCTGGAACAGGGCGGTTTCGTCCGCTTTTTCAATGGGGCTGTCAGGCTTGCCCAGCACCTTTGCAAACTCGGCAAGGTTGCTGTTCTCCTGATAGGCTTTCAAGACCTCCTTGCCGCGACCACGGAACGAATCGTAGGACAGCACCATAACCGACAACTGCTCTGTTACAGCGGTGGGGTTGAAGTTCTGACCGTTCAAAAGCTCCTGCTTGGTGTAGACCTCCACACGCCCGCCGAAATCCACGTCGATTTTCTGACGGTAGGGGTGGGAGGTGTCTTTCAGGGCTTTCGCCGTCTGCGTCAGAATCGCGTCCGACGGAACAAGCCACACGACCGCCTTTGTCTTGGTAACGGGGAGCGCGTCAAAGATAGGGCGAACGGCGTTGCAGGCAATAAAGGTCTTGCCGCCGCCCGTCGGCACCTTGAAGCAGAGGTTCGGAACACCGGGTATAACGTTTTGGTATAGCCCTAAAGTCGGGGCTGATTTCTCCTGCCAGAACAGACGAAACGCCGCTGCGTCACTCTTTGTTTCGTTCAGCAGTTCCAGATAGCGGGTCAAGTCCGCTATCACCTTTTTCTGATATGTTTTCAGTTCCATATAGCGAACACCCCCTTACAATCTGCTAATATCGCGCGGAATCTTTTTGAATGTGACGCCCATTTTTGCCAGCTTGTCCTCGCTGATGGAGCAGCGGTCGGCGTAAATCACCGTTCCATCGACTTTTTCCGTAATGGTGGAGAGGAACGCATAATCCAGCACTGTAACGCGCTGCGGCTCGTAGTAGAAGTAATAGCCTGTGCTGTTGTGCTTGCCGAGGTAATACGGACTGCCACCGCTGGGCGGGGCGTAGGGCTGCTTGGTCTCCATAAACCAGATGTATTCCCGGATTTTCTCCGGGGCAACGGCTTCATTCAGGCAATCGCCCACAAGCAGCGGTTCGCCCAAGTCATAGAAGCTGAAATTGCCGCCCGTGCCCTCCACGGCGTTCTTGCCCTCGCCGTAGCCCTTGATAACACGTTTCACGCGCTCGGCGGTGATGCTGTCGGCGTAGTCCATCATCTCAATTAAGATGAAGTGACGATTACCGTTGTCCGCTTTGTTGGCGTTCAAAACTGCATGTGCGGTTGTCCCAGAGCCAGCGAAGGAATCAAGCATAAGGGTTTCGCTCGTTCCAGCTACTTTCAAAACAAAATCGAGTAGGCGGGTGGGCTTAGGCGTATCAAACGGAGAACGTCCACCGAACAAGCTGATAAGCTCTTTTTTTGCTTCGTCGGTATGCCCCGTTTCTTCGTACATCCAGAGGTTGGTTGGAAGTCTGCCGCCTACATTTTCAAGGTACGTTTTACGCGCAATACCGCCATACCCGCCCTTGGTGAAATAGAAACCGGGCCATCTGCCACGGTTATATACTTTTTGGGCTTTTGCCGCTGATACCTCCAACGGCTCTTCCAGTACGATAGCAAGTACATCTTTTCTTACCGCTGATTCATCTATGCCACAAACTCTTGCCCGCTCTTTTTCATCATGTAGGTTTTCAAGGCGGTAATTGCACCAACCTTGCATATATTCCAGCATTGAGGATTGCTGATAACGCCAGCACCGCCCATTTGACGGATAAAGCATTTCTCCTGTGAATGGGTGCTGAATCGCATAAACCATTCCTTGATGGGTAGCTGCGCCCGGAGCAAAAGCGTCACTACTTTTCCACGGTGCAACATCGTTGTCTGGATTTTTGTAGCGGGAATCCATTGCTTCTGTGCGGGGGAGTTTATTCGGTTGCCAGCCTGGATTTTTACTGAACACAACAAGATGCTCAACCTCGCTTACAATTCCCTTGGAATCATTGCGTGGCGAATAGGTTCTCTGCCATGAAACATTTGCAACAAAGTTGCTTGCTCCAAAAATCTCATTACAAATTAGAATGAGATTAGAGCATTCAGTATCATCAATGCTGATGAGAATAACACCATCGTCCGCCAGCAGCTTTTGCAGCAGCTTCAAGCGCGGGTACATCATGCACAGCCACTTGTCGTGGCGGGTCAAATCCTCTCCCTCTTTGCCGACAACCTCGCCCAGCCATTTTTTGATTTTTGGGTCATTGACATTATCGTTGTAGACCCATCCCTCGTTTCCTGTGTTGTAGGGAGGGTCGATGTAGATACACTTTATCCGTCCTTCATACCGGGGCAACAGCGCTTTCAGGGCTTCCAGATTATCGCCCCGGATGATCATGTTTTCGCTGCCGTTGTCCTCGTTATGCTGCCCGCTTTCGTCAAAGCTGTACTTGCGCTCCAACACCCGGAACGGAACTTCCTGATGATGATTGATAACCTTGCTCTTTCCAATCCATTCAAGTGTTGGCATGGCTGATTTCCTCCATAATCGTGTTATCCTCATTTCAAATGAGGTTTTTTCTACCCTGACCCTCATCAGTAATGAGGGTCACTTCTGGCTATGTCTGTATAGCGGTTATTGTGGTGAAAGATTATTGTGCGATAATAGGACTAAATCAGAAAGACCTTGAAAACCAAGGCATTCTGGCTTAGTCCCTTCTTTTTTTGACCGAAAACAAAGGACTTTCACAATAATCAAGCAAGCCGGAGGGTGCCGCTGCACACTTCCGGCAGAAGGAGGATATAGTGGGTGCTATCAAAGTCTTCTTGAAGGAGGTTGTGCTTCCAATCGCGCTTGCGTTCTGCCTCGCGTCATTTCTCAAGCCGATCTATATGCCTGACGGCGTATGCGACTACTTCCTAATGTGGATCTGCGTCGGCTTGCCATTCGGCACCCGGAGGATGTGCCTCTGGCTCGTTCCAAGCGGTTACGGCATCTCCGGCTCAGTCGGCATCTTCGCATTGAACTTAATCATAGGCGGTCTCATCGGAGGACTCGCCTTCTTCATCGGGCTGCTGCTCGGTATCATTCATACCATCCGAGAAATCATCTGAACTACATCGTAAACGAAGAGGGTTTGTTTCTTCTCCAATTTGGAGTAAGAAGCAAACCCTCTTTTTTTGTTGCCCAAAAGCCGGAGTATTTGCTGGCGATGCGGCGAAAGAAAGGAGTTTTTAAGCATGAAACGCATGACAGCCGATGATCTGCAAGCACTGGAATTGCTGATGCAGACCACACCCGGCTTTGAGCATTTTGACAGCGGCGCGGATGGCATTCTCCCTGAGTGCCGAAGCTGCCGCTTTCATCGCCCCTTCTGGAAATATCAGTCCTGCGTGTTTGCAGAGTGTCCCTACTGCTGCAATCCCGTTTCTACCCTCAAAAATCAAAGTGGCACATCTGCTGCCGGAAAGGAAGTCAATCATGGATAACAAAATCGAAGTCTTCAAGAATGAACAGTTTGGAGAAATCCGAACAGCCCTGATCGAAAACGAGCCGTGGTTTGTGGCGGTAGACGTGTGCAGGGCTTTGGAGATCGGCAATTCCTCTCAAGCCATTTCACGGCTGGATGCAGATGAGAAGATGATTACCCTCATTTCAAATGAGGGTAATAAGCGAGGCAATCCCAACATGACGGTGGTGAACGAACCCGGACTTTACACGCTTATTCTGAGCAGCCGCAAGCCCGAAGCCAAAGCCTTCAAACGCTGGATCACGCATGATGTCATCCCCATGATCCGCAAAACCGGTGGCTACATGACAGACTCCCTTCTGGAACGCATTCAGAAGGAACCTGCGGTCATTGTGGAGTTTGCTCAGGCGTTGATTTTGGAAAGGAATCGCGTAAAGGCTCTTGAGTGTGAGCTGATCACGGCAAAGCCCAAAGCTGATTATTACGACGCCTTCATCAATCCGGATGACTGCACCAATATCCGAACGACGGCGAAGGAACTGAAAATCCCGGAGCGCAAGTTCGTCCAGTTCCTTCTCAAAGAAAAGTACCTGTTCCGCTCTCCTTCCGGGCAGCTACTTCCCTACAACAAGGACAGCAATGCCGGACTGTTCATCGTCCGCGATTTTGTGACGTTCTGCTACACCGGTTCTCAGACCTACTTCACGCCGAAGGGCAAGGAGGTCATCCGAATGAAGTTCCAGAAAAAGTGCGGCGAAGAACTGCTTTCCAAGATGGCAAGGTGATTTTCGTGGCAGTCTATCGCGTAAATAAAAATCGTGGCTATACCGTCATGGCGAACTTCCACCTCCGAGACAAGAGCCTGTCACTCAAGGCGGTCGGTCTTCTCTCAAAGATGCTCTCGTTCAATGATGGCTGGAAGTTCTCAACCAAGGGACTTTCTGCAATCTGCAAGGAAGGTCCGGATGCCATTCTCTCCGCGCTCCGTGAGCTTGAAAAGCACGGCTACCTTGTCCGGCACCGGCAGAGAGACGGTAAAGGCAGGATGAGCAGCACAATCTTTGAGATATACGAAGAGCCGCAGGAGTCCACGCCAGAACGGGAAAT